>Ga0210122_1000555_pt1 | contig 12974 bp, 6 predicted proteins | sample Muzzi_CordB_D2_FD_185530 | JGI IMG/M metagenome (GOLD analysis project Ga0210122, IMG submission 185530) | Wetland microbial communities from San Francisco Bay, California, USA, that impact long-term carbon sequestration - Muzzi_CordB_D2 (SPAdes) | ecosystem: Environmental > Aquatic > Marine >... | reverse complement strand
GCCCGGTCCGCTCGCCAGGCGACGTGCGCGCGCTGTTCGTCGAACGGCTGGCGGCGCTGGCCGATCCGCTCGATCCCGGTTTCGGCTTCGATCTGGCGCGGCTGAGCGTGCTCGCCGCAGAGCCCTGCCCGCCGCGGCAGGTGGCGCTCGGTGATGAGGACGACAGCGGCGATCTCGGCCGTCTAATCGACCGGCTGAGCACGCGGCTGGGCGCACGCCGGGTCGCCCGTCTGGTGGCGGCCGACAGCCATATTCCGGAGCTTGCCGCCGGCGCCGTGCCGGCCTTGGAGTGCGACACCAACCGCAACTGGGACGCGTTCCGCCGCTTCCGCGCGGCGGCGGCATTGCCCCCGCGCCCGCTGCGCCTGCTCACCAGGCCGGAGCCGATCGACGCGGTGGCCAGCGTGCCCGACGGACCGCCTGTACGGTTCAGGTGGCGGCGCGTGCTGCACGAGGTGGCCGCCGTCGAAGGACCCGAGCGTATCGAGGGTGCCTGGTGGAGCGAAGATGCTGGCCCGGCCCGCGACTATTTCCGCGTCGAGGATGCCGCCGGCCACCGGTTCTGGATTTTCCGCGCCGGGCTCTACCGCGACACCGCGGCGCCGGCCTGGTTCCTGCACGGGCTGTTCGCGTGATGATCAGCATCGCCACGCACTCCACTGCCCCTCTCCCCTTGTGGGAGAGGGTGCCGAGCGAACGAAGTGAGCGAGGCGGGTGAGGGGGAAATGTCGAATTATCGCGTAGACAGATTCAAACGAGAGCAGGCACGCAGCCTTCGACGAACATCAACGGATGCGGAGCATCGGCTTTGGCAGTTGCTCCGTTCACGTCAACTCGTTGGCACGAAATTTCGGCGACAGGTGCCGATCGGAGCATGGGTCGTTGATTTCGTCACTTTCGAACACATGCTCATTGTGGAAGCTGACGGCAGCCAGCACGCAGGAAGTATACGCGACCGCACACGCGATGCCGACTTGCAAAGCAGAGGCTTTCAGATTCTGCGCTTCTGGAACAACGACATTATCCTGAATGCGCACGGCGTTCTCGAGCACATCGCCCAAACGATTGCGCAATCCCCCTCACCCCGCGGCCTTCGGCCGCGACCCTCTCCCACAAGGGGAGAGGGTTAAGCGCGCGCCGAGAGACGCATGCGTTACGTCGAGTTCGCCGCCACTTCCAACTTCACCTTCCTGCGCGGAGCCTCGCATCCCGAGGAACTGATGGCGCAGGCGGCGCGATTGAAGCTGGCCGGTCTCGGACTATGCGACCGCAACAGCGTGGCCGGCGTGGTGCGGGCGCACGTGGCCAGGCGCGAGAGCGGGCTCAAGCTTGCTTATCATCCCGGCACGCGGCTGGTGTTCACCGACGGCACGCCGGACATCCTCGCCTACCCGCGCAACCGCGCCGCCTGGGGACGGCTCACCCGTCTGCTCACGTTGGGCAATCGCCGCGCCGAGAAGGGCGACTGCATCTTGTCTCGCGGCGACCTGCTCGCGCACGAGGAAGGGCTTGAACTCATCGTTATGCCACCCATCACGGCGTGTGATGACCTCGGCGACCTGTTGATGCGGCTGCGCGCCACCGCGCCGGGCCGGGTGCGGCTGGCGGCAGCGATGCTCTACCGCGGCGATGACCGCGCCCGGCTGGCAAGGTTTTCGGAGCAGGCACGCCAGGCAGGTGTGCCGCTGATCGCCGTCAACGACGTGCTCTATCACGCCCCCGGACGCCGCGCCGTGCAGGACGTACTTACCTGCATCCGCGAGCACATCCCGCTCGCCGAAGCCGGCCGCCGCCTCGGCGTCAACGCCGAGCGGCATCTGAAGGACGCGACGGAAATGGCGCGCCTGTTCCGCGACCACCCCGAGGCGATAGCCGAGACCATGCGCCTGTCGGAACGGCTCGGCTTCTCGCTCGACGAACTGCGCTACGAATATCCCGACGAGACGCGCGAAGGCTTCGCCACGCCGCAGGAGGCGCTCGTCCATTTCACCTATGAAGGCGCCACGCAACGCTATCCCACCGGCATCCCGGACAAGGTGCGGCAAAGCCTCGCCCATGAACTTGCGCTGATCGCCGCGCTCGACTACGCGCCCTATTTCCTCACCGTGCACGACATCGTGCGCTTCGCCCGCAGCCAGAACATTCTCTGCCAGGGCCGCGGCTCGGCAGCTAACTCGGCGGTATGCTTCTGTCTCGGCGTCACCGAAGTCGACCCCGACCGCTGCGACCTGCTGTTCGAGCGCTTCATTTCCGCCGAGCGGCGCGAGCCGCCCGACATCGACGTCGATTTCGAGCACGAGCGGCGCGAGGAGGTGATCCAGTACATCTACCGGCGCTACGGCCGTGAGCGCGCCGGCCTCGCCGCCACCGTGATCAGCTATCGCGGGCGCTCGGCCATCCGCGAGACGGGCAAGGCGTTCGGGCTGTCGGAGGACATGATCGGGGCGATCGCCACCGGCATCTGGGGCTCCGGCGACGGCGAGGTGCGCGCAGCCGACCTGCGCCGCATCGGCATCGAACCGGATGGTCCGTCGGTGAAGAAGATGCTGGCGACCGTCGGGGAGATCGTCTCCTTCCCGCGCCACCTGTCGCAGCACGTCGGCGGCTTCGTCATCACCCGCGGCCGGCTCGATGAAGTGGTGCCGATCCAGAACGCGGCGATGGAAGACCGCACCTGCGTGGAATGGGACAAGGACGATCTCGACGCGCTGGGCATTCTCAAGATCGACGTGCTGGGCCTCGGCATGCTCACCTGCCTGCGCAAGGCGCTCGATCTGGTAGCGCGGCATTATCCGGCGGCGTTACCGCAGGTGCGGCGGCCGCCGCTCGTGCCCTCTCCCCTTGCGGGAGAAGGCTTCTCGGAGTTTCAAAATAAAAGAATGGGTGAGGGGGCGGCCGCTCCCCCTCACCCGACCGAGCCTGTTGCTCGCCCGGCGCTGCCCTCTCCCACAAGGGGAGAGGGCGCAACGACAACCGCCGATCTTTCGTCCATCCCCGCCGAGGACCCCGCCGTCTACCGCATGCTGCAGCGCGCCGACTCGCTCGGCGTGTTCCAGATCGAAAGCCGCGCGCAGATGACCATGCTGCCGCGGCTCAAGCCTGCCACCTTCTACGACCTGGTCATCGAGGTGGCGATCGTGCGCCCCGGCCCGATCCAGGGCGACATGGTGCATCCCTATTTGCGCCGGCGGCAGGGGCTGGAGCCGGTGAGTTTTCCGTCCCGGGAGCTGGAATCGGTGCTGGGCAAGACGCTGGGCGTGCCGCTGTTCCAGGAACAGGCGATGAAGATCGCCATCGTCGCCGGCGGCTTCACGCCGTCGGAGGCCGACCGGCTGCGCCGCGCCATGGCAACCTTCCGCAAGGTCGGCACCATCGGCACCTTCGGGAACAAGATGATCGAAGGCATGGTGGCGAACGGTTATGCGCGCGATTTCGCCGAACGCTGCTTCCACCAGATCGAGGGCTTCGGCGAATACGGTTTTCCGGAAAGTCACGCGGCAAGCTTCGCACTCCTCGTCTATGCCTCGGCCTGGCTCAAGTGCCATTACCCGGACGCCTTCGCCGCCGCGCTGCTCAACGCGCAGCCGATGGGCTTCTACGCGCCGGCGCAGATCGTGCGCGACGCGCGCGAGCACGGCGTCGCGGTGCGCCACCCCGACATCAATCATTCGTCCTGTGACGCGACGCTGGAGCCGGGGCCGGCGGCGGCTACGCGCGTGCACGATCTGCACCGGGAGATGGCGAGCGACATCCGCACCACACGCGCCATCCGCCTCGGCCTGCGCGAGATCAGGGGACTGAGGACGGAGGACGCCGAGCTGATCGAAAACAGGCGCGGCAGCGGCTACGACTCCATCCGCGACCTGTGGCTGCGCACCGGCCTGTCGCCGCGGGTGATGGCGCGGCTGGCCGACGCCGACGCCTTCGGCGCGCTCGGCCTCACCCGCCGCGACGCACTGTGGGCGGTGAAGGCGCTCGGGCGCACCGGCGATCACGAGGACCTGCCGCTGTTCCGCGCCGCCGCTGCCAGCGCGCGCGAGCCCGACGTGGCGTTGACGCCGATGCCGCCGGGCGAGGAAGTGGTCAACGACTACCGTTTTCTCAGGCTGTCGCTGCGCGCGCATCCGGCATCGTTCCTGCGGGCCGAACTGGTGCGGCAACGCTTCGTCACCAACGACAGGCTGCGCGCAACCCGCAACGGCGCGCGCGTGCGCATTTCCGGCCTCATCACCGTGCGCCAGCGGCCGGGTACCGCCAAGGGCGTGATCTTCATGACCATCGAGGACGAGACCGCCATCGCCAACGTCATCGTCTGGCCGAAAGTGTTCGAACGGCTGCGCCCCGTCGTGCTGGGCGCGCGCTACATCGGCGTTACCGGCCGGATGCAGGCGGAATCCGGCGTCATCCACGTGGTCGCCGACCAGCTGGAGGACCTGACGCCGCTGCTCGCCCATCTCGCCGAGCATGGCGGCGAGATCGAGGGGCTGGCGCGCTGCGACGAGCTAAAACGCCCCGACTACAGACTCGACCCGCGCGCGCGCGCGGCCCAGCGCCCGCAGTTGCGCGCCATGCTGGCCAACGTCGAGGCGCTGGCATCCGATCTCGACGTGCCAGCCAATGCCACGCGCCACGTGCCGTCGAAGAAGCGAAGGGCGGGGTAACCTCTCCCCGCGTGCGGGGAGAGGAAATCCTACTTCTTCGGATAGGCCGCGATCATGTCGAGCTCGACGCGGGCACCGGGCGTCGACAACTGGTTGACGCAGACCGTCGTCGAGGCCGGCGTCCACGAACCGAAATACTCCGCCATTACCGCCACCATGCCGTCCATGTCGCGCATGTCGGTCAGGTATTTGGTGATCTTGACGATGTCGGTCCACACCAGACCTTCCTGATCGAGAACGGTCTTGATGTTCTCCATCACCAGCCGCGTCTGGTCCTCGATGCGCACCGGATGATTGTGCTCGGAGAAGACGTGCGGATGCTTGTGGTAAAGCGGCGAGGGCGTGGCACCGGAAATGAACAGCAGGTCGCCGGGCGCCTCGACCCGGATCGCCGGCGCATAGGGCATGTCCGGCTTGCGCTCGGGAATGGTCTGGATCTCGGCAAGCGACGGGTTGCTCGGCGAGATGGCGAAGGCGGGGCGGCGCGCGCTCATGTCAATGATCTCCCGGTCGTGTCCCTCATCATCCGACCTGCCCCGGCGGCAAACAACAAAAAACTTAAGCGGGCGCGCCCAGCACCGTCTCCATGTCCATCGGCGCGATGTTCAGCGCGGCAAAGCCCGGAAGGGCCGGCGCCGCGACATTGTCCCGCCGCATCAGCGCAACCTGGCCTTCGGTCAGCGGCGGGCTCGGCAGCATGCCGGCACCAGCCGCAAGCAAGTGCCAGACGGCAAACGGCATCGGCAGCAGCATCCTGCGCATACCGGCATGCGCAGCGATTTCCTTCAGCAGCGCCCTGTAGGTCAGGGCCCGCGGCCCGCCCAGTTCATAGAGCGGCGCCGGCCGCGACAGACCGGCAATGCGCGCGATGGCCTCCGCCACGTCGGCCACGTGGGCCGGCTGCAATCTGGTACGCCCGGCGCCGAACAGGGGAAAGACCGGAGATGCGCGCAGCATCCCGGCGAGCCCGGTCAGGAATGCATCGTCCGGCCCGAACATGACCGACGGGCGGACAATGACGGCGTCCGCGAAGGCCCGCCGCACGGCTTCCTCGCCCTGCCCGCGGCTGCGGACGTACGTCGAACGCGATTGCGCGTCGGCGCCGATGCCGGAGACGTGCACCAGACGCACCGCACCTGCAGCCCGCGCCGCGCAAGCGATCCGCGCCGCGGCTTCGACATGGACGGCGTGGAACGTGGCATCGCCGCGCTCGACGTAGAGGCTCACGGTATTGACGGCGGCCCAGGCGCCGGCAAGAGCGTCGGTAACCGCGCGGTCGTTGCCGACGTCCGCCTCGACCGCCTCAAGCAACGGCAAATCGCCGAAAATCCCTGCGGCATGCTCCGGACGACGCACAGCGATCCGCACGGCAAATTCGTGCTCGAGCAGACGGCGGACAACGCGCCGGCCGAGGAAGCCGGTGCCGCCGAAGACCGTTACCGTTTGCTGTTCCGTCACACTGTCCTCACCCGACACGCCCCGGTTCCGGACCAACGAGGCCCACAGCTCCTGGTTCCGGACAAAGAGTCATCGCCGCCGTACGTGCAAGCCGGCGCGACCGCCGCTCATCAATCGTCGTTGTTCCGGGGCGGTCCCATGAGCACCGGCTGGAACAGGATGGCGGCGGCGAGTGTGCACACCAGCGACAGCGCCAGCAGCTTGCCCATGCTCGAGGTGCCCGGATGGTTGGAAAACCACAGGCTGCCAAAGGCGGTGGCCGTGGTCAGCGCGCTGTAGAACACCGCGCGCGTCAGCGGCGACTGCAGCACCTGCGACTGGCCGTTTCGCCAGGCCATGACGTAATAGATCTTGAAGGCGACGCCGATGCCGAGCAGCAGCGGCAGCGCGATGATGTTGGCGAAGTTGATCTTCAGCCCGAAGACGACGCAGAGCTCGAGCGTCACCACGCCGGCGACCAGCAGCGGAACCAGCGTCAGCATGACGTCGCGCACGCGGCGCAAGGTCAGCCAGAGCAGCACCGTGATCGACAGCAGCGCCCAGAAGCCGGCCTCGTAAAATGCGCCAATGATGGTGTCGCCGGACTGCAGGATGGCGATCGGCCCGCCGGTCGCCGCCGGCTCCGCCGCCAGCACCGCGCGCGCGAACCGGCGCAGCGTCTCATTGTTGTTGGGGTCGCCCTTGGGCAGGACCTTGACGCGTGCGTGGCCGTCCGGCGTGCGCCAGCGCTCCGTGATCCAGGCCGGCAACGTCCGCTCGCTCACCGGCCTGGCGTGCAGGGCCTGGCGCAAGCCGTCGAGCGCGGTCCGCAGCGGCTCGATGAACACGCTCTGAACGCGCGAACGCACCAGTTCGTCGGCCGCCGCCAGGTTGCCGAGATTGCCGGCCAGCCGCCTGGCTGCCGCTGCGCCGGGGCCGTTTCCCTCGCCGGCGGCCCGCGCGAGCGCCTGTTGCGCGTTGGTCAGCGCAGCCACGTTCTGCGCATCGGTCGGCGGCGACGCGGTGCGCGCATCGAGCACCGGCAGCAGCGTATCGGCGGCTGTGCGGATGAGCGCAAGCTTCCTGTCCTGATTTTCCGGAACAAAGCTGTCGAGCGTACGCACCTCCGACACCTCCGGCACCTCGCGCACCCGCCCGGCGATGTCGCGGGCGGCGGCTTGCGACGGCGCCAGCACGTCGATGGCGCTGGCGCCGGCAGCCGGATCGCCACGCACGTCGAGGTAGGTGGCGATCGATTCCACTTTCTGATTGCGCAAATTGATCGGATTGAAATCGAACTGCAGGAACCAGAGCAGCGGCAGCGCCGCCAGCACCGCTGCCGCGCTGCCGATCAGGATCGGCATCCGGTAGCGGCTCATAAAGCGGTCGACCGGCGCCAGTTTGGCATAGCCCAATGGCGCGCTCTCGCCGGGCGGATTGAAGATGGTCAGCAGCGCCGGCAGCAGCGTGACGCTGCCGAGAAAAGCGATGATCATGCCAAGCCCGGCGATCTGACCGAGTTCGGACACGCCACGGTAATCAGTCGGCACGAAGGAGAGAAACCCCGCCGCAGTCGCGGCCGCGGCTAGCGTCAAGGGCGCGCTGATGTATTCGGCCGTGCGCGACAACGCCGCCGGAACGTCATCGACCACGTAGCGCTCGGCGCGGTAGCGCACGCTAAACTGGATGCCAAAATCTACACCGATGCCGACGAAAAGCACCGCAAAGGCGACCGAGATGAGATTGAGCGCGTCGACCATCATCAGACCGGCCGCCGCGGTGACGGCCAGACCGACGCCGACGGTCAGGAACACGGCAAGGATGATGCGCTTCGAGCGCAGCGCCAGCCAGAGAATGACCAGCACCACCGCGATGGTGACGATGGCATTGACCAGCGCGCCTTCCTCAATGGTGGCGAATTCCTCGTCGGCAATCGGCACCGAACCTGTGAGGCGGACGGTGACGCCGAGCTGTTCATGCAGTTTCAGGTCGGTCACGGCGCGGCGCACCGCATCGGTGGCGGTCTTGCCGGGCTGCAATGCGGTAAAATCTAGTACCGGATGAATCTCAATGAAGCGGCGCAGGTCGCCGGTCTGTGGCGGCGTGCCCGCGACCGCTTCTCGCCAGGAGAAGGCAGCGGGTTTTCCGGCCAGCACGTTTTCGATGGTGCTCGATGCCTGGTTGAACAGGCTGGCCAGCGGATCGAGCGAGCCTTCCTGTCCGGCCGCCATCACGCCGAACGAAAGCGTCCGCGCCAGCCCGCGCAGGCCGGGATCGGCGGCCAGCGCGCCGATCAGCGGCGCTGCCTGCCGCAGTTTGCCGGTGGTAGAGGCGAGCTCGTCCGTCGACAGGAACAGGAATGCGCTGCGGGCAAAGAACGGCGTCTCGGATAACGCGCTTACCGACTTGAACAGGTCATCGCGCTTTTCCAGCGCGCCAGCGAGTATCGTGGCGGCGCGGTTGGCGTTCTCCGAGGTCGGCGCGTCGATGACGACAAGAATGATGTCGGTGGTCTGCGGAAAGGCGGCGTTGAAGGTGAGCTCACGCTGGCGCCAGGGCAGGTCCGGCGCAATGAGCTGCATGATGTCGGTGTTGATGGCGAAATGGCGGGCCGTGTAGACACCGGTGGCGGCGGTCAGCGCCACCGCCAACGCAACCACGCCCCATGGCCAGCGCGTGCTTGCCTCGACGAGCGTCTTGATGGCGGTCTTGATCATGGATGGCGTTGGCCCAAATCGGCCCGCTGTTGCGGCCCGAACGGCCGAGGCGAGAGGCGGCAAATAGCATCGAAACGGCGCAAAGGTAAACAGAGTGGTGTGCACGTGGCGGTCGGGTCTGCCGGCCATCGATGCCACGGAATTGCCATGAAAAGCCCGAAGCCAGTCGACAATTAGGGGGGGCGGAACCGGACGCGCCGCAATGGCAACGGCGTCACCTGTGGTGAAGTCCGGCGAGCGACATCTCTTCCGGCCATGAAGGGAGCGGCATCCCTTGCCCGTGACAAGCTTTGAGATCGACAGCAACTGCAGATCCGCCGCGCTTGATCGCGAGCGATTCAGAATGGCGCCCTGCGGCGCAACAGTTTGTAACAGGAGTCTATGCCGCTTCGATCCGCGGCCTGGACGACCCAGCCCCGCAAGCAGGTAACGCGAGCTGCGCTTGTTCGCACAGGACGCGGCGAGCAGTTTGCCGGGCGGATCGCTTTGCTTGGTCCGGGAGCGAAGGTCTGACTGTACTCAGCAGGCGCGCGCCCGCCGCCCGATGGCCGGCGCAACGACCTGCGGCAGCCCGGCGAAGACGTGCCCGAGCATCACCAGCACAGGACGCGCGGGCTTCATGCGGGCCAGCAGCGCGGGCAATTCACCAATGGCGCCGGCGACGACCTGCTGGTCCGGCCGGGTGGCGCAGGCGATGGCTGCCGCCGGCGTGGCCGGATCGAGCCCCGCGGCAATGGCGCGCGCAACGAGGTCTTCGAGCGTGCTGACTGGCATGTAGATCGCCGTGGTAGCGGCGGGATCGACCAGACTGGCCCAGTGCATATCGGTCGGCAGTGCGCCATCCCGCGCATGGCCGGTGATATATTGCAGACGGCGGGCGTGCGCACGGTCGGTGAGCGAAACGCCCAGCTGCGCTGCCGCGCCCTGTGCGGCCGTGATGCCGGGGACGATCTCGACCGGAATATTCGCCGCCGTACAGGCGTCAATCTCCTCGCCGGCCCTGCCGAAGATCAGCGGATCGCCGCCCTTGAGCCGCACCACGCGCTTGCCCTGTCCGGCCAGGCCGACCATCAGCGCGTTGATGTCGTCCTGCCTGCACGACGGCCCGAAGCCGGTCTTGCCGACCAGCATCTTTCTCGCCTCGCGGCGGGCGAAGTCGAGCACTTCGCGCGAGACCAGATCGTCGAACAGAATCACGTCGGCGGATTGCAGCGCGCGCACCGCGCGCAGGGTCAGCAGTTCGGGATCACCCGGGCCGGCGCCGACCAGGATGACCGAACCGGTCTCGACCTTTGCCCCCAGCCCGGCGACCTCGGCGACGAAGCGGTCAAAATCGCCTTGCGCAGGCTCGCTGCCGGGATGAGCGACGGCATGCGCGGTGAACAATTGCCAGAACCTGCGCCGACCGGCGAAGGGAAGCCCGGTTTCCTTGAGGGCGGCGCGCCAGCGCGCCGCGGCGGCGGCCCAGGCGGCAAAGCCGGCAGGCAGCAACGCCTCCAGCCTGGCGCGGATAGCCTGGGCAAAGACCGGCGCGGCGCCGTCGGTGGAGATGCCGATGACCAGCGGCGAGCGGTTGACGATGGCGCCGAAGGCAAAATCGCACCAGGCCGGCTTGTCGATCACATTGACCGGAACGCCGGCCGCCCGCGCCGCGTCGGCGAAGGCGGCGGCGCGGGCGTCGTTCTCGAAAGCGCCGACCGCGACGGCGGCGCCGCGCAGATCGTCCGCGGTCCATTCGCGGTCATGCAGCACGATTGCGCCGCGCGGCGCGCCGCCCGCCAGTTGCCGCATCTCGTCGACGGCATCCTGAGCGTAAACGTCGACCCGTGCACCGCAGGCCGACAGCAACTCGGCCTTCCAGGCAGCGGCCTGACTGCCGCCGGCGAGCAGCGCGCGCTTGCCCTCCAGCGCGAAAAATACCGGCAATCGTGCCAACGCCTGCATGCGACCCGGCTGCGCTTCCTCGGGGGTGCGGGTCAGGCGCATGCTGATGCCGCCCGCGGCGCGCCGGCATTGGCGTGGAAGTCGGCACCGTTCGTGGTCGCTGCCACGAAACCGGCGCGGATGGTGAAATCGCCGAAGCGTTCGCCGGGCCGTCGCTCGGCGCTGTAAGCGGCGAACATGGAGTCGAGCGCGGCGACGATCGCCTCATGCGCGATGTCCTCGGCATAAAGCTTGTTGAGCCGCGAGCCGTCGAAGGCAGCGCCGAGATAGAGATTGTAGCGGCCCGGACCTTTGCCCACCAAGCCGATCTCGGCGAGATAGGGCCGTGCGCATCCGTTCGGGCAGCCGGTCATGCGGATGACGATGTCGTCGGCGGAGAGGCCGTGCGCCGCGAGCCTGTCCTCCAGCGCCGCAACAAGATCGGGCAAATAACGCTCGCTTTCCGCCAGCGCCAGACCGCAGGTCGGCAGCGCCACGCAGGCCATGGCATTGCGGCGCAGGCCGGACCAGGGCGCAAGCAATTGCGCCTCGCGCGCAAGCCGCTCGATTTCGGGCTGCTTCCCGGTCGGCACATTGGCAACGATCAGGTTCTGGTTCGGCGTGATGCGGAATCCGCCATCGTGTATCCCGGCGATGGTGCGCAACGCCGAAAGCTGGCGGGCGTGCGCATCGTCACGCAGCCGGCCATTCTGGACGAACAGCGTCAGATGTGCGCAGCCGTCGCTTGCTTCGCTCCAGCCGTAACGGTCGCCGGTGGTGGTGAATTTGAACGGCCGGACGGGCGCCAGCGTGACGCCGGCGCGCTTTTCCACCTCGGCACGGAAGGCGGCCAGCCCGCGGTCCTCGATGGTATATTTGAGCCGGGCATGCTTGCGGTTGGCGCGATCGCCCCAGTCACGCTGGACCGTGACCACGGCTTCCGCCACCTTGACCGCGTCGCCGGTTGCGCAGTATCCCACCGGATCGGCGGTGCGCGGATAGGTATCCGGCTCGCCATGGGTCATGCCCATGCCGCCACCGACAGTCACATTCCAGCCAGCGACATCGTCCCGGTCGTCGAGCACGGCGATGAAGCCGAGATCGTGGGCGAACACGTCCACGTCGTTGGACGGCGGCACCGCCACCACGGTCTTGAATTTGCGCGGCAGGTAAGTCTTGCCGTAGATCGGCTCCGCCACCTCCTGCTCGCCGCCGGCAATGCGTTCGCCATCGAGCCAGATTTCGCGATAGGCCGGCGTGCGCGGCATCAGATGTCCCGAGATGGCGCGCGCCAGATCATAGGCCGCGGCATGGGCCTGGCTCTGCTCCGGATTGGCGTTACACATGACGTTGCGGTTGACGTCGCCGCAGGCGGCGATGGAATCGAGCAGCGCGGCGTCGATCTGCCGGATGGTCGCCTTCAGATTGGACTTGATGATGCCATGCAGCTGCACCGTCTGCCGCGTGGTCAGCCGCATGGTGGCACCGGCATAGTCGCGCGCCACCGCGTCGAGGGCCAGCCATTGCGCCGAGGTCAGCACTCCGCCGGGAATGCGCACACGCAGCATGAAGGCGAAGGCCTTCTCCATCTTCTTGCGCGTGCGCTCGTGCCGCAGGTCGCGATCGTCCTGCAGGTACATGCCGTGGAACTTGACCAGCTGCTGGTCGTCCTCGACGATCGCGCCGGTGATCTCTTCGCGCAGGCCCTGCTCAAGCGTGCCGCGCAGATAGTCGCTGGCTTCCTTGATGCGCTCGTTGCGCGAGACGTCGTCGGTCATCGGCTTTGTGTCCGGTCGCGCAGGACTAGTAGACGTCCTGCAGGAAGCGCTTTTCGCGCTCCAGCGTCGCCACCGCCTGCTCGGCCGCTTCCGGCGCCAGCGCCTTCACGTCGGCATAGGCGCGCGTCAATGTCGACCGCACATCCTTCGCCATCGCCTTGGCGTCACCGCAGACGTAGAAATGCGCGCCGTTGTCGAGCCAGTCGACCAGCTCGCGGCGCTTCTCCCACAGCCGGTGCTGCACGTAGATCTTTTCGGGCGTGTCGCGCGAGAAGGCGACATCCATGCGGGTCAGCGCGCCATCCATGAGCGCCAGCAGGGCACCGGCGATGGCCCCTGCCACGGCGCCCACCACGGCGCCCACCACGGCCCCCGCGGGCCCCGCCACCATGGCCCCGATGCCCGCCCCGGCCAGGGCGCCCAGGCCGCCACCGATGAGCGCCCCCGCCACTGCCGCG
>Ga0210122_1000554_pt1 | contig 12975 bp, 17 predicted proteins | sample Muzzi_CordB_D2_FD_185530 | JGI IMG/M metagenome (GOLD analysis project Ga0210122, IMG submission 185530) | Wetland microbial communities from San Francisco Bay, California, USA, that impact long-term carbon sequestration - Muzzi_CordB_D2 (SPAdes) | ecosystem: Environmental > Aquatic > Marine >... | reverse complement strand
AAATTGATGACCCTGACCGACGCCGCGGTCGAGCGTGTGAAGAAACTGATGGCGATGACCGACAAGCCGATTCTTGGGGTACGCGTGGGCGTGACCCAGCAGGGCTGCTCGGGCATGAGTTACAAGATGGAATATGCCGAGGACGAGCGCCCGGGCGAGGAAGTGATCGAGGAAAAGGGGGTTCGAATATTCGTCGAACCCACCGCGACAATGTTTCTCATTGGCTCGGAGATGGATTGGCTGGAAGATAAGCTGGAGTCCCGGTTCGTGTTCAATAATCCGAACGCCAAGGGGACCTGCGGCTGCGGAGAATCCTTCCACGTCTGATTGGCGTGGTTGTTTTTGTGCGGCGCCGCGGATAGAAACGTCCGCGGCGCCTTCGCGAGTTACGGCGCCTGGCAAGACGGAACGACAAACATGCCGAAGATGACCTTTATTAAACCGGACGGTAACCGAGTTGAAGTCGAGGCGCCGCTGGGCCTGTCGGTGATGGAAATTGCCCACCGCAACGATATCGACATTGAAGGCGCCTGTGGCGGCTCGCTGGCCTGTTCGACCTGCCACGTTATTGTCGACCCGGCCTGGGCCGGCAAGCTGCCGGAACCCACCGAGGAAGAGGAAGACATGCTCGACCTCGCCTTCGCCCTGACCCGCACCTCGCGGCTCGGCTGCCAGATCATCATCACCGAGGCACTCAATGGGATAACCGTCACCCTGCCCGAAGAAACCCACAACTTCCTGCTGGATTGACTGGCCGGGTTCAGGCTTCGGCCACCGTTTCACCATAAGCCTTCCAAGTCGCGATTTGGCCATATGGGCGTCGCAGTTCCGATGCCGCGCGCGCCCGCGCCGTGATAGCGTCCGCCATCCTTTGCAAACGGGGCTGCCAGCCATGTATGCCGTTCGTCTTTTCGCCACGCGCCGGTCGCGCTTTTTTCTTCGGCTGTACCGGCTGTTCGAGCGAATCATTGTCGCGCTCGATCCACTTTTCAGCCGCATAGGCTACGAGCGGCTGGAGGCTCCGTTCGCTTTTCTCGAGCGGCATACCAAGGGCTTCCTGTTCGATTGCAAGATGTGCGGCCAGTGCGTGCTGTCGTCGACCGGCATGTCCTGCCCGATGAATTGCCCCAAGAACCTGCGCAACGGCCCTTGCGGCGGGGTACGCGAGAACGGCAATTGCGAGGTGCGCCCCTGGATGCGCTGCGTCTGGGTGGAGGCGTGGACTGGCGCTACCCACATGCCCGAGGGACTGGACCGTATCCGCGTCGTGCAGCCGCCGGTGAACCGCGAACTGGAAGGCTCGTCGAGCTGGCTGCGGGTGGCGCGAGAAAAGGCCGCCGAATTGCGGAACGCCCGGCAATCCGCCGACCCGTCCAAACATATGCTGGCCCGGGCCTTCCGTAAGGCCCGCCAGATTGAGCCGGCCGCCGCACCGGTCGCGTTCGAGCCCGATTCCGCGCTGTCGGTTCAATGGTCGCGCCAGCGCACATCGGTATACGACGCCGAGACAGGAAAAGAAAAACCGGCCGGCGACAAGCCGCAAGCAGGTAAGGAATAGGTTCAATGCCCAGTTTCCACGAACGGGAACCCTTTGACCCGACAATCGACGAGCCGTTGGTCCCGCCGGCCGAGCACAAGTCGGCGTCCTTCCTCGAACGCGTTTTGCGGCGGGGCGACTTCGCCGTCACCGCGGAATTGAACCCGCCCGATTCCGCCGATCCGCGGGATGTGTTCAAGGCAGCTGAGCCCTTGTGGGATGTGGCCGATGCGATAAATGCCACCGACGCCTCGGGCGCCAACTGCCATATGTCGTCCATGGGGATTTGCTCCCTCCTGGTTCGGCAGGGAATGGGCACGGTGCTGCAGATCTCTTGCCGCGACCGCAACCGTATCGCCATCCAGGGCGATGTGCTGGGCGCGGCGGCGATGGGGGTCGGCAATATCCTCTGCCTCACCGGCGACGGGGTCGGCGTCGGCGACCAGCCGGGCGCCAAGCCGGTATTCGATTTCGACGCATTATCGCTGCTGCGCACGTTGCGCACCATGCGCGACGAGGGTGCCTTTCTGTCGGGACGCAAGCTGACCACGCCGCCGCCGATCTTCCTGGGCGCGGCCGAAAATCCCTGCATCCCGCCGCTGGAATGGCGCGCCGACCGGCTGGCCAAAAAGGTGCAGGCGGGCGCCGACTTCATCCAGACCAACTATATCTTCGATATCGATGTTTTCCGGCGTTTCATGGACCGGGTGCGCGACATGGGGCTGAACGAGAAGGTCTTTATCCTGGCCGGCGTCGGGCCGCTGGCCTCGGCCAAATCGGCCCGCTGGATGCGCAGCAACGTGCCCGGCATTCATATCCCCGACGCGGTTGTCGAGCGCCTGGAGCGTGCCGAGAAACCGGCCGAGGAAGGCAAAAAACTTTGCATCGAGCTGATCCAGCAGATCCGCGAAATTAAAGGCGTGCACGGCGTCCATGTCATGGCCTACCGCCGCGAACATCTGGTGGGGGCGATCATTGAGGAAAGCGGGATATTGAAGGAGCGGCTGGGTACGGACGCCTGATCGAGGAATCCCCAGCCTGCCGGGGAATAAGCGCCGATCAGATCGTCGCGGTCATGATCCGGCGAATCCTGTCGGCCACCGCCTCGCGGCTGGTCCCGCGGGCCGCCAGCGCTTCGTCGCTCAGAGAGAGATATTTCTCGGCAAGTTTTTGCGCCTTTTGTGCCCGCGACCATTCGGTCATGACCTTCCCAATGACGGCGAGTCCCACCGTGACAACTCGTTTCGATGTCGACAGTGTCGGCTCTGCGGTAACGCTACTCATGGTCCGGGACCCAATCCGTTATCGATTCAAAGGCAAGATGTGGCCGGCCGTCCAAGGACGCCATGCCAGGGCGGCGGTCAGCGAACGATACAGCCATCCGCCAAAATGGCGAAGCTGACTCGCGAGCATCTCGCTTCGCAGCTGCTGTGCACGCCTGATGGCTAGCTCGATCTCGTTTCTTGTAACGCTAGGCATCTCGGAAGAATTGAATGTCTTGTTCATCGTCTTAACTCCTTGCCCGAAACCGGGTCTTCGTTATTCCTTTGAGGGAATGTTTATGTTGCGGTGCAATACATTATCATGTTGCATTGCAATATAGGGGTGTGCGGTGGCATCGATAACCTCCCCATCAGGCAAAGCCCCTGTGCATATAATTCGCAACCCGCTAGAGTCCGGCTCATGGAAATCGCAAGTCAGATGCTTCTGTTTGCCCACGTCGTCGAGCATGGCAGTTTCTCTGCGTCGGCCCGGGCCTTCGATCACACGCCGTCGTCGGTCAGCAGGCAGATCGGCCAGTTGGAAGACCGACTCGGCGTGCGGCTGCTGAACCGGACGACCCGCGGTATCGCGCTGACCGATGACGGCAAGGCGTTCTATGCGCGCTGTGCCGAGATTTCCCGCGCGGTTGCCGAGGCGGAATTGATGGTGGTCTCGCTCGGTAACCACCCGCAGGGCACGCTACGGGTCGCGTCGACCGTCGCCTTCGCCAAGGCCCATCTGGTACCGCTGCTGCCGGCATTCCTTGCCGATAACGACGATCTGAAGCTGGTCCTTGAACTCACGGACCGTCCGATTGACCTTGCCGAGGGCGAGGCGGACATAGCGATCCGGTTTACAGAGCAGATAACCGATCCCTCGGTTGTCGCGCGAAAGCTGGCGACGAATCGGCGGGTAATCTGTGCCGCGCCCTCCTATCTGTCGGCCCACGGCGTGCCGGTCAAGCCGGAAGACCTGCTGCAGCACAATTGCCTGCGCTTGTCGACGGTGTCGAGTTGGAACGACTGGGAATTTCCAGGCCCGCATGGCCCGGGCGTTCTTCATGTGACTGGCAATTTCGAGGCGAACAGCGCCGACGCCGTCTATCATGCGGTGCGTGCCGGCCTCGGTATCGCCCGGTTGTCCACCTATCTGGTCAACGAGGATATCCGGGCCGGGCGACTCGAGCGAATCCTGCCGGAATACATTCAGCAGGATTCCGATATCCTGGCGATCTATGCCAGCCGCCGCAATCTGCCGCCCAAAGTGCGTGTGTTCGTCGATTTTCTGGCGGAACGGCTGGGCCCGGTGCCACCCTGGGAACGAGACTGATACGCACGTAGGAAAACGTCGATGGTTGACCTGCTCACGTTTTGGCAGCCTTCCGCCGCACCCGCTTGTCGAACCTTTCGACATTCACGACGATGCGCTCATGCTTGCCTTCGCCGATCAGGTCCACCTCGTCATGGGCTTCGACACGGAATTCGATGCGGTTGCCATCGACCGCGGTCACCTCGGCCGTGGCCGTCACCTTCATACCGACCGGGGTGGCGGCGACATGGGTGACGTCGAGATGGATGCCGAGGCTCTGATGGCCGTCGGCCAGCAGATGCTCCGCCGCGGCCAGCGCGGCGGCCTCCATCAGATTGATCATCACCGGCGTTCCCAGGACATGGATCGCGCCGCTGCCCACGCTGGGCGCGGTATGTTCCTCGCCCACCGTCAATTCGACACTGCCTTTCAGGCCCGGCTTCAACTTGTCCATATGTTTCTCCATCTTCAATCCGCTATCGGCCGGCGACAGGATAGGCCGCGGCAGCGACGCAGGAAAGGTAAAGACGACGCCGCTTGCACTTCTGCGCCGACTCACGTAAATGCCTTGCATGACGGACCGCATCCTAATCATCGACTTCGGCAGCCAGGTGACCCAGCTGATCGCACGCCGGGTGCGCGAGGCGGGGGTCTACAGCGAAATCCACCCCTACAACAATATCGACCGGGCAAAGATCGAAGCCTTCGGGCCGAAGGGGATCATCCTTTCCGGCGGCCCGGCCAGCGTTACCGAGGTAACCAGTCCGCGCGCTCCCGACTGCATTTTCGAGATGGGGCTTCCCGTGCTGGGCATCTGTTATGGCGAGCAGACCATGTGCGCGCAGTTGGGTGGCGAGGTGCAGATTTCCGACCATCAGGAATTCGGCCGCGCCTTCGTAGATGTCGTTGACGATTGTGGTCTGTTCGAGGGTGTGTGGCGCAAGGGCGACCGCGAACAGGTCTGGATGAGCCACGGCGATCGTGTGGCGCGGATCCCCGAAGGTTTCCGAGTGGTCGCCACCAGCGAAGGTGCTCCCTACGCCGCCATCGCCGACGATGATCGCCGTTTCTATGCCGTGCAGTTCCACCTGGAAGTCGTGCATACCCCGCATGGCGCGAAGCTGTTGAGCAATTTCGCGCACACGATATGCGGCTGCGCCGGCGACTGGACCATGGCCGCCTTCAAGGACCAGGCGATCGCGCGCATCCGCGAGCAGGTCGGCGAGACCGGCAAGGTTATTTGCGGCCTGTCCGGCGGTGTCGATTCCTCCGTGGTCGCGGTGCTGATCCACGAGGCGATCGGCGAGCGCCTGACCTGCATTTTCGTCGATCACGGCCTGATGCGCCAGGGCGAGGCGGAGGAGGTTGTGAGCCTGTTCGGCGACCACTACAACATCCCGCTGATCCACCGGCGCGCCGAGGATCTTTTTCTCGGTAAACTTGAAGGCGTGGACGACCCGGAAAAGAAGCGAAAGATCATCGGCGGCCTGTTTATCGACGTGTTCGACGAGGAGGCGCACAAGGTCGGTGGCGCCGGTTTCCTCGCCCAGGGTACGCTTTACCCAGATGTCATCGAGTCGGTCTCGGCGATCGGCGGACCCAGCGTCACCATCAAGTCGCACCATAATGTGGGCGGCTTGCCCGAGCGCATGAAGATGAAGCTGGTCGAGCCGCTGCGTGAACTGTTCAAGGACGAGGTGCGCGAACTCGGCCGCGAGCTGGGCATGCCGGATTCTCTGGTCGGTCGCCATCCCTTCCCGGGACCGGGACTGGCGATTCGCATTCCCGGCGCCATAACCCGGGAAAAGCTTGATATTCTGCGGCGCGCGGACGCTATTTTCCGCGAAGAAATTCAGATTGCCGGGCTTTACGACGCGATCTGGCAGGCCTTTGCTGTGCTGCTGCCGGTGCGCACCGTCGGCGTGATGGGCGATGCGCGCACCTACGATCATGTCTGCGCGCTTCGCGCGGTTACCTCCACCGACGGCATGACGGCCGATTCCTATCCGTTCGATCACGAGTTCCTGGCCCGGACCGGCACCCGCATCATCAACGAAGTGCGCGGCATCAACCGTGTTGTCTATGACGTAACCTCGAAGCCGCCCGGCACCATCGAGTGGGAATAGCCGGCTCCGTTCTCCCTATCTCCTAAATTTATCAATGGGTTCTGGTTGCTCACGCGGAGTCGGCGGGGCTGTCGACCGTTTTTCCCGGCAAAATTGTATCGAATTCAATCGTGGAGTCACCAACGATTAACGTCTCTGTGCGATATTTTTCGGACATACGGATGTTCGGTATGCGGTTGGCTTGGGTGGGTTGCCGTAACGTTACGAGTTTTGGATGGGCGAACCCTTACAAATGATTTTATTGAAAAGAATTCTGGCGATATCCGGTTTAGCGCTCGCGCTTTGTGCCGCGAATGGCGCCTCTGCGCAAACAATCCATGGGACGTTGCGTGACGTCGACAATATGGAAATTGCTATTGAACCGCTTGACGATGACGCGCAGGCCTGCGGCCAGCGTGTAGCGGATCTGACCGAAGCCATAAGAAAGGGCGTGGGCGGCAGCGGAATCACGCTGAACGGTTATGACTACGAATTGTATCTGAGGGTCAGTTCCCTGCCGCGCGAAACCGATTGTTTCTCATCGATCGACATCGAGGTCAGGTACGCCGGAAAGCTGCCTCTGCCATCCTATCCGAACGGAAACCGAGTGCGCGTGGTATTGTGGAGTAATGGCACAATCATCATTTCTCCGCGTAACCAGCACGGCGTTGAAGTCGCCGATGTGGTGACTTATCTGGTGAAGGGCATGGTCGAAGACTGGATCCGCGATAACTCGCGGCAAAGCGCAGGGTAAAGCCCGTTCCCGACAAATAGAGCCGCCTTGACGCGGCGCTCACGGTGCGGATATTGCCCTAGCCGCCGCGCTACAGGAGAGATATGCTGTTGCTCCCTGTGGGCAGGGCTCGAAGGGCCGGCCCGTGAACGAGGAGATAAACAGGCAATGATATTCCGTTTCCCCGCTATTCTGGTCCTGGCGGCCTTCCTGTTTGCGCCATCGCTTGCCGGCGCACAAACCATCGACAACAAGTTGAAGGACGTCACCAGGCTCGCGCTGACTTTCGAACCCTTCGACGCCGACAGCGCCAAATGCGGAGTGGCCGAGGGCCAGCTGACCGGCGCCATGTTCCGTGAGGCGAAGGCCATACCCGTGCGGTTCGATGGATCCATCTATGTGTTCCAGGTTCGTGTGTCGACGCTGGCACAGCCGGCGATCTGTTTCACGTCCGCCGACATTGCCATATACCGCTTCGACAAGGTCCGGCTTACCGGCGACAAACGCGACCTGCACGCCAAGGTCATCATATGGGAAAACGGAACCATCCTGGGCTCTGGCCCTAAGACCCATGGCCAGGATGTAGCTCGCACCATGGCGAATTTGATGAAGGAATTCGTCGAGGACTGGCGCAAGGATAACGGGTAATATCAGCCTGCGGAGAAATGAGGCAGCATCATGTTCAAAACCCCGGTTTCATTGATCGTCCTGGCAGTGATCCTGTCGGGATGTCATGTGAGGCATACCGTGGCAACCGGGCCCCAGCCCATCTACCAGCAGCCTGCACCGGTTTATCAGCAGCAAGCGGAGGCCGGGGTGCCGCCGGGCCATGGGGGCGTACCGCCCGGTCAAGGCGGAGTACCCCGGGGTCTCGCCAAGAAGGGCGGCGTCCCGCCGGGACTCGCGAAAAAGGGCTACCGGCCGGTCGGCTGGCGCTACGGCGCGCCGCCCTGGTATAACCATACGCATTATGGGGCCGGCAACCGTTATCAGCCGCCCTATGGCGTCTACCGCAATACTTGCTTTCGCGAGGATCTGGGCACGGCGCTGGGCGCGGTGGCCGGGGGCGTCGCCGGATATCAGGTGGGCGGCGGACATGGCAAGGCCGCGGCTGTGATTGGAGGCACAATTATCGGCGCCCTGATCGGCGGCCATATCGGCCGCTCGATGGATGATGTCGACCAGAACTGTGTCGGCCAGATCCTCGAGCATGCGCCTCCCAACCAGCCGATCACCTGGCAGGATCGCGACGGTCGCGGCCGATATGAGGTGACGCCGTCGGAGGCGTATCAGGACAGGCAGGGCCGTTATTGCCGAGAGTACCAGTCAACCGCCACGATCGGTGGCCGACCGCAACAAACCTATGGTACGGCCTGCCGCCAGCCCGACGGTTCGTGGCAAATTATGAATTGACCGGGAGGGGATTGCCCGCCTGCCGTGTGGGCTTTACAATCGGCGCGGCGGGTTGCGCGCCGGCGCCTCGAGGCAAACCGAGCTATGAGGGTATGCATGCGTAATATCGGATCTCTGGCGATTTTCCTGGCCTGCCTGGCGCTTGCCGGCTGTGCTGCGGGCGACGATGGCTTCGTGGAACCGACGGGCGACCAGCGGGCCGAACTCGAAAAGACCATCGCGGCGGTTGACTGGTCGAAAGCCGAAGAGCGCGCATTGACGCTGGACGAATTCCACTTCACCCCGACAGAACTGGTCTTCCGGCGCAACCAGCCCTACGAACTGACGATAACCAACGAAGGCAAGACCGCGCATAGTTTCGTGGCCAAGAGCTTCTTCGACGCGATCGCCGTGCAGGGGCTTATTTTCGGCGACGGCGAGGTCAACATGCCGCTGCTGGAATTCATCGCATTCGAGGCGGGGGAGAGCAAGACCCTTGTGTTCGTGCCGCTCAGCGCTGGCGAGTTCCCGCTGATATGCGATCGGCCGTTGCACGAAATATTCGGCATGACAGGAACGATACGCATCGATTAACCGCCCCGACGCAGCGAGAACAATAAAGGCGGCCCCATAAGGAGCCGCCTTTTTCGCTATGCCGGCCCGGGACTCAGGCCGCTGCTGAACTCTCGGTGCGTCGGTAGGCGACGTTGCAATGTTCCGCGCAATAAGGCTTGTCGTCGATCGCGGGCGCGCCGCAGAAGTGGAACCCCGGCTCGCGCGGATGGCCGATCGGCCAGTGGCACTGGCGATCGCTGACCCGCGAAGAACGTACCGGCGTCTGCGTGGCGGTCCGGCGGGCGGGCTTCGGTGCATGCGCCACCAGTTTTTCCGTACGAATGGGCGACGGCCGACCCTTGAGGCCGAGACGGTGTGCCTTTCCGATGACCGCGTTGCGGGTGACATCCCCAAGCATCACCGCGATCTGGCTTGCCGTCCGGCCCTCGCCCCACAGCGCCTTCAGCTTGGCAACCCGCTCTTCAGTCCATTCCATAACCATCTTCTCCAAGTTCTGAGTGTCACGCCGTCCCGGGGTGGGCAAATTCATGCTTCCCATCCCGTCACCGCATATATGTAGTGGCGACGGCTCCTGTCTACACAATATCCTGTAAATGGGGGAGACTCAAGGGCGGAATCAGGGAATTATCATGGCATTTATGCTTGGAGTGGCTTTTTGGCCGTCCCGTCACACGAGTCTAATCTGTCTCTCCAGGACGGCGAGCGCCTCGGCCATAGTGCGGCCGCTCTTCAGCCTCTGACGGCCGCTATAGACCGCATAGTCGCATCCTTTGCCAGCTACGCGCTTGGCGATGGCAAAGAGAGGTCGGTCGAAAGTATGGCGAAATACCGAAAAGACGCAGGTCGGGCCATACTGGTCGATGGCATAATCCTTCCACTCGCCCATGGCCACGCGGCGGCTGTATAAATCGAGAAGCTGGCGAAGTTCCTGGCGGTCGAAAAAGACGCGTTGGCGGTTCTTTTTCTTGCGGTAGTCGGAAAGCCGGAACATCTCTGTCATGCCGAGATTCTCCGGTGGGCCGGCCGGCCGTTTTCTGGCCGGCGGCCAATATGCGATTCCGCTAAGGTCTCCGGGTCGGTTCCCGTCACTTGCGCTTTCTCCCCCGAGAGCCGTTAAGGTAGCGCACTGCGTGATGTTATTGTGGCGCAAGCCGCGCCCTGGTGCAAGCCTTCCGGCCCGAATGTTTGACGGTTGCGGGAGACGCATATTGTATTCACAATCGGTCGGTGTGAGTGAATTATCGCAACCGATCAGGAGTATCCCGATGTCAGATCAGCCGCCCGTCTGCGATTTTGGCTGGCCCGCGCCGGATTTCGAACTGCCCGGCATCGACGGGAAGAGTTACCGCCTTGCCGATATCAAGGGGCCGAACGGCACGCTGGTTATGTTTATCTGCAACCATTGCCCCTATGTGAAAGCCGTGGCCGACCGCATCGCGCGCGATTGCGCGGAACTTTCCGGGCATGGTGTTTCGGCGATTGCCGTCATGTCCAACGACGTCGCCGCCTATCCGGCCGATGCGCCCGACAAGATGAAGCTGTTTGCCGAACAGAACGGCTTCTCGTTTCCCTATGTCTATGACGAAACGCAAGACGTCGCGCGCGCCTATAGCGCGGTCTGCACCCCCGATTTCTTCGGCTTCAATTCCGAGTTGAAGTTGCAATATCGCGGGCGACTGGATGAATCGCGCAAGGATTCGGCCCCGCCCGAAGTCCGCCGCGACCTGTTTGAGGCGATGCTGCAAATTGCCCGTACCGGCGAGGGTCCCCGCGATCAGATCCCCAGCATCGGCTGCTCCATCAAGTGGAAGGAAGCGGTTTGACCGAAGACCGGGACGGGCCGCAGCCACTTGGCCAGGCCCGCCCCCTGAAACGCTGGGTGAAGGTGGGCTACCTTCTGCTGGGGCTAAGCATACCGGCTTTGCTGGAAATATTTTTCGAGGTTGTCATTCTGACTCTCTCGTCCGGACCGCAAATGCTGTTCTACTCGATAATCCACACAGTTGGGGGGGCGTTGGGCGTTATTCTGGGCGTGTCGCTGCTGGCGAACCCGGCCTTTGCGCTCTTTGCCCTTGGCCTGCTGGCGTATCGTGGCGCAGGGAAACTGGCCGAACCGGGACGACATTTCCGAATCCTGATTAGTGGTTTCGTCTTCCAGGCCGCAGTCTTCTTTCTGCTGTTTACATACGATTACTGGGCATATGCCCTGTTCAAATGATCAGGGCCGCCTATGGGCCGACCGTGCCGTCGGTGGGGCGGGGGCGGATTCCATGTGTTGGCCGTTCCATCAGTCAAAATGAGCCGGTTTGGGCGCGGCTTGATTCGGGGCGCTTTTCCCCTTTGCCACGGGGCCTTCACGCCGCTATGTTAGCCGCCGATTATGGCATTGGAGATTGGCGTTGAGCGATATCATTCGCGAGGTCGACGAAGAACTTCGTCGTGAGAACTGGGAAAAACTCTGGAAGAAATACGGCAAGCTCGCCATCGCCGCGGCAATCGCCCTGGTGCTGGGGACGGCTGCCGTGGTTGGCTGGCGCGAATACGACCGCAGCCAGCGCATGGAGGCTGGCGAAAGGTTCGGCGCGGTGATCGCCGAGGTCGAAAATACGAAGGATCCCGCCCAGGCCGCCGACATGCTGGCCGCCTATATTCCGGACGCGCCGGACGGGTATGCCACCCTGGCACGGATGCGCGAGGCTAAACTTCGCGCTGACGCGGGTGACCGCGAGACGGCCATAGCGATATACGACGCGCTGGCTGCCGACAGTGCGGTAGAGCCCTTGTTCCGTGATCTGGCGGCACTCTATTCCGTGCGCATGCAGGTGGATGGCGGCGATCCGGCTACTCTCAACGCCCGCCTGTCGCCGCTTGCGGTCGACGGAAATCCCTGGCGCTACACGGCACGCGAGTTACAGGCGGTCGTTGCCATGAACAGTGGCGACAATTCGGCCGCGCGAGAGATTTTTACGCGCCTGGCCGACGATATGGATACCCCCGACAGCTTGCGCGCGCGGGCCACCGAAATGCTGCGCGCTATGGGCCCCTCCTGACAGGAATGCAGCGCACATGACCTCCCATCGCTTCACGGGATCGGCAGCGGGCCTGACAGCTTCGTTGTTGCTTCTTGCCGGATGCGGCTGGTTCGGCGAAACCGAGGCCCCGCCGCTGCCCGGCGAGCGTATTTCGGTTCTGATCTATGAAAGCGACCTGCAGCCCGATCCGCAACTTGCCGGACAACCGGTATCGCTGGGCGAGGCGATCAATAATGGTGCCTGGTCGCAGGCCGGTGGCGGGCCCTTGCATGCCGTCGGCCATGTCGCCGGTCCATCGGTTATCGGGCGCGCCGCCTGGAGCGTCGATATCGGGTCCAGCGCCGGCGGGCGCCGGCCGCTGCTCAGCGGGCCGGTCATTGCCAACGACCGTGTTTTCACAATGGATTCGAAATTCCGGATTTCCGCCTACAGCACCGACAAGGGCAAGCGCCTCTGGCGGGTCGAGAACGAGCCGCTGAAGCGCGACTGGGAAGCCTTTGGCGGCGGACTGGCCTTCGCGGGCGGAAAGCTATATGTCAGCACCGGATATGGACGGGTTTCCGCCATGAATCCGGACGACGGCGCGGTAATCTGGAAACATGACCTGCCGGGCCCGGTGCGCGCCGCGCCGCTGGTTGCCGATGGCCTGGTTTTTGCGATAACCGTCGACAATCAGATATTCGCGCTCGACGCGGAGACCGGCGATCGCAAATGGCGACATGCGGGGTTTGCCGAGACCGCGATGCTATTGGGGGCTGCTGCGCCCGCTGGAACCGACGGAGCCGTGATCGTACCCTATTCATCGGGCGAAGTCTTCGCCCTGAGAACCTTGGACGGGCGACCGATCTGGTCCGATAATCTTGCCGCCGTTCGGCGCGTCGATGCCGCCTCGGCGCTGGCCGATATTCGCGCCCTGCCGGTGACCGACGGCGCCCTGGTTTATGCCATCAGCCATTCTGGCCGTACCGTCGCAATCGACATGCGCACCGGCGCGCGTGCCTGGGAGCGCAATGTCGGTGGTGTGCAGAC
>Ga0210122_1000552_pt1 | contig 12989 bp, 7 predicted proteins | sample Muzzi_CordB_D2_FD_185530 | JGI IMG/M metagenome (GOLD analysis project Ga0210122, IMG submission 185530) | Wetland microbial communities from San Francisco Bay, California, USA, that impact long-term carbon sequestration - Muzzi_CordB_D2 (SPAdes) | ecosystem: Environmental > Aquatic > Marine >... | reverse complement strand
CGAGCTCGGCTTCTCGTTTCGGGTCACGGTGCTCCATGTCTTCGGTGCCGTCTTCGAGGGGGGCGCGGGAGCCGCCGCCAGCTACACGACCGCGTTCCAGATCCTCGACTGGGGACCGGCCAAGGAGGCGGAGCTGCGCCGGGCCCTGGACGGGACGGAAGACGACGAGGAAGAGGCCAAGGGCGAGACACTCGGCGCGTCGCCGATCTACCGGATCCAGAAGATGACCCCGCCCGAGAAGGCACGGCTCGCGCTCAAGGCGAACCGCACCGAGCGCCAGATCCTGCTGCGCGAGACCTCTCCTCAGGTCATGATGGCGCTCCTCAACAACCCCCATATCGATGCCGACGACGTGGCCCAGATCGTCAAGTCCCCCTATGCTCCCGGTGGCGTCCTGAAGCGGGTCGCGGGGGACCGGCGCTGGGTGCAGAGCCACGAGGTGCGCCTGGCCCTGGTGCGCAATCCCCAGACTCCGCCGCCGCTGGCCATCCGGCTCCTCACCGCCCTGCCGACCCCGATGCTCCAGGCGTTGGGGCGTAGCTCAGAAGTTCGCGAGGATCTGAAGAAGGCTGCGTTGAAGCTCTATTTGACGCGCATGGGCAAGTAGCCTCTCCCGAAAGGTAACCAGTCGATTGCGGGTGGCCATGGGCTGTGGCAGCATGCGCCGGTCCGTGACCGTGTCGACCAACATGTCCGCCGGCTCCGTGGGTCGGCCCGAGACCGACGCGCCCTCGCTCTTGCGCCGGTTCTGGCAGCGGCCCGAGCCCCAGCTCAGCGACGCCGCGTTCCACGGCGAGCTGCTCGTCGCCGGCGTGCGGCTGCTGGTGGTCCTGCTGCTCGTCTACATCCCGGCGGACGACTACATCGGCCGGGGGTTCGAGCCCGGGGCGCGCGACCCCCGGGCGCTCCTGACCGCCGCCGCGGCGGCCCTGGTCGGCTCGCTCCTCATCTACTCGGCGGTCAACCGCAACTGGGGCCGCTCCTGGCTCGGTTTCGCCAGCAGCATGCTCGACGTGACCCTGGTCAGCAGCTTGCTGGCGCTCTTCCTGCTCCTTGGTCGCCCCCACGAGGCGGTCAACAACATGATCATCTTCCCGGCCTACTTCCTGGCCATCGGTGCGACCAGCCTGCGCTACGACTCGCGGGTCTGCCTGGTCACCGGATCGCTGGCGGTCGTCCAGTACGCCGCGATCGTGCTCGTCGCGAGCGCGCTCTGGGAGCTCGACGCGGCCTCCTTCGCGCCCTTTCCCCACGGCATGTTCTTCTGGGACACACAGGTGGCGCGCCTCGCCGCGCTGGCGATGGCGACGCTCCTCGCCTCGACCATCGTCGTGCGCGCCCGGGAGCTGCGCCACCTGTCGTCGCGGGACCGGTTCACCGGTCTCCTGAACCGCACCACCCTGGACGAGCGGTTGCGCGAGGAGCTGCGCTACGCGCGGTCGGGCAGCGGCCAGGTGGCGGTGGCGATGATCGACATCGACCACTTCAAGCGCTTCAACGACACGTACGGTCACGGCGGTGGCGACCAGGCCCTCCGGCGGGTATCGCGCATCCTGCGGGGGGCGTTCCGGGAGACCGACTCGGTGGCCCGCTACGGTGGCGAGGAGTTCTGCGTCGTGCTTCCCGGCGTGGACGTCGAGCGTGCCCGCCCGCTCTTCGAGCGCATCCGGCGCACCGTCGAAGCCCAGGAGATCACCCTCACCGGCTGGCCCGAGCCGGCGCGGCTGACGGTGTCGATCGGAGTGGCGCTCTGCCCCCGGGACGGCACCTCGCCCCAGCAGATCTTGGAGTGCGCGGACCGGCGTCTCTACGAGGCCAAGCAGAGCGGTCGCAACGTCGTCATCGGTCCCGCCTGAAGCGCGTCCGCCCAGGGTCGGGGGCGGGCCTCTTCGCACTGTCTCGCTTCGGGCGCCGGGCTGCACTCTCTTGTAAGACTAGGCTGGGGAAGGCAGGCGGCGCCCGCTCGGCACCTGCCCCCGAACGAAGCAAACAGAGAACCTGCTCGCCCCTACCGGGGAACGGAAGGGCGAGAGGAGGGAGACGGAGCAGATGAAGCTCGGCGACGTGCTGAAGAAGGAGCGCGAGAAGAAGGGCCTCTCCACCGCGGAAGTGGTCGAGAAGCTCGCCATCACCGAGGACGAGTACCAGAAGATCGAGGGCGGCGAGTCCCCGGCGGAGGAGTGGGGACCCCACCTGGCCCAGATCGCCATCCAGCTCGAGACGCCGACTTCGAGGCTGCTCGCCGAGAGCGGCCGCTTCGCCGACACGAAGAAGGGTCAGGCAGGCAAGCTGATCAAGCATCACCGGGAGCGCAAGGAGAAGACCGAGGCCGAGCTCGCCGAGGCCCTCGGCATCTCGGAGGCGGACTACAAGTCGGTCGAAGCGGGCAAGTCGCCGATCGAGACCTACGGCCCTCTGATGCTCGGTTTCGCCGAAGCGATCGAGCAGCCCGTGTTCAACCTGTTCTACCCCTGCGGCCTGCCCTTCCAAGAGCTGGACGATTACCCATAGGCATCGAATGCGCCACGGGCGGGTCGTGGCGCGTGGCCCGCACGTCCCCTGGCCGCCCCGCGCGGTTCACGCCGCGTGGACCGCGGTCTCCCCGGGACACCTGCCGCCGGCGCCGATCGGCGGCTTCCCCTGGAATAATCCGACCGCCTGTTCTTGTCTTTCGCTCCGTGAACGAATGAACGGAGCGAGGACTATTTCATGAGCAAAGCCACCACCACTCCAAAGAGCGAAACCCGTCAGTTCCAGGCCGAAACCCGTCGGCTGCTGGACCTGATGATCCACTCTCTCTACTCGAACAAAGAGATCTTCCTCCGGGAGCTGATCTCGAACGCCTCGGACGCCCTAGACCGGCTCCGGTTCGAGTCGCTTCGGGAGGACGGCCCGGAGCTGGGCGAGGATGCGCTCGAGATCCGGATCGAGGCAGATCCCAACGCCCGCACCCTGACCATCTCCGACAACGGCATCGGCATGAGCCGCCAGGAGGTGATCGACAACATCGGCACGATCGCCAAGTCGGGGAGCCAGGAGCTGGTCCAGAGCTTGAAGGGAGGCAAGAGCGACGACACGCTGCTCGAGCTGATCGGCCAGTTCGGCGTCGGCTTCTACTCCTCGTTCATGGCCGCCGAGCGAGTAGAGCTGGTCACTCGCCGGGCGGGGGAGGAAGGCGCGATCCGCTGGGAGTCCGAGGGCGCCGGGGAGTTCACCATCTCGGACGCCGAGCGCGACACCCGGGGCACCACGATCACGCTCCATCTCAAGGCGGTCGACAAAGAGGCCGGGATCGACGACTTCACCGACGAGTTCGTCCTCAAGCGGATCATCAAGCGCTACTCCGACTTCGTCACCTATCCGGTCGTCCTGAAGACCGAGCACGAGGAGATCGAGCGGGACGAAAACGGCGTGCCCAAGGAGCCGGAGACCAAGAAGCGGGTGGTCGAGGAGTCGACCGTCAACTCCCGCGTGCCGCTCTGGACGAAGCCCGAGTCGGAGGTCTCCGAGGAGGAGTACGCCGAGTTCTACAAGCACGTCTCCCACGACTGGAACGAGCCGATGGAGCACATCGCGCTCCGCGCCGAGGGCCGGTTCGAGTACCAGGCGCTCCTCTTCGTCCCCTCCCAGGCGCCCTACGACCTCTTCTACGTCGGCTTCAAGCCCGGGCTCCAGCTCTACGTCAAGCGGGTGATGATCATGGAGCACTGCGAGGCGCTCCTGCCCCGGTACCTGCGCTTCCTCAAGGGGGTCGTCGAGTCCCCCGACCTGCCGCTCAACGTCTCGCGCGAGATGCTCCAGAGCGACCGGCTGATCCACGCCATCCAGAAAGGCCTGGTGAAGAAGGTCCTCGACCGCCTGACGGAGATGAAGGAGTCCGAGCCGGAGAGCTACCGGACGTTCTGGGACCAGTTCGGCCGCGCCATCAAGGAGGGGATGGGCGAGGACTTCGACAACAAGGCGAAGCTCACCGAGCTCCTCCTCTTCGAAAGCTCGAACGGCTCCGGCGACGAGCCCGAGCTCACCAGCCTCGCCGACTACGTCTCGCGCATGAAGGAGGGGCAGAAGGAGATCTTCTACCTGACCGGCGAGTCCCGCGAGCAGGTGGCCGCTTCGCCCCACCTGGAGGCCTTCCGCGACAAGGGCTACGAGGTCCTCTACCTGGTCGATCCGGTCGACGAGCTCCTGGTCCAGTACCTCACCGAGTACGACGGCAAGCGCCTCAAGTCGGTGGGCAAGGGCGAGGTCGACCTCTCCGGCGAGGAGGAGACCGAGGAGCACAAGAAGGAGCTCGAGGAGAAGGAGGAGCAGTTCAAGGGGCTGATGGAACGCCTCCAGAAGGAGCTCGACGCCCATGTCAAGCACGTGCGCCTCTCCGGCCGGCTGACCACGTCGCCCGCCTGCCTGGTGGGCGCCGAGCACGACTACAGCCCGCAGCTCGAGAAGCTCCTCCAGAAGGGCAAGGGGGGCGGCCCGAAGCAGCGCCGCATCCTGGAGCTCAACCCGGAGCACGCGGCGGTCGCCAGGATGCGCGAGCGGTTCGAAGCGGCGCCGGACGAGCTGCCGGTGGCCGACTACGCACACCTGCTCTTCGGCTACGCCTGCCTGGCCGAGGGGTCGGAGCTGCCGGAGCCGGGGCGGTTCAACCAGGCGGTGGCGGAGTTGATGGAAAAGACGTTGTAATCCGCCCGTCCGTTTCGGCCGACATGGAGGCTGCGTCATCTGAGAAGGGTGTCCCCGCACGGCGATCCGTGATCGAAGCGGCCGGCCTCCGTGCCGGCCGAGTGCGCCCGCCAGGGCGCGACCTTACCGCTCCCGGCCTGTACAATCGCCGGGATGTCCCGAGCCCTCATCCTCTGCCTCGGGGACCTGCATCTGGGTCTTCCCCCGAGCCGTCTGCCGTCGGATGCCGACCCTCGTCGGGTGTCGACGGCGTCGGTCTGGCTCCGGGCGGTCGACGCGGCGATCGACCAGGGCGCGGCCCTCGTCCTCCTCTCCGGTGACGTGGTCGACCGGGAGAACCGCTACTTCGAGGCGTTCGGTCCCCTCGAGGAGGGGCTCGGCCGCCTGGCCGAGGCGGGCATCCCGGTCTGCGCCGTCACCGGCAACCATGACGCGGAGGTGCTCGACCGCTTGCGGCGGGTGGTGGCCGGGGGCCGCCTGAGGCTCCTCGGAGCGGGCGGCCGGTGGGAGCGCTTCACGCTGGAGGACGGCGCCGGCCGCGCCCTCCTCCACGTTGACGGCTGGTCCTTCCCGGTGCGCGACGTGCGCCAGGACCCGACCGCCTCCTACGATCTGCCACGTCCCGACGACGACGCGCCGGTCCTCGGTCTCCTCCACGGCGAGCTTGACCGGCCCGGCTCCACCAACGCCCCGTTGACGAAAGCCTCCCTCGAGCGCCCGGCGGTCGACGCCTGGCTCCTCGGACACATCCACAAGCCCCAGCTCATCGGCCTCGCCGGAGGGCGGTGGGCTCTCTACCCGGGCTCGCCCCAGCCGCTCGACCCGACCGAGACCGGTGTCCACGGCGCCTGGTCGGTCGAGGTCGAGGGGGTCGCTCTGGGCGCACCGCTCCAGATCCCGCTCCAGACGGTCCGCTACGAGCGCATCGAGGTCGACCTGACCGGTCGAGAGACCGTGGACGAGGCCCGGGGCGCCATCGCGCTTCAGATGCGGGACGCGGTGGCGGCTCTCGACCTTCCCGGGGATCCGGAGTGGCTGGTCCTCCAGGCCGAGCTCACCGGGCGGACCGGCGTTCACGGGGAGCTCGCGGGCCTGGCACGGCGCCTGGAGGGGGAGGAGACCCTCGAGCTCGCGGTGGGCGGTGGCCGCGCCCGGCTGACGGAGGTGCGGGTCCGGACGCGACCGGCGGTCGACCTCGCCGAGCGCGCCGGAACCGACGATCCGGTGGGCGTGCTCGCGGACCTGCTCCTGGCGCTCGAGGGCGACGGCACGGACGGGGCGAGGACGGTACCGAAGGAGCTCGTCCGGGCGGCGCAGGACCGCGAGCGCGCAGCGTACGACCATCCCGCCTTCAGTACCTTGGCCTCTGGAACCGGGCGGGAGGAGTGGGCGGCAGAGGAGCCGGAGGAGCGGAACCGCCGGCGGCTCGCCCGCGCCGCCGCCTCGCTTCTGGATGCGCTGCTCGAGACGAAAGAGGACCGGTCCGACCGAGTGAAGGGTGCCGGCCAGACGGGGGCGGACAGGTCGTGACGGGGGAGCGACTCGCATTCGAGCGCTTGGAGATTGAGCGCTTGCCCGGTCTGGAGCGCGGAGGCTTCACCCTGGAGCACCTGTCGCCCGGGATCACCATCCTCCACGGCCCGAACGGCTCCGGCAAGTCGACCACCGGCCGTGCCGTCGAGCAGCTCCTCTGGCCAGAGCAGGGCAGCGGGGAGCGGCGCCGCGTGCGGGCCGTCTTGACCCTGGGCGGGAACCGTTGGGAGGTGGAGCTCGATCACGACCGGGAGAGCTGGTGGCGTGACGGCGAGAGCGCCGATCGGCCCGCTCTGCCACCCGCCCACCACGCCGACCGCTACGGGCTGGCTCTCCACGACCTGTTGACGGTCGACGGTGCCGAGGGGCACGCCGACGACGGGGGCTTCGCTCGGCGAGTGGCGGAGGAGGCGGCGGGCGGCTTCGACCTGCCGGCGGCACGGGAGCGGATCGGCGCCAAGGAGAGCCCCAGTCGCCCCAACAAGCTGATCCAGGAGCACAAGGCGGCCGCCGACGAGGTGGTCCGGATCAAGGCGGAGCAACGAAACCTCCAGGAGGAGGCCGCCCGGTTGGCGGCGCTCCGGTCGGAGCTCGACGAAGCGAGGGCCGCGGCTGCGCGCCTCGCCGAGGTCAGTGCAGCGGTCCGCTGGCACGAGAAACGGGGCGAGCTCGAGGGAGAGCGGGGGCGGCTGGGTCGCTTTCCCCCCGAGCTGGAACGGATGGTGGGGGAGGAAGAGGGACGCCTGGTCCGCCTCGAGGAGGAGGTCGTCGAGGCGGAGCGCTCCCTCCATGCGCTGAAGGAGAAGGCTGCCGCGGCGCGCCGGCGTCTGGAGGGGGCCGGCCTGCCGGAGGACGGTGCGCCGCCGGAGGCTCTCGGCATCCTGAACCGCTGGACGAGCCGCCTCCAGGAGGTCGAGCGGGAGGTGGCGCGGGAGCGTACCGAGCTGGACCAGGCGGAGGAGCGACGCTCCCGGGCACGCTCCGCCCTGGGAGACGTGGCCGACGCCGACGACATCGATACCCGGCTGGAGGCGCTCGGCCCGGTGGAGTGGCAGCCCCTCGTCGAGCTGGCGCGACGGGCGGAGACCCTCCGCGCGAAGGAGGGACGCCTCCGCGAGATGGAGCGCTGGCTCGGAGACGCCAGGGTGCCCGAGGATCTCGACCGCCTCCGCGACGGTGTCCGCGTGCTCAGGCGCTGGCTCGCGACGCCGGCTCCGGCCTGGCGGGCCTACGGTCCCGCGGTGCTCGGTGGCCTGGTCTGGATCGCCCTCGGGGGGGCGGCGGTCGGCGGGTGGCTGGCGCTGCCCCCGGAGTGGCCGGAGCCCTTGCCCTGGATCTCTCTCGGGGCCGGAGCACTCTTCCTCCTCTGGTCCTGGCTCGACCGGCACTCGATCATGGCGCGGCGGCGGGCGCTGGTCTCCGAGGACCGCGAGACCGGTCTCGAGCCGCCCCCCCGATGGACGGAAGAGGCCGTGCGATCCACCCTCGGCGACCGTGAGCTGCTGCTCGAGAGGCGGCGCACGGAGGTCGAGAAGGCGACCCTCCGGGGCCCCCTGGAGGCGGAACGGCGGGAGCTCGAACGGAAGGCTTCTGCGCTCGAGGCCGAGCGGGCGCGGGTCACCGCCGGGATCGGGGCCGCTCCCGTTCTGGACGACGACGTCGAGCCGGCGCCCCTGGCGGCGTTCGCCGACGCCTTGGCCCGGTGGCGCGAGGCCCATCTCGAGGTGGGCAAGCGGGAGGCGGCCCTCGCGAGCCTCGGACGCGAGCACGAGCGCCTCGTGGCGGAGATCGATGCCGGCCTTCGGATGTTCGGTCTGGGGCAGGTCGCCGGAGCCGACGAGGCCGCGAGCGTCCTCGACGATCTCGGCAGGCGCGCCGAGGAGCACCGGAGAGCGCAAGAGGAGCTCGCCGTGCTCACCGGCCCGGAGGGGGAGATTGCGGTCGCGCAGCAGCGCCTCGAGCAGCGGCGGGCTGGCGTCGGGGACCTGTTCAGGGAGGTCGGGCTCGAGCCGGGGGACCGGGCGGGTCTTGCCCGGCTCCTCGAGCGTCATCCGGACTACTCGGCGTGCAGCAAGCGGGTCGAGCAGCTCGGCTGGGACGCCGCTCGTCTGGCGGACGAGCTTCCGGGTGGACCGGAAGGAGAGTCACTCCGGAGCGTGGACCCCGAGGCGCTGGTCGCGGAGCGGGAGCGCCTGGCGGAGGTCGCCGGGCGCAAGGACGAGCTCAACGATCGCATCGTCGAGCTCGAGACCCTGGTGGGCAAGGCGGAGCGCGGGAAGGAGCTTCAGGCCGCCCTGGCCAGGCTCGCCGCGGCGGACGCGGCGCTCCGCGCCGCGCGGGAGGAGGAAGCCGACGCCCTGGTCGCCTGGGAGCTGGCCGACTGGGTGCGGCGCTCGATCGCCCGCCGTCACCAACCGGCGGTTCTCCGTGGCACGCGGGAGCTCTTCCGCCGCTTCACCCGGGGCCACTACGAGCTCCTCGACCCCGAGGGCGATCCGCCCGAGTTTCGCGCTCGCGAGACCGAGACCGGCTTCGTCCGCCGCCTGGGGGAGCTCTCCGCCGGCACGCGGGTGCAGCTTCTCCTCGCGGTGCGTCTGGCGTTCGTCGAGCATCAGGAGAGGGGGCCGCGGCTGCCTCTGGTCCTCGACGAGACTCTCGCCAACTCGGACGAGCAGGCGGCCGAGGCGGTGATCGACAGCCTGATCCAGGTAGCCGCCGCCGGGCGCCAGGTGATCTACCTGACCGCCCAGCACGACGAGGTCGCCAAGTGGCAAGGGGCGCTCGAGACCCACACCGCGGACGGCCCGAAGGCGGTGGTGATCGACCTCGCGAAGGTGCGGTGGGGGGCGGAGGCGGGGCGCCGGCCCCGGCTCGCCGTCGAGGCAACCCGCCCCGAGCCTCCTCCGGCGCCCAACGGCATGGACTACCAGGAGTACGCCGAGGTGCTCGGGGTGCCGGGCATCGAGCCGCGCTCGCCCGCTGGGGCGGTCCACCTCTGGTACCTGGTGGACGATTCCGAGCTGCTTCACCGGCTGCTCTCCCAGGGGTTCGAGCGCTGGGGGCAGGTGGCGGAAATGGAGGGGAGGCTTCTCGCAGCGCTCCTCGGCGAGGGAGACGGCGCGGAGGCGAGCCGGCGGCGGCTCCTGGCCAGGGGACGGTGCCTGGACGCCCTGCTCCGTGGCTGGCGCGAGGGCCGGGGCGAGCCGGTCGACCGGGGAACCCTCCTCGAGTCCGGCGCGGTCACCCAGCGCTTCATCGACGAGGTGAGCGCGCTCGCCGCGGAGGTCGACGGCGACGCCGAGCGTCTCGTGGCGGCGCTGCGGGAGGGCAAGGTCAAGGGCTTCCGCTCCGACAAGACCGGGCAGCTCGAGGAGCTCTTCCGCGACGCGGGCGGACTCGACCCGCGGCCTCGGCTGGACCGGGAGGCTCTCCGGCAACGCGCCTTCGAGGCGGTGGCCGAGGAGATCGCCTCCGGTGCCCTGGACGCGGCGGACGTCGACCGGTTGCTCGCCCATCTGCCCGATCTGCCGGAACGCGACGGGCAATCATGAAACATCCGAGATAAGCTTGAAGCATGGTCGATGAATCCGAACGAAGGCGCGCCCCGCGCTTCGATGTCGAGGACGTCCGGGGGCGGTTGAGGACCACTCTGGACGGCCGAGTCCTCAACCTGAGTCTGGAGGGTATGGCGCTCGCCACCCGCAACTGGTTGAGCCCGGGCCGCTCCTACACCGTGAAGCTGGAAGCCAACGGCGAGATCGTCAACCTCAACGGTACGGTCGCCTGGTGTCGCCTCGCCCGGCCGGGGCAAGAGGCGAGCGGCCCCGAAGGGTTTCTGTACGAGGCGGGAATCGAGTTCGGTGAAGGGGTCTCGGAGCTGGCGGAAGAGCTCTTCGACGTGCTTTCGAGGCAGGGCATCACCCAGCTCGAACGTCGTGCCCATGGCCGGTTCACCGCGGTCGGCGAAGATCCGGTCAGCGTCGAAGCCACGCCGGAGTTCCTGGTGCACAAGATCAGCCGCTCGGGCTTGCTGATCGAGAGCGAGTACGTGCCGAGGATCGAGGACCGCCTGGAGGCCGAGATCTATCTCGAGGACCAGGTGCTCCGGGCGAGCCTGCGGGTTGCTCACTTGCGCCACGTGCGAACCATCGACGGCGATCCCGCCGCCGAGATCGGCGCCGAGATCGTCGACATGTCGGGCGGGGACCGCGCGATCTACAACGAGATCATCGGCCGCATGCTGCAGCAGTAGGTTGGTGAGAATGCAGGCTGGGCCGGGACCGGTCCGCTACCGTTTCCGGACGATCTCGCCGCCCTTCATCACCAGCGCCACCCGGCGCACGTCGGAGATCCTCTGCTCCGGCACGCCCTCGACCGCCACCAGATCGGCCAGCAGACCGGGTGCGATGCGCCCCCGGTCGTCCAGGTGCAGGTACCGGGCGTTGCCCGAGGTGGCGGCGCGGAGAGCGGCCAGGGGCGTCATGCCGTAGGCGACCATCAGCTCGAGCTCTCGGGCGTTGTCGCCGTGGTCGAAGACGCCCGCGTCACCCCCCATGCAAATCGGCACGCCAGCGGCGAGGGCCGCCTGGAAGCTGGCGCGGCTCGCACGGACCCGCTCCGGCTCGTCGTCCCGTCCGCCGGGGACCCACCCCTGGTAGGTGGCGATCGCCTCGGAGGCCGCCAGGGTCGGGCAGAGCGCCACCCCCCGCTGGGCCATCAGCCGGAAGACGTCCGGGGTGCCGCCGTCACCGTGCTCGATCGTCTCGACGCCCGCCAGCACCGCCCGGCGCATGCCCTCGGCGGTCGAGGCGTGGGCGGCCGTCGGCCGGCCGCTCGATGCAGCCGTCTCGACGATCAGCCGGAGCTCGTCCTCGGAGAACGTGGGCCGGGCCTCGCCGTGCGCTCCCCAGCGGTAGTCGGCGTAGACCTTGACCACGTCCGCCCCTTTGCCGATCTGGTCGCGGACAACGCGGATCAGGGAGTCGACGCCATCGGCCGGCTCGGCGCCCAGGATCGGCTCGAAACGCGGGTCGAACCCCTTCGGCCCGTAGCTGCCGGTGGCGACGATCGCCCGGGTGGAGACGAGGAGGCGGGGCCCCGGCACGATCCCCTCGTCGATCGCCTGCTTCAGGCCGACGTCGGCGTACGCGGCGCCTTCGGTGCCCAGGTCGCGGGCGGAGGTGAAGCCGGCCTCCAGGGTCGCCCGCGCGTGGTTGACCGCCCGGGCCACACGGAGCGCCAGCGGCTCCTTCAACACCTGGTCGGTCCAGGCGGCCTCGTCGTACGGGTGGAGGAAGAGGTGGGTGTGCCCCTCGATCAACCCCGGCAGAAGGGTGGTGCCAGGGAGCTCGACGCGCTCGGCGCCGGCCGGGACCTCGACCGCGCCGGCCGGCCCGGCGGCGGCGATCCGCTCGCCCTCGACGACCACCACCCAGCCCGGGTGAACGGTCTCGCCGTCGAAGACACGGTCCGGCACCAGGACCCGGGCGGCGGCTTCCGACGACGGCTGGGCCCCGGCGGGAGCCGCGAGCGCCAGAACGAGGCCGGTGACGAGCAGCGCGAGCAGACGAGGGGCGAACGAGCGGATGCGGGATCTCTCCATGGGTGGCTCCTTCCGCCGGGCATTCTAGCCGCTGCTCCCCACACCAATGGCTCCCGGGAGTCGCCGACCGGGGCCTGTCCGCCACCTCGGACGGGCTGCCGTGCCGGTGTACGCGGCCCCCGGGGCACGGTCGCTCCCCGGGGGCCGGTGAAGCGCTACCGGCCGCGGAGCATCTCCGGTCCGGTGATCTCCAGGGTGCCGCCGCAGCCCTGGGCTCCGGGGCAGGCCTTCTGGAAGGCGAAGATGAAGTCCGTGTCCTGGGCGTACTGGCCGTGGCAGCCCATGCAGCTATGGGGCGGTTTGGCGCTTGCGTCGGGGGTCTGGAAGTAGGTCTCGAGCGTCGTGTTGGCCAGGAACTCCGGCACCGGCCCACCGTAGATCTTGCGGTTCGGTGGGTCGGCCGGCCACTGGGCGTTGACCAGCTCGTAGTACTGCCAGACGGTCTTGGGGTTCTCGCTGTTGCCCGCCTGGACGAGGCCCGCCTGGTACTCGGCGTTGAGCTGGGCCACCTCGTCCGGAATCGGGATCACCCGCTCCACCTGGACCGGCGTGTCGGAGCCGGCCGCCGGCTGCTGGTTGACCGGGCAGTCGGTGCAGGTCGGATCGTTGAACGAGAAGTGGGCACCGGCGGGAGGCGTGACCCCCTGGGTGGGGGCGTTGTCCATCTGCTCGAACGTGGCCCAGACCCACTCCGGCCGGGTCGCCGTCTTGTGCACGATGTGGAGCCCCACCAGGCCCATGAGCTTGGCGGTGCAGGGGCCGTCCGGACCCTCGGGGAGGATGAGCGCGTTGGTGGTGTAGAAGTGGCTCGGGTCGTCCCCCTCTCCCAGCACCTTCCACGCCGCCTTGACCACGATCGAGCCGACCGCGGCGGTCAGGTTCGAGCCCTCGGGGGAGTCGAGGATCACCTTCGGCTGGTTGCGGCTGTCGTAGTAGCCGTTCTTGACGATGAAGTCGAAGAACGGCTCGTTCATGCGCACCTCGAACCAGACGTTCTCGCCGTTCTGGTCGATGAGCGGCGAGCTCGTGAACGGGACGATGTCCTCGTAGAGCTGGTTCGACACCATCACCTTGGCCGCCGGTACGCCCGGGACGTTCGACGGTACGTCGATCTCGGGGCACTGGGACGGGACGGTCTGCGGCGTGTTCCAGGCGGCAGGCTCGACCGGCG
>Ga0210122_1000550_pt1 | contig 13000 bp, 11 predicted proteins | sample Muzzi_CordB_D2_FD_185530 | JGI IMG/M metagenome (GOLD analysis project Ga0210122, IMG submission 185530) | Wetland microbial communities from San Francisco Bay, California, USA, that impact long-term carbon sequestration - Muzzi_CordB_D2 (SPAdes) | ecosystem: Environmental > Aquatic > Marine >... | reverse complement strand
TTCACCAAAGGCAGCGCCAGCCGCCACTTGACGGGAACCTTGCCCCACTCGCGTTTAACGACCGCGATGGATTCAGCGTAATGCAAGTTGGTATTGCGCGCCGTCTTGGTGTCCTTGTGCATGCGCGAGGCGGCCACGAAGCGATTGCAGAAACGGGGTTTGCCGGACAGCCGGTAAAGGCGCCACCAAAGATCGTAGTCGAACGCCATTTGCATATCCTCGGCGAGCCCGCCGGCTCGCTCCCAGGCCGCTCGCGTAACCAGGGTCGCGGGCTGGGCGAGAAAACAGAAGTTGGCAAACAGCCGCGGGAAAAAAGGCATGGTGAGATACGGCATGATCTTTCTGCCGCTCCTGGAAACGGTCCAGCATCGGCCGTAGGCCCAATGGTGCGCAGGGTCTTCCCCGAGACAACGCAACAGGCTCTCGAGGCCGTTCGGATAGAAGAAGTCGTCGGAATTCAGCCAGCAGACATAGGGCGCCGAACCCATCGCAATACCCGCGTTGACGGCCGCCGACTGTCCCTTGTCGGGTCCGCTTTGCCAGCCCGCCAGCCGGCCCTCCCAACGGCGAATGATATCGAGCGAGCCATCCGTGGACCCCCCGTCCATGACGAACACCTCCACCGGCACGTCCTGGGCAAACACGGATGCCAGCGCATCGTCCAGAAACTGCGCCTGGTTCAGCGACGGGATGGCGACGGTGATCTTCGCGGCAGACAAGCGGTCCCCTTACAACCGTTTCAATAGCCTTGCGGATGCCGCTGCTGCCAGCGCCACGCATCCCGGCACATCTCATCCAGGCCGCGTTCGGCACGCCAGCCCAGCTCGCGTTCCGCCCTGCCCGCGTCCGCCCAGGTCTCGGCGATGTCCCCCGGCCGCCGCGGCATGATGTCGTAAGGGATGTCCCGGCCGCTGGCGCCGGCAAAAGCCGCCACCACCTCGAGCACGCTGTAGCCCCGCCCGGTGCCGAGGTTGTGAATCATCAGGCCCGCGCCGGAGCGCAGTTTGTCCAGCGCGGCCAGGTGCCCCCTGGCGAGGTCGCAAACATGCAGGTAATCACGCACGCCGGTGCCGTCGCGGGTCGGGTAATCGTCGCCCCAGACCCTTAGCCGCTCACGTTTTCCGGCAGCGACCTGGCAGACGTAAGGCATCAGGTTTTCCGGTATGCCGTTGGGGTCTTCGCCGATCTCGCCGCTCGGATGTGCCCCGACCGGGTTGAAATAACGCAGGATCGAGATGTTCCAGTCCGGCTTGCAGGACTGCAGTTCGATCAGCAGGCGCTCGATAATGTACTTCGTATGCCCATAGGGGTTGCTGGTGTCGCCGGTGGGGGCGCCTTCGTCGATCGGCAGCGTTTTCGGCACCCCGTAGACCGTGCAAGATGAGCTGAATACCAGGTTCGTGACACCCGCTTGCGTCATCGCCTCGAGCAGGTTAATCGTGGCGCCGACGTTGTTCCGGTAGTACCTGAGTGGTGCCTTGACGGACTCGCCGACGGCCTTGAGGCCGGCAAAATGGATCACGTCGTCCGGCCGGTGTCGTTCGAACACGTCCTGCAGCGCCGGCAGGTCACACAAGTCGGCGATGACCAGCTCCGGGCGCTCACCGGTGATGCGCTCCACGCCCAGCAATGCCTCCGGCTTGCTGTTGCACAGGTTGTCGACGACGACGACGCGCTGCCCGGCCTCGATCAGTTCCACGCATGTGTGGGAGCCGATATAGCCGGCTCCGCCCGTGACCAGCGTGGTCCGGGTCACGCCTGGTCCCGGCCCCGGGCAGGCCAATACCTATTCCTTGCAGTCACCCAACCGCCGCCCCTTCCAGGTCATGCTCATTTCCATCTTGGTGCCGTTCACATCGGCTGCCATGGAGCCTTTGCCGTCCATCGAATCGCTGCTCGACGTCATTTGCCACTCGCCGTGCATGCTGCCCATACCCTGGATCGGGCAGTCGATGGTCCAGCTGGCCGTGTTGCCATTGACGCTGAAATCGCTGGACGTGCACGGCGAGTTCTTTTCCAGGTTGAAATCGCCGGGGTCGAGTTTTTCCTTGCGGATGCACCTGGTCTCGGTGTGCTTCTGCGGCGCCGTCATCATCGGCATCGTGACGGTGGAGGTGGTCTCCCACAGCCCCGGGTTGATTTGCAGGCTGTCGGCCGCGGTGGCCGCCGCGGCAAAACTGCTGGTGACAAGAACGGTGACTGCAATGCGGATCATGATCGTACCCCCTCAACCTGGTACATAAGGATTCGTCCTATTATAGGGCAATCCCGCCGCTCATTTTTGTTCCGGTTTCGCGACCTCGATACGTGTCACGTGCTGGAATCCGCGCGGCAGTTTGCGCCCGCGTTTGGCGCGCTCGCCAATGAAATGCGCCAGGTCCCTGCGGCCGATACGCATATAGCGCTGACCGGCCCATACCAGAACCTCGTCATTGCCGCCGACCGCGACCATGCCGATCATGGACTCTTCCCCGGCCTTCAGCCGCTTGGGCGGGATGTTGATCATCTTGTTGCCCTTGCCCTTGCCGAGTTCCGGCAGGTCCGTCAGCGGGAAGGCCAGCAAATAGCCTTCCGAGGTGACGCACACCAGCGTGTCGGCGGCATCGTCTGCAATGACAGCGGGTTCCACGGGCACCGAGTCACCCGGCAGGGTCAGCACCACCTTGCCGGCCTTGACGCGGCTGTGCAGGTTACCCGTGCTGGTCACGAAACCGTAGCCCCAGGAACTGGCCAGCACCAGCTTTCGCTCTGCATCGCCCGCGATCGCATAGCGGAATGATGCGCCCGGCGGCAGCGTGAAGCGGCTCGTCAGCGGCTCCCCGAGACTGCGCGCCGATGGAAGCGTGTGCGCGGCCAGCGAGTAGGCGCGGCCGCTGGAATCGAGGAACACCGCCTGCTGGTTGCTGCGGCCCAGGGCCGCGTGCCGGAACGCGTCGCCGGATTTGTAGTTCAGGCCGGCGGCATCGATGTCGTGACCCTTGGCGGCGCGCACCCAGCCGGATTCCGACAAGACGATGGTGCAGGCTTCCGACGGCACCAGGTCCTCTTCGCGGAGCGCCTGCGCGGCTTCCCGTTCGGTCAGCCTGGAACGTCTTTCATCGCCGTATTTCTCGGCGTCTTCGAGCAGTTCGTTTTTGACCAGCGTCTTCATCCGCTGCTTTGAGCCCAGTGTGGTTTCCAGCGTCTCGCGCTCTGCCTCGAGTTCGGACTGTTCACCGCGAATCTTCATTTCCTCGAGCTTGGCGAGGTTGCGCAGCTTCAGCTCCAGTATCGCCTCGGCCTGCGTGCCGGTAATGGAAAAGTGACTCATCAGAACCGGTTTCGGCTTGTCCTCGGTGCGGATGATATGGATGACCTCGTCGATGTTCAGGTAGGCGACCAAAAGGCCTTCGAGGATATGCAGGCGGTCGACGACCGCATCGAGGCGGAACTCCAGTCGTCGCCTGACCGTGTCCAGCCTGAACGCCAGCCACTGCTTGAGCAGTTCGCGCAGGTTCAGGACCTGCGGCTTGCCGTTGTTGCCGATGATGTTGAGGTTGACGCGGTAATTGCGTTCCAGTTCGGTGGTGGCGAACAGGTGATTGAGCAACTGCTCCTTGTCGACGCGGTTCGAGCGCGGCACGATGACCAGCCGGGTCGGGTTTTCATGATCGGACTCGTCGCGCAGGTCCTCGACCATCGGCAGTTTCTTGGCCTGCATCTGCGCGGCGATCTGTTCCAGCACCTTGGCCGGGGATACCTGGTGCGGCAGGGCGGTGATGATGATGTCGCCGTTTTCCGGTTGCCACACCGCGCGCATGCGCACGGAGCCGTGACCGCTTTCATACAGGCTCAGCAGTTCGTCCGGCGGCGTAATGATCTCGGCGTCGGTCGGAAAATCCGGCGCCTTGACATGCTCGCACAGTTCCGCGACTGTCGTTTTAGGCTCTTCGAGCAGGCGCACACAGGCGCTGACGACTTCGCGCAGATTGTGCGGCGGGATATCGGTGGCCATGCCGACGGCGATCCCGGTGCTGCCGTTCAAGAGGATGTTCGGCAGCCGTGCCGGCAGCAGGGCCGGTTCCTTCAGCGTGCCGTCGAAATTGGGTGTCCAGTCGACCGTGCCCATGCCCAACTCCGCCAGCAGCGTCCTGGCGTAGGGCGACATGCGTGACTCGGTGTAACGCATGGCGGCGAACGACTTGGGGTCGTCCGGCGAGCCGAAGTTGCCCTGCCCGTCGATCAGCGGGTACCGGTACGAGAATGGCTGCGCCATCAGCACCATGGCTTCGTAACAGGCCGAATCGCCGTGCGGGTGAAACTTACCCAGCACGTCGCCGACCGTGCGGGCCGACTTCTTGTGCTTCGAGGTCGCGCTCAGGCCCAACTCGCTCATGGCGTAGATGATGCGGCGCTGCACCGGTTTGAGCCCGTCACCGATATGCGGCAGGGCGCGGTCGAGGACGACATACATGGAGTAGTCCAGGTAGGCCTTCTCCGCGTACTGTCTGAGCGGAATTTGTTCGTATTCGGAAAAACTCTGCGTGATCTCGTTCATAGTCGTAACCGTTAGTGAATAGAGGGTCGCCCCGCAGGGGTATCGTCGCCCCGGACCTGATCCGGGGCCTGCCCAGATGCCGGATCAAGTCCGGCATGACGTTCGTTCTACAAGCTCGACCGGTGCGATGGCGCTGGCCTGCAAATTGCAGGCTATATACTCGCCAGGTCGCCCTTGTCTTCCAGCCAGGACTTGCGGTCGGCGGCGCGTTTTTTGCCGAGCAGCATGTCCATCATCTTGCTGGTTTCGGTGTCGCTGTCGATGGTCAATTGCACGAGTCTGCGGGTATCCGGGTCGATCGTGCTCTCGCGCAATTGCAGCGGGTTCATCTCGCCCAGGCCCTTGAAACGCGTTTCCGAGATCTTGCCTTTCTTCTTCTCGATCGCAATGACATCCAGGACTGCCTGGCGTTCCTCGGCATCCAGTGCGTAATAGGTTTCCTTGCCGACATCGATGCGGTAAAGCGGCGGCATCGCCACGAAGACGTGGCCGGTCTCGACCAGTGCGTGGAAATGACGCAGGAACAGCGCACTCAGCAACGTGGCGATGTGCAGACCGTCGGAGTCCGCGTCGGCGAGGATGATGACCTTGCCGTAACGCAGTTCCGAAATTTTGTCCGAGCCCGGGTCGACGCCGATGGCGACGGAAATATCGTGCACTTCCTGGTTGGCGAGCACGGCGTCGGAATCGACCTCCCACGTGTTGAGGATCTTCCCGCGCAGCGGCAGGATCGCCTGGTACTCTCGGTTCCTGGCCTGCTTGGCCGAACCGCCGGCCGAGTCGCCCTCGACCAGGAACAGTTCCGTCTGGGCCAGGTCCTGGCTGGTGCAATCGGCCAGTTTGCCCGGTAGCGCGGGGCCCGATGTAACCTTCTTGCGCACCACCTGGCGGCTCTTTTTCATGCGCTTTTGCGCGTTGGCGATCGCCAGCGCGGCGATGGCCTCGCCATCGCCGACGTGCTGGTTCAGCCACAGGCTGAACGCATCCTTGATGACACCGGCGACGAAGGTGGCGCAGGCGCGTGACGACAGGCGTTCCTTGGTTTGGCCGCTGAACTGCGGCTCGTTCATCTTCACCGAAAGGATATAGGCGATGCGGTCCCAGATATCGTCCGGGGCGAGCCGCACACCGCGCGGCAGCAGGTTGTGCATCTCGCAGAATTCGCGCAGGGCCTCGACCATCCCGGTGCGCAAGCCGTTGACGTGGGTGCCGCCCGCGACGGTCGGAATCAGGTTGACGTAACTCTCCTGCAGCTGACCGCCATCCGGCAGCCAGCAGACAGCCCAGCTCACCTGGGAATCGGTGCCCTTCATCTCGCCGGTGAACGGCTTTTCGGGCAGCTGGGTAGTACCGGCCAGCGCGTTTTGCAGATAATCCTCGAGACCTTGCTCGTAGCACCATTCTTCTTTTTCGCCGGTCTTGGCGGTGACGAGGCTCACGTGCAGTCCCGGGCACAGGACCGCCTTGGCCCGCAACAGGTGGCGCAATGGCTTGTACGCGATTTTCGGACTGTCGAAATACTTGGGGTCCGGCCAAAAGCGTATGCGCGTGCCGGTATTGCGCTGCCCGACGCTGCCGGTCACCTCGATGTCGCCGGTCTTTTCGCCGTCCCTGAAGGCCATGTGGTGCTCCTGGCCGTCACGCTTGATCCAGACCTCGAGGTCGGTGGACAGGGCATTGACCACGGATACGCCGACACCGTGCAGGCCGCCGGCGAACTGGTAGTTCTCGTTGGAAAATTTTCCGCCCGCGTGCAAGCGGGTCAGGATCAGTTCGACGCCGGGGATTCCGTGTTCGGGATGGATATCGACCGGCATGCCGCGCCCGTTGTCGGTGACCTCTATCGAGCCGTCTTCGTGCAGCATCACGTCGATATCCTGGCAATAACCCGCCAGCGCCTCGTCGACGCTGTTGTCGACCACTTCCTGGATCAGGTGGTTGGGCTCCGACGTGTCGGTGTACATGCCGGGCCGGCGTTGCACCGGTTCGAGACCGGACAGGACTTCGATGTCCCGGGACTGGTACGCCTTACTCATACCGTCTCGATTCCAATACCGCGCCCGCTCGATTGCCTAAACGAAGCCGGCCCCGTCGAGGCTGGCGCAGCTTGCTCGCATGACTTCGCGTCATTCCTTTCGATCCCCGGAGAAAGCGCAATTTTCACACATAAGACTCCAACCATAAAGACCAATGTTTGGTCCGGCAAACGACAATCAATGGTCGCCACGGGCGCGGCGGGGCGGTATAATAGCCTTCCAGAACTAGTACAAACTAACAGCAGGTTCTGGCATGACTTCATTAATATTCGTAACCGGTGGCGTGGTATCCTCTCTCGGCAAAGGCCTCTCCTCCGCATCACTGGCTGCAATCCTCGAAAGTCGTGGCCTCAAGGTAACACTGGTCAAACTCGACCCCTACATCAATGTCGATCCGGGCACGATGAGCCCGTTCCAGCACGGTGAGGTTTATGTTACCGAGGACGGCGCCGAGACCGATCTCGATCTTGGTCATTACGAACGCTTTGTCAGCACCCGCATGAGCCAACTGAATAACTTCACCACGGGGCGTATCTACAATAACGTCATCGCCCGTGAACGGCGCGGCGATTATCTCGGCGGCACCGTGCAAGTGATCCCGCACATCACCGACGAGATCAAGGAAAACATCGTCCGCGCGGCCGAGGGCTACGACGTGGCCATGATCGAGATCGGCGGCACGGTCGGTGACATCGAATCCCTTCCGTTTTTGGAGGCCATCCGCCAACTGGGTCTTGAATACGGCGACCAGGCATTGTTCATGCACCTGACGCTGGTACCCTATCTCAAGGCCGCCAAGGAACTGAAAACCAAGCCGACGCAACATTCGGTCAAGGAATTGCGCTCGATCGGCATTTCCGCCGACGTGATCCTGGCCCGTTGCGAACGGGAAATTCCGGAAGACGACCGCGCCAAGATCGCGTTGTTTACCAACGTACCGAAAAAAGCGGTGATTTCAGCGCTCGACGCGGACAAGAGCATCTACGAGATTCCGATACTGTTGTACGAGCAGGGCCTGGACGAGATCGTCATCGAGCGGCTGGGTCTTGAGGCCGGTGAGGCTGACTTGTCGCGGTGGCGTGAAGTGGTGGACAGGCTGAGCAATTCCCAATACGAAATCACGGTTGCCCTGGTTGGTAAATATGTAGATCATTCAGATGCTTACAAGTCGTTGACCGAGGCGCTGACCCACGGCGGACTGCGTCATCGGATCAAGGTGAATATCCGCCCGGTCGAAGCCGAACAGGTGGAAGAGGAGGGCACGGGTTGCCTGGCCGGCGCGGACGCGATACTGGTGCCGGGCGGCTTTGGCGAGCGCGGCTTCGAAGGCAAGGTCACGGCGATACGTTACGCCCGCGAGAACCAGGTCCCTTACCTGGGTATCTGTTTCGGCATGCAGGCGGCCGTCGTCGAATACGCCCGCAACGTCTGTGGTCTGGAGACGGCCAACAGCACGGAAATCGATCCCGAGACCCCGGACCCGGTGATCGGGCTGATCACCGAGTGGCTGGACGCTTCAGGCTCGGTCGAAAAACGTACGGAAGAATCCGACCTGGGCGGTACGATGCGGCTCGGCGGTCAGCGTTGCCGCCTGCGCCCGGATTCACTGGCGCACAGGCTGTATGCCAGCGATATCATCACGGAGCGCCACCGCCACCGCTACGAATTCAACAACCACTATCGTGACACGCTGCAGAAGAACGGCATGCTGCTCTCCGGGCATTCGATGGACGAGACGCTGGTCGAGATCGTCGAAATCCCCGGTCACCCATGGTTTTTGGGCTGCCAGTTCCACCCCGAGTTCACGTCAACCCCGCGCGACGGCCATCCCTTGTTCACCGGTTTTATCGAGGCCGCATTAAAATACAAACAAGGCGAGTTACCGGCAAAAGTAGCCAGCTTGTGAAACTGTGCGGATTTGAAGCGGGCATCGAGCACGCCCTTTTTCTGATCGCCGGCCCCTGCGCGATCGAATCGGAACAATTGGCGCTGTCGACCGCTTCGCGGTTACGGGACATCACCGAGCGCCTGGGTATCAATTTCATCTACAAGTCCTCTTTCGACAAGGCCAACCGCTCATCGCTCGGCAGTTTTCGCGGACCGGGCATGGAAGAAGGGCTGCGGATACTGGAAAAGGTCAAACAGGAGATCGGCGTTCCGGTGCTCACCGACGTGCACGAAGACACCGACGTCAATGCCGTGGCCGAGGTGGTCGATGTGTTGCAGACGCCCGCTTTCCTGTGCCGGCAGACGAATTTCATCACCCGGGTCGCCGCCGCTGGTCGGCCCGTCAATATCAAGAAAGGCCAGTTTCTGTCGCCGTGGGAGATGAAAAACGTCTCCGACAAGGCCAGGAGTACGGGTAACGGGCAGATCATGGTCTGCGAGCGGGGCGTTTCTTTCGGCTACAACAACCTCGTTTCGGACATGCGCTCGCTGACCGTGCTGCGCGAAACCGGGTGCCCGGTGGTTTTTGACGGCACGCACTCCGTGCAGTTGCCGGGCGGACGCGGCAGCAGTTCGGGCGGTCAGCGCGAATTCGTGCCGGTGCTGGCGCGCGCCGCGGTGGCCGTGGGCATCGCCGGTTTGTTTTTGGAAACACACCCGGAGCCCGACAAGGCGCTGAGCGACGGCCCGAACGTCTGGCCGCTCGACCGCATGGAGGAACTGCTGGTCTCGCTCAAGCGCCTGGACGACGTGACCAAGGACTGTCGCTGGCCGTAAGCCGGCGACACCGCCCGGTCCGCCTGGCCGGCGCCGTTGCATGAATTGCCTGTGATCAAGAGAAACATGTTATGACCCGTATCAAATCGATCCACGCCCGCGAGATACTCGATTCGCGCGGCAATCCCACGTTGGAGGCCGAGGTGACCCTCGCGTCCGGCGCCTTCGGTCGTGCCGCCGTGCCGTCCGGGGCGTCGACCGGAACGCGCGAAGCGATCGAGCTACGTGACGGCGACCGCTCGCGCTATGGCGGCAAGGGCGTGCTCAAGGCGGTGGCCAATGTCAATGGCGAAATCGCCGCAGCGCTTGCCGGCAGGGACGCTGCCGTGCAGGAGGACATCGATGACTTGCTGATTCGTCTCGATGGCAGCGAAAACAAGTCCCGGCTAGGAGCCAACGCGCTGCTGGGCGTTTCGCTGGCCACTGCCCACGCCATGGCCGCGCACCAGCGGCAGCCGCTGTTCGCCCGCCTGGGCAAGGGCGCCGCGGTCGAGTTGCCGGTGCCGACGATGAATATCCTCAACGGCGGCGCTCATGCCGACAACAGCGTCGATATACAGGAATTCATGATACTGCCGGTCGGGTTCCCGTCATTCGCGGAGGCGTTGCGGTGCGGCGCGGAGATATTCCATGCGCTCAAGGGCGTGTTGTCCGCCCAGGGATTGTCGACCGCGGTCGGCGACGAGGGTGGTTTCGCACCCGATTTGCCGTCCAACGAGGCGGCGATCGAGGCGATCCTCGAAGCGATCGGGAAGGCCGGGTACGAAACCGGCAGCCAGGTTTTTCTCGGCATGGATGCCGCGGCTTCGGAGTTTTACCGCGACGGGCGCTATCATTTCGCGTCCGAGAACCGTTCCTTCACGTCGGCCGAGTTCGCGCGTCAGCTCGACAGCTGGATCGAGCAGTACCCGATCATCTTCATGGAGGACGGCATGGCAGAGAACGACTGGGACGGCTGGGCCGAGCATACCCGTCTGTCGTCCGGCAAGTGCCAGTTGGTGGGTGACGACGTATTCGTCACGAACACGAAGATCCTGGCCAGGGGTATCGACGAGGGCATCGCCAACGCCATCCTGATCAAGCTGAACCAGATCGGTACGCTGACGGAGACCATCCAGGCCATCGACATGGCGGCGGCGGCCGGTTACGCGGCGGTCATATCGCACCGCTCTGGCGAGACCGCCGACACGACCATCGCCGACCTGGCGGTCGCCACCTCTGCCACGCAGATCAAAACCGGCTCCCTGTGCCGCTCCGACCGGGTTTCCAAGTACAACCAGTTGCTGCGTATCGAAGAAAGCCTCGGCGCCGATGCCCGCTACGCCGGCGCCGCCGCGTTCGGAGGCCTGCTTTGAATATCCGTCCGCAAGCCCGCGGCCAGCCCTGATGCGCACGGTCACCCTGCTACTGCTCGTCATCCTGATCCTGCTGCAGTTCAAGTTGTGGTTCGGCGAGGGCGGTTTCAGGGATGTCGCGCGGCTGCAACAGCGTGTGGAAACCCAGCGGCAGCGGAACGCGGACCTGCTCCAGCGTAACGACGAACTGCAGGCCGAGGTCGAGGACCTGCGGGAACGGCTGGATGCGGTGGAAGAGCGGGCGCGCTACGAGCTGGGTCTGATCAAACCCGACGAAGAGTTTTACCAGGTCGTGCCTCCGCCAAAGGAGCCGCAAAAGGACCACGAGTCGCAGGACAAGGGGTGAGCAGCATGAACATACAGGTTTTGATACCGGCGGCCGGAAAGGGATCGCGTTTTGGCGGTTCAGTGGTCAAGCAGTACCTGCCGATCGCGGGCCGGCCGGTGCTGGCGCATTCCATCCGTGCGTTCCGGTTCCACCCGCTGCTCAACGGCATCACCGTCGTGTTGGCCGAAAACGACCAGTGGTTCGACTCCTCCCTGGGCGCCCTGGCAGGCACGGTGGAAACCGTCACCGGCGGTGACACGCGGGCGCGTTCGGTGTACAACGGCCTGCGGCATATCAGCGAGTTGCATCCCGAGACGGATTGGGTCCTGGTGCACGATGCGGCACGGCCGTGCCTGCCGGCGGAATGCCTGGACCGGCTCCTGGACGAAGGCCTGGACAGCGAGAGCGGCGCCATATTGGCGATGCCGGTGGCGGACACGCTCAAGCAGGCCGGGACGGGACAGGAAGTTATCGGCACCTTGGACAGAAACGACCTGTGGCAGGCACAGACACCGCAGCTGTTTCCGCTGCGGCTGTTGATGAAAGCGATGGCCGGGGCGCTCGACGCCGGTTTTGAAGTGACCGATGAAGCGTCGGCCGTGGAGCACGCCGGGATGCAGCCGAGGCTGGTGATGGGTTCGATTGCCAATATCAAGATTACTCGGCCGGAAGACCTGGCGGTGGCGGCGGCCCTGCTTGCGCCGGCCGGGCCTACCGACTGAGGCCTGGAAATGGACGTGCGTATCGGACAAGGTATTGACGTGCATGCCTTTTGCGCGGGCGACCACGTCATGCTGGGTGGGGTGAGGATACCGTTCGGGCAGGGTCTGGCGGCGCACTCTGACGGCGACGTGGTCCTGCACGCGCTCTGCGATGCGCTGCTCGGGGCCGCGGCGCTGGGTGACATCGGCCGTCACTTCCCCCCGAGCGACCCGCAATGGGCTAACGCCGACAGCCGTGAATTGTTGGCCAGTGTATTCACGCTGTTGCAAAACCACGGCTGGCGGGTCGTGAACGCGGATATCACGGTCGTTTGCGAACAGCCCCGGGTCTTGCCCTTTGCTGCCAGGATGCGGGCGAACATCGCCGCGGACCTGGATTTGAGGGTCGAGGACGTTTCGATCAAGGCGACGACCACCGAAGGGCTGGGCTTCTGCGGGCGGGGCGAGGGGGTCGGGGCGCTCGCCGTGACCCTGATCCAGTCCTTGTAGAAAGCCGCTGCGATGAGTCAGTTCCGTCTCAAGGGCACGTCCGGCAGCGTTATCAACCGGAGCTTCCCGGTGGTGGAAACAGTGGTGATCGGCGCGGCGGACGATTGCGACATCCGCGTGGACGAACCGGGCGTGGCGGCGTGTCAGGCAGAAGTCCGGCTGCACGCGGACGGCTCGCTCTGGCTGACGGACCTGGGGGATAACCGGGCCACGGTGGTCAACGGCGAAAGCGTGCGGAATCAGCGGCTCAATACCGGTGATGAAATCCGTATCGGCACCTGCCGCTGGCTGCTGCAGGCGCCGGGTCTGAGACCGCAGCGCGTGCTGACCCCCGCGTCGGCCCGGACACCTTCAGAGGACTGGGTGCGTGTGCTCACCTGGACGCTGGTGGCAATGCTGGCGGGTGTCGTTGCGGTGCTCCGGTTTTGGCCGGAGTGGCTTGGCGGTTAGGCGCGAGGACGGATGCGGTCATTCATCCCGCACCAAGCCGAGCATGACACTGTCGTGCCATTGACCGCCGACATACCAGCGCCCGCGGAATAAACCCTCCCGTTTGAAGCCGAGCTTTTCGAGCAAGGCCAGGCTGCCGCTGTTGGCGGGGTCGACGTCCGCCTCGATGCGGTGCAGCCCGAGGTTCGAGAAAGCGAAGTCAAGGATCGCCCGGAGGGCCTGGTTCATCACGCCCTGGCGCCAGTGGTCGCGGTTCAGGATAAAGCCGATTTCAGCGCGCCGGTGCCGCTTGTCGAGATGGAACAGAACGCATTTTCCGAGCATTTTTTCCGAACCCCGTTTGCAGACGGCCCAGCTGA
>Ga0210122_1000548_pt1 | contig 13018 bp, 12 predicted proteins | sample Muzzi_CordB_D2_FD_185530 | JGI IMG/M metagenome (GOLD analysis project Ga0210122, IMG submission 185530) | Wetland microbial communities from San Francisco Bay, California, USA, that impact long-term carbon sequestration - Muzzi_CordB_D2 (SPAdes) | ecosystem: Environmental > Aquatic > Marine >... | reverse complement strand
TTCACAGACCAGTCATGACGCCTGCAGGCAATCATTCCGGGAACCGCCCGATGTCGAATAGTCAGCATATCACCAGGCACAAGGTTATTACCATGCAGTATTCCCTGACCAATGATCAGGGAGTCGTGGTGCGCGAGGCCACTGCCAGCGCCGTAAAATACCTGCATGGCGCGGGAGTCCTGTTCCCGAGACTCGAGCAGTCGCTGGAACAGCATGTGGTCGGGGACATTGTAAAAGTCAAATTGCTGCCGGATGACGCCTTTGGAAAACGCAGAATCGAGCTGGTGTGCGAGGTTCCCATGAATGAATTTCCACCCGGTGAGATCATCGAGACAGGCAACAACGTCGTGGGCAGGGGCGGAGACGGGGAGGAAGTCAGTTTTACTGTGACTGGCATACGTGACGGGGTCGCCTCTCTGGATGCCAACCACCCGCTGGCGGGACAGTCACTGGTTTTCGAGATCGAGGTTCAGGAAATTCGTGATGCCTCCGAGGAAGAAATTTCCCTGGGCAAGGTGCTTGAATGAGGCAGAGCGGTTACTTCCTGTAAACGAACTGCGTCCCCTGATAGAGAAGCTGTATACCGTCAGGCAGAATCTCTTCCAGCAAGGCACCACTCTCCAGACGCTCTCCTTCACGATATTTCTTCAAATTAACCAGGACAAAGCGCCGTTGCGGATCCGTGTCGTAAACATGCACATCGACACGCGGGGCCTGGAAACTGCTGCGGAACTCCAGTGACAGATCGTTCCAGTCGGGAATCCCGGGAGGGGAATCGACGGGCACGGCAGGTGCGGCCGGGATGTCGACAGCAGCGGAACCGGTCGCCGGAGTCACAACCCCTTCGTCCTCGAGCGAAAGCGGGGACTCGGCCACGATCACCTTGCCCGTTTCCCGCGGGCGCGGCGAGGGTGCTTTCGCCGGAGCGCGGTATGCGGGGGTCTTTCCCGACCCGGCAGTTACGGGCGGACTGGCCCGCCGCGGCGGCTGATAGGTATCCGCTGGCGCTGCATCGTCTGGTAATCCACCAGATGCCGCCTGCGATCTGTCATTACCGGCCAGTTCCCGACCCGTCACGGGCTTTTCATCCGGAACGGACCCGTTTCGCAGGGTAAGAACGGCTATCAAAACCCCGTTGAGTAGCAACAGGGCACCCACGATCCATATCCAGCGATGCTTGTGGCTTGCCGCTTGCCCGGTCTGATGCACAGCTTCCAGATCCGGCACATGGCCTACCGTTCGCTCCTGATCCGCTTTTCTTAACGCTTCGAGAATATAGGACATGACCGGCCTTCAGGATGCACCGCCGCCCAGCCTCGGGATACCCGGCTGTTGCGATTGTGAGTTAAGCAGGATAATGGTGTGCCGGCCGACAATACCGTCGGCCGTCAATCCATGATTACGCTGAAAATCCAGAACCTGCTTGTAGAGCTGGTAATCGAAGAACAACGGCTTTTCGGTTGCCAGGTCCACGCCCTGGATGGATTCCAGTTGCCGGCGCAGCCAGCCGACATCGGTTCCGTTACCACCCAACTCCATATACATGGTGCCGCCCGGCGGTGCCTTGAGTAACAGGACAAACTGACCACGCCAGTGTGCATCAATCTCCCCGACAGGCAGGCGATAGACACGGCCACCGGCATTGAGTTCGGCCATGCTGCCATCCAGATGTTGCACCAGCACCGGTACTTCCCGGCCGTCAGCCACCTCCAGCGTCAGGATGGCCGGTCGATCAAACAGGCGCAGCGATTCCCAGGTCCCCTTGTTATCCAGACAGTGCAAAGCGTTTTCCAGGGCAAAGCCGCAGAAATCCTGCCTGACTCCGGGCGGCAAGACCACAGACCACTGCGCGAATAACGCCATCCAGGCATTCCGGGTCCAGGTGCTGTCCGCCACCGTCAGCAGGGAGGCCAGGGAGGGTTCTTCCTGCGCGGGGATCAGAGACGCCAGCGTTTGCTCGACGGGTGGGGCCGTGGTTGCAGCCGGAGGCTCGGGGAAAGACGCCGGTGTTGCCGCAATCACGGGCATACTGATACCGGCGGGTACCGGTTCCCGGTCGGGGGTGTCGACCGGCAGGTCGGTCGACTGCTTCCCGGCAACCGGGGAGTTCACCGGCCTGGCGGACGATAGATCCATCCGCCCCCATGGCTGAACATAGAGCAGACCCGCGATGCCGGCGACCAGAACCAGCGCCCCCGCTGCCAGGGAAATCCGTCGCCGGTACTTGGTGTTCCCGGCATGATCCGCGAACACCTCTTTTGCGGCTTTTCTTACAATCTTGCTGTCAACCCGGGACTGCCCCTCCACGTAGGACCCCAGCATGGCGCGATCACACAACACGTTAATCAACCGTGGAATACCGCCGGACAGCTGCTGGATTACGTCAATGGCATCCTTCTTGAAAATATTGTGCGAGATTCCGCAGACCTGCAGGCGATGCTGGATATAGGCGCTGGCTTCTTCCCGTGATATCGGCTCGAGGTGATAACGTGCAGTAACCCGCTGGGCCAGCTGGCGCATTTCATCACGCGCCAGCAGGGTGCGCAGTTCCGGCTGACCGATCAGAATGATCTGCAGGAGTTTCTGTGTGGCGGTCTCGAGGTTGGTAAGCAGGCGTATTTGTTCCAGCACCTCGGCACTCAAATTCTGTGCCTCGTCAATGATCAGTACCGTGCGCCTGCCACGTGCATGGGCCTCCAGCAAGTGCCGGTTGAGTACATCGGTCAGGGTCTTGATGCTGTGAATCTCCGCCGGATAGGCCACCCCCAGTTCATCGCATACCGTGGCAATCAGCTCCTCCGCGGTTACTTTCGGATTGAGTACCAGGGCAACATCCACATTATCAGGGACCTGTTCCAGCAGACAGCGGGATATGGTGGTCTTGCCAGTGCCGACCTCCCCGGTCAGCTGTACAAACCCGCCGCCCTCACCCAGGCCATACATGAGATGCGCCAGGGCCTCCCGATGGCGGGCGCTCATATACAGAAAGCGCGGATCCGGCGTGATAGAGAACGGTCGCTCGGCAAGATTGAAATGATGCAGGTACACGGGCTAGGGGCCTGTCCGGCTAATGGGGACCGAGCAGTGAAAGTGGCTCAGCGAGAACAGAGGTACGTAAATCCGGGGAGAATAGCATTGACTATTTGACGAGGGGTTGCGTGCATATGATCCGTTGTGGCGCATTTGCAGCAGGCTTCTCATGACTCGGACAGGGGCTCCTAGCCCGGACTTCTCACCGGGATCCCGGATGCTGGCGCAGGGCTCGTGTGTCCGAACGCCGCTCTGGAGCGAAAGTGGTAGCCGTAGCTACCACTTGAGTCAAGAGCAAGCGCGGGCGCGCGAGAACCAGCCAGGGCCGGGATAGGCATCCCCCGAAAACGGGCTGGCATTTGATTATTCACGACTCTTCTCGTTACCTCAATACATTATGATGTTTCACCGCCGCCCGGTGAGAAATCCGGGCTAGCGATAACCGAAATCCGGGCGCAGGGTGGCTGCGACCAGCGACTCGATCCGCTCCAGTTGTTCATCATCGAAATAATCCCGGTATCCGCCGACCTTGGCACGCCGTACCTTGTAGGAATCCGGGTTGCCTTTCCTGCCGGGTATCAGGCGGGCGCCGCTGGAGCGGAAGGCATTGCTTTCTTCCAGCTTCTTCATGTTCTCGTAGGCGGCATAATCGACGGCATCCTGAATCTCGGCGTCGCTACCCGGGGTTCCCAGGAAATTGAAAATCCTGTGCAACGCTGCAGCCGGCTCCTGGCGCATGTCCTCATAACGAATCACGATGCTCGCCACCACCTTGGGTAATTCCTGTGCCCAGATATTAAAAAACCGGATGATACAGGGCAAACCGGCCTCCTCGTTCATGACAAAATCAAACACAGAAATCTCCGCATCATGGGGCGGGTACCAGTTGAGTGCTTTCTTGCGACGCTTCATCCGGTACTTCCACTGGAAAAACTGGGACACGGCAACATCCCGGGGGTCGCGCACCAGCATGATGATTTTCTTGCCATAGAATTCGGCTTTATCGTCCCAGTTCCCGGTGTAGTTCCGCAGGTAATTGCCGTGGGTAAAGAATACCCGGGGTACCGCAGCATTCATGTGATGATAATTATCGAAGCCCAGCATGTGCTTTTCCGGGATAGCATACTTCTGCTGGTAGTAACGTGACATCATAACCCGTAACCAGGTGCGCCCGCTTTTACCCCAGGACATCAGCACGTAGTCCGTCAACTCCAGCTTGCGGTTTTCCTCACGGCCCCGCAGCCAGCGATCGATGTCGATCCGCTTCTGCCCGGGCAGAAAAAACAGTGGCAGCAACACTAATTCCCGACTGATTGTGGGCCATACGTCATGCATCGGTTTTGTTACGGTCCTGCCTGGTTGCGGCCTCCCGCCGGCTACCTGCGCGGGTCGTAAATCTGTATTTTTTCATACAGCTACAGGCTCAATAATAATTACGGTAAGGCGCAGTAGTGTAAACCAATCCAGACCGTTTTTGGCTTTGTTTGCGTCTAACGCTCTCTGCCGGAAGGCCGCCTGACTTGATCCAAATCAAGGGCCGGTTCCCCGAAGATTGCTATTTTGTCTATCGCTTCAAATGCTTGGCTCTGATAGACTCACTCTCCACCAGGCAGGCTGCTGCCAGGCGGAATTTGTCACCAGCAACCGGCTAATCAATGTCGATCTGTCAACTATGTCCTATTTCAACCTCGAAGCACTGGATACCGCGACCCTCAACCACGATCCGTTCGACTTTCTGGTGGTACCGGGATTTCTGACCGACACGGGTCTTGAAGCGGCCAATCGCGACTATCCCAAGATCAGTACGGCCGGCAACAAGGACCTGGAAGGACTGCACTACGGTCCTGGATTCGAGGCCCTGCTCCGGGAACTCACCAGCCCGGATTTCGTCCAGCGCATCGCCACAAAATTTGCTATTGACCTGGGTGATGCCATTACCACCATTACCGTACGCAAGTACTGTGAAGCCAGTGACGGGAATATCCATACCGATCACTGGAGCAAGCTGATCACGGTACTCCTCTACTTCAACAGGGACTGGAGCAACACCACCGGTCAGCTCCGGATGTTGCGTTCGGCAACGGATATCGAGGATTATGCGGCCGAGGTCCCGCCGATCGGGGGTACGCTGCTGGCCTTCCGGCGCACGCGCCACTCCTGGCATGGCCACAAGGAGTTCGTCGGCGAACGCCGCATGCTGCAACTGAACTTTGTGAAACACAGTCGGCTGGCCCGCTATACCCAGCAAATCGACAGATTTTCGACACGGGTAATAAAGCGGCTTGCCCGGGTTGTTCAATCGACCGCCTGAAACACCGAGCTTCCGTCCCAGGCATACGAACCAGGAAATCCAACCATGCCCAACATGCTGCACGCCGGCAGACAGCTGCTCCGTTCCATCTGGAAAAAGACTTCCCGCAAGTTACTGCGCGCGGCCCTGTTTTTTTCCCCCGAAGAACGCAAGACCGTTGCCGAACGCTGGCTGCGCGGCCGCGAACAGATGCAGCGCCTGCGCCAGGCCGATATCGTCATCGTGTCCTTCGGAAAAAGCGGGCGCACCTGGCTGCGCGTCATGCTGTCACGCCTCTACCAGGTGAAGCATGGCCTGTCGCAGCGTTATCTCATCGGTTTCGACAATTTTCATTCCATGAATCGGGCAATCCCGAAACTGTTTTTCACCCACGACAACTACATCAAGGACTACACCGGGAATATGGACTCCAAGGCGGATTTTTATGCCCACAAGGTGGTGTTGCTGGCACGTGATCCGCGCGACGTGGCCGTATCCCAGTTCTTCCAGTGGCAATACCGGATGAAGCCCAACAAGAAGATCCTCAATAAATATCCCGATCAGGGTGTCGCGGTCTCGATATTCGATTTCATCATGGATAGGCATGCCGGACTGCCGAAGGTGATTGAATTCATGAACCTGTGGGCAAAGGAGCGGGAGCGCATGCAAGGCTTCTTTCTGCTGCGCTATGAGGACCTGCGGGCGGCGCCGGAAGCAACGCTGGGCGCGCTTCTGGAGTTCATGGGTACCCCGGGAACCGCCGCGGAGATCCGGGAGGCGGTCGAATTCTCTTCCTATGAAAACATGAAAAAAATGGAACAGAAAAAGACCTTCTGGCTGAGCGGCGGGCGCATGGTACCCAAGGATCGTGACAATCCCAACACCTACAAGGTCAGACGCGCCAAGGTAGGCGGGTACCGGGACTATTTCGACGATGACCAGGTGGCCCGGATCGAGGAACTGGTGGACACGACCCTGTCCCCCTGTTTTGGCTATGCTTCCCGGGATACCGCCAGCGCTGCGGATATGCCTGCCGCGGATGCCCGGGCTTCCGGGCACCCGGCATGACGCAACCCCGGTGGTAGTGATATTTCATGAGGTGCCGCGAATACTCTCCGCCCTGCACGATGGCAATCTGCCGGCCGCCCCTGGTCATGCAACCGTGCAGCGCCCCGCTCGGTAACCACCGCCCGGGCAGACGACCTCAGGCAGCCAGTGGCGGTATGCGCTGCATGACCTCGAAGGCATCATGACGCAGATGGTTCTTTGCCATCTCGGCACGCAACAGGTCCTCGCCAATTACCCCCTTGTCCAGGCATTCACGCACCAGACCGAAGAAGAAGGCTTCCTGATTGGGGTCCGGATGCTTCTTGTAGGCCCCGAGCAGCCCGTAATCGCCGAACAGGGCACGCCGCGCGCGGCGTATCCAGTGCCTCGGGGGAAACAGCCGGAAGGTATCCGCCGGCCTGAAATCCACGGGCAAACCGGTCTTCCAGGGCTGGGTCTTGCGCTTGGTGGTATGCAGCATCCGGGTCTTGTCGGTCAGGTGATCAAAATCGTTCCATTCGTTCTCGAACAGGCCGACGGTATCCGGGTCTTCATACTTCAGACACACCCACTTCATGTAATCACGCTGGAAATCAAACATGGCATTGAACTGTTCCTCTACCTTCCAGTGTGTGAGGCGGGCATTGTCAAGCAACATGACACTGGTGGCGAGGCAACCCCGCTTGCCCTTGTTCCCGGACTTGGGCCGGCACATGATGGCCTTGCCCTGCATGTCCCGGGAGAGCAGTTGCCAGATATCCGCGTTGGCGAAGACATCCGGGTCGATGACCACGGAGCGGCCCTGGTAATCCATCAATTGCGGCGGCAGAAACCGGGTGGGTGTAAAGGACTGCAGGTCATCCGCGACCCAGATACGCTTGCCGCCATCGCGCAGGTAAGTGTCCCCTTCGCGCTCGTGCAAGAAGGGGAAATCCTTGTATTCCATCAACCGGATAGCAAACTTTTCATTGTGTGCGGAATTGCGCCGCAGGGCATACTCGGCCACAAGTGCACCCAGATACTGTTTGTCATTGGCCTGAATGAAAACGCAATACTCCATACCCGTCTGACCTCTCGTTATCCTCACCCGGCTGCTTCAGCCGGTCCGGGGGAACCATGAATCAAGGGCGGAATTATAGCATGGCCGTGCAAGTGATCCCGTTGCTGCGGCGTGAACACCGCCGGGTGTCGGGCCCGATTATGGTTTTTTTGGGATTCGATCCACCGTGCAGCACAATACGGTCATGACTGACCATCCGGCATCATCCGGGAATCATCACTAATGGCCAAACTGTTTCTGGGAACTTCGCTGAAAAAACTGGTGGACCGGCTGCCGGTACTGCATCGCATTTTGTGGGCGCTGGAAGCCCTGCTGGTCGGTATACTCGCGGGCATCAGCAGACTGCTGCCGATGAACCGGGCCTCAGCGACCGGCCGGTTCCTGTTCCGCCGTATCGGTCCCCACCTCGACAAGTCGCGTAAATTCAGGCGCAACCTGCACCTGGCATTTCCCGAAAAATCCCCGCAGGAGATCGAGGCACTGGTTCGGGAAAGCTGGGGCAATGTCGGCGCCGCACTGGCCGAATTCCCCCACCTGCCGGACCTGGCTCGCCCCGACTCATCCGGGCGGCTCGAAATCCTCATTCACGGTAACAGCCCGGTATTTCAAAATGCAGGTAAACCGGCCATCTTCGTCGCAGCCCATCTGGCTAACTGGGAAGTACCCGCCGCGGCCATCAAGCGGCTGGGGATCAGGGTGAGCGGCCTGTATACCCCGCTGCAAAACCCCTGGCTGGACCGGATGCTCTACCGGACACGGGAACGTATCGGCTGTGGCCTGCTCTCCAGAGAGGGCGGTATACGGGCCATGGTGCAGGAACTCAACCAGGACCATTCCATCGGTCTGCTGGTGGATCAGCGGGTCGATTCGGGTGAGCCGGTCGCCTTTTTCGGTATCGACATGAATACCACCACCACCCCGGCGCGCCTGGCCCTGCGCTACGACTGCGACCTGATTCCGGTGCAGGTCGAACGCCTCCCGGGTGCCCGGTTTCGGGTGAGCTTCCATACGCCGGTCACCGCCAGCGAAGGGATCACGGACAATCACCAGAAGATTCTCGATATAACAAGAAAAATCAACAAATTATTCGAAGAATGGATCACCGCTGCACCGCAGGATTGGCTCTGTTCGAAGCGCCGTTGGCCCAAGAATGCAACACCACGCTGAATATCGCGAGATGTCATGCACGGGCCACACCCCTATAATGCAAGGTTGTTGAATGAACCAGTGACGATCACCACATGCTGAATGCGCTACTCGAGAAACTTCAGGCAAGGAAATCCAGGCCCTTGCCCCGCTGTATTGCCGAGATAGAGGGTATCGGCTACAACGAGAAAACTGCCCCCACCGGACCGGTCGCATTTCCCCCGAGTTTTTTTATCGTAGGGGCACCACGCTGCGGGACCACGGCGGTCAGCAAAACCCTGGCACGCAACCCCAAAATCAGCTTTTCCAAACCCAAGGAACCGCATTTCTTCCTCGAGCCGCGGCCCGGCCAGTCCGCTGATCAGCTGCGCCAGCAGTACCTGTCACGCTACCATCGGGAGCTGGGCAGTGAGCACCAGGCCATCGGTGACGGCTCGGTTTCCTACCTCTACCAGCCGGATGCCATCCGCCGGGCGCTGCAGTTTGATCCGCGGGCGAAGTTTATCGTGCTGGTCAGAGACCCCGTCGAAATGATGCGTTCCTACCACAGTCGCATGCTGTTCCAGCTCGACGAGGACGAGGTGGATTTCGCCAGGGCATGGGACCTGCAGGAAAGCCGTGCCGCGGGTAAAAATCTGCCGAAGCGCTGTCGCGAACCGATGCTGCTGCAGTATGGATTTCTCGGCAAACTCGGCATGCATGTGGAGCGTCTCTTCGAAGTCGCCGGACGGGAACGCTGTCAGGTCATCGTGCACGATGATTTTGTACAGGACCCGCGTGCGGTCTATCTGCAGACCCTGGCGTTTATCGGGGTCGATGACGACGGCCAGGTCAAATTCAAGCGCACCCGCGAAACCAGCGGGTTCAAATCCCCCTGGCTGCAACAATTTGTGATGAACCCCCCGCCCTGGACCTTTAAACTCATTGCCATCAGCAACGCCCCGATGCTGGCGCGCCTGAAGGGCCTGCGGAAACGCATCAAGAAATTCAACTCCCGCGATACCCGCCCGCGCCAGATCCTGACCGGGGAGATGCGCACCACACTGCGTGAATACTTTGCCGGCGATGTCGCAAAGCTGTCCGCGCTGTTGTCGCGCGATTTCAGCCACTGGCGTTAACCCGCAACCTGGCAACCTCCCGTATTATCCGTTCAGACTTCACAGGAAACCCCATGATTCCAGTACGCGACGGCATCAAGAAATGGTCCATCCTGGTACCGACGGCCATCCTGCCACGGCCGTGGCGGGTGGCCGTCCGCGAACAACTGCTGTCACGGCTGGAACTGGCCATTGCCAATCGTGCCGGTTTGATCATTATCGGTCATCCCAAGAGCGGCAACACCTGGCTCAAGGTTATGATCGCCCGGCTCTACCAGGTACGCCACGGCTTCAAGGCCTCGGAACTGATTGGCTCCGACGAGCTTGCGCTGCGCAACCCGGCAATTCCGCGCCTGGCGGCCACCAACGCCGTCTACAGTTACGAGGGCAGTGTCGGGAAGGTCCTCGCCGCCGGTGCCCCGGATGACCCGTTGCGCCACAAGCCGATCCTGCTGCTGGCGCGCAACCCGATCGACATTGCGGTCTCCTGGTTCTTCCAGTTCACCCGGCGCCAGTCGGCCCACAAGCAGGAGTTGATCAATCACTGGATCGCGCATCCGATTGACCGGCACACGGTTACCATGTGGGACTTCGTCCGCCACAGCGACATCGGCCTGCCGTTTCTGATCGACTACCTGAATACCTGGGAGCGCAACCTGCAGCAGCTGGAGCATTCCCTGCTGGTACGTTACGAGGACCTGCGCGCCTCTCCGGCAAGCAGCCTGAAAAAAATCACCGCCATGATGGGAGAATCCTTCAGCGATGCGGAAATCGGGGAAGCGGTCAACTTCGGCTCCTTCGACAACCTGCGCAAGCTGGAGAGCAGCGGCTTTTTCCGGCGCGGCGGCATGCAGTTGCGCAACGCCGGCGACCCCGACAGCTTCAAGGTCCGGCGCGGCAAGGTGGGCGGATATCCGGATTACTTTACGGAGGAACAGGTCACCGAACTCGAGGGGTTGCTGCAGTCGGGGCTATCACCGACCTTCGGCTACCAGCCACTGCAAAACACTGCCGCGGACAGTGTGGCGTCTTGAGTTGCAGTGCAGCCATGGCCCCGGGCAACCGGCATAACGCCGGCCACACCAGTAAGACATCCTGCCCCCCGCGTACCTGGGTCGTCCTGGGCGACAAGCCGGGTGACAATGCCCAGGTGGAGATCATCGAACAGGCGCTGCCATGGCCCTGTGAACACCGTCATATCCAGGTGCTGGAACCCTTCATATTCGGCAAGCCAAGGCCCGGACCCACGCTTTACCATATCGACCGGGAACGCTCCGACCCGCTGGAACCCCCCTGGCCGGACCTGATCCTGACGGTTGGCCGGCGACCGGCCAACGTGGCGTTATGGATCCGCGAACAGTCCGGGGGCCACACCCGGATCATCATCATCGGCAAACCGTCGAGCATGACGAGCGATTACGACCTGGTGATCTACAGCGCCGAGAACCAGTTCCCCCCGCTGCCGAATGTACAGGGCATTTCACTCCCCCTGATGCGCGTCAACGAGGCGGATGTGACGGCTGCGGCCCGGGCCTGGGAATCACGTTTCGCGGACCTGCCCCGCCCGCTGATCGCCTTCCTGGTGGGCGGCCCGACCGGACCCTTTGTGTTCAATGCGACCGCCATCCGGCAGTTGCTGGGAACCAGCAAGCAGATTGCCGATTCCGGTGGAACACCGTACTTCACCACCAGTCGCCGCACCCCGCCCGCCGCCGTTGCCGCGTTGCGTGCGGGACTGCCGGAGGGCGCCCGCCTGTTCGCCTGGTCGGCGGATGCCGCGGAGAATCCATATCGTGGTCTGCTGGGGCTTGCCGACGGTTTTGTGGTCACCGGTGACAGTATCTCCATGATGGTGGAGGTCATTCGCCTGCGCAAGCCGCTGGCCATCCTGCCGTTACCGGTCGGGCCCGTGGGGGCAGTCGATCAGGCGCGGCGTGCCTTTACCCGCTGGCTGTTTGCGCCGGCCAGCGGCACCCGGATTGACCGGCTGCGGCAGGGACTCTGCAAGCTGCTTTACAAGCTGCGGATCGTTACCCTGACACGTGACTTTGTCGCGTTCCACGACATGCTGGTCGGCAAGGGACTGGCCGTGTATGCCGGCCACCCACTGCAGCCACCGTCGGGCGCAGTACCCGATGATCTCGGCACCGCCGTGGAGCGCATCCTGGCCCTGACAGGGTCCTCCCCCGGAAAACAGTAACCGGATGAACCGCAAAATATGGCCCGCTGGCAGTTAACCGCCGGGCTGGTGCACCAACAACAACCGTGTATTACGGTCAGCTGTCCCGGGCCGCCTGCTGCTGCTCAACCGCCGGGGAATGCAGGACCAGATCCATACCTTTCCAGCTATCCATGCCCACGGTGTCCCGTATGCCGCGGATATCTTCCAGTATGATGTGACTGCGTTTCCCTGAGGTATACAGGATGGCCCGGACCTGTAACAGCTGCCCGGAGAGATTGCTGTACCAGTAGCCCGGTATGGGCTTGTGTTGCAGAAACATACTGCCTCCTCCGCCGGGGTAATCCCCATGGCGTGGTGTTATTGTTATGGCGTCTCTTCAGCGTCGCCGGTTCTGCTTGCTGCAGTTACAGTTATAACCGAAAAGCCCGGGTACAGGCAATGGGACAGAGGTACAGCAGGGTATTGTCAGACGCCAGGCTACAGTAAACGGTACCCTGGTATCACCCGCACTTGGAATCGCCACAATTCAGGCAGGTCAGGCAGCCGTCCATCACGATGGCCGCCTTGGTCTGGCATTTGGCGCACAACTGCGCGCCTTCCGGAAAATCACCGGAATCGGCAGCTTCCACCGTACCCACGGCGGCTTCGTACTGGGCGCGCTTTTCCGCCACCAGTTGTTTCTGATGCTCGTCGAGGCTGTCGTCTTTCAGCAGGCCGATCATGCGCATATGGCATTCGATGGCATCGCCAATCTCGGCGACCAGTGACGGCATGTACTTGCCTCCCTTCTTGAAGTAACCGCCGCGCGGGTCGAATACCGAGCGCAGTTCCTCCACCAGGAAGGTGACATCACCGCCTTTTCTGAATACCGCGGAAATAATCCGTGTCAGGGCCACAATCCACTGGAAGTGGTCCATGTTCTTGGAATTGATAAAGATCTCGAAGGGACGCCGGAGTTCGTTTTCCGTCCCGCGATTGAGAATGATATCGTTGATGGTGACGTACAGGGCATGTTCGGAAAGCGGTGTTTTTACCTTGTAGGTAGAGCCGATCAGCATCTCCGGACGCTTCAGCTTTTCGTGCAGATGGACGACATTATCCTCCGTCACCGGAACCGGCTTCGCCTCGTTGGCGGCGGGTGCCGCCTCCGGCCGCTGCGGCTCGTC
>Ga0210122_1000537_pt1 | contig 13131 bp, 11 predicted proteins | sample Muzzi_CordB_D2_FD_185530 | JGI IMG/M metagenome (GOLD analysis project Ga0210122, IMG submission 185530) | Wetland microbial communities from San Francisco Bay, California, USA, that impact long-term carbon sequestration - Muzzi_CordB_D2 (SPAdes) | ecosystem: Environmental > Aquatic > Marine >... | reverse complement strand
GGCCGTGCGGCCGGTTCAGGCCGCTGGCGAAGACATGTTGCTCGTCGGCCTTGCCGTCGCGGTCGCGGTCGATCAGCAGCGATACCCTCCCGGCGCGCGGCTCGGCCAGGAACAGCTCGCCGCCCGGCGCCACCGTCATCCAGCGGGCATGGGCCAGGCCCTCGGCAAATCGGTTGGCGGTGAAGCCTTCGGGCACATCGGGCGTAACGAAGGGCCCAAGCGTTATGGTCGAGGAACTGTTGCCGGCCGAATCGGTGGCAAAGGGCGCGGGCATGTCCGACGGGCGCGTCTCGAACCGCTCACCCGGTCCCGGCGGCTGGTCGGCCAGCGCGACGCCGGCGGCGGCCAGGCCGGCGGTCAGCACCGCCGTGAACAGGAAATTCTTGCCGCTACCCATATTCGTCTCCAGTTATTTCTCCAGCGCCGCCACGCCCGGCAGGGTCTTGCCTTCCAGCCATTCCAGGAAGGCGCCGCCCGCCGTCGAAACATATGTGAATCGGTCCGCCACGCCGGCATGGTTCAGCGCGGCCACCGTGTCGCCGCCCCCGGCGACCGAGATCATGCCGCCGGCCTGGGTCAGGCGCGCGGCCTCGCGCGCGACCGCGACGGTACCGGCGTCGAAGGGCGGAATTTCGAAGGCCCCCAGCGGGCCGTTCCATAACAGGGTCTTGCAGTCCGCCAGTTTCGCGTTCAGCGCGGCGACGCTATCCGGCCCGACATCCAGGATCATCATGTCCGACGGCGCCGCATCTATGGGCACGGTCCGCGCCGGCGCGCCGGCCTCGAATTTCGCCGCGACCACGCCATCGACCGGCAGCAGGATTTCGCAGCCCGCCGCCCTGGCCTTGGCCTCGATCTCGCGCACCGTATCGGCCAGGTCGTGCTCGCACAGGCTGGCGCCCACATCGATGCCGCGCGCATGCAGGAAGGTATTGGCCATGCCGCCGCCGATGATGATGGCGTCGACACGGGCCACCAGATTGCCCAGCACGTCCAGTTTCGACGATACCTTCGCGCCGCCGACCAGCGCGATCACCGGATGGGCCGGGTTTTCCAGCGCCGCGGTCAGCGCCTCCAGCTCCGCCTGCATGGCCCGCCCCGCCGCCGCCGGCAGCAGCCTGGCAATCGCCTCGGTAGAGGCATGGGCGCGATGCGCCGCCGAGAAGGCGTCGTTCACATAGACATCGCCCAGTTTCGCCAGTTCGGCCGCGAATGCGGCGTCGTTGGCTTCCTCACCCGGATGGAAGCGCAGGTTCTCCAGCAGCACGACACCGCCCGATTCCATCCCGTCCACCGCCTTTTTCGCCTCCGGCCCCATACAATTCCGTGCGAAAACCACCTTCTTTCCGTCAAGCGCGGCCGACAAGGCCCCCGCGACCGGTTCCAGCGACAACTCCGGTACGGCCTTGCCCTTGGGCCGGCCGAAATGGGACATCACGACGACCTTCGCGCCCTTGCCGCAAAGCTCGACGATGGTCGGCGCCAGGCGCTCGATGCGGGTCGCATCGGTCACCCTTCCGTCCGCCACGGGAACGTTCAGGTCGCCGCGCAGCAGCACGCGCTTTCCGTTAAGGTCGAGGTCGTCGAGGGTCTTGAACATCGGTGAAACTCCCTGGATACAAAGAATAGTACGAAGCCCGCCATGCAGTACACCGCCAGGCCCCGGCACGGCAATGCCCAAGAGGGGTGGGAAAAACCCTACCCGCCGCCTCGCCACCGCCGCGGCAAGACAAAATACCTTCTTTTCCCATCTTGTATGAGGCTGGCGGATGGGGCAAGTTCCCGCCCGAGCAGGTTACCCGTCAATTTCCGGCAGTCAGCGGGAGAAACCAGACCCCATGAGCGATTCCCAGTACGATCTTGTTGTCATCGGCGGCGGCCCCGGCGGCTATGTCGCGGCGATCCGCGCGGCCCAGCTTGGCCTGAAGGCGGCCTGCGTTGAAAAGCGCGGCGCGCTGGGCGGCACCTGCCTGAATGTCGGCTGCATCCCTTCCAAGGCGCTGCTGAACAGTTCCGAGAAATTCGAGGAAGCCAACCACAGCTTCGCCGCCCACGGCATCGATCTCGGTTCGGTGAAGCTGAACCTGGCGGCCATGATGGCGCGCAAGGAGAAGGTGGTCGACGACCTGACCAAGGGAATCGAGTTCCTCTTCAAGAAGAACAAGGTCGATTACATCAAGGGAACGGGCGTGATCGAGGGCCCCGGCAAGGTGGCCGTCACTCCCGCCGATGGCGGCAAGGCCAGTGTCCTGGAGACGAAAAACATCCTGATCGCCACGGGTTCCGAGGTGATGCCGCTGCCCGGCGTCGAGATCGACGAGAAGCAGATCGTGTCTTCTACCGGCGCGCTGGCGCTTGCGGCGGTGCCGAAGCATCTGGTGGTGGTCGGCGGTGGGGTGATCGGGCTGGAACTGGGCTCGGTCTGGCGCCGCCTGGGGGCGGAAGTCACGGTGGTCGAATTCCTCGACCGTATCCTGCCCGAGATGGATGGCGAGATTTCGAAGAACTTCGCCCGCACCATGAAAAAGCAGGGCATGAAGCTGAAGCTTGGTTCGAAAGTAACCGGCGCGAAGGCGGGCAAGTCCGGCGTCAAGCTGACGGTCGAGCCCGCCCAGGGCGGCGAGGCCGAGACCATCGATTGCGACGCGGTGCTGGTTTCGATCGGTCGGCGCCCCTATACCGCCGGTCTCGGCCTCGAGAAGATTGGCGTCGAGATCGGCCCGCGTGGATTCATAAAGATCGACGAACATTTCAAGACTTCGGTCGATGGAATATACGCGATCGGCGATTGTGTGCCCGGCCCGATGCTGGCGCACAAGGCCGAGGACGAGGGCGCTGCCTGCGCCGAAGTCATTGCCGGCCAGTCGCCGCATATCAATTACGATGCGATTCCTGGCATCGTCTACACCTGGCCGGAAGTTGCCTCGGTCGGCAAAACCGAGGAGCAGTTGAAGGAGGCCAGTATCGAATACAAGGCCGGCAAATTCCCCTTCACCGCCAACAGCCGCGCGCGAACCAACATGGATACCGACGGTTTCGTCAAGATCCTGGCCGATGCCAAAACCGACCGTGTTCTGGGCGCCCATATCATCGGCCCCGACGCCGGTAACATGATCCATGAAATCGTTCTGGCGATTGAATTCGGCGGTTCGGCGGAAGATGTGGCGCGGACCTGCCACGGCCACCCGACCCTGAACGAGGCGGTCAAGGAGGCGGCGCTGGCGGTGGCCGGGCGGCCCATCCACATATGAGCGGCTTAGCCGCGCAGCAGCCGCGCGCGGCCGCGAGATGATCCCGCGGCCCACGTCGCCGGTCATGCTGATCCTCGCCTTGTGCGTGGCGGAAACGCTGGGCATGGCGACCTTCGCGACCTTTCCCGCGCTACTGCCTACATTCCGCGACGAATGGGGCCTCAGCAACACCGAGGCCGGCTGGATCGGCGGGGTCTATTTCGCGGGCTACCTGATGTCCGTGCCCGTGCTGGTCAGCCTGACCGACCGGGTCGATCCCCGGCGCATCTATCTGATCGCAATGGGGCTGAGCTGCGTTGCCGCGCTCGGATTTGCGGTTGCCGCAAACGGTGTGGGAAGCGCCAGCCTGTGGCGTTTCCTGCAAGGCGTCGGGCTGGCCGGCACCTACATGCCGGGCCTGAAGGCCCTGACCGACACGTTGCCGGAAAAATACCAGAGCCGGGCCGTCGCCTTCTATACCTCCAGCTTCGGCGTCGGCTCCAGCCTGTCCTTCGTGATAGCCGGCGAACTGGCCGCGGCCTTCGACTGGCGCTGGGCCTTCATCCTGTCGGCGATCGGCCCGGCGCTGGCGATCGCTTTCGCCTTCTGGGTGTTGCGGCCCAGGGCGCCGGCGGAGGACGCCATGCCGGCAACCCGCCTGCTCGATTTCCGCCCGGTGTTCGCGAACCGCCGCGCGTTGGCCTTCACCTTTGGTTATGCGGTGCATAACTGGGAGCTGTTCGGCTACCGCACCTGGATCGTCGCCTTCCTGGTTTTCGCCCAGTCGCAACAGCCGTCCGGCGCCATCGGCTTGGCTTGGAGCGCCACCACCCTGGCTGCCCTGGTCAACCTGATTGGCCTGCCGGCCAGCGTGATCGGCAACGAACTGGCGCACCGCTTCGGGCGCCGCCAGGTGTTGGTCGCGGTGATGATGGCGTCGGCGGTGGCGGGGGTCGCCTTCGGGTTTTCCGGGTCGGCCCTGCCCTTCGTCGCGGTGGTCTTCCTCGCCTTCGTCTATGGCTGGACAGTGATCGGCGATTCGGCGACGCTGACGGCCGGCGTGGTCGCCGCCGCCGACCCGCGCTATCGCGGCGCCACCATGGCGATGCATTCGATGATCGGATTCGTCGGGTCGTTCATCGGGCCTCTGGCTTTCGGCGCGGTGCTGGATGCGGGCGGTGGCGAGGAAAGCGGGATGGCTTGGGGCATCGCCTTCGCCTCGCTCAGCGCAATCATCCTGATCGGCCCGGTGCTGATGGTGACGATGGCGAAACGCGCGGAACAGGAGGTAGCCTAATCCTCGAGCATCGCCAGAAGGCCGGGAAAAGCAGGATTGGGGTGGGTGACTACAAAGGTTGGAATCGGCGCCAGCCAGCCGCGGAAGCGGCCCTTGGCTTCGAAACGTTCACGAAAGTCCGATGCGGCCAGGAATTCGGGAAACCGGGGAACGATGCCGCCGGCGATGTAAACCCCCCCACGTGCGCCAACAGTCAGCGCCACATTGCCGGCGAATCCGCCCAACATGGCGCAGAAGGTTTTCAACGTGGCGAGGCTCGTAGCGCAGTCGCCGCTCAGCGCGCGGGCCGAGATTTCATCCGCAGTCAATAATCGTCCGCCGCCAAACCCGTCGATCAATTGGATGGCTGCGTACAGACTCTCAAGGCCAGCCCCCGACAGGACCCGTTCCGCGGAAATATGGCCAAACCGGCTCCGAAGGAACGCGATGATTTCAGCTTCGCGCTCGTTTTCGGCCGGCAGGGTAACGTGTCCGCCTTCGGTTGGCAGCACGATCCCATTGTCTGTCGGCACGAAGGCTGCGACCCCCAGTCCCGTACCGGGACCGAGAACCGCGCACGGTGTGCCGGACGCTGCTTCGCCGTCGCCGATGGTGTAGAGGTCTTCTGCTGAAAAAAGCGGCAAACTCCTGGCTAGCGCGGCAAAATCGTTGATCAGCTGAATCCGCGCAATACCGGTGTCCCGCACCAATGCCTCGGAATCCAGGCTCCAGATACTGTTGGTCAGTTCCCCGCGCCCGGCCTCCACCGGCCCCGCCACGGCCAGCACCGCTTCGCGTGGAAGGCGGCTCGTCCCCGCGCTGACCAGGAACTCCCTTATCGCGTCCGAGGGGGTGGGAAAATCCGCTACGGCATAATTGCGAAAAACAATCTCGCGGCCGTCTTCGACAAGCGCAAACCTTGCATTCGTGCCACCGATATCGGCTACGAGGCTGGTTCGAGTAGTGACACTCATTGATCCGGCGAGGGTGTTGCCGCAAGGGCTTCCACGAAGCTCTTCCGCCACGCGGTGATATCATGCCGCCGCAAGCGGTGCATCATGCTCCGCCAGCGTTCTTTGCGCTCTTCCAGCCGCATGGTAAGCGCTTCTTCGAGTGCTTCCGCGATGCCTTCGGGGTCATATGGATTTATGATCAGCGCGCCGTCCAGCTCCGCCGCGGCGCCGGCGAAACAGGACAGAACAAGGACGCCGGGGTTGCGTGGAGACTGCGCCGCAACATATTCCTTGGCCACGAGGTTCATGCCGTCACGTAAAGGAGTGACCAGTCCCACCTGGGCAAGCCGCAAGAACCCAACGAGGGTCTTTTGAGTGAAGCCCTTGTTCAAATAGCGAATCGGTGCCCAGTCGTAGTCGGCATAGGCCCCGTTCACGCGGCCCGAGATCGCCTCCAGTTCCTGCCTGATTTCATCGTATTTCTGAACGCCTTCCCGCGTGGGCGGCGAAATCTGAAGGAGTACCACCTGGCCCCGGTTTGCGGGGTATCGTTCCAGCAGATGCGAGAAGGCCTGCATACGATTGATCAGACCTTTCGAATAATCCAGCCGGTCGACTCCTATGATCAGGCTTCGCTCGCCGATGCTGCCTCTCAATCTCCGCGCCGCCGGCGCCTTTTCTGCCTGCCTGGCATACTGGGCTATCATGGAGGGGTCGGTGGAAATGGGGAAGACTGCCGCACGTGTTCGCCGTCCGTGCACCTCGATCATACCGCCGTCGCCGATCTTTCCATTTGCCTCGATCGTGATGTAGTCCACAAAGGATTGCAGGTCCCGCTGCGTCTGAAAACCGATCAGGTCGTACGCACAGAGCGAACGGACAAGCTCCGCATGGTTGGGCAAAGCAAGCAGCACCTCCGCCGCTGGCCACGGAATGTGAAGGAAGAACCCGAGACGCTGATTGCAGCCAGCCTGCCGCATCTGTTCGGCCATTGGAATCAAATGATAGTCGTGTACCCAAACCAGATCATCAGGCTTCAGCAAGGGAACCAGGCGCTGCGCGAACAGCGCGTTCACGCGCTGATAGGCGTTCAGGCTGCGGCGGTTGTAATCCATAAGGTCCAGCCTGTAATGGAACAGCGGCCACAGAACGCCATTCGAGAAGCCGTTATAATAGTCGTCGTAATCGGCCTCATTCAGGTCGGTCGTCGCATAGGTCACATTGCCGGACTGAGTAATTTCGAGCTGCGGCGAGGGTCGTTCGGCGACCTTGCCGCTCCAGCCGAACCACAAGCCGCCCTTTGCCTTGAGCGCGGCGAGCAGGGCCACGGCAAGGCCGCCCTGACCTCCTTTTCCATGGTTTGGTCGCGCGACGCGGTTCGAGACGACGACGAGACGGCTCATAAGGCCTCCTCCCAGGGGCGCGACAGGCGCATCGTAGCGTGAATCAACCCGACCATTGAATAGGTTTGCGGGAAATTGCCCCACAACTCCCCGGTTTTTCCATCGATATCCTCCGATAACAGGCCCAGAGAATTGCGTCGCGCCAGCATGTTCTCAAGCAACTCACGGGCTTCCTCGGCGCGTCCCACAGCGGCCAGCGCCTCGATATACCAGAAGGTGCAGACATTAAAGCTGGTCTCCGGCATGCCGAAATCGTCCGGGGCCGCATAGCGGTGCATATACATGCCGTCACGGAGTCGCTCCTCGGCCAGTTTCAGGGTCCCGAGGAAGCGGGGATCTTCGGCCGGCAGAAAGCCGAGCATGGGCAGCAGCAGCAGGCTGCCGTCGATTTCATCTCCGCCGAAGGTTCCAGTGAAGCTGTTAAGCCTTTCGTTCCAGGCTTTGGCAAGGATTCCCTCGCGGATCTTGTCGGCATGCCGGCGCCAATAAGTCTCGCGACCCTCCAGGCCCAGATGTGCGGCAATCTTTGCCAGCCTGTCGCACGCACCCCAACACAGCACGCTCGAATAGGTGTGTATGGCTTCCCGGCTGCGGAACTCCCAGATTCCCGCGTCGGGCTGGTTCCAGCGTGCTGCTGCCTGTTCGCCCAGCCGCTCGAGATTTTCAAACAGAGGGGCATCCCCCATGCAAGTCAGCCTGTGGTCATAGAAGGCCTGCGACAGGGCTAGCACTACGCTGCCATATCCGTCGTTCTGAACCTGCCGCCAGGCATCGTTGCCGACCCGGACCGGCCCCATCGCCCGATAGCCGGAAAGCGATTCCACTTGCGACTCTGCCAGTGTCTGCTCGAGCGTAATCCCGAACACGGGTTGCAGATAGCCATCCTTGGCCTGGGCCACGATATTGGTGATGTAGTTCAGGTATTCTTCCATCGTCCAGGTAACGCCGAGCGCATTCAACGCATTGACCACGAAATAGGAATCGCGCAGCCAGCAGAACCGGTAGTCCCAGTTGCGACCGCTTTCCGGCGCTTCGGGGATCGATGTCGTCATGGCGGCGACAATGCCGCCAGATTCCTCAAAACTGCATAACTTCAGCGTAATCGACGCCCGGATCACCGCATCCTGCCATTCGAAGGGTAACGATAGGTAACGACACCACTCGCGCCAGTACTCGTCGGTCTTCTCGTGGAAGCTACGTCCCGTTTCCGCGACGGGCTGGGTAAGGCTTTCATCCGGTCCCAACAACATGGTGACGGGCTTTTCCAGGACGAAGGGGACCTCCTCCTGCAGATAGGTCACCGGCCCGTCTGTCGTAAGCCGAAGCGTAAGGTCGGGCATGACATACCGGATATGGTTGGAGCCCCGGGTCGTCTCCGGACGCGCCGCGCCATAATCATATGTCGGGCGGGTTCGTATGCGGATGCGCGGTGCGCCCTTGCGGGGGCGGACATGCCGCACCATGGTCATCGGCCGGAAAATACGGCCGAACTGTTTGAAGCGCGGCGCGAAGTCGGTGATCTCGACAACGCCGCCATGCTGGTCGTAAAGGGTGGTGATAACGACTGCCGAGTTGCGCCGGTATCTCTGCTCCGATCTGGCGAAATCGAATAGCTCAACGTCCCAGAATCCTTTTTCGCCGTCACTGTTGTTGAGCAGCGAGCAAAAGACGGGGTCACCGTCGAAGCGAGGTACGCAGCACCAGACCACGCGTGCCCTGGAATCGATCAGGGCCGAAATATTGCAGTTGCCGACAACTGCAAGATTCAGGCTATTCGTCGGTGTCATCATTCTCGATTTCAGTTTCCTGTTTGAACACCTTGGGAATCTGCTCCAGCCAGCCGATGACGGCGTTCACGTCCGCCAACTGCCAGTAAGCCAAACTGTCTGTTCCATTTCCCACCCGTATCGAATGACCGTCAAGCTCGTTCACCGCACGGAAGGCGTCCTCGTCCGTCACATCGTCGCCGATGAACACCGGGCGGCGTCCGCGGAACGGCTGCTCACTCAGGAAGGACCGAAGTGCGGCACCCTTGTCGGAAAGCCGAGGTTTGATTTCCAGAACCATCTTTCCGTCGATAACGCGAAGGCAGTCGGCGTGTCTGCCGGCCAGCCCGGCGACCAGACGGCGCGCCTCTGCCTCCATTTCCGGCGCCATGCGGTAATGCAGGGCGAGGGTGCGGCCCTTGTCTTCCAGCAATATGCCCTCATGCCGGCCAGCAAATTCGCGCAAGGGACCTCGCAGCGGCGACAGCATCTCCGCTTCGCCCAGCAGACTAAGGTTGCCGCGGGTATCCCTGTGCTCCAGGCCGTGCAGTCCGGCGGCGGGCAGGCGCAACGGCGCGAAAATTCGGTCCAGATCCTCTATTCGCCGTCCGCTGATCAGCGCTACGGCTCCGCCAAAGGCCGGCGTCAGTCTGGCAAGCACGTCGCGCAAATGGTCGCTTACCTCGACCGCCTCCGGCGTTTCGGCCAGGTGCAGCAGTGTCCCATCGACATCCAGGAACAATGCCCAGCTTGGGGACGGACACAAATGTCCGCGCGCTCCCGTCTTGCGGCAAATCGGATCGATGTTTGAGGCGGCGCTATTCCGCATGTCCCCCGGCTTCGGGCCAAAAAGGAAGGTCTGAGTTGACCTCCCGAGAACCTAACAACATTAGGGGCCCGGCTGCAACAGCCGGCCCAACCAGCGAGCACTCTAGTCCAACACATGCTCCAGCACATCATGCACGACCTGGGTCGCGATATGGACAAGCAGTATGTCCTTGTCGACGATTACCCGCTCATAGCCGCTCGGCGGAGGCGGCAGCTGCGCGAGGAGGTTGTTGGGCAATTGGCGCTTGGCGATGCCCGGCGGCAGCGCGCCGCCTTTCTTGGCGAGGCCCGGGGGAATGCCCTGGTTGCCGACGCCCTTGTTCTTTTTCTTTTTCTTGTCCTTGCCGCCCTGTTCACTGCCGCCGCCACCACCGCTACCGGCAAAAAAGTTGGTGATGACCTGTCTTTCCTTGAGGCTGAAGCTGACTTCGACACTCGCTGCATCGGCGGTTCGGCTCGCGGCGGTCCAGCCGGCGACTCCGACCGCCATGGCCATGACCGCGATCAACATGAATTTGCTCATCTTGTCGTCCCTTCTGGCGCTGGTGGGGCTACTGAGAATAATTTATCCGGAACCCTAAGCCCTGAAATATTAATATTCCGCAAAGCGAGACCGGTTACCGGTCTGCGCGAGGGTGTGCGGCGCGGTAGGTGGCCATCAGGCTGTCGGAATCAACCGCCGTATAGCGCTGGGTGGTCGATAGCGAGGCGTGACCCAGAAGCTCCTGGATTGTCCGCAGATCGCCGCCGCCGCCCAGCAGATGAGTCGCGAAGCTGTGGCGCAATGCATGCGGGGTGACGGAATCCGGCAGGCCAAGAAGCAGGCGGAGTTCCCGCAATCTTTTCTGAGCCACCCCCGGGTTCAGCCTCTTGCCGCGAACGCCCAGGAACAGGGGGCCGCTGCCGCCCGGTTGCCAAGGGCAGACCTTGAGATAGGCCTGCACGGCGTCTCGTACCACAGGCAAAACCGGCAGCATCCTCTGTTTATTGCCCTTTCCGGTGACGGTAAGGGAATCCCCGACCGGCGCTTCCCCGCGGCCGAGGTCAAGCGCCTCGGATATACGCAGGCCGCATCCGTAAAGCAGGGTGAAAAGCGCCACATCCCGCTGGGTCTCCCAGGGTTCGCCTGGCAGCAGATCGATCGAATCGAGCAGCAGGGCGGTATCGTCGACAGTCAGCGGTTTCGGAATGCCGTGCGGGCGCCGGGGGCTGCGCATGGCCCGGATGGCGTGGTTCGCGCCGTGGCCTTCGCGCTCCAGCCAGCGGAAAAATCCGCGCAGTACCGACATCGCCCGCGCCGTCGAGGAACGGCTGAGGCCGTCGGATGCCCGACGCGCCATCCAGGCCCGGAAATCGGCGGCCGCCAGACCCTCCAGGTCGGCCAGTCGCGGCTGTCCGCCAAGGTGGACGGCGAGAAAAGCAAGGAATGCGCTCAGATCGCGGGAATAGGCGTCCACGGTATGGCGGGAGGCGCGTTTTTCATGGGTGAGCCAGCGCCGCCATTCCTCAATCGGGTGTGCCAGCGAAGAATCGAAGGAGAGATCGGTCAGTTCTGCTTCAGCCATATGCGGATGGCCCTTTCGGTAACCCGCGCCAGGAAGGCCAGCAGTTCGACTGCCTGGCCGGCCTCGAACTTGCCCCCCGTGCGCGATCCGAAGGCAATCAACCCCGGCGGCGTGGTCGGCGATATCGAAATACGCGCCAGCGCGTCCGAGGCAACCAATGGCGCCCCACCCCCGTAAATTTCCGGCTCACCCTCGATGAAACTGCGCAGCAATACGTGGCGGCCGCTGCCCATGACGCGGTTGACGGTGCCGGCCGGCACAATGTGAAGCCCGCGAGTATATGGCGCTCCCAGTTCGCTTCCGTTTGCCTCGACACAGAGCGTCACCACATCGAGATCAAGCAGAACTGCAAAATCGGTAGTGATGGTCTGTATAACCTGCTCGAAGGAAGTCGCCGACATCATGGCGACGATACATTCGTGAATGCGTGTCTGGCTGTTCAGGTTGGCGCGGCTGGTTTCCACCAATTCGCGCTGGCGCAGGCGGGCCAGCTCCATGTCGCCGCGTAACTTTTCGATCAGGGCCTGCTGCAGATCGGCGACGCCGCGGCCAAGCCTGCGCGCGGGCGCGGCCAGATCGTCGAGCAGTTCGGGATGCCGTGGCAGGAAGTCCGGATTTTCACCCAGCCATTGGACTACATCCTCGGTCGTAATCCCGGTCTCGGTCTTGTTTTTTCTGGTCTGTGTCATGTATCAGCGGTCCAGGATCGACTGTCCTGTTTTCTCCCAGTCTGCAAGGAAGGCCGCGAGCCCCTTGTCGGTCAGTGGATGGTTGAACATGGCGCGAAGTACGCCGGGCGGAACGGTCGCGACATGCGCCCCCATCTTGGCCGAATCGACCACATGCATGGGGTGGCGAATGGAGGCGACCAGAACCTCGGTCTCGAAATCCATGTAGGCGTCATAGATATCGACGATGTCGGCGATCAACGCCATGCCGTCCGATCCGATATCGTCCAGCCGCCCGACAAAAGGCGACACGAATGTCGCCCCGGCCTTGGCTGCCAGAATTGCCTGGGCCGCGGAAAAACAAAGCGTCACATTGACCATTATGCCGTCGCCTGACAGCGCCTTGCAGGCTTTCAGCCCGTCGCGCGTCAACGGCACCTTGACGGCAATGTTCTTGGCGATCTTGGCCAGCGCCCTGCCTTCGGCGAGCATGGTATCCGAATCGGTTGCCGCGACCTCGGCGCTGACCGGACCGTCCACGATGTCGCAGATTTCCTCCAGCACTTCGAAAAAATCGCGCCCCGATTTCGCCACCAGCGACGGGTTCGTGGTCACGCCATCGACCAGCCCGGTTGCCGCCAAATCCCTGATTTCCACGACGTCCGCGGTGTCTACGAAAAATTTCATACCTTGTCCTGACTCTGCTTTGGCCACTTGCCCGGGAATGTTCGGCATGGCACGCCCTACTTGCCCGATGTTACATGATGCCCGAGAGTCTAACCCATGCCGAAGCGCCACGCCAGTTCCACCGGACCCACCCAGAAACCGAACGCCGCCCGTCGGGTTTCGGTGCTGCTGCCGCTACCGCTCGGCACAGCCTATGATTACCGGCAACCTGCTGACATCGGGTTAACGCCGGGCGATTTTGTTTCCGTGCCCCTGGGCCGCCGGCAGACCATCGGCGTGGTCTGGGGCGATGGCGATCCGGCGGGGATTGAGGAGTCGCGGCTGAGAGATGTGGCTGGGCGCCTGGATTGCCCACCGATGCCCGACGAGACGCGCCGCCTGGTGGACTGGGTGGCGCGCTATACCCTTTCGCCGGCCGGCGCCGTATTGCGTATGGCGATGAATATCCCCGAAGCCCTGGAGCCCGCTCCGCCGCGTATCGGCTATTTGGCCGCGGAAGATATCCCGGATATCCGCATTACGGCGGCTCGCAAACGGGTGTTGGCCGCGCTGGCCGCCGGCCCGGCCCGCGGCGCCACCGAACTTGCGCGCGAGGCGGCGGTGAGCGCGGGCGTGGTCACGGGTCTCGCCGATGCGGGGGCGCTGGAGCGCGTGGCCCTGCCGGCGGATGGCGACCCCGTCGCCGAACCCGACCCGGAAAACCCTGGTCCCGAACTCAACGCCGATCAAAAGGCGGCGGCCGGCCAACTGGCCGA
>Ga0210122_1000535_pt1 | contig 13169 bp, 6 predicted proteins | sample Muzzi_CordB_D2_FD_185530 | JGI IMG/M metagenome (GOLD analysis project Ga0210122, IMG submission 185530) | Wetland microbial communities from San Francisco Bay, California, USA, that impact long-term carbon sequestration - Muzzi_CordB_D2 (SPAdes) | ecosystem: Environmental > Aquatic > Marine >... | reverse complement strand
GGCCGCGCTTTGCAGCATGCCCCGCAGGTGGCGTGGGCCGGCAAAAAGGATAATGTGCCGGCGGCGCAAGCGGCCTTTGCCCACCGCGCGGAGATGAACGGTCTCGCTACGCTCGGGGAGTGGACGCCGGAGATCGAAAAGAAGGCGGCTTGAGCGCGGCTCGCGTTTCTTGAGCTACGTCAAGGTGGTCGTTGCGTCATGGGAGGTTACTGGCGTCCGAGCAATGGAGGTGCGTAGTCATGGTGAAGACCTATGTGGAAGGCCCCTCGGACGAGCTCACGATCTCGCCGGAGAAGGCATTCTTCATCATCGTCAAGGCGCGCGAGTTCGACGAGCAGGTGGCGCCGTCGGAGTGGGCCGGCGAGGAGGAGCTCTCGGTGTCCCGCGATGTGGTGGAGGTGGAGCTCGCCGCCCGCCGGTTGCCGGCGCTCCGGTCGCTGGAGCGGCACTTCTTCACCAGCAGCGCGTGTGGGGTCTGCGGTCGGGCTGCGCTCGACGAGATGCTCGTGGCGGGGTGCGAGCCGGTCGCCCCCGGGCCGGTCTTCGCGCGCGAGACGATCCGCTCCCTGCCGGATGCGCTCCGCGCGGGGCAACGGGCGTTCGAGGCGACCGGTGGGTTGCACGCCGCGGCGCTCTTCGACGCCGAGGGCCGGTGCCTCGCCGTGTGGGAGGACGTGGGCCGGCACAACGCCTTCGACAAGCTGGTGGGGCGGGCGCTTCTCGACGGTGCGCTCGGGCCCGAGCGCACGCTGGGTCAGCACGCGGTGCTGGTCAGCGGCCGGGCGAGCTTCGAGCTGCTGCAGAAGTGCGTGGCGGCCGGTGTGCCGATGCTCTGCGCGGTTTCGGCGCCGAGCAGTCTGGCGGTGGAGATGGCCCGCCGCTTCCACATCACCCTCGTCGCTTTCCTGCGCGGCGACCGGTTCAACGTCTACAGCGCGCCGGAGCGCGTGGGGCTCTGACGCGCGTTCAGTGCAAGGGCCGGCGGTCGTACCAGATGTGGTCGTACGGAGTGGTCGGGTGGTCCGGGCCGTCAGGGTGGTTGGCCTGGGGAGCGGGCTCGCCGGCGTTCGGCCGGGCTTCGTCCGATGGCTCCCGGTCCGGCTTGGGGCCCGGGGTCGGCTCGGCGTTGTCAGGGTTTCGCTTCTGGCGGGTCGATGTTTCGTCCAAAATCCTGCTCCTCGATCACGGTGGCTCGTCTCTCGGCGCTCCCTCGCTCCCGTCTTTGAGGTGAAAGCCGCCGACGAAACCGGGACAGAAATGCCGGTGGCAGCGATCTCCGTCCGTTTCGGTCGGTTCGGGTAGAATGCGCCGCGGAGTGGGACCAGGAGTCGCGGCGGCTCGCGCCGCGGGAGTCGGCCAGGCGCCGACGGTCGTGACGGCAAGCTCGATCAGACAACGCAACGCGGACGGTACGGTAGCGCCGGATTGTGTGGTCTGCCCATGAGAGGGGGACGGATGTCGGAGCAGCGCGCCTCGTTCAGTCACTTGGGCTTCATCATCGCCGCCGCCGGCTCGGCGATCGGCCTGGGGAACATCTGGAAGTTCCCCTACATCACCTACGCGAACAACGGCGGCTCGTTCGTTCTGATCTATCTGGCGGCGGTCGTGGCGATCGGCGCGCCGGTGATGATGGCCGAGATCCTGATCGGGCGAAGAACGTCCAAGAGCCCGGTCAGCGCCTTCCTCGAGCTGGCGCGGGGCGTGGCGGGAGGCAGGCTCTGGGCCGCTGTCGGGTATCTGGGGGTCGCTACCGGGTTCGTCATCCTCTCTTACTACTCGGTGGTGGCCGGCTGGACCGTCTACTACTTCGGCAAGTGCATCATCTGGTCCTTCCAGGGGTTCACGCCGGAGGTGGCCGCCACCCTGGGCGACCAGTTCGGCGCGTTTCTGGGCGATGGCACCCTGCAGATCAGCTTCCACGCGTTCTTCATGGCCCTCACCATGGCCGTCATCCTCATGGGGGTGAGTCAGGGCATCGAGCGGGTGACCAAGGTCTTGATGCCGGTGCTTTTCGTGCTGCTGGTGGCGCTCTGCCTCGCGTCGGCCTTGTCCCCCGGCTTCGGCGAGGCGATCAGCTTCCTGTTCAGCACGACGTCGATCACCCGGGACGGCATCTTGGAGGCGGTGGGGCAGGCGTTCTTCAGCCTGTCGCTCGGCATGGGCGCCATGATCACCTACGGCTCCTACACGACGCGCAAGCAGTCGATCCGTCGGGACGCGCTGATGATCTGCGTGCTCGACACCGTGATCGCCCTGATGGCGTCGCTGGTGATGTTCTCGGTCATCTTCAGCGTTCCGGCGGCCGAGCGGGCCGGAACCTTCTCCGCCAGCTCGACGATCCTGTTCACGACGCTGCCTCGACTGCTCTACGACCTGCCCGGCGGGGCCTTGTGGAGCCCGATGTTCTACCTGTTGGTGGCCTTCGCCGCCCTCACCTCCACCATCTCTCTTTTGGAGGTCGTGGTCTCCTACTTCATCGACCACCTCGGCTGGCGCCGCCTGCGGGCGACCCTGGTGGTCGGTCTGGTGACCACCGGCCTGGGAGTGTTCGCCGCGCTGTCGCTGGGTGCGAACGAGGCACTCACCTCGTGGGCGCCGTTCGGTGAGCACGACGCGGGTGTCTTCGGCTCCCTCGACTACCTGGCGACGAACTGGCTGTTGCCGGTGGGCGGGTTCTTCATCGCACTCTTCGCGGGATGGTTCCTGTCGGAGCGGATCACCCGGGACGAGCTCGAGGCGGGAGCGGGACCGTTCCGGCTGTACTGGATGTGGCGCTGGGCGCTCCGGGTGGTCTGTCCGATCGCCATCGGCTGGATCATCTTCGCCGTCATCCAGGGCAAGGCGTTCAACTGATCCTCCCCGTCCGATGACCGCCGAGCGCATCGACGATCTGACCGCCGACGAGCTGGCGTCCCTGGTCGAGCGCGTGTTCGCACCCCGCCCGGAGGACCGGGCCCTGGGCATCCTCGTCGATCTGCCGCGCCCGGGGATGGAGGACCGCCCGGCCTGGCGGGAGCGCCGGGAGATGGCGGTGCGCTGGCGGGACCTGCTGGCGTCGGCGGCGGGGAGGCTTGGCCTTCGGGTGGAGCTCTTCCAGTTTCCGGCCGCCGCGGCCAACAACGCGGATCTGCCGGCCCGGGCCTGGTCCTGGAGCGGGCCCTGGAGCGAGGGTGAGGCCCCGGTGGCGACCGCCGAGGATCTACCCGAGGCCGCGGCCATCCCGATGGAGGAGGTCTTCGCCCGGTGCGATCTCTTCCTGGCGCCGACCGAGCTCTCGGCCACCGCGCCGCTCAAGGTGGCCGCCCGCCGCCATGGCTTCCGCGCCGCCACCATGCCCGGCTTCTCGCGCGCGATGATCCCGGCGCTACGCCTGGACTACGAGGAGGTGGACCGCCGGTGCCGCGTGCTCGCGCGGCTTCTCAACCGGGCCGAGCGGGCGGAGCTGCTGTTCCGCACCTCGGAGGGCTCCTTCGAGCTGACCCTCGATCTCCGGTACCGGCAGGCCCACGTTTCGGGCGGCCTGCTGCGCCAGCCGGGTACCGCGGGGAACCTGCCGTCCGGCGAGACCTACGTCGTGCCCTACGAGGGGGAGCGGGTGGGGGAGGCGAGCCGTTCCGCCGGGCGCCTGCCGGTCCAGCTTCCCACCTCCGACCAGGACGGCGCCGCGGTGGGCGACGAGGTGGTGGTCTACCGGATCGAAGGCAACCGGGCGGTCGGAGTCGAGCCTGGGGGTGCGGTGGCCACTCACGAGGCCGAGCGCCTGGCGCGGGAGCCGTCCTACGGCAACCTGGCGGAGCTCGGGCTCGGCGTCCTGGCGGACTTCGGCGTGCGCCCGATCGGTTCGGTGCTCCTGGACGAGAAGCTCGGTCTCCACATCGCCTTCGGGCGGAGCGACCACTTCGGGGGCTCCGTGGGCCCCGGAGATTTCTCCTCGCCCGAGGCCGTGGTGCACATCGACCGGGTCTACCTTCCCGAGATCCAGCCGGCGGTGACGGTGGAGCGGGTCGATCTGGTGATGGAGGAGGGGAGCACGGAGCCGCTTCTCGCGGACGGCCGCTACGCGATCGAGCTCTAACGTAGGGTGCGCGTAGGGTGCGCTTCAGCGCACCAGACCATGGCCCGGTGCGCTGAAGCGCACCCTACCGATCTCCCCCATCCCCTCGGTCCCCTTCCCACCCTCCCGGGGGAAGGGGACGCCGCCGCCCGGGCCGGTGCTACGAGCCCTGAGCATGGCGTCACCGGAAATCGTGGCTCGCCGCGGCGGCCAGCTTCGGCAGCGGCCACACCCGCTCCGCCCGGAGCGAGATCGAGCCGTCCCGCTTCTGCAGCACACCCTCCACTACCAGTCCCGCTGAGCCCGCGATCAGCGGCCGTTGTTCCCGGAAGAGCTCCGGCGAGACGATGGCCTGGGTCATGCCGGTCTCGTCCTCCAGGGTGAGGAAGAGCACTCCGTGGGCGGTACCGGGGCGCTGGCGCACGGTCACCGCGCCGCCGGTGGCGAGCCGCGCCCCCTCGGGAAAGCGGGCGAGGTCCGCGGTGCGCACCACGCCCTGTTTCTTGAGGGCTCCGCGCAGATGGGCCACCGGATGGACGCCGGCGGTCATCGACGTGCCGGCGAAGTCGGCGACCGTCTCCTCGACCGGGGTCATCTCGGCCAGGGGCGACGGGGCGTCGTCCGGCTCTTCTTCGAACAGCGGGCCGACCGGACGCGCGGCCCGGGCGGCCTGCCAGAGGGCCTGACGGCGGGTGAGGCCGAGGCTCGCCAGGGCTCCCAGGGAGGAGAGGGTGGAGAGCTCGCCGTCGCGGAGGTGAATCCGCCGGGCGAGGTCTTCAACCGACGCGTAAGGGCCGTGCTCGTGGCGCTCGCGGGCGATGGTGCGGCCGGCGTCGCGGCGCAGGCCGCGGACGAAGCGGAGGCCCAGGCGGGCTGACAGGGCCACCCCTCCTCTCCCCGACCCTCTCCTCACCCTCGGAGGGGAGGAGAGGGCGCCCCCTCCCTCCCTCTCTTTGTTCGAAGGGGAGGAATGGGGTTCCCTGCCCGTCCTGTCGTTCGTCCTTCGGTTTTGGGTCGACGTGGGCACCTCTTCCCACGTGCACTTCCAGTCGGAGTGGTTGACGTCGATCGGCAGGATGGAGACGCTGTGCCGCTTGGCGTCCTGGAGCAGGGTGGCCGGGTTGTAGAAGCCCATGGGCCAGGCGTTGAGGAGAGCGATGAGGAAGGCCGTGGGGTGGTGGGCCTTGAGGTAGGCGCTGGCGTACGCGATCAGGGCGAAGCTGGCGGCGTGGGACTCCGGGAAGCCGTAGAGGGCGAAGGAGGTGATGCCCTTCAAGATCTGCTCCTGGGCCGGGCCCACGATTCCCCGCTCGGTCATGCCGGCGCGCAGGCGCTCTTCGATCTTCCGCATGCGGTCCATGGAGCGCTTGAAGCCCATGGCCCGTCGCAGCTCCTCGGCCTCGCCGCCGGAGAAGCCGGCCGCCGCCATGGCGACCTTCAGGATCTGCTCCTGGAAGATCGGTACCCCGAGGGTGCGCTCGAGGATCGGCTCGAGGCAGGGGTGGGGGTAGGTGACCGGCTCGCGTCCCTGGCGGCGCTCGAAGTAGGGGTGGGCCAGGTTGCCGACGATCGGGCCGGGGCGGATGATTGCTACCTGGATCACCAGGTCGTAGAAGCGCTCCGGCCGGTTCCTGGGGAGCGAGGCCATCTGAGCCCGGCTCTCCACCTGGAAGACGCCCACGGTGTCGGCCGCGCGCAGCATGCGGTAGGTCTCGGGGTCGCCGGGGGGCAGGTGGGCGAGGTCGACGTGGACGCCCTCGCGTTCCCGGATCAGCGGCACCACCTCCTCCAGGGCGTTGAGCATGCCGAGGCCGAGGAGATCGACCTTGACGATGCCCAGATCGGCGCAGTCGTCCTTGTCCCACTGGACGATCACGCGCCCCTCCATGGAGGCGGGCTCGAGGGGTACCACCTCGTCCAGGCGGCCGGCGGCGATCACCATGCCGCCCGAGTGCTGGCCCAGGTGCCGGGGCAGGTGGTGGATGCGTTGCCAGAGCTCGCCGAACAGGCGCACCCGGCGCTCTCGGGGGTCGAACCCGGCGGCCTCGAGCGCGTCGTCGAGCTGCGGGTCGTCCCCGCGGCTCCGGTCGTAGCTGAAGCGGCCGAGGGTCTTCGACAGCCGGTCCTGCTGCTCCTGGGAGTAGCCGAGGGCCTTGGCCACTTCGCGGGCGGCCGAGCGGTCCCGGTAGGTGATGACGTTGGCGGTCATGGCGGCGCCCCGCTCGCCGTAGCGCCGGTAGACGTACTGGATCACCTTCTCCCGCTGGTCGCCGGAGGGCAGGTCGAGGTCGATGTCGGGCCACTCGCCCCGCTCCTCGGAGAGGAAGCGCTCGAACAGCAGGTCCATCTTCACCGGATCGACGGCGGTGATCGAGAGCGCGTAGCAGACCGCGCTGTTGGCCGCCGAGCCGCGCCCCTGGGCGAGGATCTTCTCCTCGGCACAGAAGCGGACGATGTCCCAGACGATCAGGAAGTAGCCGGCCAGACCGAGCTTCTCGATCAGCGCGAGCTCCTTCGCGATCTGGGCCTGTGCCCGTGCCGTGAGCGGCCGGAACCGTGCCCTGGCGCCGTTCCACGCCAGGTGGCGGAGGTAAGAGCTCGGGGTCTCGCCCGGCGGCAGTGGGTAGTCGGGGAAGCGGTAGCCCAGGTCCTCGAGGGTGAAGTCGAGGCGCTTCGCGAGCTCGGCGCTCGCCTCGAGGGCCCCGGGCAGGTCGGCGAAGAGCTCGGCCATCTCCCGCGGCCCTTTGAGATGGCTCTCCCGGTGACGCCCGAGCAGGCGACCGGCTGCGTCCAGGGTGGTGCCGTGGCGGATGACGGTGAGCACGTCCTGGAGCGGCTTGTCCCGGGCGCGCGCGTAGCAGACGCCGTTGGTGGCGACCACCGGCAGCCGGAGGCTCCGAGCCAGGTCGAGCAGGGCGACGTTCCGGTGCTCCTCGTGGCGGAGCCGGTGGCGCTGGAGCTCCACGTGGAGACGGCCGGGGAAGAGGTCGCGGAGGCGGTCGAGAGCCTGCCGGGCGCGGTCCAGGCCGCCGGTCGGGCCACCCTGCCCCAGCTCCCGGGCGACCAGACCCTCGGCGCCGCCGGTCAGGCAGTGGAGCCCTTCGGCGTGGGCCGCGATCTCATCCCAGGTGGCCCGGGCTTCGCCCTTGGGGTGGCCGAGGGCGGCGGTGGTGAGGAGGCGGCAGAGGTTGCGGTAGCCGGTGCGGTGTTCGGCGAGGAGGGAGAGGGTGGTGGGGGTGCCTTCCCCGTCGAGGACGATCTGGGCGCCGACGAGGGCGCGGAGGCCGGCTTCCCTGGCGGCGGCGTGGAAGCGGGGGGCACCGTAGACCCCGTTGCGGTCCACGAGGGCGACGGCGCCCAGGCCGAGCTCGGCCGCCCGGTCGATCAGCTCCTCGGGGGTCGCAGCGGCCTCCAGGAACGAGAACGCCGAGGTCGCCCGGAGCTCGGCGTAGCGTGGAAGCCGCCGGCGGCTTCGGGGACGGCTTCGGGGATGTCGGGCGGTGGCTCGGGGGCGGTCCGTCATCGGTTCCATTGTATGGCGTGATCGAGGCGTAATCAAGGGGTGGCTCCGTGCGTCCACCGCCCGGTGCGGGGTGGGCCGCGGCCGAGCCGGGGGCCTGGCGGTGGTGGCGTTTCCGGTCCACCTGGAGCAAGCCGCCGGCCGTGTGCCGGTGATGATGGAGATCGAGGCCGCCGGACTGTGGCCCTGCGGGGGGTCTCGGACTGGACCTCCGGCACCCGGTTCCAGGTGGTCGAAGAGCCCGACTCCTGACCCGGTTGGGGGCTCTCGGCACCGCCTGGGCCAGCAACGGTTGGCAATCCCGAAACGCCCTGTTTCGAGGGCATGTTCTCCGGCTTTCTTTGACTTCGTGGTACAGTTTGTCATCTAAAATAGCGCTTGTACCGAAAGGAGAGCTCGATGACGTCGACTGTTCGCTTCCGGTCCATCTTCCTCACGTTGATTTCGATCCTTGCCGTGGCCACGGCTTCGGCCGCCGGCGCCCAACAGGGCGCGAATCCGGTGGCCGAGCAGTTCGGCGGAGAGACCACGGTGACCGTAGTCGAGGTGCCGGTCCAGGTGTTCGTGGACGGCGAGCCGCTGCGTGGCCTCACCGCGGACGACTTCGTGATCTACGACCAGGGGGAGCGGCGGAAGGTCCAGTTCTTCGAACAGGTGGACTTCCAGGAGGTCGCCGCCTGGCGGGAAGAGGGTGAGGAGACCGAGGTTCCGGCCGCGGCGCGACGTCACTTCCTGTTGTTCTTCGACCTCGACTTCACCCCGGGCCCGTTCATCGCCAAGGCTCAGCAGGCAGCCCTCCACCTGGTGCGCGAAGGTCTCGAGCCGACCGACTTGGTGGGTGTTGCCTTTTTCCACGGCAAGAGTGGCAACTCGTCGGTGATCGGCTTCACCTCCGATCGGCAGCAGGTGATCGCGGCTCTCGAGGAGTTGGGCCGCCTGGTGGGTGCGGACGGTGCCGCCGCGGACAAGGAGGGAAAGAAGCATCAAGACCGGCACCAGGCCAGGAGGCGTGAACAGAACATCCGGGGAGACAGTCTGGGCTTGACCTTCGGCGGTTGGGGGCTGAACGTCGGCGAGGTCGGACGGTACGTGGACAAGGAGAGAAACCTCGCCGACGAAACGCTCGACTGGCTGCCGGGAGGAGGAGGAGGCAAGGCTCCCGACGGTGTGACGGAGACGATCAGCGACATGGCCGCCTACGCCGAGCAGGACGTCCAGCAGCGTCGCGCGTCGCGGGCCTCGGCCCTAGTCGACGCCCTGAGGACGGTGGCCCGGCAGACCCGGTTCATCGACGGCGCCAAGTACCTCCTCCTGTTCAGCCAGGGCTTCGAGTCTGCGCTCTACACCGACGAGGGTCATAGCTGGCTCTACTCGGAGCTCCAAGACGCGATCGAGGAGCTTCGCCGGGCGGGCTGGACGCTCAGCGGCATCGACACCGGCGAGGTCTGGGCCGACTGGCGCCGCCGCCAGAAGCGCGAGAGCCTGGCGTTCATGGCCGACGCCACCGGCGGTGAGGTCTACGTGTTCGCCGCGGATCCCACCAAGGCGGTGACCAACGTCGTCGAGCGGACCAACGTCACCTACGTGCTCGGCTTCCAGACCGGCGAGATTCCGATGGACGGCTCGTTCCGGGAGCTGCGGGTGGAGCTGGCCGACGGGCCGAAGGGGGTGCGCCTCAACCACCGCACGGGCTACTTCACACCCCGGCGTCCGACGGCCCGCGACGCCGAGACCTGGAAAGCCGACGCCGGAGAGTTGCTCCTGACCGGCGAGGAGCAGGACGAGATCGGCGTGCGGACGATCGCGGCCCCGATGCACCTGACGACGGCGGGCGCCACCGTGTCGGTGCTGGTGGAGATCGACGGTGCGGGCCTGTCGGTGGGGGCGGGGGCCGGCGGCCCACGGCGGATCGACGCGTACATCTACGCTTTCTCGCCCTCCGGTGAGGTGGAGGCGGCGATCACTCGGCAGCTTCCGCTCGACCCCTCCCGGCTGCCCTCTCCCGCCGGAGGGTTCAAGCTGATCGAGCGACTCGAGCTGCCCGCCGGCGAGCACCAGGTCCGGACGCTGGTGCGCAACGCCGACAGTGGCCAGGTGTCGTTGCGTATCGCACGGGTGGTGGTGCCGCACTCGGGGGACACCGCGCCCCATCTGCTGCCGCCCGTCTTCGTGCAGGAGGCGAACGAGCCCTGGCTGCTCGTGGGGCACGAGTCCGGTGAGGGCCAGGCGGGCGACCCCTTCCCGTTCCAGTTCCAGCGTCACCGGTTCCTGCCGTCGGCCGGGCCGGTCCTCGAGCGGGATGCCCATCGTCCCCTCCTGCTGCTGGGCTACGGGTTGCCGGCGGACGGAAAAGGCCTGCGGGTGAGGGTCGTCGACGCCCTGGGCGATCCGGTCCAGGGCGCGACCTTCGCCGTCGCTGGACGGGAGGCGGGTGCGCCGGGTGCGCCGGACGTGATCGCCCTCAACCTCGCCCCGGGTACTCTCCAGCCGGGGACGTACCAGGTGGAGGCGGCCATGACGGGTGGCACCGGCTGGGTCAAGGGTGCCCGGTTCCGAGTGGTCGAGGGCGCCGGTTCGTAGCGCTCGTCGCGCCGCCCCGGCACCGCTCTCTTTTTTCGGCCCTCGCGCGTTTCGTAGTACCCTCGAAAGCAGTCAATTCGAGGAAGAGTCGGAAGGGAGCTGATGATGGTGTCGATTCACCGTTGTCGAAGGTTCACGCCGATCGCGATGCTCGGTCTCCTGCTTCTCGCGTTCTCGGGCGCCCTCGCGCAGGCGCCAGGGGGCGGAGCCCCCCCCGATCGATCCTTCGCCGGAGAGATCACAACCACGCTGGTCGAGGTGCCGGTCCGGGTACTGGTCGACGACGAGCCGGCCCGCGGTCTGAGCGCCGAAGACTTCGAGCTCTACGAAGACGGGGAGCGCCGGGAGATCCGGTTCTTCGACGCGATCGATCTCGGAGAGGAATCGACCGGACGGGACCCTGGGGCGCGGGTCCCCGACGCCGGCCGGCGCAACTTCCTCCTGTTCTTCGATCTCGAGTTCACCCCGACGCAGTTCCTGGCCAAGGCGCAGCAGGCCGCGCTCCATCTCGTGCGGGACCAGCTCGATCCGGCGGACCGCGTCGGAGTGGCCTTCTACCATGGGCGAAGCGGCTCATCCTGGGTCGTGGGGCTCACGTCGGACCGGAGCGAGGTCGTGAGGGCGCTCGAGGAGCTCGGCCGCCTGGTGGGTACGGAGGAGGAGGGCGGCGCGGCAGCCGCCGGGGACGAGGGCCCGGCCCGATCCGGACCCGAACCCGATGGCGACCCCCTGAACCTGACCTACGGCGGTTGGGGCGTGCACACCGGCGAGATCGGACGCCTCGTGGGGACGAAGTGGAACGTCTCGACCTTCTCCGAGCGAGAGTTCCATCTGCAGCAGGCCGCCAGGGCGTCGGCCCTGGTCGGCGCCCTCGAGAGTGTGGCCCGTCAGACCCGTTTCGTGGACGGCGTCAAGTACCTGACGCTGTTCAGCCAGGGTTTCCAGTCCTTCCTCTACACGGGGCAAGGCTTGAGCTGGCTCTACTCCGACCTGCAAAAGGCGATCGAGGAGCTCCGGCGGGCGGGCTGGACCGTCCAGGGGATCGACGTGGGTGAGGTATGGGCCGACTGGCGCCGGCGCCAGAAGCGCGAGAGCCTGGCCCTGCTGGCAGACTCCACCGGTGGTCAGGTCTACGCGTTTGCGGCTGATCCCACCGGCGCCGTGGAACGGGTGGCGCGACGGACAAGTGTCACCTACGTGCTCGGCTTCGAGACCGAGGAGAGGCCCGCGGACGAGTCCTTCCACGAGCTCCGGGTCGAGCTGGTCGACGCTCCGAAGGGTGCGCGGATCAACCACCGGAGCGGCTACTTCTCTCCCGGGGGCGCGACGGCCCGGGGCGACGACACTTGGCGCGCCGATGCCGCTGAGCTCCTCCAGAACGGCGAGGAGCTGGACGAGATCGGGATCGAGGCACTGGCGTCGCCGGTGCGTCTGACCGAGGCCGGCGCGCGGGTGCCCGTGGTGGTCGAGATCGAACGGGCTGGCGTCGAGGCAGGCTCCTCGGCGGCGCCGCAGGGCGTTGAGGTCTACACCTACGCCTTCTCCCCGGCGGGCGAGGTCGAGGCGGCCAAGGCCCGGAGGCTCATGCTGGAGCCCTCCGACACGACGACGCCCGGCGGCGGGTACAAGCTGATCGAGGATCTTCGGCTTCCGCCCGGAAAGCACGAGGTCCGGGTGCTGGTTCGAGACACCGCCTCCGGTCGCGTGGCGCTTCGGACCGTGCCGATGTCGATTCCCCTCCCCGGCGATCGGGCCACCCATCTGCTGCCACCGCTGTTCATGCAACGCCCGGACGAGTCCTGGGTCCTGGTGAGCGACCGGCCGGCGGACGAAGAGGCCGAGGACGGCGCGGGAAGCGGCGGGCGCTTCCCCTTCAAGTTCCAGGACCATCGGTTCCTCCCGTCGGTCGTGCCGGTGATGACCGGAGACGAGAGCCAGCCCATCTTGATCGTGGGCTTCGGTCTGCCCGAGGACGGCAAGGATCTTCGCGTGCGCGTGGTCGACGCCGGCGGCCTTCCGGTGCCAGGGGCCGCGTTCGCAATGGCCGGTCGTGAACAGGGCTCGCCCGGGGCTCCGGACAGGATCGCCCTCGACCTGCGCCCGGGGGATCTGTTGCCGGGAACGTATAGCGTGGAGGCGTCGGTGGTGGGCGTCTCCGGCTGGAGCCCGGGGGCCCGTTTCCGGATCGTCGACGGCGACGGCTCGTTCCTCTCCGACCCGGCCTTTGCCGGGGAGGGAGCTCGGACGGCGAGCGGCTTCGAGCGCGACGAGCTCGGGATGAAGGCGGTCGCCTTCCCCGTGACCCTGGACGAGGAGCGCGCGCGGGTGCCCGTGATGATGGAGTTCGCCACCGGCTCCCTGACCGGGGGAGGAGCCCGGGGTTCCCGGGATACCGAGATTCAGGTCTACGCCCTCGACGACCGCGGCACGGTGGAGATGGCCCGGACCCGCCGGGTGGTGCTCGATCCGAGCCGCCTGCCTCGGCCTGGCGGTGGTTTCAAGGTGGTGGAGGAGCTCGACTTGCCGCCGGGCGAGCACGAGGTCCGGATCCGCGCGCGGAGCCTGGGTACCGGCCGTGTCACCTCGAAGTCGGTGCCGGTCCGGGTCCCGCCGTCGGGCAACCTGTTCGGCGTCCTGCTGCCACCGGTGTTCGTGCAGGAGTCGGACGAGCCCTGGATGCTGCTCCGGGACCCGGCCGTCGGGGACGAGCTCCCGTTCCCGTACCTGTTCCAAGGAACCCGGTATCTGCCCGCGGTGGAGCCGACGGTCCCGCGCGACGGCAGCCGACCGCTGATGGTGATCGGGTACGGGCTGCCGAGCGGGCAGTTCGGGCTCGAGCTCCGGGTGGTCGCCGCCGATGGGCAGGAGGTCGAGGGCGCGGTGATCTCCTTCCTCGGTCGGCAGCAAGGAGACGCTGGATCGCCCGACATCCTCGCCCTCGAAGTGCGGCCGACGGAGCTGGATCCCGGCGTGTACACCATCCAGGTGGCGCTCGGGGCGGTGGCCGGCTGGACC
>Ga0210122_1000534_pt1 | contig 13182 bp, 12 predicted proteins | sample Muzzi_CordB_D2_FD_185530 | JGI IMG/M metagenome (GOLD analysis project Ga0210122, IMG submission 185530) | Wetland microbial communities from San Francisco Bay, California, USA, that impact long-term carbon sequestration - Muzzi_CordB_D2 (SPAdes) | ecosystem: Environmental > Aquatic > Marine >... | reverse complement strand
GGAAACGAGGGCGATCGCCGCGGCCGCGCGCAGGACGGACCTGCCTCCGGGGGCGCCGGCCTGCTCCGTCTGCTTCGGGGTGCTCACGGCGGCAAACGGTATCACTTCTCCGATAGTCTGGGGCGCCATGAGACCCTGGAACACCATCTCGGCCGAAACCGCCTTCCGTCACCCCCTGTTCTCGATCGAGCAGCGCCTGATCGGACGGGACGAAGAGCGGCGCAACGTCATCTCCATCGCCTCCGACGACTGGGTGCACGTGGTGCCCCTCCTGCCGGACGGCCGGGTGCTCCTGGTGCGTCAGTGGCGCTACGCCACGAGCGACTTCTACCTGGAGTTCCCGGGCGGCGTGGTCGAGGAGGCGCCGGCCCAGAGGGCCGCCGAGCGCGAGCTCGCCGAAGAGACCGGCTACCGGGCGAACCGGTGGCAGGAGCTGGGCACGGTCGAGCCCAACCCCGCAATTCTCGACAACCGGCTGACCGTCTTCCTCGCCTCGGACCTCGAGGAGATCCCGGCACCCGAGCGCCCCCCCTCGGACGACGACGAGGAGATCGAGCTGGTGGCCCTCGACCCGGACGAGCTTCCACGCCGGATCGCGGCCGGCGAAATCCGCCACGCGCTCATGCTCTCCTCCTACCTGCTCTGGGATCTTCACCGCCGCGCCCGGGCATGACGGCCGTCTCCACGTTCTCCTGGCCTCCCGTCGAGGCCGTGACCTTCGACGCCACCGGCACCCTGTTCCACGCGCCCCGCCTGGGGGCCATCTACGCGGAGGTGTTCGCGCGCCACGGCTTGGCGACGGACGCCGAGACCCTGGAAGGACTGATCCACACCGTCTGGCAGGAGCTCTCCTGCGTCACCGACGGCAGCCGCGACCGCTTCGGCACCCACCCCGACGGAGCGCGGGGATGGTGGCGGCGGTTCGTGGAGCGGGTGGCCGAGCACCTGAGCGTGCGCTTGGCCGAGCGCCCGGAGCCGGCCGACTCCCCATGGCTGGACGGCAGCGAGAAGCTCCCCGAGCGCATCCGCTTCGCGGCGGCGGAGCTCTATGAGCGCTTCGCCCATGCGGAGTCCTACGAGCTCTACCCCGATGCGCTCTCCACCCTCGGCGCCCTGCGGCAGGCGGGCCTCGCGCTCGCCGTGGTCAGCAACTGGGACGCCCGACTGGAGGGAGTGCTGGCCGGGCTCGGCATCGCACCGCTGATCGACGCCACGGTCTACTCCTCGGCGGTCGGGTACGAGAAGCCGGACCGGAGGATCTTCGAGGCCGCCCTCGGGCGCATCGGAGTGAGCGCCCGCGCGAGCGTGCACGTGGGGGACAGGGCCCGCGACGACGTCGAGGGTGCGGCGGCGCTCGGCATGCGCACGATCCTCCTGGACCGGCGCGGGCGCCACGGGGCCTGCGAAGCAGACCGCACGGTCCGTTCGCTCGACGAGATCCCCCGCCTGGTGCTGGCTGGCGAACCGGCCTGAGCTGCGCCCGCCAGGGAATATCTGGAAGAGTCGACCGACCCTGTTGGGGTGTCTCCCTACCTACCCGAAACGGCGGTGTGCGGCCTGAGATCCCATGCTAGGGTCTGCTATTACTGGAGGTTCTTGATGAAGATCTCGACAAAAGGCGAGTACGGAATTCGTGCGATGCTCTACCTGGCGATGAACGCCGAGCAGGGCACCGTCACCAGCCACGAGGTTGCCCAACACCAGGGCATCCCCGAGCCGTACCTGCGCCAGATCTTGGCCCTGCTCTCGAAGAACCACCTGATTCACTCCAACCGTGGCCCACAGGGCGGTCATAGCCTGGCCCGCCCTGCGTCCGAGATCTCGGTCCGCGACATCCTCCTGACCCTCGAGGGACAGACGACGTCGGTGGACCACATCCTCTCGCTCCCCTGCAACATCGAGGTCGGCACGCAGCACTGCGTCATCCGCGAGCTGCTCCTCGAGGTGAAGCAGGCGGTCGAGAAGATCCTCACGGCAACCACGTTGGAGGACCTGGCGGGTCGCCAGGCTCAGTTGGTCCGCGACAACATCGACGTCCCCGGCGACGTGTGCGAGGGCGCCGAGTACATCTCGGGCATCGAGAGCACTCACCAAGCGGTGCAGGAGCTGGAAGAAGCACTTCCGGTCCTCAAGTAGGGCCGCGCAAGTCACGGCTCCGGAGGCTTTGGCGGCACCCGATACCGCCGGGCACCTCACAACGAAACAACGGGCGGGGGAAACCCCGCCCGTTTGCGTTTCTCGCCGCACCCACCACCAGGTGCCGAGGGTCGCTCGGTCCCGCCGGCTTCAGTGGGGCCGGATGTCCTCGCGCTGCACTCGACCGGCGACGTTGATGTGCGCCAGAGCGAGCTCGAGGCGGGCCTGGGCCTTGGTCCACTCCCCGTCCTCGGCGGACAGGAGCTCCTTCTCCGCCTCGCTCGCCTCCCGGCGCGCCGCCTCGAGATCGATCTCCTCGGGCAGCGCCGCCGACTCGGTGAGCACGGTCACCATGTCGTCGGCCACCTCCACGAACCCCTCGGAGAGAGCCACGTAGCGCTCGATCTTGCCCTGCCGGTACATCACCTCTCCGACCTTCAAGGTGGCCATGAGAGGGGTGTGCCCAGGGAGGATGCCGAGGGCGCCTTCGCTGCCGGGAACCATCACCTCGTCGCACTCCACGTCCAGCAACTGCCGGTCGTGGGCAACCAGGATCAGGTGCAGCTTGCCACTTGCGCTGATTTCGTCCGCCACGGGATCACCTCATCGGTTCGACGTTCGACTCTCTCGACGAGCGCAGCGCTTACGCCGCCGCGGCTTCGTCCAGGAGCTTGCGACCGTGCTCGACCACCTCGTCGATGGTCCCCTTGTAGAGGAAGGCCCGCTCCGGGTACTCGTCCATTTCGCCTGCGATGATTCGCTGGAAGCCTTCGATCGTGTCCGCCACCTTGACGTAGCGACCCTCGAGGCCGGTGAACTGCTCGGCGACGAAGAAGGGCTGCGAGAGGAAGCGCTGAATCTTCCGCGCCCGGCCCACGGTCTGCTTGTCGTCCTCGGACAGCTCGTCGATACCGAGAATCGCGATGATGTCCTGAAGATCCTTGTACCGCTGGAGGATGTTCTGGACCTGCCGTGCCACGCCGTAGTGCTCGTCGCCGACGATGCGCGGATCGAGGATCTTCGAGGTCGAGTCGAGCGGGTCGACCGCCGGGTAGATGCCGAGCTCGGAGATCTGCCGCGACAGCACCGTGGTGGCGTCCAGGTGGGCGAACGTGGTCGCTGGCGCCGGGTCGGTGAGGTCGTCCGCGGGCACGTAGATGGCCTGCACCGAGGTGATCGAGCCCTTCTTGGTGGAGGTGATCCGCTCTTGGAGGGCACCCATCTCGGAGGCCAGGTTCGGCTGGTAGCCCACGGCCGACGGCATCCGGCCCAGAAGCGCCGACACCTCGGAGCCCGCCTGGGTGAACCGGAAGATGTTGTCGATGAAGAGCAGCACGTCCTGGCCCTGGGTGTCGCGGAAGTACTCCGCCACGGTCAGCCCGGACAGGCCGACGCGCAGACGGGCGCCCGGCGGCTCGGTCATCTGGCCGTAGATCAGCGCGGCCTTCGACTGCTTGAGCGCTTCCGGATCGACCCGCTTCATGTCGAACTCGCCGGTCGCCTCCAGGTGCTCGTAGAAGCTCTCGCCGAAGTTGATGACCTTGGACTCGACCATCTCGCGCAGCAGGTCGTTGCCCTCACGGGTCCGCTCGCCGACACCGGAGAAGACCGAGAAACCGCCGTGCTGGAGGGCAACGTTGTTGATCAGCTCCATGATCAGCACCGTCTTGCCCACACCGGCGCCGCCGAAGAGGCCGGTCTTGCCACCCCGGGTGTAGGGCTCGAGCAGGTCGATGACCTTGATCCCGGTCTCGAACATCTCGGTCTCGGTCGACTGCTCGTCGAACGGCGGCGCCTCGCGATGAATCGGCCACCGCTCCTCGGCCGCCACCTCGCCCAGGCCGTCCACCGGCTCGCCGATCACGTTCAGGATCCGGCCCAGGGTCTCGCGGCCCACGGGCACCGAAATCGGCTGACCGGTGTCGACCGCCTCCGTGCCCCGCACCAGGCCGTCCGTGGGAGACATGGAGACGCAGCGCACCTGGTTCTCTCCCAGGTGCTGAGCGACCTCGACCACGAGGTCGATGGCGATGCCCGTCTCCGTGCCGGGATCCTTGACCTCGATGGCGTTCAGGATCTCGGGCATCTCGTCCGGATGGAACTCGATGTCGAGAACCGGTCCGATGACCTGGACCACCTTGCCCACGTTGCGCTTCTCGTTGCTCTTGTCGCTCACTGCTGCTCCACCTTTCAGCGGTTCGCCACTCGTCTTTGCGGGGCGCGGGTCAGCCTTCCAGTGCGTTGGCGCCCGAGACCACCTCGATCAGCTCGGTGGTGATCGCCGCCTGGCGCGCCCGGTTATAGGAGAGGGTCAGCTTGTCGATCATCTCGCCGGCGTTCTTGGTCGCCGAGTCCATCGCGGTCATTCGGGCGGCGTGCTCCGCCGCCTGGGACTCGAGCAGCACCCGGTAGACCTGGAAGTTGATGTAGCGAGGCAGGATCTCGGTGAGAATGCCCTCCGGCGAGGGCTCGTAGATGTACGAGCCGCCCGGCATGCCGACCTCGACGCCCTCGGCCTCGTCCTCACCCGCGACGGGGATCGGCAGGAGACGCTCTTCGGTGAGCTCCTGCTGCATGATCGACTTGAACTGGTTGTAGATCACATAGACCGCGTCGTACTCCTGCGCGGCGTAGGCCTGGGAGATGTCGTCGGCGATCGCGGTGGCCTGCTGGTAGGTCACCTCCGTGAACAGCTCCCGGTACGCCTTGCGGATCGGCGTCGACCGGCGGCCGAAGAAGTCCGCACCCTTCTTGCCCAGAAGCAGGAGGTCGACCTCGGCCTGGTCCCAGCCGCGGATCACCGCCTGAGCACGGCGCAGGACCGCGGCGTTGAACGAGCCCGCGAGCCCCCGGTCGCCGGTGACCACCGCGAGCAGGACCTTCTTCTCGGGCCGCACCTGGAGGAGGGGATGGCCTTCCCCCTCCGCACGTTCCTCCTCGACCTCCTCGGCCTCGAGAAGCTTCGCTTCGAGCTCGTCGTCGACCTCCGGATGGCGGGCCGCCTGGGCCAGCTTGGCCGTCACCTTGGCGAGCTCCAGGGCGTAGGGACGGGTGGCGAGAATCCGGTCCTGGCTCCGACGCAGCTTCGCCGCGGCCACCATCTTCATGGCCTTGGTGATCTGCTGCGTGTTCTTGACGGACCGGATCCGCCGCTTGATGTCGAGAAGATTCGCCATGGGCTTGATCCGATCAGGCCGCCGTCTTGGCTACCGTCGCCTCGGGCTTCCGGGCCACGTAGTCCTCGCGTACCTCACGCATCGTCGAGAGGATCTTCTCCTCGAGCTCCCCCGAGATCTCCTTCTTCTCGCGGATCTCGGTCAGGACCTCGGGGTGCTCGTTCTGGAAGGACCGGTGCATCTCCTGCTCGTAGGCGAGCACGTGGGCGATCTCGAGCGGATCGAGAATGCCCTTGGTCCCGGCGAGGATGGACAGCACCTGGAGATCCACCGACAGCGGCTGGTATTGGCCCTGCTTGAGGATCTCCACCAGCCGGCGGCCACGGGAGAGCTGGGCCTGGGTCGCCTTGTCGAGGTCGGAGCCGAACTGGGCGAAGGCCTCCAGCTCACGGAACTGAGCGAGGTCGAGCCGCAGCGTACCGGCGATTTTCTTCATCGCCTTGATCTGGGCCGAGCCGCCGACTCGGGAAACCGAGATGCCGACGTTGATCGCCGGACGCACGCCCGAGTAGAAGAGGTCGCCCTCCAGGAAGATCTGGCCGTCGGTGATCGAGATCACGTTGGTCGGAATGTAGGCCGACACGTCGCCCGCCTGAGTCTCGATGATCGGCAGCGCGGTGAGCGAGCCGCCGCCCTCGGCATCGGAGAGCTTCGCCGCCCGCTCGAGCAGGCGCGAGTGCAGGTAGAAGACGTCGCCGGGGTACGCCTCGCGGCCCGGCGGGCGCCTGAGCAGGAGCGACATCTCGCGATAGGCCGCCGCCTGCTTCGACAGATCGTCGTAGATCACCAGCGCGTGGCCGCCCTGGTGCATGAAGTACTCGCCGATGGCGCAACCGGCGTAGGGAGCCAGGTACTGGAGCGGCGCCGGCTCGGAGGCCGACGCGGCCACCACCACCGTGTGCTCCATGGCGCCCTGCTCCTCGAGCGTCTTGACCACCTGGGCGATGGTCGAGCGCTTCTGGCCGATGGCGACGTAGATGCAGACGACCTCGGTCTCTTTCTGGTTGATGATCGCGTCGAGCGCCACCGCGGTCTTGCCGGTCTGGCGGTCGCCGATGATCAGCTCGCGCTGGCCGCGGCCGATCGGGATCATCGAGTCGATGGCCTTCAGGCCGGTCTGCATCGGCTCCCGCACCGGCTGGCGGTCGACCACGCCGGGAGCGATGCGCTCGACCGGGTAGCGCTCGGCGGCCTCGATCGGGCCCTTGCCGTCCAGGGGGCGACCCAGGGGGTCGACCACGCGGCCCACCAACTCGGGGCCGACGGGGACCTCGATGATGCGGCCGGTACGCCGGACCTCGTCACCCTCTTCGACCAGCCGGGTCTCGCCCATGAGCACGGCACCGATCTGGTCTTCCTCGAGGTTGAGGGCAAGGCCGTAGACCTCGTTCGGAAAGGCGAGTAGCTCGTTGGCCATCGCCTTCTCGAGCCCGTAGATCCGGGCGATGCCGTCGCCGACGCTGAGCACGGTGCCCACTTCGGCGACATCGACGTCGGCCTGGTAGCCGGAGAGCTCGCGCTCCAGGATCGCGGTGATCTCGTCTGCCTTGATCTGCATAGAAACGGCACTCCTTGCGACGGGCTCACCCCGTCGTGGTGTCACGAATTCTTCTCGTCGTTCCGCGCTCGCCCCGGCCCACCTCGAACCGTCCGTCCCGGAGCCCCGGACCAGCCTGAGCGTCCTCCGCTCGCCGGCCCCGTTCGCGCCTACGGCTACCCGGAATCAGGCCTCGGCCAGACGGCTCGCCAGCCGGTCGAGCTGGCCCCGCAGACTGGCGTCGTACAAGGTGCTGCCCACCCGGGCGCGGAAGCCGGCGATCAGGTCCGAATCGACCGACAGCTTGAGCTCCACCTTTCGGTCGAGCATCTTCACCAGAACCTCGCGCAGCCGCTCCATCTCCTCGTCCGCGACCTGCTGCGCCGTGGTCACCTCGGCCGTCGCCACGCCGAGGCGCCGGTTGAGCTCCATCTCCAGAGCTTCGAGCACCGTCGGGAGATGCTGCAAGCGGTAATTGTCCAACAGCAGCAGCAGGAACCGCTCGGCCAGCTCCTTGACACCGAGGTGCGAAGCGATCTCGCCGACGACGGCACGCTTGCGCTCCATCGGCACCGCCGGGTTGGTCGCCATCTTGGCGACCCCCGGGACGGCGGCCATGGCATCCCTGAACGACCGGAGCTGATCCCGCAGCGCCTTGGCGTCGTCGAGGGAGCTGGCGGTCTTGATCAGGGCCTGTGCGTAGGGCCGGGCGAACCTGCGGATCATGACGCCTCCCGCTCCAGTCGGGAGAGGTTGCGCCGGAAGAGATCCCGACGCTCCTCGGGCCCGAGCTGGCTCTCCAGCCGCTCGCGGGCGAGCCGCGCGGCGAGCTCGGTGGTGTAGTCCTTGAGCTCCTGCCGGGCCTGCTCGACCCGGTGCTCGATCTCGCCCTCGGCCTGCGCCAGCAGCCGTTCCTTCTCCCGCTCGGCCTGGGCCAGGATCTCCTCGTGCTCGCGCCGGCCCTCGTGCTCGGCGCGCTCGAGAAGCTCGCCGATCTGCTGCTCGAGCTCGGCCACCCTGGCGCCCAGGCTCGACTGGAGGTCCGAGGCCTCGGAGCGGCGCTCCCTGGCCTCCTCCAGCTCCTCGTGGATCTGCCGCCCGCGCTCTTCCAGGAAGCGGGCGATCGGCGGGGTCAGGTAGTAGCCGAGGACACCGAAGAAGAGGATCAGGTTGGCGAGCATCCAGATCCACGCCGGCAGACCGAGCCAGGTCGCGAAAGGATCGGCCGCCGCCGCGGCCGGCTGCGCCACCGCGAGGAAGAGCGCAATGACGAGGGCCGGGACGAGCGCCGGCAAGGCGGTCCGCAGTCGGGAAGCGATCGACGAGCACGCTGCGTGGAAGCGTCTCATGCGCTCTTCTCCAGCAGCTTGTCGGCCATCTGGCCGGCCAGGGTGCGGGTGCTCTGCTCGAGGCTCTCGCGCTCGCGCGCGACCACCTCGTCGAGCTCGGCCTGGGCCTTCTCCAGCCGCTCGCCCACACCCTCGCGGGTTGCGCCGAGCAGGCGCTGGCGCTTCTCCTCGGCCTCGCGGCGCAGGGCGTCGCGCTTGGCGGCCGCCTCGACGCGCGCCTGGTTGAGGCGCTCGCGCTCCGCGTCGATCGTTTCTCCGGTCCGGGTCATGGCCTCCTCGTGCTCGGCACGGGCGGTCTCGACCGCCTCCCGGCGCTCGCGGAGAATCTCCTGGATCGGGGCGAACAGGGAGTACTTCAGGATCAAGTAGATGATCCAGAAAATCCCCATGATCACCAGCATACTGGCGTCCGGAATGAGGTTCATGGAAACGCTCGACTCGTCGGAAAGGCTCGGAAGATCTGGCTACGTCGGGCCATCGAACGGTGCCTGAGCACCTGCTGCATCCACTGACGCCGCATCCTCAGATGCTGCATCGCTGTTGGGGGTGCACTCGGACACCCCTATCCCCTTCGGGCGGGTGCCCGAGAACGCGGGGAACATACCACGCGCACCCCAGGTGGTCAACCGCTTGCGGGGGTCATGCTCGCTCCTCCGCCGAGGGCGTGAGACCATGGAGGGCGACCGACCCCCGAGCCCATGGTTTCCGAGTACGATCCGCTGTTCGGGCCGCCCGACGACGAGCCTGACGACCACCCCGGCGAGGGTGCGCCCGTGGCCGACCTGGCGACCGTCCGGAGGAGCTTCGAGGAGGCGGCACGCCCCTACCTCTCGAGCCCCGCGGTCTGGCTCGGCTGGGCGCTCGTCCTTCCCGCCGCGGCCCTCCTGACGGCCCCGATCCTCGGCAGCTTCGGCCTCTCGGGAGGCCTCTTCCTCTGGTCGGCCGCGATCCTCGCCGGCGGCCTGGTGGAGCTCGGCGCCATCAGTCGCAAGGGAGGCCTCGGCAAGCGTTCCCCGCTGGCAGCGTGGGCGCTCCGGGTGCAGGGGAACCTGTCGCTGGTCGGCCTCGTGCTCTCGGCGGCGCTCCTCTGGGGCGGCGGAGCCCGCCTGCTTCCGGGCCTCTGGCTGCTGCTGCTCGGCCACTCGTTCTTCACCCTGGGCAAGCTTGCCTTCCGGCCCATGCGCACCGCCGGCGTGCTCTTCCAGGTCGGCGGCGCGCTGGCGCTGTGGCCCGGTCTGCCGAGCCTCACGGTCTTCGCCGCCGCCACGGCCGCCGGCTGCCTTTGGATGGCCTGGGGGGTCTACTGGACCGCCCACCAAACCCCTCGGTCCCCTTCCTCCCTCACGGGAGGCAGGGGACGCCTGCCCCCACCCGGGTGACTGGACCGCCCACAGGGGCTTGACCCCGACCATTCGTTGCCACACACCCCAACAGGCCGGGAGAGGGTGCGGGCCATGTCCGGCTGCGCTGCCCCGGCGACTCCTGCCTACTAAGGCCCCGAAGCGGCCGGTCTCCGTGCCGGCCGGACCATGCCTCGATCCACCGAACCACGGCCGGCACGGAGACCGGCCGCTTCAAACGGAGATCCCTGCGGCACCGACGCCCTCCCCCGGCTGCCTCTCGATCGCCTCAGGGGTTCATCGGACCCCCGCCCGCCGGGCTTGACCCCGACCGTTCGTTGCCACACACCCCGACAGCCCAAGAACCGAGTGCGGGAGGGGGCGCCCCCTGCTTCCCCCTGGGGGAAGAAGGGGGTCGGGGGGTTTGAAGGGGGAACCTAGTCGGCGATGAAGCTCTCGGAGTCACTGAGCCGGTCGGCCAACGACCGGCCGTCGACCAGGGCGAAGAGCACCGGCAGCCCGACGAGCGCCACCGTGAGCAGACCCCCCAGCCATCGCCGGACCGTCTGCCCCACGGTCAATCCCTGACCGTCCGCGGCGCGGGCCTCCACGCCGGCCCACGCCATGCCCGGCGTCTGCCCCCAGAAGGCGAGCGGCAGCACCGTGTAGAGGAACGAAAAGATCAGCAGGAAAAGGGCGATCGGCGGCCAATCACCCAGGCCGGCCGCCACTCCGAGCAACCGGGCTCCGAAGAGCAGAACGACGGCGAGCGCCAGGTGAATCGCCAGATCCGCCAGGCCGGCGAGGAACCGCGCCGAGAGCGGAGCGGCCTGCGCCGCGCCCGGAGCTGGCCTCGTGGGCGGCGCGGGCGCATCGACCAGGAGGTCTTCCTCCGCCTCCTCCGCGGACCAGCCCGCGTCGCTCGCCGGCCGCTCGTCCTCGGCCCAGGGGAGCTCGGCCGGCTCCGCGCGGGTCGGAGCGGGCACGGAGCGCTCCTCCGGCGGATCGGCCGGCCCGTCGAGGGGCAGGTCGAACAGGGTCGGCTCGTCCTCCCGCTTGCCTCGTCGGCTCATGTCATCTCATGTCAGCGAAACGGCAGGTACTTGACGTAGATCCGGTAGAGCAGGTCCTTGGAGTGCTGCCGGTAGCTCTGGGCGAACAAGAAGTGGCGCCGCAGCCCCGGGTCGTCGGGAGAGAGGGAGAGAGCCTCCTGGAACTCGTCGGCGGCCCGGTCCGCGTCGCCCCGCTGGAGCTCGCGCACCCCTCGATTGTAGTAGCTGTCGACCAGCAGGCGCCGCACGTCGCGGTCGGTGGGATCCTCTTCGAGCAGACGCCAGAGCTCGGGGATGATGATCTCGTACTCGCCCTGGTGGAAGAGCTCGATCTGCGAGGTCAGGGGCTTGAGCTCTTCCGCCGCCTGCCGGAACCGCTCCATCGAGTCCGTCTCGAGGGGAGAGATGTCACGGGCGTCGTCGTAGAGCTCCAACGCCCGGAGGTATTCGCTGCGCTCGAACGCCTGGTCGGCCCGGGCGAGCAAACCCTCCCGGCGAGCGAGGTCCTTGGCCGAGATCGCGGGTTCCGTATCGGCCGGATCCGGCTCGATCGTAACCTCCCATTCGGCGATCAGCTCCTGGGCCTCCGCGTACTCCGGATCGTCCGGACGGATCCGCTTGAGCTGTCCCAGGGCGATCGCCGTGCTCCCGTTGGCGTGGAGATCCCGGGCCCGGGCGATCGCGCTCGGCGCTTCGATCACCGGCCCCGCCTCCTCGGCCGTCGAGTTCGGGAAGAAACGGTCCTTGTTCTGCCACACGAACCAGCCCGCGACCAGCACCAGCACCAGGACCGCACCGCCGATCAACATGAACGAGCGGCGCCCGGTGGGCGCCGCCTCCTTCGCCGGAGACCGTGCGGCGGCGGCGGAGGCCCGCGCCTCCTCCGGCGAAGGCGGAATCAGAATCTCCTGCTGGAGGGGCGCCCCAGCATCCGACTCGCCGGACAGGTCCGACAGGTCGAAGCTGCCGATGGCGCGCACACCGGCCGTCTCGTCGAGGGACGGTCCCGGACCGGTCACCGGCCCGCCGGATTCGATCTGCTGCAGGTACTCCCGGGCCGCCAGGTGGTTCGGCTGCACCTCGAGCACCTGCTCGAAGCGCTCCTTGGCGTTGTCGGTCTCGCCGCGCTCCAGGGCGTCCAGGCCGTCGTGGAAGATCTCTTCGACCTTGCGCTCGCGCTCGGCCTTGAGCCGCCGCGCCTCTTCGATCCTGCGGGCGGCCTCGGCGTGGTCGACGTCGATCAGGAAGATCCTCGACCAGGCATCGATCGCGGCCTGATAGTCGCCACCGTCGGCCGCCTGCTGCCCCTCGTCGAGGAGCTGCGCGATGCGGTCGTCCCCCTCCCCCGCCGCTCCGGGCGACAGGCTCGCCAGATCCGGCCCGGGGGCCGCCGCCGGGGCGGTGCTCGGCGGGGTGACCGGAGCGACTGGAGGGGCGGCCGGCTGAGCAGGGGCTGACTGCGTGGGAGCCCGCGGTGCCATGTCGCTCGGCGGGACCACCTGCGTGGGAGCCTGCGGCGCCATGTCGCTCGGCGGGACCACCTGCGTCGAGGGCGCATCCGAGGAGTCCGAGAGATCGAACGCCGAGAACAGGTCTTCGTCGTCCGAGCCCGGAGCCACGGCGCCCCCCAGATCGAAGGCCGCGTCGTCGGCGGCAGCGCCGGCCGAGAGCGCGGCTTCGAGCTTGTTGGTGAGCGACGGGAGCCGCGGGTGGCTCGGATCGAGGGACCGCGCCTTGTCGAGCGCCACCCGGGCGCTCTCCGTGTCGCCCTTGCCGATGGCGGCGCCCACCTCCTGGAGGAAGCTCTCCACGTAGGGCTGGGCCTCGAGACGGGACTGGGCCGCTTCGGCCATCGCGCGCAAGCCGGGATCGGCCAGAACGGCCTCGCGCTGCCGGCCCGCCAGATCCAGGAGCTGCTGGTAGCTCCGTGCCTTCATCAGGCGCTCGAGCTCGGCCTTGAGATCCCCCGAGGGCGCCGCCGGTGCCGCGGCGCCGGCCGGCGGGGTGGACGCGGGCGGCTGAGCGGGCTGGGCCGCCGGCGGAGCCTCCAGCGCCTCGAAGTCCGGAAGCTCGAAGTCCTCGAGGTCGAACAGGTCATCGGCGGACTGCTGCCGCGACATCTCCTCCGGCGATTTGCCCATCGCGATCGCCCGCAGATCGTCGAAACCACCCGCGGCGGCCCCTTGAGACAGGCGCTGCTTCAGGGTCTCCGCGGGCGAGAACTTGGGGTCCAGCTCGAGGATGAAGTCACAGCCCAGGAGAGCCTCCTGGGTGCGGCCACCTTCGGCCAGCTCGATGCTTTGGACGAAGGTCGTGACGATCCGTTCACGGACCTCTTCGCCGAGGGAGGGGTTGCCTGGATAGGTCATCGATCGATGGGCGCCGAAGCTATTGAAAAGCGGCGATATGGTAGCAGAGGGTCAGGTATGTGACAACCTGAGCCGTTGCCGTGATTTGGCGTGATCTCGCGGATTCAGACACGGGAGCGAAGCCCTTCGAGTAGTCGTTGAGGAAGGCCGCCGAAGCTGCCGGACGACATGGTGACCAGTACGTCCCCCGGTCGGGCGGTCGCGAGCGCACGCTCCCGGAGAG
>Ga0210122_1000533_pt1 | contig 13183 bp, 7 predicted proteins | sample Muzzi_CordB_D2_FD_185530 | JGI IMG/M metagenome (GOLD analysis project Ga0210122, IMG submission 185530) | Wetland microbial communities from San Francisco Bay, California, USA, that impact long-term carbon sequestration - Muzzi_CordB_D2 (SPAdes) | ecosystem: Environmental > Aquatic > Marine >... | reverse complement strand
CCGGTAGCCGCAAGCGCTTGCCAACGCGCAACAAAGTATTATCAACCCGATAATTTTGCCTTGGCTAAACAATATACCTCCGCGATCTTTAATATTTTAAATCACAATGTTCACGAGTTTATTTTTCACCACAATGACTTTTTTAATTTCTTTTGCGCCAATGAACTTTAAAATACGTTCATCTTTCAGCGCCATACCCTCAATGGTGGCTTCCGGGGTATCGGCCGCAACCTGAAAGCGGCTTCGCAACTTGCCGTTGATCTGAACCACAATCAGCATCTCGTCTTTTTCAAGCGCATCATCACGGTGTTGAGGCCAGGGGGCCAGCAACACGCTGGACTGATTTCCCAGTGCCTGCCACAGTTCTTCGGCATAATGCGGCACAATCGGTGCCAGAAGCAGAGTCATTGATTCCACGGCAAAGCGCAAAACCGGCAGCTTCGCTTTGTAATCTTTTTGCAGGTCTACCGCGCTCACCGTATTAAACAGCTCCATTATGGCACTGATGGCCGTGTTGAAATGGAATCGGTCTTCGATATCCTTGGTCACTTTGTAAATCGTTTGATGCGTTTTGCGATAAACTCCCCGCAGCTCACTATCCAGGCTCTCGGAATTCCCATCAAATGACCTTACCCCCTTGATGGCATCCATTAGAGCTGCAGTCAGGCGCCACACCCGGTTTAAGAATCTATATCCGCCTTCAACACCCTGCTCACTCCACTCCAGATCCCGTTCGGGTGGCGCCGCAAACAGACAAAAAAATCGTGTCGTATCGGCACCGTATTTATCAAGCAGGATATTGGGATCGATGACATTTTTTTTCGATTTGGACATCTTCTCTACCCTGCCGATTGTTACCGATTTACCGCACATTTTACACAGACGGTTACCCGGATCGCTGTAGGCTTGATCCGGCAGCAAATAACCATGCTGGGGACACATCACGGTTTCTTTGCAAACCATACCCTGGGTCAGCAGGTTGGTGAAAGGTTCTTTGAATTTAACCAATCCCTGATCATGCAGCACCCGCGTATAAAATCGCGAATAGAGCAGGTGCAGAATAGCATGCTCGACCCCGCCGATGTATTGGTCAACCGGCATCCAGTAGTCAACGGCATCCGTGTCAAACATGTTTGTGTCACATCTGGGGCTGCAGTATCGTTCGAAATACCAGGATGATTCAACAAAAGTGTCCATGGTATCGGTTTCTCTTCTGGCCCCCGAATGACCGCACTGGGGACATTTCACCCTGGCGAACTCATCCAATTCAGGCAACGGAGATTTCCCCCCCGCCAACATATCAATGTCCTCGGGCAAAATGACCGGAAGATCCGCTTCCGGCACCGGCACGATGCCGCATTCGCCGCAATGAATCATGGGAATCGGCGCACCCCAGTAACGCTGCCGGGATATCCCCCAATCCCGCAGTCTAAAACTGACAGCCCGTTTACCAAGGTTGTTTTCTTCCAGATATGAGGCGATTTCATCAAGGGCCTGCTGATTATCGAGGCCGTTAAACCGGCCGGAGTTGATCATCTTGCCCTGGCCGACATAGGCCTCGGTCATAGTTTGTCCGTCAAGTTCTTGCCCCTCCGGATTAACGACCACAATAATTTCAAGGCCGTATTTTTTGGCGAAATCAAAATCACGCTGATCATGGGCCGGTACGGACATAACGGCTCCGGTGCCATATTCCATCAGGGCAAAATTGGCCGTGTAGACCGGAATACGGCTGCCGTTGAGCGGATTGACACAATAGGCGCCGGTGAACACGCCCTCTTTTTCGTAATCTTCAATGGATCGTGCCGAGCGGTCTTGCAGAGAAATCTTTTCAACAAACTTATCGACGGCTTTTTCCCGGGCAGTTCCTCTGGAAAGCTTTTTAACCAGAGGATGTTCCGGTGCCAACACCATAAATGTGGCCCCGAATACCGTGTCCTGACGGGTTGTAAATACAGCGATAACTTCATCCTGATTTTCCAGGGGAAAGTTAATTTGAGCACCGATACTTTTGCCGATCCAGTTCTTCTGCATCGTAATTACTTTTTCGGGCCAACCCGGCAGTTTGTCACAGTGCATCAGAAGATCATCCGCATAGTCCGATATTTTGAAAAACCATTGCCACAATTGCTTCTGGCGCACCTGTTCACCGCAGCGCCAGCACAAGCCGGCCTCTACCTGTTCGTTTGCAAGAACCGTCTGGCAGGCCTCACACCAGTTGACAAAAGATTCTTTGCGATAAGCCAGGCCTTTGCGGTACATTTGTAAAAACAGCCACTGTTCCCAGCGATAGTATTCGGGTTTGCAGGTGGCCAGCTCTCTATCCCAGTCATAGCTGAAACCCAGCCGTTTGAGCTGGGCGCGCATGTTTGCGATGTTGGCATATGTCCATTTGGCCGGATGGGTTTTATTGGCTATGGCGGCATTTTCAGCCGGCATACCGAAAGCATCCCATCCCATGGGGTGCAGGACATTGAATCCCCGCATGCGCTTATAGCGGGCGACCACATCACCGATCGTGTAATTGCGTACGTGCCCGATATGAATATTGCCCGATGGATAGGGAAACATCTCAAGCAGATAGTACTTGGGCCGCCCGGGATCCTCCGCTACCTTAAACAAACTCGTTGCGTTCCATTTTTTTTGCCACTTGATCTCGATTTCCCTGGGATTGTATTTCGCATCCATTACGCGTATATTCCTCTGCTCAAATGTTCAACTGCTGGTATCAGATCGACTTAATCACTGGTTATATTTTTACTACCTCTACCGGAAGGCGTCGAAAATATGTCAAAAGGCACCGAATTAACCGCTAAGGTCTTTTTAACGCCAAAAGCTTTGAAAGAAAAGCTTAAAATTTTAAAAGGTCATGCAAACCCTACGTCATCGGTTCAAACTCGGGCCAGAATCATGCTGTGGTCCCCTGCACCGGTCAGAAATAGTTTGACTTGTATCTAACAATTTAATATTCAAGCAAATAGATTATTTTTAATTCAATAAACTGCTAACTTATTTTGTCTAAGATCATCAATGGTAATATTATTATTACAGTTTGTAGTGCAAGGATAAAAATTTATGAGCATCAAAATATTGGTGAACGCAGTCGACCCGGGAGAATGCAGGGTTGCAACAGTTAAAAAAAACAAACTTGAAGAATTTCGTATTGAGAGCAGTTTAAAGGAAATTACCCACGGCAACATTTATAAAGGCGTGATCTCCCGCATCGAACCCAGTCTTCAGGCTGTCTTTGTGGATTATGGTGCTGAACGGCACGGATTTCTGCAAAAATATGAAATCCATAGCGATTATTTTCTGGACACGGGTCAAGGGCAGCATTCAATCGACAAGCTGGTTAAACGCGGACAGGAATTGATGGTGCAGGTGACCAAGGACCCTTTTATGAAAAAAGGGGCCATGCTGACCACCTATATTTCTTTGCCGGGAAGATATCTGGTTCTGCGACCGGGAAGTGACAATCGCGGTGTTTCACGCAAAATTGAGAGTGAGGAGGAGCGCCAGCGCCTGAAAGACATCATCAACAAATTAAAAATTCCCGAAGATTTCGGTATCATCGTTCGTACAGCCGCCGAAAAAGCAAGCAAAACGGCCATCTCAAAAGATATTACTTACCTGTTTCGATTGTGGAAAACCATCAAGGACAGTGTGATGAAAAATAAATCCCCTGCCCTGCTTTACAAAGAACGCCACCTGGTCATACGTTCGATAAGAGATTCCTTCAGCCCGGAAGTTGCTGAGATTCTGATTGATGACGGCACGGTATACAATGAAGTAAGGGATTTCATTAAACTATTTGCGCGCCAGCAAGAAAAAGTCGTCCGACATTATAAAGGTGCCAAACCCATTTTTTCCAAGTTTCAACTTGAAGATCAAATCGCTTCAATATTTGAAAGCCGGGTGGCATTAAAATCCGGCGGTACCCTGGTAATTGAGCAGACCGAAGCCCTGGTATCCGTTGACGTGAATTCCGGTAAATCGACCCAGGAAAAATCCATTGAACAGACGGCATTTCAAACCAACCTCGAAGCAGCTGAAGAAATAGCGCGGCAGTTGCGGCTGAGGGATCTGGGCGGTCTGATTGTAATCGATTTTATTGACATGAAGGACCCCAAACACCGGTCGGAAGTCGAGCGGCAACTGAGACAATATGTCAAAGAAGACAAAGCACGGGCAAAAGTCGGCAAGATCTCGCGATTCGGATTGCTGGAGATGTCAAGGCAGCGAATTCGTCCATCAATTGAGTTCGGCAGCCACCTGCCGTGCAATTTTTGTCATGGCAAAGGTCTGGTGCCATCGGCCGAAACTCTTGGAATAGGCTTTTTGCGCAAGCTCAGCCTGGAAACCCTGAAGGAAAAAGCCCATCGCGTCAAGGGTATTGTCCCGGTGGAAGTGGCCGAGTATCTTTTAAACAAAAAGCGACGCGAGATTGTCGATCTTGAAGTCAGACGCGATCTGAGTGTTGAAATTGAAGGCAACCGGTCAATGGTTCCGGGAGAAAGCAAGATAATCTGCCATGAGTAAGGCGGCCCGCTACGAAAAAAAAACTCAAGAATGATTTGACGAATTCGATCTTTTAAAGTATAGGACGTGATTTTATAAAAGGAATGCGTAAATTAATTGTCACCGGTCGACAAATAGATTAGAATAACAGTCAATAACCCGGAAGGAGGAATCATCTTGTTTGATATAGCATATGCAATGGGTACAGGGGGAGCTGGCGGTGAAGGTGCCAGTGGATTCACAGGGTTTATCCCGCTAATTTTGATGTTCGTCATATTTTATTTTTTGCTGATACGCCCCCAGCAAAAAAGGACTAAAGAGCACCGTCAAATGATTTCCAATTTAAAGAAAGGCGATCGTATTATCACAAGCGGTGGCATCCACGGTCGTATTACGGGAATGGATGAATCAACATTAACAGTAGAAATTGCCGATAAGGTCCGCGTAAAAGTTGCCCGCGGCAACGTATCGAACCTGGCTCAACCGACAGCGCAAAGCCAGCCGGACAAAAAATAACCCCTAACCTAAATATAATGGTTTAGCCACCTCAGCCCCATACAATTTCGTTAAATACCGGAATCGAATAATGGTGCAGTCAACGCAATCCTGCCTGAATAAATTCCGAAACATTTGGCGAATTCTTTGGGGCTTTCGTGTGATGATAACGCGCAATCCGCCTGCGGTGGATTAAACAATATCGATAAAAGGGAATAGATCATTGAAAAATATCTCCTGGAAACTGTTTTTGGTTATTGCCGTCGTGATAGCGGCCATCGTCTATATCATCCCGACATTGAAACCCGAAATCTGGCCTCATAAAAAAATCAATCTCGGCCTCGATCTTCAGGGCGGCATGCACCTGGTGCTGGAGGTGGATACCGAAAAAGCCGTTGAAAGCACTGCCGAACGCATATCCCAGGAAATTCGGGAACAGCTTAGGCAGCAACACCTGCGAAATGTTTCGGTAACGCGGATCGAGGGCAGCCGGATATCCGCCCAGGTTAAAACAGACGAGAATGTCGATAAATTCAAAGAGTTGCTGGATGATGATTTCAGAGATTTGCGTAAAATATCCGAAAAAACGGCCGATGGCACTTACAGCATCGTCCTGGGCATGACCGATGCCGACCGCGACCACATCAAAAAACTGGCTGTCGATCAGGCCCTTGAAACCATCCGCAACCGCATTGATCAGTTCGGTGTTGCCGAGCCGGATATTCGACGCCAGGGTGATAATCGGATACTCATTCAACTGCCCGGTATCAAGGATACCCAGCGGGCCAAAGATTTGATCGGTAAAACAGCGCTTTTGGAATTTAAGCTGGTCGATGACACGGCATCGGTGGACGCAGCCTTAAAGGGCGATGTACCGCCGGGCAGGGAAATTCTCTACCGGGTTGAAGAAAACCCGGAAACCAAACGAGTCACCAAAACTCCGTTTCTTCTCAAAAAGCGAACCCTGTTAGACGGCAGCTACCTGACGGATGCCCGGGTTCAAATTGACTCGCAATTCAATGAGCCCTACGTTACCATTGATTTTGACAAAAAGGGCGCCCGCATCTTTGAAAGAATTACGGCAGACAATGTCAACAGTCGCCTGGCCATCGTCCTGGACAACAATGTCTACTCGGCCCCGGTTATTCAGGAAAAAATAGCCGGCGGCAAGGCCCGCATTACCGGTCGATTCACGACCGAGGAAGCGCGCGATCTGGCCATCGTGCTGCGCGCCGGTGCGCTGCCGGCCCCGGTCAATGTTCTGGAAGAACGCACCGTGGGCCCCTCGCTGGGATCCGACTCCATCCGCAAGGGACTGCTTTCCATGTTGATCGGCGGGCTGCTGGTAGTTGGCTTCATGATCATCTACTATAAAATGGCCGGCCTGATCGCAGATCTGGCCCTGGCGCTTAATATCGTGCTGATTGGCGCCGGTTTGGCCAGCTTTCAGGCCACGCTGACCCTGCCGGGAATCGCCGGGATCATTTTGACGATCGGCATGGCCGTCGATGCCAACGTCATTATTTTTGAACGGATCAGAGAAGAATTAACCCTGGGCCGAACACCTCGCGCGGCGCTTGACGCCGGCTACGACCGGGCCACCCTGACTATTCTGGACGCCAACGTGACAACGCTGATAGCGGCCGTCGTCCTTTTCCAGTTTGGTACCGGACCGGTTAAAGGGTTTGCCGTCACGCTGAGCCTGGGCGTCATCGCCAGTCTTTTCACATCTCTGATCCTATCGCGGTTGATTTTTGACTATCTATTGATGTACCGCCAAACTAAAACGCTGAGTATCTAAAAGGAAAATACATGCAGTTTATCAAACCGGACATTAATATCAACTTTATCGGCAAAAGAACGCTGGCCTTCATTTTTTCGATTGTCATGGTGCTCATCAGCATCGGTTCGCTGGTTTTGCACGGTGGGCCCAATCTGGGTATCGATTTTCAGGGCGGCACCCTTATCCAGGTTAAATTTCCAGCCCCGGTCACAATAAAAGATATAAAAACGGGACTGAACAGCGTTGGACTCGGTCAATCTTCGGTACAACAGTTTGGCGAGTTGCACGATAATGAATACCTGATTCGCACCGACGGTTCTGTTATGACCACCGAAGGTTTCTCCATTGATGTTCAAAAAGCGCTGGACGCGGAAACCGGCAGCCAGGCAGAAATCAGGAGGGTGGAAATGGTTGGCCCCCAGGTGGGCCAGGACCTGCGTGAAAAAGCATTATTTGCCATGTTTTATGCCCTGTTGTTTATCACGATCTATATCTCAGGGCGTTTTGAATTTAAATGGCTGCTCAGCGGGGTCGTCGCGGTGGCATTGATCGGAGCAGTTTACCTCTTTACTTTGTTTCATGTCAGTATCCCGTTTCTGATTGTGGCGGCCCTGATCGTTACCATCATTCTATTCTGGTTTCTTGAGCTCAAATACGCCATGGGGGCCATTGTGGCCCTGATCCATGATGTAACTATTACGGTGGGTTTATTTTCGATTTTCGACAAGGAGTTTACCCTGGCGATTATCGCCGCCCTGCTGACCATTATCGGATATTCCCTCAACGATACCATCATCGTCTTTGATCGTATTCGCGAAAACTTAAGAAAGTATCATAAAAATCCATTGGAAGTTGTCTTAAACCGCAGCATCAACGAAACTCTCAGCCGCACCATTTTAACTTCAGCAACCACCCTGATAGTGGTTGTCGCTCTGTTTGTTTTGGGTGGCGGTATTATCCATGATTTTGCCTTTGCCTTGATTGTTGGTATTGCTGTTGGAACCTACTCGTCCATCTTCGTAGCAAGCCCTATTCTTCTGGCCTGGCAGGGAAAACAGATAAAAAAGAATCGTTAATAGTAAGCACAAATGGATAACATTCGGCCGTGGTTTATTCTAAAGAGTGTGCCGGGGGTCGGAAATCTACTTGGCAGGCGTCTGATAGATCATTTCAAGTCTCCGCAAAATGTTTTTCAGGCATCCGATGAAGAGCTTCTTCAGGTAGACGGGCTCACCAGGCGTCATGTCACCGCAATTAAAACTCATAGAGCGCCCCCGACGGTTGAAGCCGAGCTGGATCTGGTGGACCGCAAAGGCTATTGTATCGTCACGCTGACGGATTCAAATTATCCCCGGTTGTTGCGCCAGATCCCGGATCCGCCGCCTTTCTTATATGTCAGCGGCCGGCTGGACGGTTCGCCCGTGAAAGTTGCGGTTGTCGGCTCCCGCAATGCGACCGGCTACGGCATCGTGACCACCAAAACATTGAGTGCCAACCTGGCATCCCTGGGTATTACCATCGTCAGCGGGATGGCACGCGGCATTGACACGGCCGCCCATCAAGGGGCCCTGGCAGCCGGCGGGCAAACCATCGCCGTGCTGGGCAGTGGTTTGGAACAAATTTATCCGGCCGAGAACAAGACACTTTTCCAACGGATTTCAGAGCAAGGGGCGGTTGTATCGGAATTTCCCTTGTTTACCAAACCGGAAGCGCACAATTTTCCAATCCGCAACCGAATTATCAGCGGCATGTCTCTGGGAACCGTCGTTGTGGAAGCCACCAAAAAAAGCGGTTCCCTGATCACAGCACGGCTGGCAGCCGAACAAAACCGTGAAGTATTTGCCGTTCCCGGAAGTATCCAGTCCTTTAAAAGTATCGGAACCCATACCCTCATCAAACAGGGTGCCAAACTTGTTGAAAATGCCCAGGACATCATCGAAGAAATAGCGCCGATGGTTCAATTCAAAGAAGAACCCGGCACGAACCACCGCAACCCCAACGATTATAAACTGGCCTCGTTGACGGCCGACGAACGTCGGGTTTATGATTTGCTTGGCCCGTATCCTATCCATATCGACGATCTGATCCGGAACATGTCCGTGAAGCCGGGCACCCTATCCAGTATATTGTTAAAATTGGAGCTAAATGGTCTGGTACAACAATCGCCGGGTAAATTTTTTTCGGTTGCACCATAGCCCGAACCGGCTCATGGGGAAAAAATATAGCCGCAAAGGCGCCAGGATCCAGGGGGAAATCTTGTCTTTGTAGTAATTAATCCCATGGGGTGGATGAAAAACCGGAAAACCGGAAAACCGGAAAAAAATAATGCTATTGACAACGGGCATCCGGCAATTAATTTCTACAAACCTTAAGTATTTTGCCTTTTGCCCGAATACATAGCCTGATCCAGCGGCGTGAATTATGGACCCGATTCTGCTGGACAAGATCATGATAGCTTATGAATATTGAATTGTTTTTCGTAAAATTGAAAATGAGGATTAACCGTGAGTAAACCCTTAGTTGTCGTGGAATCACCGACAAAAGTAAGAACCATTAAAAAGTATCTCGGCAATGACTACAACGTTGCGGCGACCGTCGGGCATATTAAGGATCTGCCGAACAAAGAAATGGGCATCGATGTCGATAACGGATTCAAGCCCATATACCAATACATCCCGGGCAAGCAGAAAGTGATCAAAACATTAAAGCAGGCCGCCGGCGACACCAATGACGTTTTTTTGGCACCGGACCCGGACCGCGAAGGTGAAGCCATCGCCTGGCATACCGCTGAAGTGTTAAAGAAAAAGGGACGCAATTTTTACCGGGTTCTTTTCCATGAGTTAACGAAAAATTCCATTCGCAAAGCCATGGCAGAACCCGAAGACCTCGATCGCAGCAAGTACGCAGCGCAGCAGGCCCGCCGCATTCTCGATCGGCTGGTCGGTTATCAGGTATCGCCGCTTTTGTGGCGCAAAGTTAAAGGCGGGTTGAGCGCCGGCCGGGTGCAGTCGGTGGCGGTAAGGATTATCTGTGAAAGAGAACGGACCATCCAGGCGTTTGTGCCGGAAGAATACTGGTCGATTACCGCCCATCTGGAAAGTGATACCCCCCCGCCCTTTACTGCCAAGCTGGTAAAAAAAGCGGGCGAGAAAATAAAAATACCAGATGAAAAAACGACCCAAAAAATACTCAAGGAGTTGGACGGCCAAAATTTCGTGGTCGAAAAGATCCAAAAAAAGACCACCAAGAAAAATCCACTGCCGCCTTTTACCACCAGCAAACTGCAGCAGGAGGCTATCCGTAGGCTCAGGTTCAGTGCCCGTAAGACGATGATCATTGCCCAGCAGCTTTACGAGGGAATCGATCTGGGTCCGGGTGAACCCGAGGGATTGATCACTTACATGCGCACCGATTCCACCCGCATTGCGGCCGAGGCGGCCGTCGAAGCGCAGCAGTTGGTTCTGGAGCGCTTCGGCAAAGAATATGCGCTGAACAAACCCCGCTATTTTAAAAATACAAAAAAAGTTCAGGACGCACATGAGGCAATACGCCCCACCTCTGTTTTTAATACGCCGGAAAAAATCAAACCCCATCTTTCACCCGAACAGTATGCCTTATACCAGCTCATCTGGCAGCGATTTGTCGCCTCCCAGATGGCCCAGGCCCTGATCAACCAGGTATCGCTGTCAATTAAAGCCGGTGCCTATATATTTACGGCCAGCGGCTCGACAATAAAATTTCCCGGTTTTATGGCACTTTACATGTCGGTGGACGATCAGATAGCCAGTGATTCCGAACAGAAAAAACCTAAACTGCCGGAACTTTCACAGGGAGCCATTCTGAAACTCGATAAACTGGAACCCAAGCAGCATTTCACCATGCCGCCGCCGCGATTCTCAGAAGCATCTCTGGTAAAGGAGCTTGAAGAAAATGGTATTGGACGTCCCAGTACCTATGCCTCTATCCTGTCGACCATCAGGGGCAAAGGATATGTGGACCTGGTAAAGGGATATTTCAGACCCAATGAACTGGGCTTTATCGTCAATGACCTCCTGGTGCAAAACTTCCCGGAAATATTCGATGTTGAATTCACGGCCAGGATGGAAGAAAATCTGGATCAGGTCGAGTCTGAAAAAATAAATTTACTGCAGGTGCTAAACCGCTTTTATGAGCCGTTTAAAAAAGACCTGGATTCTGCATCCGAAGGAATGCTCAGTGTTAAGGGGGTCGGCATGCCGACCGAGTTGAATTGTCCCGAATGCAGCAAACCGCTGCGCATCAAAGTCGGCAAAAACGGACACTTTCTGGCCTGCAGCGGTTACCCGGAATGCACTTATTCCAGCGACTACACCCGGGATGAAAAGGGCAAAATTCAGCCGGTGAAACCACTCGAGGAGGAAGTAACGGATAAAAATTGTGAAAAATGCGGAATGCCGATGGTGGTCAAAAGAGGTCGCTACGGTGATTTTCTGGCCTGCAGCGGTTATCCGGAATGTAAAAATACCCAGTCACTAAATTCTAATGGCAGCGGCAAAACCATCGGCGTCAGCTGCCCGCAAAAGGACTGCACCGGTGAGATTGTTGAACGCAGTTCCAAGCGCGGTAAACTTTTCTACGGCTGTAATCGCTTTCCGGAGTGTACATTTGCAACCTGGGACAAACCGATCGACCGGCAATGTCCGGTTTGTGACGCCAAATTTCTGGTCGAGAAAACCACCAAAAAAGAGGGAACCTTGCTCACCTGTCTGGCCGAGGGCTGCGGGTTCAAAGAAAAGGCTTGACAAGCGGGTATATAGTTGTTAATTACTTTCAAACTCAATTACAAGTTGCAACTATGACTATAGAAAATACCATTAACAGCCTGCTCGGCCTTATTATCGTACTCGTCGGAGTCATTATTATCTCCGGCGAGAAAGGGTTGGTAATGGTATAACTTCGCCATCAAAGAAACTAAAAAATCCGTTACCAGCCCCAAGCGCCGGTAACGGATTTTTTTTTGAAAGGATGAACCTATGAAGCTTACTGGTGCACAAATTTTGATGGAAGTTCTCAAAGATGAAGGTGTCGATACGATTTTCGGATATCCGGGAGGCGCCGTTATCGACATCTACGATGAGCTGGCAAAAACAGATATCCACCACGTCCTGGTTCGTCATGAACAGGGAGCCGTACACGCGGCCGACGGCTATGCGCGGGCCGCCGGTAAGGTGGGTGTTTGCCTGGTTACCTCGGGTCCCGGAGTCACCAACACGATAACCGGCATTGCTTCAGCCTACATGGACTCAGTACCCATGGTTATCCTCAGCGGGCAGGTACCCACCGGACTCATCGGCAACGATGCCTTTCAGGAAGTCGACATTGTCGGCATCACCCGCCCCTGCACCAAGCATAACTACCTGGTGATGTCCATCGCTGATCTGGCATCAAGCGTCAAGGAAGCCTTTTACCTGGCGCGCACCGGCCGGCCGGGCCCGGTCCTGGTCGACATTCCGAAGGACATCACCAAAGCCGTTGCAGAATATGCGCCGCCCGGGGAAGTTAAACTCAAGTCCTATAACCCCACTTACAATCCCAACATGAAGCAACTAAAGAAAATCGTGAAACTCATCGAGCGCAGCGAGAGACCGATTATCTTTGCCGGCGGTGGGGTCATTCTCTCGAAAGGATCTCAAGCGCTAACCGATTTGGCCCGCAAAACCCGGATTCCGGTTACCACATCCCTGATGGGTCTGGGCGCTTTTCCGGGATCGGATCCGCTGTCGCTGGGTATGATCGGCATGCACGGCACCTACCGCGCCAATATGGTGACGTCGGTCTGCGATCTGATGATATCCGTAGGGGTGCGGTTTGATGACCGGGTCACCGGTAAAACGGATGCGTTTGCCGCCCAGTCCCAGATCGTGCACATCGATATCGATCCCACTACCATCCGTAAAAATATACCGGTAACGGTTCCGGTCGTGGGGGATTGCAAAATCAGCCTCGAGCATTTAAACCGCCTGATTGATGAAGTCGATTTGGGAGATCTCAGTCAGACCAGAAAAAAATGGTTCGAGCAAATTGAAATATGGAAAAGCACCAATCCACTCGCATACGAGCAAGGTACCGATGCGATTAAACCCCAATATGTGGTTGAAAAGCTATACGAGCTGACAAAAGGGCAGGCCATCATCACCACCGAAGTCGGCCAGAACCAGATGTGGGCCGCCCAGTATTATTTATATGACCAGCCTAATCATTTTATCACCTCCGGGGGACTGGGAGCTATGGGCTTCGGACTGCCCGCCGCCATCGGCGCCCAGGCCGCCTTTCCGGATAAAGTAGTCGTCGATATCGCCGGTGACTCCAGCATCCAGATGAATAGTCAGGAATTGGCGACAGCCGTCC
>Ga0210122_1000532_pt1 | contig 13204 bp, 9 predicted proteins | sample Muzzi_CordB_D2_FD_185530 | JGI IMG/M metagenome (GOLD analysis project Ga0210122, IMG submission 185530) | Wetland microbial communities from San Francisco Bay, California, USA, that impact long-term carbon sequestration - Muzzi_CordB_D2 (SPAdes) | ecosystem: Environmental > Aquatic > Marine >... | reverse complement strand
GCGCTCCGGGGGAACTTCGCCACCCTGGGGGAGGACGGGCGCATCGCCGACCGCCGGGCGGGCCGTATCCGCGCGGGCACCGAAGAGCTGGCGGCCGCCCTCGACCGCATGCCGCTGGCCGACGTCTCCCGGGAGTGGGCGGACACGACGGTGCGCGTGCGCATGGGGACCGAGCACCGGCTCGCGGTGGTGCTCCAGGGCGAGGGGCTGTCGCCGGCCATCGCCGGCAGCGATCCGGGCGACGGAGCGCCGCCCGGTCCTCCTCTCGCTCCGCGGGCGATCGATCCGGCGGAGAGCGCCGCGGTGCGTACGGCGCGGCTGCTCGCCGCGTTCGAGGATCGGGCGCGCCAGGTGCTCTCGCGCCATCCTGTCAACCGTCGCCGCGTGGAGCAGGGGCTGCCGCCGGCCAACGCCCTGTTGACGCGGGGCGCCGGTCGGATTCACCGGCTGCTCCGTTCGGAGGCCGGAGGCGTGCCCCTCGACATCGCGTGCATCTCCGGGGATCGGACCGTCCTCGGACTCGCCTCCTGGCTCGGCGCCGAGACCGTGACGGCGCCGGAGATGACCGCCAACCTGGACACCGATCTGGCGCTCAAGTTTCGCGAAGCGGCCGATGCCCTGGAGCGCCACCACCTGGTGGTGGTGCATCTCAAAGGGGCGGACATCGCCGCCCACGACTGCCGGCCGGACCGGAAGGTGGCCTACCTCCAGGCGGTCGACCGGGAGCTGGGGAAGCTCCTCGAAGGCTGGGGCGATCGGCCGCTCCAGGTGGCGGTGGCCTCTGACCACGCGACCCTCTCCGAGTCGGGTCAGCACTCTGCCGATCCGGTGCCGGTGCTCCTCTGGGGACCGGAGGTCGAGCCGGACGAGGCGCTCCGCTTCACCGAGCGCGAGGCGGCGGAGGGGGGGCTGGGGCGCTTCCCCTTGCAGGGGCTGATCAGCCGCGTGTTTCGGACCGAGCGAGGGTAGCGAGCGGCAGGTGGACCCGGAAGGTGGTGCCCACCTCGAGCTCGCTGTCGACGTCGAGCCGCCCGCCGTGGCTCTGCACGATGTGCTTGACGATCGCGAGCCCGAGCCCGGTGGCGCCTTCGGCCCTGGAGCGCCCCTTGTCCACACGGTAGAAGCGCTCGAAGATCCGGGGCAGGTCGTCGGCGGGGATGCCGATGCCGGTGTCGGAGATCTCGATCAAGGCCTCGTTCGCCTCCGCGTCGACTCCGAGGGCGATGTCGACCCGCCCCCCCTTGCGGTTGTACTTGACGGCGTTCTCGAGCAAGTTGAGGATGAGCCGCTCGATGCTCTCCCGGTCGCCGGGTACCTGGGGTAGCGACCGCTTCGGCTTCTGGAGCGAGACCGTGACCCCGCGGCTGGAGGCGGCCTCGTCGACCGTCTCCACCGCGCGCCGGGTGAGGAGGGCGAGATCGACCGGCTCGGGCTCGAGCTTGCGGTCGGAGGCCTCCAGCCGGGAGAGGGTGAGCAGGTCGCTGAGCAGGTTCTGGAGGCGCCGGCACTGGTCGAGGATGCGTTCGGTGAAGCGGTGGGCGGCGGGGCGTTCGTCCAGGGCACCGTCGCGCAGGGTCTCGGCGAAGCCGCGGATGGCCGAGAGCGGCGTCTTGAGCTCGTGGGAGACGTTGGCCACGAAGTCGCGCCGCATCTCGTCGATGCGCATCGCCTGGGTGACGTCCCGGGCGGCCACGACGGCCCCCTGGGGCCCCTCCGGATCGAACGCCCCCGGCGGTCGCCCCGAGGCCCGGTTCTGGGTCGGGGCCGGCGCCAGGGCCGCGCTCGTCAGGGCGAGCAGGCGGCGCTCCGGCTGCCGGAGCTCGACGACGACGTTGAGGCTCTCGCCCCGGCGGAGGGTGGCCTCGACGAGCTGGGCGAGCTCCGGTTGGCGGGCGATCTCGAGCGGCAGCCGGCCCCGGAGGTCGCCCTCCAGGCGGAACAGCTCGCAGAACTCGGGGTTGACCAGCAGGGCGCGGCCCTCGCGGTCGGTCACCAGGACCCCGTCCGACATGCTGTGGACGATCGCCTCGAGATGGTCGCGCTCGGCGCGCACCGCCTCGATCTGCTCCCGAACCCGAGCCGCCATGCGGTTGAGTGCCTCCGCCAGGGCCGCCAAGTGACGCTCGGCGGGGGGCTCCAGGAGCTGGTCGTAGTTGCCCGCGGCGAGCGCGCCGGCGCCCGCGGCCAGCCGGGCGGTCGGACGGATCAGCCGGCGGACGATCCAGAAGTAGATGACGACCGCGGCCAGCAGGCCGGCCGATAGGGCGCCGATCAGGCCCATCGCCAGGCGCCCCTTGAAGGTGGCGAGCTGCTCGAGGGGCTGGGCCAGGCGCACCACGTAGAGCCGGCCGTCAGAGGCGGTCACGGTGCGCGCGGCATAGGCGTAGGGCAGGCCGGTGGTGGCGCTCCACCGCACCGACGAGCCCGCGCCGCTCGCCAGGGCGTCGACGATCTCCGGCCGGGAGAGATGGTTGTCCATCTGGCGCACCTGCTCCGGGCTCCGGGCGCTGTCCGCGAGCACCTTGCCGTCGCTTGCCACCAGGGTCAGTCGCAAGCCCCCTGAGGCCAGGTCCTGGGTCCACTGCTGGAGGCCTTCGGGGCCGGCGGCCGCCCGTGCGGAGAGCACCGGCGTCAGCACCTGGAGGGTGTCGCTGAGCTGCTCGGCGGCGGTCTGCTCGATGAGGTTGGGCAGCACCGTCCAGAGAATGACCGAGGCCACGACGACCGCGGCCAGGGCGGGCCAGAGGGGGGACAGCTCGAGCTTCGGCAGGCGGTTCATGGTGCTCGGTGCGTGATGGTGGAGCGTTCTGAAGGCTCGATGGGGTCGAGCGGAGAGGCCGAGGAATACGGAGGCTCCCCGGAGCCGCCGCCCGGTGCCCTTCCTTACGACCGGAGCCGGTACCCGACCCCGATGACGGTTTCGATCTGCTCGGCGGCCTTGCCGAGCTTCCTGCGCAGCCGGCGAATGTGGGTATCGACCGTCCGGCTGTCGATGTCCTCGGCGTAGCCCCAGACGTCGGAGAGGAGCTGGGCCCTGGTCTGCACCCGGCCCAGGCGTTCCATCAGGAGCTTGAGCAGCCGGAACTCCGTGGCGGTCAGCGGCACCTCCTCGCCTTCGATCTCCAGGCGGTGTCCCTGGACGTCGAGGCGCAGGTGACCGACGCCGAGGAGCTCGCCCTCCGGGTGCGCGCCCTGGGCGCGGCGCAGCACCGCCTTGGCGCGGAGCACCACCTCCCGCGGGCTGAACGGCTTTGAGATGTAGTCGTCCGCACCGAGCTCGAGACCGACGATCCGGTCCACCTCCTCGCTCTTGGCGGTGAGCATGATGAGGGGTAGGGACCGGGTCCTCACGTCCCGCTGCAAGATACGGGCGACCTCCAGGCCGTCGAGGCCGGGGAGCATGAGATCGAGCAGAAGCAGGTCCGGTGTCTCCCGGCGAATGCGTTCGAGCGCCGTGTCACCCCGCTCCTCGACATCCACCTTGAACCCCTCCTTCTCGAGGTTGTAGCGGAGGACTTCGGCGATGTCTGGCTCGTCCTCGACGAGCAGGATTCGACCCTGCGACATTGTTTGGGAGCCTAGCACGCCCCCATCCGCAGAGGTTGTGGAAAACTCTGCGGAAAACACGCGGATCGGTGGGGTCGAAGCCCGAAGAATGGGGCGTTCGAGCGCTTTGAACAACTGCTTGTGCATCGGCATAACCTCCATGGTTTCAGATACTTGAATACCTTGATACAAGAGGCTCCCGGTCTGTCCTCCAGCGAGGACGCCTTTTCCACAGGGGGAGGGCGTAACGGCGGCGTGACAGCCTCGTGACAGTGCTGGGGCGAGCGGCGCAAACGACGATTTGTCAAGTACTTGACATTCTTGAGCCAGTTCAGATTCCCACCCCCGGGGGTGGGCGCGAATCCGATCTCGAGCCGCCTCCCGGCTCGGCGGCAGGCTAGGGTACCGGATCGATGATTCGGTGACGGCTGCGGCCTGGTGGCTGCGCCGCCATCGTCACCCCTCTGTCACCGGATCGTCGCGGACCGGATCTAGCATTGCAGACCGCGGGACACGGAACCCCTGCGCACGATCTCCGGGCCCGGTGTGCTCCGGCTCGGTACAAGAACCTGACATCGACGACACACGAGGAGAGTGGCAATGAATCGGACCGCGCTGATCTGCCTGCTCGCCCTGGGTCTCCTGGCGCCGCCGCTGGCCGCCCAGGAGGACATGGCCGAGGAGAAGACCGTCGAGAAGCGCCTCCAGGCTCTGGAAGAGGCCATGGCGGGCGAGAAGGAAGAGACGAAGAGCTCCGACTGGGACTTCAAGTGGAGCAACGGCTTCAAGCTGTCGAGCGCCGACGGCCAGTTCAAGCTCAAGTTCGGTGGCCGGATCCAGAACGACTACGCGTTCTACTCGGCGGATGACGAGTTGGAAGCGGTGGTCGGTTCCCTGGGAGAAGGCACGGAGTTCCGCCGGGCCCGGCTGTTCTTCGAGGGCGAGCTGTACGACCGGGTGGAGTTCAAGGCTCAGTATGACTTCGGCGGTGGTGACGCGGACTTCAAGGACGTCTACCTCGGTCTGACCGACCTGCCGGTCATCGGCGGCGTCCGGGTCGGTCACTTCAAGGAGCCCTTCAGCCTGGAGGAGCAGACCAGCTCCAAGTACCTCACCTTCATGGAGCGGGCTCTGCCGATCGAGGCATTCTCGCCGGGCCGCAACACCGGCATCATGGTGCACCGGGGCGAGGAGCGCTACACCTGGGCCGCCGGCCTCTTCCGCGATGCGGATGACTTCGGCAACGCCGCCGACGCCAACGAGATCAACCTCACCGGTCGCATCACCGGCCTCCCCTGGTACTCCGAGGACGGTAGCCGGCTGCTCCACCTCGGCCTCTCGGTCTCCGACCGGGAGCCGACCGACGACAGCGTGCGCTTCCGCTCGCGTCCGGAGAGCCATCTCGCGCCGCGCTTCGTCAACACCGACCACTTCGCCGGCGACGGCGTGACCCTGGTCGATCTCGAGAGCGCTCTCGTCTACGGTCCGTTCTCGGCTCAGGCCGAGTACATCCAGGCCGACGTCGACAGCCTCGACGGCACCGACCCGAGCTTCGACAGCTTCTACGTCTACGGCAGCTACTTCCTGACCGGTGAGCACCGGCCCTACAAGAACAAGTCCGGCGCCTTCGACCGGCTGAAGCCGCGGCGGGTGCTGGGCGAGGGCTCGGGTGCCTGGGAGGTCGCGGTGCGCTACTCGACCCTCGACCTGACCGACGCCTCGATCACCGGTGGTGAGCTGGATGACGTCACCCTGGCGCTCAACTGGTACCCCTACTCCAACGTGCGCTGGATGCTCAACTACGTGATGGCCGACCTCGACGGTGCCGGCGAGGCCGACTCGGTCCAGATGCGCTTCCAGATCGACTTCTGATCCGGAAGACGGAGCACCCCCAACAACCCAGCCACCGCCTCACTCCCAATCTGTGGGGTGAGAGACGGGACGGGGGGTTGTAGGGGGGGGATCCAGAACGGCGGCGGAGCCTGGCTCCGCCGCCCTTTCTTCGTTCCGGGGTCCTGCCCGGCTCAGCGCCGGCCGCCGCGGCCCGGGCCGTGCCCGAAGAGGCCGCGGAGGCCCTTGGCCAGCTCCCAGCGCTCGAGCTGATCCGCGGTGAGGATCGCGGCGAAGGAGCCCTCGAACGTCTCGCGCAGCGCGCGCCCCTCCTCGGCCAGCTCATGGAGCCGGATCACCCGCGCGCCGACAGCGGCCGGATCGGGAGAGTCGCCTTTCAGCAGCCCCTCGAGCTCCGTGCGCACCGCTTCGGCCTCCTCGCGGAGCGGCTCGCCCTGCGTCTTCATCTCCTTGAGCAGAGCCTTCGCCTGGTCGATCTGGGCGTCCGTCAGGTCGAGATACTCGGCGATGCGGGGCAGAAGGAACTTCCCCGGACCATCCGGGTGGCCTGCCGGTCCGACCGCTCCGGCAGGGCCGATCCCGGGCCCGCCCGCGGGCGGCTGAGCCATCACCCGCGGGGCGAGGAGCGGAGTGACGAGCAGCAGGACGAGGGCCAGGGCGGCGCCCAGGAGGCTGTGGCGGGACTTGGTGGTGGGATGGCTCATGTCGTGGTCTCCTTGGTTCGATCGGTCGCGGGTTCTTGGCGTTGGCCGGGGCTCGCTCCACCGGCCGCTCACCTAGTGGAACCCTTCGGCCTCCCGTTCCTTGCGGCAGCATGTGCAGATCGTTCATGTAGACTTATGACGATTGCTTCAAGGAAGGGTGAGCCATGTTGCGAGTCATTCACGAGGATCGGTCGAAGGGCCCGGGTTCCCGGGAAGTTGGGGAGCCCGCCGCATTCGGCGACGGCTTCCACGGCGAGGAGCTCGACGGATCAGAAGCCTTCCGGTGGACGGGGCGGGAAGCCCGGCTCTCCTTCGCGCCGGCTTCGGTCGCCGGGAGGACCGCTTCCGAGGGCGAGGACCGCTTCCTCGAGCTCGAGGTCTTCTCCCCGTTCTTCGACTGCTCGCAGAGGCTCACGGTCGAGGCCGAAGGGTCCGAGACCCCCGTCGAGCTGGTTCACGGGTGGGCGCCGGTCTCGGTGCCGGTCCCTCCGAGCGCCACGGGCGCCACGTTGCGCGTCTCGAAGCTCCTCCCGGAGGCCCTCCACCGTGGTGACCTTCGCGATCTGGGCGTACGGATCCGGCGGCCGAAGGTCCATGGCGACGCGGCACGTCACGCCGCGGTCTCGCGCCAGCACGTCAACGCGGTGCTCAACTTGCGGGAGATGCTGGAGGGGCGAGCCGAGCTCCGGTCGACGCCGCCGGTCCTGGGCATGGATCTGCACGGTGTATGCAACGTCAAGCCTCCTTGCGTCTACTGCGGGTGGGACGAGGCCAAGGCGCTCGAGGGCGACGCCGTCGACACCCCGTTCACGCTCCGCACTCTGGAGGAGTGGGGCGACTTCTTCGACAACTCGGCGACCCTCGTCAACTGCTCGATCGGCGAGCCGTTCATGATGGGGAACACCCTCGATGCGCTGCTCGACGCCTTCGGAGCTGGGGGCAAGACGCTGGAGCTCGTCACCAACGGCCAGATCCTCACCGACCGGAACATCGGGAAGCTCCTGGGCCGCAAGGTCCACCTTTACATCTCGCTCGACGCGGCCACCACCGAGACCTACGCCAAGCTCAGGAACGACAAGTTCGATCGCATCCTCGGCAACCTCCGCCGCCTGATCGCGGCAAAAGGGGGGCCGAGCGGCCTGCCCAAGGTCCATCTCGTGTTCATGCCGATGCGGGTCAACCTCCACGAGCTCGAGGGGTTCGTGCGGCTGTGCGCCGAGCTGGGGGTCGACCGGATGGTGCTCCGGCCGCTCAACTACACCGAAGAGCCCCGGGTCGACTGGGTGCGAGGCGGCTACCGCTTCCGCTATGCCGATGAGCTCCTGCCATGGCGGGAGCTGGTGCGGGTGAGTGGGCGCGCCGCGGCGCTCGCCGAGCGCTACCGAGTGCCGCTCTCCGACCAGTTGGGGTTCGGTGGGGACCTGGCTGACCGGTTCCCGGAGGAGTTCGCGCGCGGTCGGCGGGAGGTGGCCGGATCAGACCCGATGCCTCCCGGCGGGGGCGACGGCGGCGGCGACACCGGCGAGCCTCAACCTCCGCTCGCGCCGGCCGACGAGCCACTGCCGTCGCTCGGTGAGGATCGGTTGCCGCCATGCGTCGAGCCGTGGACGAGCCTGTACATCCTTCGCCGGGGAGTCCGGCCGTGCAGCTACGGCGCCGATCCGCTGGCGCCGATGGAGGACTACCGGAAGGCCTGGAGCTCGCCGACCCTCCAGGCGCTCCGGGCAGATCTGGCCGCTGGCCGGCTCCATGCGTACTGCCTCAAATCGGAGACCTGCCCGATCGTGCGCAAGATGATCCACCAGCGGCCTGTCCGGAGGGCAGGGCGTGCGGCGCGGGCCGCGAAGGCCGTCTGGCGCCGCTTCGACCGGCTGGGCCGCGGGGTGCCGGGCCGTCTGCTCCATCCGCTCAAGCGACCCCTCGGCGGGCTCTTCGGTCGGCTCGGGCTTTGAGCACGGCCGCCGCGGTTTCGGCCTACGGCTCCTCTACCGTGTGATAGCTTCGGCCAAGGCCCGTGGAGGCTCTTCCACGGGCGTTTCCTCGCAGGCCGGATCGACCGCCGATCGGAGATCGGGCTCGACAGATTTCCGGTGTCGATCCGAGAGTGCCACGACCTATCGGAGGGAGCCATGAGCGACGATTCCGCCCCGAAGAAGACCCCCCTCTACGATCGTCACGTCGCTGCCGGCGCCAGGCTGGTCGAGTTCGCCGGCTGGGAGATGCCCGTCCAGTACGCGGGCGTCATCGAAGAGCACCGGGCCGTGCGCGGTGCGGCCGGCCTGTTCGACGTCTCCCACATGGGTGAGGTCCGGGTGGCCGGCCCCGGCGCCGAGGCATTTCTCCAGCACCTGACGCCCAACGACGTGACCCAGCTCACGCCGGGTCGGGCCCACTACAGCGCTCTCCTGACCGAGGAGGGCACCTATGTCGACGACCTGCTGATCTACCGCATGGCCGAGCAGGAGTACATGGTGGTGGTCAACGCCGGCAACGCCGACAAGGACTTCGCCTGGATCGAGCGCCATGCGGCGGCGGCGGACGGCGTCGAGGTGGAGGACATCTCGGACGCCACCGCGCTCATCGCCCTCCAGGGACCGAAGGCGATCGAGATCCTGCGGCCCCTGGCCGTTCCGGCCTCCGGCGGCGCGATCGACGACATCCGGTTCTACCGTTTCGACCGCGGCACCGTGGACGGGGCGGAGGCGATCCTCTCGCGCACCGGCTATACCGGCGAGGACGGCTTCGAGCTCTACCTCGACCCGGCCGACGCGCCCAGGATCTGGGACCGGTTGCTCGAGGCCGGTACGGGAGCCGGCCTGGTCCCCGCCGGGCTCGGCGCCCGGGACACCCTCCGCATGGAGGCCGGCATGGCCCTCTACGGCCATGAGATCGACGACACCATCAACCCCTGGGAGGCGGGCCTGGCCTGGACCATCAAGCTCGAGGCCGGCGACTTCATCGGCCGCGACGCCCTGGTGCGTCAGAAGGAGGCCGGGGTGACGCGCAAGCTCATGGGGTTCGAGGTCGAAGGCCGCGGCATCGCCCGCGAGGGTCACGCCATTCTCGACGGCGACCGCCCGGTCGGCCACGTGACCAGCGGCACCTGGAGCCCGACCTTCGAGAAGGCCCTCGGCATGTGCTACGTGCCGGCCGAGATGGCCGAGCCGGGGCGCGAGGTCGGCATCGAAGTGCGCAAGCGCCGGCTCACCGGCAAGCTCTCCAAGATACCGTTCTACAAGCGTTCGAAGTAATCCCCAGAGGCGGCGTGGCTTCGGTATGATCTGACCCGGCAGCCCCGGTCCATGGGGTCCGCCGCCCATCCCTCGAGGAAACCGGAGGAGCAGAGAGGAGATACTGCATGGCCTACCCGAGCAACTACCTCTATTCCAAAGATCATGAGTGGGTGCGGGTGGAAGACGACACCTGCGTCCTCGGCATTACCGAATACGCCCAGGAAGAGCTCGGCGAGATCGTGTTCGTCGATCTGCCGGACGTCGGCGACACCTTCGACAAGGCCGACGAGGTCGGGACCATCGAGTCGGTCAAGGCCGTGGCGGAGGTCTACACCCCGGTCTCCGGCGAGGTGATCGAGGTCAACTCGGCGCTCGAAGAGGAGCCGGAGCTGGTCAACGACGAGCCCCACGGAGACGGCTGGCTGATCAAGATGCGCCTCTCCATCAAGGACGATCTCGGTGAGCTGATGAGCGCCGAGAAGTACGAGGAGTTCATCTCCAGTGGCGACGCGTGATCCGTTCCGTGATGCCGCCGGCGTGACTCACCGTCTGCTGTCGACCGGCGAGCTCGATCGCCGGGAGATGCTCGAGGCGATCGGCGTCGACTCGGTCGACCAGCTCTTCGAGAGCCTCGGGGACCTGCTCCTCGAGCGACCGCCGGACGTTCCCGGGCCCCTCTCTGACGGGGAGCTCCGGGACTACTTCGGCCGTCTGGACAGCATGAACGCGGTGCCGGGCCGGGACCTGGTCAGCTTCCTCGGCGCGGGCGCGTACCGCCACGAGACGCCGTCGGTGATCGACCACCTGCTGCTCCGGGGCGAGTTCCTCACCGTCTACACGCCGTACCAGCCGGAGATCAGCCAGGGCACGCTCCAGGCGATCTTCGAGTTCCAGACCCTGATCAGCATGCTCACCGGTCTCGACGTGGCCAACGCCTCCCTCTACGAGGGGGCGAGCGGCTTCACCGAAGCGGTGCTCATGGCCGATCGCATCCAGAAGAAGCGCAAGAAGGTCGTGGTGTCGCGCGCCATCCATCCCCAGTACCGGGAGGTCCTGGCGAGCTACGCCAGGAACCTCGACCTCGAGATCGTCGAGATCGGTTGGGACGAGCGGGGTGCGACCGACCGGGAGGCGCTCGCCGCCGCGGTCGACGGCGAGACGATCTGCGTCGCCGTGCAGAGCCCGAACTACTTCGGCGTGGTCGAGGGCTGGGACACCGCGAGTGAGATCGCCCACGAGCACGGAGCGCTGTCGATCGGCGTCGTCACCGAGGCGCTGTCGATGGCCCTGCTCAAGAGCCCGGGCGACTCCGGCTGTGACATCGCAGTGGGCGAGGCCCAGTCCTTCGGCCTGTCGCTCGCGTTCGGCGGCCCGTACCTCGGGTTCCTCGCCACGCGCGACAAGTACAAGCGGGCCATGCCCGGGCGGCTGGTGGGCGAGACGGTCGACGCCCAGGGCAAGCGCGCCTGGGTGCTCACGCTCTCGACCCGCGAGCAGCACATCCGGCGGGAGAAGGCGACCTCGAACATCTGCACGAACCAGGCTCTCTGCGCCCTGGCGGCGACCATCTACCTGTCGCTCTACGGCAAGAAGGGCCTGCGGCGGCTGGCCGAGATCAACCTGCAGCGCGCCGGCGCCTTGAGGCGCAAGCTACCGGGTGTGGCGGGCTTCGCGTCGGCCTTCGACGCGCCGAGCTTCAACGAGCTCGCGGTGCGCTCGGAGCAGCCGGTGGCGCGGGTGCTGGGCGACCTGGAGAAGGCCGGCATCCTCGCCGGCGTACCGCTGGGACCCGACTACCCGGAGCTCGAGGACTGCTTCCTGGTGGCGGTGACCGAGGCCAACGCCGCCTCCGATCTCGATCGATTGATGGAGGCGCTCGCCGACCGGTCCGCTGCCGTGCCAGAGGACGCGTCGGCGACGGCGTGAGGAGATCTTGTCGATATGACTGAAACCACGACCACCTCCGCCGGCCAGAGCGGAGACCGCCGCGTGCCCGACGTCGCCTGGCGCAACGAAGGGCTGATCTTCGAGCGCAGCCGTCCCGGGCGCGTGGGCGTCACGCTCTCCGATCCCGGAGTCCCCGAGCAGCCGCTCGACGATCTCCTCCCCGCCGACCTGGTGCGCGACGAGATCGACGGCATGCCCGAGGTCTCCGAGGTCGACGTGATGCGGCACTACACCCGCATCTCGCGCAAGAACTACGCCCTCGATCTCGGCCTCTATCCCCTGGGCAGTTGCACGATGAAGTACAACCCCAGGATCAACGAGGACATGGCGCGGCTGCCCGGCCTCGCCGGAGCGCACCCCTCCCAGCCCGCGAGCACCGTCCAGGGAAACCTGGCCCTGCTCTGGGCCCTGGAGCGCTCGCTGGTCGAGCTCACCGGTCTCTCGCGCGTGTCGCTCCATCCGGCGGCGGGTGCCCACGGTGAGTTCGCCGGCATCCTCATGACCCGGGCAGCTATCGACGCCCGCGGCGAGGGTCGCCGCTACGTGCTGATCCCGGACTCCGCCCACGGCACCAACCCGGCGTCGGCCCACTTCGCCGGCTTCGAGGTCAAGGAGCTGCTCTCCAACGAGCGGGGCACTCTCGACCTCGAGGACCTCGACCGGCAGATGACCGACGAGGTTGCGGCCCTGATGCTCACCGTGCCCAACACCCTCGGCGTGTTCGAGAACCAGATCCGCGAGATCGCGCAGATCGTCCACGGCAAGGGGGGCTACATCTACTGCGACGGCGCCAACTTCAACGCCTTCGTGGGCAAGGCCCGGCCGGGGGACATGGGGGTCGACGTGCTCCACATGAACCTCCACAAGACCTTCACCACCCCCCACGGCGGGGGCGGTCCCGGCGCGGGGCCGGTGGGGGTCTCGGAGCGGCTGGTGCCGTTCCTGCCGACGCCCCTCGTCGAGCGCAACGAGACCGGCTTCTACCTGGACCACGACCGGCCGCAGTCGATCGGCCGCATCCGGTCCTTCCACGGCCAGTTCGGAGTGCTGGTGCGGGCGCTCTCCTACATCATGGCGATGGGGGGCGAGGGCCTGGCGCGGGTCGCCGAGTACGCGGTGCTCAATGCGAACTATCTGCGCAAGGCGTTGGAGCCCTACTACCACCTGCCCTACGACGCGCCGTCGATGCACGAGGTGGTGTTCGACGACAAGACTCAGCACGACTTCGGCGTCTCGACCATGGACATCGCCAAGCGGCTGATGGACTATGGGTTCCATCCGCCGACCGTGTACTTCCCGCTGATCGTCTCCGGCGCGCTGATGATCGAGCCGACCGAGACGGCGGCCAAGGAGGAGCTCGACTGCTTCATCGAGGCGATGGTGGCGATCGCCCGGGAGGCCGAGGAGGATCCGGAGCTGGTGAAGGGGGCGCCCTACACGATGCCGGTCTCCCGGTGCGACGAGGCGCAGGCGGCGAGGAAGCCGGTGCTCCGGTGGTACCCGGAAGAAGGTGCCGGAGGTGAAGACTGATCGGCGGCGGCCTGTCCGAGGGCTTGTCCGAGGGACGTTCGAGGTTCGATTGAGCCGGTTCGAGCTGCCGCTGTTCGGGCTGTTCCTGGCCTGCTGGGTGCTGGTTGTCTGCCACGCTCTGGGGCTGGTGTCCCTCGCGGGCACCCTGAGCCTCTCCCTCTACCGGCTCTACGCCGTGGCGGCCGTCGTCGGCTGGCTTTCCGGCAACGTCTACGTCTACCGGCGCCGGCGGCTCGATCGCGAGCACCGGCGCCGGGCGGCGGCCCTCTGGCTCGTCGGCCCTCAGGGGATCCCGGCCCTGCTGCGGGCGATGGCGCCGGTCGGAGCGCAGGCCGCGGCGCCAGCGGTGCCCCTCTACGCGTTCGTGGTCGGGGTGGTGTTCTTCACCGTGCC
>Ga0210122_1000531_pt1 | contig 13239 bp, 7 predicted proteins | sample Muzzi_CordB_D2_FD_185530 | JGI IMG/M metagenome (GOLD analysis project Ga0210122, IMG submission 185530) | Wetland microbial communities from San Francisco Bay, California, USA, that impact long-term carbon sequestration - Muzzi_CordB_D2 (SPAdes) | ecosystem: Environmental > Aquatic > Marine >... | reverse complement strand
GATCCAGATATCATCGCGGTCCCCATGGACCCGATCACCCACACCCTGGCCGGCGCGGCCCTGGCCGAATCTCGGCTCGGACGCGTCGGCGGCCTTCGCCACGGCCTTGCCCTCGGCACGCTGCTCGTCGCCGCCAACCTACCCGACATCGACGTCTCCTGCTACGTGGCGGGAAGCGACTTCGCCCTCGGCCAGAGGCGAGGCCTCACCCACGGCATTCTGGCCCTCGTCGTCCTGCCCCTCGCCCTGTGGGGGATCGCCCTGCTGATCGACCGCTGGCGATCGAGTCGCGCGGCCGATCGGACGCCGGCGCCGGCCGGCGCTCTACTCGCGGTGGCGGTGGTCGGGGTCTGGAGCCACCCGATGCTCGACTGGCTGAACGTCTACGGCGTCCGGCTGCTCGCCCCGTTCGACTGGACCTGGTTCTACGGCGACGGCGTGTTCATCGTCGACCCCTGGCTCTGGCTCCTGTTAGGCGGCGCCGTCTTTCTGGCGCGTCCCCGCGGACGCTGGGCCGCCATCCTCTGGGCCCTCTTCGCCGTGGTGGCCACGGTCCTGGTGATCGCCGCCGCGCCGCCGCCGGCGCGCTGGGTCTGGCTGGCGGGGCTGGCGGTGGTCGTCGCGGCCCGGCGCCTGACGCCCGTTGCCTCCACGCCGGCCGGGGAGCGCCTCGCCCTCGCCGCGCTCGCGACGCTGGTCGTCTACGTGACGGCTCTCACCGCCTCGGCCAGAGTGGCCGAGGGGATGGTCCGCCACGAGCTCGAACAGAGGGGGGAAGGCCCGATCGCTCGGGTCATGGTGGGCCCGGAGGCGGCGGACCCGTTCCATCGCCAGGTGGTCGCCGAGACCCGGGCCGGCTACCGTCTCGGGCGAATCCGCTGGCTCGAGACTCCGCGCCTCGTGTTCGACGAGAGGCTCATCTCCTACCCGACGCCGAGCCCCGTCGTCCAGGCCGCCCTCCGCGCGCCCTCGGTGGCCGGCTTCGTCACCTGGATGCGATTCCCCGCGGTCGAGGTCGAGGCCACGAGCGAGGGCTACAACGTCCACCTCCTCGACGTCCGCTACGCTCGCCGCGCCACCGGCGGCTTCGGCACCGCCACCGTCCGCCTCGGGCCCGACCTCGCACCGCTTCCGGCAGACGCCCAGGACCGATAACCACCCCGCCCAACCGTCCCACCGCCTCCACACCGGCCCCGCGTCCTGCGCCGGTACGACGGCGAGAGTCGCCTGCCATTCCGCACGGAGCAGACGCTCGACCAGCAGGGCCTCCGTTCACACGCTGTTGCGGGGCGGCGGGCGGAGCGTTGACAGCTCAGCAGCTCAGCTCGCCAAGCCCTCTTCCGTCGCCGCCTGCACGATGTCCTCGTGATCGCGGACCTGGAAGAGGAACCGGTGGCGGAGCTCCGGAGGCAGGTGCTCGGTCTTCTCCATCAACCGTTGGTAGGCCCGCTCGAGGTGCCGGCGCGCCGCGTCGTGCCGGTCGAGCCGCCGCAGGCCGCGGTACAGGCAGAGGTCGAGCATCTCTCCGCGCTCGATACCGGTGCTGCGCTCCGCCACGTTGTCGAGCTCCGCCACCAGGCGGGAGATCTCGTACTGGTCGCCCCGCTGGAGCTCTGCCTGCACCAGGTAGGCCAGATCGAAGGCGGCGCCGTTCGCGTCGTCGTGACGGCGGTGCCCGTCCAGGGCGATGGTCAGGTGCCGCCTGGCCCGGGCCACGTCGCGCTGCATGAGGGCGATCCGCCCCAGGAGCTGCTCGGCGTCCGGCAGGGAGCGGTCCGCCGAGACGAAGGTCAGGTCGAAGTGGGCTTGCCGAACCTCCTCGAGCGCCGCCCCAGGCCGCCCGAGATGGAGGTGGTTCTCCGCCAACGCCAGGCGCGCGAGACCGATGCCGAGCCGGTCGCCCCGGCTCTCCCGCAGACCCAGGGCGCGCCGCAGCGGTTTCGTCGCCCCCACGTGGTCACCCATCCGTCCATCGGCCAGGCCCAGGCCGAGAAGCGCGAAGCTCGCCTCCTCGTCCTCACCGCAGGCGAGGAAGACCTTCTCGGCCTCCTGGTAGCAGGAGACCGCCTCGGTGTAGCGCCCCATCTGGAGCGCCACGCGCCCGAGGGCGGAGAGCGAGATCCCGATCGGTTTCGGCCGCAACAGCTCGCGCCGGGCGGCGAGCGCCGCCGAGTGGAGCTCCATGGCGTGCTCGAGCTGGTTCTGGTAGAGGGCCACGTTGCCGAGGTGGAACCGGGCGCTCGCCGCCAGGGCCCGGAGACCCTCCCGGTCGAGGATCGGAATCACGCGCTCCAGCAGCTCCCGCGACTCTCCGTGGCGCTGCCGGCGCGCCAAGAGACGCGCCAGCCGCAGCACCAGCAGCGCCTGCGTGTGGACCTGGCTCGGTCCCCTGGCCGGCTCGCCGGAGGCGTCCCCCTCGCCCACCTCGCGGCTCTGCTCGAGTGCCCTGCGGAGAATCGTCTCGGCCTCCTCCTGGCGTCCGTCTTCCTCCGCCAGCTCCGCCTGGAGACCGGCCAGAGCGATCAGCCGCTTGGAATCGTCGGCGGCGAGCTGGACGGCGCGCTCGAGGTCCTCGCGGCTCTCCGCCAGGCCCGCCTGCCGGTGGGCCAGAGGCAACATGGCCCAGAGCAGCTCGAGCTCGGTCTCCTCGTCGCCCTTGGCCGAACGATGCCGCGACAGCTCGGTCTTGAGGGCAGCCAGCAGCTCTCCCGGCGGCGCGGTGTGGTCTCGAGAGGCGGCGAGCAGCGGCCCGATCGCCCCATCCGACCCTTCGAGCATGCGGTAGGTGTTCCAGGAGCCGGAGGAGCTCTGCTCCGCCAGCAGCTCGCCCAGGGACCGGCGCAGGGTCCGCGCCGTTTCGGTCGGGATCACGGAGCGCAGCGCCTCGCCCCAAGCCGGGCAGGAGGGCGCCACTCCGGTGCCCCACGAGCCGAGCGCCTCGGTGAGCAGTCCCGTTTCGAGGAAGGGCGCCGCCCACCCCGGAGCGACGTCGGCTCCGGCGATCCTGGCCGCCGAACGCACGCGATCGTCCGGCACCGGCTCTCCCGCCAGGGCAAGGATGCGCAGGGGCGCCGGATCGCCGAGCCGCAGCACCTCGGCTTCCACGTGCTGGACCAGCCGGTTCGACGGTTTGAAGCCGATCTCCCGGTCGCCCCGGAAGAACAGGTTGCCGTGGATCTCGCGAATCAGGTCCCGCTCGGCGAGGGCGGTGAGCCCCTCCTCGAAGGCGAAGGGATTGCCCGCGGCCTCGGCCAGCAGGCGATCGGCGATCTCGTCCGGCAGCGACAGGCCTTTGCACGCCGAGCGCCGGAAGCGCTCCATGTCGTCGGGCTCCATCGGCGGCACCCGCAGCTCCGCGATGTCGCCGAGCGGCCCACGGCGCGCGCCGGCCACGCCGAAGGGCACCTGGCGCTGGACGAGCACCAGGCGGAAGGCGCCGTCGCGCACCGCGGCGGCCACCAGCGCCTCGGCCAGATCCTGGTCCACCTCGCTCGCCGCGTGGAAGTCGTCGAGCACCAGCACCGGGCGCAGTCCTCCCGGCCCCTGGGGGAGACGCACCAGCCAACCGGGGATCAGCGAGGCCATCCGGGACGGATCGGAAAAGGCCTCCGGCTCGTGCCCCGGGTCGAGCAGCCGATCGACGCCCTCCGGACCGGCGACGCCGAGCTGCTCCAGGGTTTCGGACGCGGGCCCACCACCCTCCCCGGTCAGGGTCGACAGATCATGGACGATCTGGGCCGCGAGCGACGGCCCGCGATGCCGCGCCGGCCGGCACCTCGCCCAGACCGTACCCGCACCCGCCGCCTCGAGCGCTTGATGGACCGCCCGCGTCTTGCCGCACCCGGGCGGCCCGGTGATGCGCAGCGCTTCCACGCTGTCGCCGCCGATCATCCGCTGAACGTCCGCGCGCGGCACCCCATCGACCGGCCGGCGGAAGAGCGTGGGGCTGCGCCAGGGGGGCGCCGCCCGATCCTCCGGTCCGACCGCGAGCATCGGCACCCTCGTCCCCGACGGCCCGTTGTAGATGCGCCGGCGCCCGGCCTCGCGCGGGGCTTCGAGACGGCTCACCACCAGCGACGTGGCCCACAGGGGATCCCGGCCGAGCTCCGGCGAGCGGCGCTCCAGATCCTCCAGCAACCGCTCCGGAGCGGCTCGGACCCCACTCGGCCCCACCGCCACCTTGCCGGAGACCACCACCAGGCCGAGACGATCAGCCTCCCCTACCGCCGCGGCGCCGTCGACGAGCTCCGCGGCCACCTGCATGGCGACGTCGTAGACCGCGGGGTCCCCGGCGGTCGGCAGGACCGCGCACAGGTCGTCCTGCAGCCAGTGAACGCCCGTTCGCTCTCCGAAAAGGCTGGTCTTCACGACGACGGCGCGGGCCGCCGCCAGGGCCGCGCCACCGCGACCGTCCCAACCCTTCAGGAGGGCCGCGGGGAGGGTCAGGGTTCGGAGCGCAGAATCTTTCGAAGGCGGTTTCACGGCGTCCACAGAACGGTCATCCTACGTCAGAGCGGCGACCGCGGCACATGGTACTCTGCCGACCACGGAGACGCCGTCTCCCCAGCAGAAAAGAGCTTTCGAGATCTTATCGAACTCTGCACCCCAGTGCTGCCGGGCAACCACCCGGCGAGGAGGGCTGTCCCATGGCAACACAACCTCCCCGCCACCCAGAGCTCCCAGACCCGCGCAACGCCGACCTCATGGTCTGGGTCGGCGACGGTCTCGTGCCCCGTGAGCGGGCGTCCGTCTCCGTCTTCGACAGCTCGGTCCAGGGCGGAGACGCGGTGTGGGAAGGGCTCCGCGTCTACGACGGCAGGGTTCTGTCCCTCGACGCCCACCTCGACCGGCTGGTCGACTCGGCACGGGCCATGGCCTTCGCCGCGGTGCCGCATCGCGACCGGGTGATCGAGGCGATCTTCGCCACCCTCGAGGCCAACGGCATGCGCGACGGCGTCCACATCCGGTTGACGCTGACCCGCGGACGCAAGGTCACCTCCGGCATGGACCCGCGGCTCAACCAGTACGGGCCGACCCTCATCGTCCTCGCCGAGTGGAAACAGCCCGTCTACGACCGGGACGGCATCCGCCTGGTGACCTCGGCCATCCGGCGCAACAACCCCCAGTCGATCGACTCGAAGATCCACCACAACAACCTGATCAACAACATCCTGGCGAAGATCCAGGCGAATCAGGCGGGGGTCGACGACGCGATCATGCTCGACCTCGCGGGCTTCGTGTCGGAGACCAACGCCACCAACGTCTTCGTCGTCAAGGCGGGCACCCTGCTCACCCCCCACGCCGACTCCTGCCTGCCCGGGATCACCCGCGGCACGGTGCTCGCCATCGCCCGGCGCACCGGCATCCCCACCGTCGAGCGGAACGTCTCGATCTCCGAAGTCTGGTCGGCCGACGAGGTCTTCACCACCGGCACCATGGGCGAGCTCGCCCCGGTCGTCGAGGTCGACGGCCGAGCCATCGGCACCGGTGCGCCCGGCCCCATGACCCGCCAGCTCCAACACCTCTACGCCGAGCACACGACGACCGAAGGCACCCCCCTCCCCGACTTCCCGGAGAAGAACAAGGCGTGACGGAAACAGACCGGCCGCAGGACGCCCCCTCCCCTGCGATCACCATCGCCATGTGGTCGGGCCCGCGCAACATCTCCACCGCCCTCATGCGCTCCTGGGGCTCCCGCGCCGACACCTTCGTCACCGACGAGCCCCTCTACGCTCACTACCTCCAGGCCACCGGCATCGAGCACCCGGCCCGCGACGAGATCATCGCCACCTACGAGGCCGACTGGAGGAGGGTCGTCGACTGGCTCACTGGGCCGATCCCGGAAGGCAAGACGATCTGGTACCAGAAGCTCATGACCCACCACATGACCCCCGAGGTCGGACGGGACTGGCTGACCAAGCTCACCAACTGCTTCCTCATCCGCGAGCCCGGGGCGGTGATCCTCTCCTACTCCAAGGTCCGCGCCGCTCCGACCCCAGAGGACCTGGGGTTCCCCCAGCAGACCGAGCTCTTCGAGCTGGTGCGCGAGCGAACCGGCTCGACGCCGCCGGTCATCGACGCCCTGGACGTGCTCGAGGGCCCGGAGCGGCTCCTCGGCCTGCTGTGCGAGGCGGTCGGCGTGCCCTTCGATCCGGCCATGCTCTCGTGGGAAGCCGGATCCCGGCCCACCGACGGCGTCTGGCGACGCCACTGGTACGCCAACGTGGAGAGCTCGACCGGATTCGGCCCACCCCGACCGCGGACCGAGCCGATCCCGGAGCGCTTCCGGGAGCTCCACGCGATCTGCCGCGAGCACTACGACAAGCTCCACCCACACCGGCTGCGCTGAGCCCCCTGCGCATCGGGGAGCGGCGCAACCCGCCGGCTGGGTTGACGTAGACTCCGTCGGGAAGCACCCCTCAGACCATTCTCCACCCCAGGGAGCCCGTCATGACCCGATGCCTCAGCCCATCTCCGGCCCGTCTCGCCACCCGGCGGACCGCATGGAGCCTCCTCTCGCTGCTCGTCCTGCTCGCCCTCCCCGCCGCCGCGGTCGACACGACGGACACCCGGCTGCTGGCGGACCCGGCGGTCTCGGCCGAGCACGTCGCCTTCGTCTATGCCGAGGACCTGTGGATCGCACGCCTCGACGGCGGAGGCGTCCACCGCCTGACCAGCGACATCGGCATCGAGCGCTCCCCCAGGTTCTCGCCCGACGGGCGGACGATCGCCTTCTCCGGCCAGTACGACGGCAACGTGGACGTCTACGTGGTGCCGGTGGAGGGCGGAGCGCCCCGGCGGTTGACCTGGCACCCGGGAAACGACATGGTCCAGGGCTTCACGCCGGACGGCGGCTCGGTCCTCTTCACCTCACCGCGCACCGTCCACACCTTTCGCCATCGCCACCTCTACGCGGTGCCGGTCTCCGGGGGCTTCCCCACCCGCGTGCCGCTACCCAACGTCCACGTCGCCGCCACCTCGCCCGACGGCTCGAAGATCGCCTACGTGCCGGAGCGCGAGGTCTTCGAGATCTGGAAGCACTACCGGGGCGGCGCCGCGTCCAGGATCTGGATCTACGACACGGCGGACGCCTCGATCGAGGAGATCCCCCGCCCCCCCGGACGTTCGAACGACACCGACCCGCTCTGGATCGGCGACCGGATCTGGTTCCGCTCCGATCGCGCCGGCGAATTCAACCTCTTCTCGTTCGACCCGGCGACCGGCGGGATCGAGCAGCGGACCCACCACGGGGACTTCCCCGTGCTCGCCGCTTCCGCCGGTGGCGGACGGATCGTCTACGAGCAGGCGGGTTCCCTCCACCTGCTCGACCCGGCGAGCGGCAGCTCCCGGCGCCTCGCTCTCGGTGTGGCCGCCGATCTCGTCGAGACCCGGCCCCGCTTCGAGAAGGTCGGCGAGCAGGTGCGCAATGCCGCCATCTCCCCCACCGGCGTCCGCGCGGTGTTCGAGGCCCGGGGCGAGATCCTCACCCTGCCGGCCGAGAAGGGAGAGCCCCGCAACCTGACGACGACCTCCGGCACCCACGAACGCTCGCCCGCCTGGTCCCCGGACGGCCGGTGGATCGCCTACTTCTCGGACGCCTCCGGCGAGTACGAGTTGGTGGTGGCACCCCACGACGGCCGGGCGGCGACCGGAGCGACCCGCTCGATCGCCGTCGAGGGTGCGGGGTTCTACTCGGACCCGAAGTGGTCTCCGGACAGCCGCTGGATCAGCTACATCGACAACTCGATGTCCCTCTACCTGCTCGACACGACGAGCGGGGCGACGCGCAAGATCTCCTCCGAGACCCTGTACGGACCGGTGCCCACCCTGCACCACGCCTGGTCCCCCGACTCCCGGTGGATCGCCTATACCCGGAACACGTCCACCTACTTCCAGCGCCTCGAGCTCTACTCGCTGGACGAGGAGCGCTCCTACGCCGTCACCGAAGGCTTGTCCGATGTCGGCGAGCCGGTCTTCGACGCGAGCGGCGACTACCTCTGGTTCTCGGCCTCTACCGACGCCGGCCCGCTCCGTCAGTGGTTCGCCCTCTCGAGCACCGACACCAAGCTGACCAACACCCTCTACCTGGCCGTGCTCCGAGCCGGCGAGCGCTCGCCGCTCGCGCCCGAGAACCAGGAGGAGGCGGCGCCCGAGGCGTCGGACGACGAGGACGGCGCGCCCCGGGCCGAGCAGGGTGACGACGACACCGGCGAGGACACGACCCCGGCCGTGACCATCGACTTCGAGGGCCTGGACCAGCGGATCGTCGCGCTGCCGGTCGAGCCGGGCTTCTACGAGCGGCTCCAGGCCGGCCCGGAGGGCATCCTCTACTACCTCCGGGCAGACCGGCTCGGCACCTTCTGGACCCTGGAAGGCTCCCCCTCCCTCCGCCGCTTCGAGCTCGAGAAGCGTGAGGAAGAGACCCTGGGCGACGGCATCGCGGACTTCGTCCTCTCCGCCGACCGCAAGAAGATCCTCTACTCGAGCAAGGGCTCGTGGGCAATCGCCGACGCCGGCAAGATCGAGCCCGGCAAGGGGACCCTCCCCCTCGACGAGGTGGAGGTCCGCGTCGATCCCCGTGCCGAGTGGCGGCAGATGTTCGACGAGGTCTGGCGCATCGAGCGCGACTTCTTCTACGACCCGGGCATGCACGGCACCGACTGGCCGGCGATGCGTGAGAAGTACGAGCCCTTCCTCCCCGACCTGGCCACGCGCTCGGACCTCAACCGGGTGCTCCGGTGGATGGGGAGCGAGCTCGTGGTCGGTCACCTGTTCATCGGCGGGGGCGACAGCCGGTCTGAGCCAGAGCGCGTGCCCGGCGGCCTGCTCGGTGCCGACTACGAGATCGCCCACGGCCGATACCGGTTCGCCAGGGTCTACGGCGGCCTGAACTGGAACCCCGATCTGCGCGCGCCGCTCACCGAGCCCGGCGTCGAGGTCCGAGAAGGGGAGTACCTGCTCGCCGTCGACGGCCGCGAGCTCACCGCGAGCGAGAACCTGTTCTCCCGGTTCGAGAACCGAGCCGGCAAGATCGTCGACATCACCGTCGGCTCCGACCCCGAGGCGGGGCCTGGGGACGAAGGCGTTCGCACCGTCCAGGTGGTGCCGATCGAGGAGGAGATTCCGCTGCGCAACCGCGCCTGGGTGGAGGGCAACCTCCGGCGCGTCGACGAGGCGACCGGCGGCCGGGTGGCCTATGTCTACGTACCCAACACCGCCGGACAGGGCCACACCTACTTCAAGCGCTATTTCTTCCCCCAGGCCGACCGCGAGGCGATCATCGTCGACGAGCGCTACAACGGCGGCGGCCTTTACGCCGACTACTACATCGACATCCTCCGGCGCCCCCGGATCGCCTACTGGGCCATGCGCTACGGCGCGGACTTGAAGACGCCGCTCTCCTCGATCCAGGGGCCGAAGGTGATGATCGTCGACCAGGACGCGGGCTCCGGCGGCGACCTCCTGCCCTGGATGTTCCGCAAGCTCGGCCTGGGACCGATCGTCGGCAAGCGCACCTGGGGCGGCCTGGTGGGGATCCTCGGCTTCCCGCGACTCCTGGACGGCGGCTTCGTGACCGCGCCGAACCTCGCCATCTGGACCGAGGACGGCTGGGTAGTCGAAAACGAGGGCGTACCGCCCGACATCGAGGTCGAGCAGCTCCCGGCGGAGGTCATGGCGGGGCGGGACCCGCAGCTCGAGAGGGCGATCGAGGTGGTGCTCGAACGGCTGGAGGCGAACCCTCCGGTCGAGCCCGAGCGGCCCGAGTACCCGGACCGGGCCGGCTCGCCTCCCTGAGCCTGCCCTCGGGGCCGGTCGGGATAGGGGCGAGCCGCCCGACAGGGTGGCGCTTCGGGAAGCGGTCGGCGGTATCCTGAAGCGGACTCCCCGCCACCGAGACTCCGGAGGGATGTCATGACCCCCGACACCACCACCGTCCTCGTCGGTACCGCCCTCACCCCCGACAGCGAGCCGGTCGTCCAGGCCGGCGCCGCCGTGGCCCGAGCGCTGGGCGCCAAGGTCCACCTCGCCCACGCGGTGCCCTATCCGGTCGAGTTCTTCGACGACACCCTGCTCTCCGACCGGGTCCTGGAAGCGATCCGCACCCGCGAGATCGAAACCCTGGTCCGAGAGGCCACCGCCCAGGCCGAGCGCGTCGGCCTCGGCGACGACCTGCTCCACGGCATCACCGTCGAGCCGGGCGAGCCCCATCGCACGCTCGTGGAGCTCGCCCGGACCCTCCACCCGGAGCTCGTGGTCATCGGCGCGGCCGAAGAGTCGGGACGGATCACCCGCGCCTTCGGCTCGACCGCAGGCCGCGTGATCCGCAAGGCGACGCGACCGGTCCTCGTCGTGCGGCACGGTTGCGCGCTGCCGCCGGCGAGCGTGCTGCTGCCGGTCGACCTGTCGCCGCTCTCCGCCGACGTGTCCCGCTCCGCCTGCGCGCTCCTCGGCCGCCTCGGATCCCCGGCGAGCGTCCGCACGGAGGTCCTCTTCGTCCTCACCGAGCGCCAGCGGCTCCTGCTGACGGCCGCCGAGGTGGCGGGAGATCCCGTGGAAGCCACGCGCCAGCGCCTCGCAGTCTTCTGCGAACGCTACCTGAGCGACCTGCCGGGGACCGTCGAGCCCAGGCTCCGGGGGGGTGAGCCGGCGGACGAGATCGTCAAGCGAGCGCAAGAGCTCGGGCCCGACCTCGTCGTCGTCGGCACCCATGGGCGAAGCGGCTTCGAGCGCCTGCTGATCGGCAGCGTCGCCGCGGACGTCGTGCGCGGCGTGCCGTCGAGCGTGCTCGTGGTGCCACCGGAAGCGGCTCTTCGCGCCGCCATCGCCCAGGTCGGGTAGCGCCAAGGTCTTCCGAGGGCCCCGCGGCACCGTGGGACTCCCCTAGACGGAATTGCATTATTGGTTTTTGCGATAAAAATTCCCCAGGGTGTCCCACTTCACCCCGGGCAAAGCACTGTGGTGGTACGAGACCGGAATGCGGTTCGTAACTCACAGGAAGGCCAATGCTTTACGACAAGCTCAATCACCAGATGCGCAGAACCGTCGACGCGTATGCGGCCCGGCTGGGGCCACTGGCCTGGAATCAGCGGAGTGATCTGCTGGCCGACGCCGCCGGGCCGTTCGTCGAGGATCTGGAGCCCGAGCAGGCGCGCCTCGCCGCTAAAGGATTCATGACGGCGGTCCTCGAACGGTGGGACGACCCGCGGGTCGTCGATCCGCGGCAGGCCTGCCTCTACATGCTGTCGTTGAATCCGAGGCACCGGGCGATGGCGGCGGAGTACCTGCACGCCAACCCCCATGTGCGGGAAGTCGTCGTCGAAGAGCTCGGAGAGCCCAGCTAGGAGTCCACGCGGCCTGGCCCCCATCAGGCACGCGACCGCCGCGCCCAGCGCTCCGTCGTCACGGCAGAACCGTGGAACGGGGCGGGGTGCGGCCGCACCCCACGCGACCCACTACCCTTCCGGAGTCGGCTCGACCAGCCGGTGCTTCAAGGCATAGGCCACGACCTGCGCGCGGTTGTGCAGGTGGAGTTTGTCCAGAATGTTGCGTACGTGGAACTTGACCGTGTTCTCGCTCACCCCGAGCTCCGAAGCGAGGCGGCGGTTCGACGTGATGCCGTCGACCATCAGCTCCAGGACCTCTTGCTCGCGCTCGGTCAGGGCGTCGGGATCGTACTCGTCCCGCGGCGTCGGCTTCGGACGGGCGAACTCATCGAGCAGCTTGCGCGCCAGCGAGGGCGTCAGCGCCGGCTCGCCCTGGGCCACCCCCTCCAGCAAGGAGAAGAACCGGTCCGCCTCCAGGTCCTTCAACAGGTAGCCCTTGGCTCCGGCCTTGATGGCCTCGAACAGGTTGGCCTCGTCGTCCGAGGCCGTCAGCACGATGACCTTCACGTCGGGTAGCTCGGCCGCCAGACGCTTGGTCGCCTCGAGGCCGTCCATCTCCGGCATCATCAGGTCCATGAGCAGAACGTCGGGCTTGAGCTGCCATGCGAGGTCGATGGCCTCCTTGCCGTTGCGCGCCTCTCCCACGACCTCGAGGTCGCGGGCGGCCAGCAGGCTTCGAAGGCTGTCGCGGAAGAGGGCGTGATCATCGGCAATGACAATTCTCATCTCAGGTCTCCTGAAGCTGCTGCGACTGCTCCACCAGGGGAACTTCCACGTGAACTCGGGCGCCACGACCCGGCGCTGAGTCGAAGCCTATCGTACCGCCGATGCTCGCGGCCCGCTCACGCATGATCGCGAGGCCGAAACGGGGCGAATCTCCCTGACGAATCGCCTCCGGATCGAAACCGTGGCCGTCGTCGCGCACGTCGACCAGAAGCCGGCTGTCCACGCACTTGAGCTCCACCTGGGCGCGGTTGGCGCCCGAGTGCTTGCGCACGTTGGACAACGCCTCCTGGACAATCCGTAGAAGCTGGAGCTCGACCGTCGGCGACAGCCGGAGGTCCGGATCGTACTCCACCTCGCCTTCGATCCCGCTCTGGTCCTCCCACCTCTGGATGAACGCGTCGACCGTCTCCCCCAGGCCCCGGTCCGGATTGGTCTGGGTACGCAACGCCAGAATGCCCTCGCGCACGTCGGTCAGCACGTCGCGCGCCGCCACCGCGAGCTGGTCGAGCTGGGCGCGCGCCTGGTCCTGGTTCCCTTTACCGAGGTACTCGCGCACCGCCTGGGCCTTGGCGTTGACGTAGGCGAGCACCTGGGCCAGACCGTCGTGCATCTCGCGGGCGATGCGCACGCGCTCCTCGGCCACCGCCAGGTCCCGCAGGCGCTGGTGGAGCCGCGCGTTGTCGATGGCGATGGCCGCCGTGGTGGCGAAGCGCACGAGGGTCTCCTCGTCCTCGGCGCTGAACTCGAGCCCCGTCTCCTTCTCGGTGACGTAGAGGTTGCCGCGGTCGTTGCCCTTGCAGAGGATCGGCACGCCGAGCAGCGAGCGCATCTCCGGATGGTGCTCCGGAAAGCCGGCGGAGCGCGGGTCGTCCTGGAGGTTGCGCACCCGGATGCGCTGCCCCTCGCGCAACGGCACGCCCAGCAGGCCACGGCCCCGCGGCGGAGAGCCGATCCGGGCCCGCTCCTCCGGCTCGAGGCCGGAGGTGACGAAGGAGCGGATCTCTCCCTGCTCGTCGATCACCGAGATCGCACCGTAGCGGGCGTCGACCAGCGAACAGGCCTGGTCGACCACCTTCTGGAGCACGCTTTCGAGGGAGAGGTCGCCGTGGATGTCGACCGCGGCGCGGTG
>Ga0210122_1000529_pt1 | contig 13244 bp, 10 predicted proteins | sample Muzzi_CordB_D2_FD_185530 | JGI IMG/M metagenome (GOLD analysis project Ga0210122, IMG submission 185530) | Wetland microbial communities from San Francisco Bay, California, USA, that impact long-term carbon sequestration - Muzzi_CordB_D2 (SPAdes) | ecosystem: Environmental > Aquatic > Marine >... | reverse complement strand
GGATAAGTATCGGAAACGCGAATTGCCGGAACCCATGCAGCCTTTAGCCCGTGTGTGCACCCAGGAGAATGTAAAGAGATTGCTTGCAGGTAACCCACCGGAGGGTGTGCCTGACGAGTTGGCTGCCAGAGTTGCCAAGTTCATCGGTTATAAGGCTCCGGTTGCTCTGAAGATAGCCAATGAAGTCATAGACCGGCAAGTCGACCTGTCCATGGAAGACGCCATCGAATTGGAGCTAGACCGTTTGAAGGACATATTTTCCACGGATGATGCCCTGTTGGGCCTGTCAAACATCGGGCGCAGGGTTGAATTTAAAGGAGCATAATGACTCCGGAAGAAAAACTGATCAGCGAAGGCTGGCAAAAAAAGGCGACTTACGATGATCCGCGACTATCGGAAATGGTGGCGGTGTACGAGGAAATCGGTCTTGATGTGCATCTGGAACCATTTATTGCCGAAAATGAAGACGGCTGCACCGCCTGTCTGCAGGTATTTCCCGAACAGTTTAAAACGATTTATACTCGAAAAAAATAAGAATAAGGAAGAAAATTATGCACAAATTATTAACGGACAATCCAGGTGAAAAAATGCTGCTGCTGGGCAATGAAGCCATTGCCCGGGGCGCCATCGAAGCGGGAGTGGCTTTTACCAGCACCTACCCGGGAACCCCCTCTTCGGAAATTTCTACCAATTTTTTCCAGATGGCCCGGGAAAGTGACCTGTACTTTGAATATTGCACCAATGAGAAAATTGCCATGGAAGTGGCGGCCGCAGCTGCGAACTCAGGTGTTCGCAGCATGTGCGTGATGAAACACGTGGGCGTAAACGTGGCCGCGGACGCCCTCATGACCCTGGCCTATGTGGGCGTTAAAGGGGGGATGGTCATCCTATCCGCCGATGACCCGTTCATGTTCTCCAGTCAGAATGAACAGGACAATCGCTATTACGCCAAGCTGTCGGGGTTGCCGATGCTTGAACCGTCCTCGGTGGAGGAAGCCAAAGAGATGCTGCCCGATGCGTTTGATATTTCGGAAAAGCTTCAGGAACCGGTTATTTTCAGGACCACCACCCGCATTAATCATTCCAGCGGAGTGATAACCCTGGGTGAAATCAGAAAACCAAACACAAAAGGCAATTTCACCAAGGATCCGCTGAACCTGGTAGTTGTTCCCGCCGTCGCGCGCAAATTGCATGTTAAACTGCTTAAAAATTATGACAGCGCCCGCGAACTGGCTGAAAAATCCGGGTACAATATCACCACCGGTAGCGGCAACTGGGGCATTATCTGCAATGGTGTCGGCTACAACTACGTCAACGACAGCATCAAGGATTTGGATATCGAAAATAAGGTTAAGGTGCTGCGTATCGGTTTTTCGCACCCGCTGCCGCCGGCATTAATAAAAGATTTCTTAAAAGGCTGTGAAAAGGTATTGATCGTGGAGGAAGGCGAGCCTTATATGGAAGAAGCGGTCAAAGCCTTTGCCCAGGAAGCAGGACTGATCCTGCCCATTAACGGCAAAACCGAAGGCCTGTTTACCCGGCTGTATGAATACGATCCGGCCCAGGTCAAGCAATGCATCGCCAAATACTTCGGTCTGCCCTATACACCGCCTGCGGCCATTGATCTCTCAGATATCCCGCCGGTTCCCCAGCGTCCCCCGACATTGTGTGCGGGATGCTCGCATCGCGCCACGTATCTCGAAGTTAAAAGAGCCACCGAAGGCATGGATACCATATTTCCGTCGGACATCGGCTGCTACACATTAGGGTTGCTGCCGCCGCTTTCGGCGGCTGATTTTCTGATCTGTATGGGGTCTTCTGTGGGCACGTCGGGCGGTTTTTCGCAGGTCAATGATAAAAAAGTCATCGCTTTTATTGGTGATTCAACCTTTTTTCATTCCGGAATTCCCGGCTTGATCAACGCCGTATATAACAGTCATAACTTTACCCTGGTTATACTGGACAATGGGACCACCGCCATGACCGGTCACCAGCCCCATCCCGGGGTGGACATGACCAAGTTAAATATGGAAGGTTACGGCAAAGTCTCCATTGAAAAAGTCGTTCGAGCGATCGGGGTTGAGCATGTAACGGTCATCAAGCCTTACAAGGTTAAAAAAAGTATCGAAGCCATCAAAGAAGCCATTAGCTACAAGGGTATATCGGTCATTATATCTGAGGAAACCTGTGCCCTGTATGCCAACGCGCTGAAGATGCCAAGGCACAAGCCGTTTTTCGTCAGCGATAAATGCAAAGATCACAAAGACTGTATCAATTCGCTGGCCTGTCCGGCGTTTTACATCTGGGAGGACCGCGTCAAAATCGATGCCAATCTGTGCACGGGGTGTGCGGTCTGTGCCCAAATTTGCCCGGAAAATGCAATCCGTCCCGTAAAATCTGAAGCCGATAGGCAGGGGCACTGATGGAAAATGGGTTGAGAGGTTCAGGGTTGCAAAGCTGAACTACTTGACCAAGCTGATAGCTCAAAGCTGAAAGCTCAAAGCGTAAAGTTAGTGGTTGATTAAGTTGAATGGTTGATTAAAAGGTAGGAAGTAATCATTAAACTCAATAATTTTAATCAACTCAAGTATCATAACGATCAAAACGAACAACAGGAAAAAATAATGGAAACAAAACGATTAGTCATTGTGGCTGTTGGCGGACAGGGGAACCTGTTGGCTTCCAGTGTTCTTGGTGAAGCAGCGCTGCTGACCGGGATCTCACTGCACATGAGCGAAATTCACGGTATGGCCCAAAGAGGCGGCGTGGTTGAGTCCTCGCTGGTTTTCGGAGATGCTAAAAGTACGATCATATCCGAGGGGGAAGCCGACATCCTGGTTGGCTTTGAACCGGCCGAAACATTGCGAGCCATTGGTAAATGCAATGCCAACTCGGTGGTGATCACCAATCTTGCCCCCCTGATGCCGTTTACGGTAAATATCGGCCAGGGTGTTTATCCGAATCTGAAAGAACTTCAGGCGCTGATTCGCCGCAAAACAGCCAAGCTGATTGCATTTAACGCCGCGGCGCTGGCAAAAGAAGCCGGCAACCCGCTATCGGTAAACATGGTTTTGCTGGGCGCGCTAACCCAGACCGGTGTCCTGCCCTTATCCGTTGACGAGGTCAAGGAAGCCATGCGGACCAAAACCAAAAAAGCGTTTCTGGACTCCAACCTCAAGGCGTTTGATCTTGGTTTTGCAGCCGCCGAAGCGGCATAAGTTCAGGGTTCAAAGGTTCTGGGTTCAGGGGTTCAGAGGTTGGTGTCCAATCTGAACCGTTGAGAAATGGACTCTGATGGGAAAACAAATGATGATATAACGAAGCGTGAAAATCATTTCGCATGGTCGCTCGAAATATTAAAAAATGAAAGAATTCCGCAAATATTCAATCTTCAATTGAAAATATTCATTTCCCTTAGGGGGGCTCAATATGACTGACAAATCCGAGTTTAATCCTCAGAAGTTTGCCGTCATCGGCGCCGGACCGGTCGGATGTATCGTTGCCGCATTTCTGGCCAAGGGTGGTTATGAGGTCATTCTTTGTGATGTGATCGCCGACCTGCTGGCGCCGGCCATGGATCCCGGAATTATTATCGAAGGCGCTGAAAACCTCCAGCAAAAAGTTTCAAAGACCATAACCAACATCGATGCACTTGCCGGTCATAAACCGGATGTGATCATCATTACCGTCAAAGCGCATGTGCTGCCTCTGATTGCTTCGGCCATCGAAGGATTTCAGCGGGACGGAATGTATGTTGTCAGCTGGCAAAACGGCATTGACACCGAGCTGGAGCTGTCTATGATACTGGGCAAGGCACCTGTCATGCGAGCGGTTGTCAACTATGGCTGTGGGCTTATCGGCCCGGGCCACGTGCGCATCCCGTTTCATCACCCGCCGCACTACATTCAGGAGCTTGATCCCGCATCGCACGCAGCAGCCGCCGGGATTGCCAAAGCCTTTAGCAAATGCGGCCTGCAAACCGAGCACACCGATGACATTATTTCCATGGTCTGGCGCAAAGCGGTTTTGAACTCCTGCATGAACCCGGTGTGCGCCGTAACGGGCCTGACCATGTCCCGGGTTATGAATGATCCCATCGTTTACCAGACCGTCGATAACCTGGTCAAAGAATGCTTAAAGGTTGCCCGGGCCAATGAAATAAATGTCGGGTGGGAATTTTATCCGCACGCAATGGAATACATGGGCAATGCGGGGGACCATAAACCCTCAATGCTCATGGACATCGAAGCCAAACGCAGGACTGAAATCGATTTCATGAATGGAAAATTTGTGGCCTACGGCAAACGGGCCGGCGTTGAAACCCCTTTTAATCACACCCTATGGACCCTGGTGAAAGGGCTGGAAACAAAGTAGAGAATCAGTTATTGGTTATTGGTTAATTGAAAACGGTAGTTAATTGTTAGAAGGGTTTAAAATTAACACATCGGATGATTTAAGATAAGCGAGACAATACAGCGGCAGAATATTTTGCGGTTTCTTTCTAATAACGAATAACTAATAACAATTAACAAAAAAGCTGTGAATGGACGCTCAGCAGATAGGCCTAGCGCGTTCAGATATTAAATAAATATGAACCAGAAATCCCTATTTGCCGGCGCCGATGTCGGGGCTTCGAGGACCAAGGTGGCAATCCTCGATGCCGACAGGCATATGATCGGATGTGCTGTAAAAAAATCCGGCACGGATTTTGCCGCGACCGCCAAAATGTGCCTGGAACTTGCCCTGCAAATGGCCGGAGCCCGGGAATCGGATATTGCCGGATCGGTGTCAACCGGATATGGGCGTAATAACGTCGCGTTCGCCTCGGATAGCAAAACCGAAATCGGCTGTCATGCCAAAGGTTGTTATCTATATTTTCCGTACGCAACAACCATTATCGATATCGGCGGCCAGGACAATAAAATCATCAAATTAGATGACAACGGCCTGCGCACCAATTTTAAAATGAACCGCAAATGCGCGGCCGGGACCGGAGCCTTTCTGGAAGAGATGGCCATGCGGCTCGATGTAAGCCTCGGCGAAATGGACGGTCTGGCACGCCGGTCGCAGAATATGGTCAAGCTGGGAAGTTTTTGCACCGTATTTTCTGCCACGGAAGTACTGGAAAACATCCGACAGGGCGTTAAATTGCCGGACATCGTAAAAGGCGTCTTTTTTTCGATGGTCAAACGGGTGATGGAGATGGACTCACTAACCGAAAAGGTGGTGATGACCGGTGGGGTCGTCGCGCATAATCCGTTTTTGGTTAAAATGACCGAAGAAATTATCGGGCGCAAAATTCTGGTGCCGGAACATCCCCAGTTCACGGGAGCCATCGGGGCGGCGCTTTACGGGATGGAGAAATGAGGTTCAGGGTTTAAAAAGTCGGAAGTCGGAATGCGGAAGTGGGAAAAAATAATGACCATCGAACTCGCCAATGATTGTCGTTAATTGAAATGACGGATCCATCATGATTGCAGAAAAAAAAATAATCCGGATCAAACTAAAATCCGCCGCGGCCATCAGCAAATTTATGGCCGATTATTACTATGAGCTCAACGCGGCCTCCGAGAGCGGTAATCCCAAAATTGCCTGGTGCACCAGTGTCGGTCCGGCGGAAATATTGAGGGCCATGGGGTATCTGGTTTACTTTCCCGAGACCCACTCCGCCATGCTGGGTGCCACACGTATGGCTACGGATCTGATTCCCGAGGCCAATGCGCTGGGTTACTCGCCGGACATCTGTTCCTATCTGACCGCTGACATCGGAGCCTTTTTAAAAGGGGTGACGCCCCTGGCCAAAGTCTATGAAGGCATTACCGGCATTCCCAAACCGGATGTACTGGTATTCAACACGAATCAGTGCCGCGATGTACAGGACTGGTTTTCCTGGTATGGTGAAAAATTCGACGCCCCGGTACTCGGCGTTTATACCCACCGCAATGTCGGAGACGTTTCCAATGCGTTGGTGGGCTCCATCGCCAAACAAATGGAAACGCTTGCCGGATCGCTTGAAAAAATATCAGGCCGATCACTGGATTTGGAAGACCTGAAACGTGTGGTGGCGCTGTCCCGGGAATGTTCCGAACTCTGGAAGAAAGTGCTGCAAACGGCCGCCAGCCGGCCATCGCCGCTAACCTTTTTTGATGCCGCCACGCTCATGGGTCCGGCTGTTGTCGGCCGGGGCACCCGGCAGGCCGTTGACGTCTTTAAAACGTTGTTATCGGAATTGGAAGAACGGATCCAAAACGCTGAAGGCGCCGTGCCTGACGAACGCTTCCGTATATACTGGGAAGGCATGCCGGTGTGGGGCAGACTCCGGGCTCACTCCGAGTTATTTGCCGGCTTAAAGGCCAATGTTCTGGCCTCGACCTACTGCAACAGCTGGATATTTTCCCGGCTGAGCCCGGAAGATCCATTCAACAGCATGGCCCAAGCCTACACGGAATTGTTTATCGTGCGATCCGATGCGGCCAAGGAAAAATATATAAGGGACATGCTTGATTTTTTCAAAATTGACGGCATTATCTACCATGATGCCAAAACCTGTCCCAATAACTCCAACTGCCGCTACGGCATGCCGCAAAGGCTTGAGCAGATAACCGGCGTGCCCAGCCTGACGATTCAAGGCGATTTGAACGATCTGCGGTTGCTTTCCGATGAACAGACCAAAACCAATGTCGAGGCTTTTATCGAACAGCTGGAGGAGAGAGGGTAGAACAGAAAATGACTAAAATGACTAATCCTCCGGAGGCGGACAAGAATTAAGGAATCGCTGCGCTCTGTTTTCTTTTATAAAATTGGCAGAATACCAAAATTTTAGATCATTTTAGGCAATTTGTTAATTTTAGATCATTTTCGAAATTAAGGCGACAAACATATTCTGCCTGGTAATGTGGTGATAAATCTCACACGTATATGGAGGTATTTCCATGTCCTTTTGGATGAACCTGGGTCAAATCCAGAAATTAAATGCCAAAAAGTTTAAAAACACCGTTGCCTTGATGGATAAGGACCGGTCGTTTACTTATCCGGCCATGAACCAACGGGTCAATCAGGTGGCTAACAGTCTGACTGCCCTGGGACTTCAAAAGGGAGACAAGGTTGCGGTCATCCTGGAAAACTGTATTGAAATCGTTGAACTGTTTCTGGCAACGGCCAAAACCGGGATCATAATGGTGCCCATCAATTTTCGCCTGGCCGGACCTGAAGTTGAATACATTGTCAACAATTCAGATGCCAAGGCCCTGGTCGTCCACGATCTGTTTGCCGATACGGTAAGTCCCATACGGGATAAACTGGCACATATTCCTGCGGCTAATTTCGTGATGGTCGGCAAAGCCGAAGCGGGCTACTGCGGGTATGAAAAATTTATCGGGAACGCTGCCGATCATGAGCCCGATGTCAAGGTCGACGTCAAGGATACCTGGATTCTGATCTACACCTCCGGTACAACCGGCAGGCCCAAAGGAGTTTTACGTTCGCATGAATCGCACATAGCCTATTACCTGAACTGCAGCGTGGATTTCGGCTTCAACGAAAAAGATGTCTGCCTGAATGTGATGCCGCTTTGCCACATCAATTCGATATTTTTCACGTTTACCTTCCTGTATATCGGCGGCTCGGCCTATATCCACCCGGCAATCGGATTTAAACCGGAAGAAATTCTGGAAATCATCGAAAAACACAAGATTACGTTTATCTCGCTCATACCAACCCATTACACCCTGATCATGAATGCGCCCGAGGAAGCAAAGCGTCGCGATGTCGGTTCGATTCGCAAGTTGCTGTGCTCGTCTGCTCCGGGTAGAAGGAGCATGAAGCAGGCTGTCATGGAATTTTTTTCCGGCGTGGAGCTCTACGAGGCCTACGGCTCTACCGAGGGCGGCATTGCCACCATTTTAAAGCCCGAATTCCAGATGACCAAGCTGGGTTCCATCGGATTTGAAGCGCTCGGCAATGATTTTATAAAAATACTGGATGAAGACGGCAATGAGGTACCCGACGGTGAAATCGGCGAATTGTACTCCCGCGGCCCTACCCTGTTTGACGAGTATTATAAACTGCCGGAACAAACCGCGGAATCCTTTAAACAGGGCCTGTTCTCGGCCGGAGACCTGGCCCGGCGTGATGATGACGGTTTTTACCACCTGGTCGACCGCAAAAAAAACATGATCATCACGGGCGGTGAAAACGTCTATCCCAGTGAGATAGAAGAAGTGGTCGGCAGTCACGAATGCGTTCTGGATTGCGCGGTGATTGGTCTGCCGGACGATAAATGGGGCGAAAAGGTAACCGCCGTTGTGATCAAAAAAGATGGCATCCGACCTGAAGATATTACCGAAGATATGATCAAGGAATGCTGTCGCGGACAGATCGCCAGATACAAAACACCGAAAGAAGTGATATTTATCGATGAAGCCGATATGCCGCGCACGCCGACCGGCAAAATACTTCACCGCAAACTCAGGGAAAAGTATAGTACTAAGGAGGATAAAAAATGAACTACGCCAGCTATGCCGCAATCCATGCCCGCCATTTGCCCGATAAAGTATGCCTGATTGAAAGAACGCCTTCACAAAACTTGAGAAGAGCCCTCACATGGCGCGAGTTTAATGTTGCGATCAATAAGGCGGCCAACTATTTATCCCGGAAACTGGGAGTCAAAGACGGCGACTTTGTGATGCATCTGCAAAACAATTCCCTGGAATGGGTTATCACCTATTATGCCATTATCAAACTCGGGGCGATTGTGGTGCCGCTTAATTTCAGATTTGTCGGTCAGGATATTCTGTATGCGGCTAAGATCTGCCAGCCCAAAGCCTTTCTGCTGGGATCCGAATTTTTGCCCGTAGTTCAGCCGGTCCAAAAAGACTTAAAAACCGTCAAAAATTATGTTTGCGTGGGGGGCGAGGTGCCGGATGATATGATCGATTATAAACTAATGGCCGCCTATGAAGAATCAGCCGAGGCCCTGGTCGATGTCGATGATCAGCATGATCTGGCCATGATGTTCACCTCCGGTACGACCGGTGACCCCAAACCGGTGCTGCACACCCATTACTCTCTGAACAATACGGCCATCGGCAACGGCATGAGTTATTTTGTCGAGAAAAACGATAATTATGTCTTTTTCCTGCCCCTGTATCACAGCGGCACCATGTTTTTGTGGGCGCCCTTCTATGCCACCGGTGCCACCGGCACCATTTTGCGGGAATTTAGCGATCCAAAGTGGATCATTGAAGCCATGGCCGAAGAAAAAGGCACCGACGTGCTGTTTGTGGTCCCGATCGCGATTGCCATCTTAAATGCCATCAACAAGGGCGATATCAAGCTGGCCAATTACGATCTTGCCAGCTGGCGCTACATGGAAATCGGGGCCCAGCCGGTACCCTTCGACGTCATGAAACGACTGGTGGATACCCTGCCCTGCGGCTGCTCCAACATTTACGGCATCACCGAGGGCGGCGGTGGCGGATTGTTTAATCTTTATCCGGAAGAAGTGCTGGAAAGACCGGGCTCCATCGGCAAACCCACATTCGGCATGGATGCCAGAGTCGTTGATTTTGAGGGCAACGATGTTCAGCCCGGTGAGGTCGGTGAGCTGCTGCTTAAAACCAGCCGCATGATGAAGGGCTATTTTCAAAATCCGGGATTGACGGAAAAATCGCTTAAAAATGACTGGTTGTACACCGGTGACCTGGTCAAGGTTGATGATCAGGGGTATTTCTATATTGTCGATCGCGCCAAAGACATGGTTACCAGCGGCGGGGAAAACATCTTTCCGGTCGAGATTGAAGACGCCCTGATGGACCACCCCAAGATCGACGATGTCGCCTGCATCGGCTACCCGGACGAACGCCTGGTGGAAATCGTCCTGGCCATCGTTCAGCTGAAGCAGGGGGAATCCATGACCGAAGAGGAGCTGATCGAATTTGCCAAGACCAAAATGGCCACCTACAAGGTGCCGCGCAAGGTGATTTTCGATCCGGTAATGAGAAATCCAACCGGCAAACTGATGAAACCCAAAATGCGCCAAAAATACACCGGCCGCAAGGAAGCATTTAAAAAGCTTGATTAAATAGTTTTTCACCACGGCAATTAAAAAAATCTTATTCCTCAGCGTTCTCTGCGAGCTCTGCGGTGAACTATTTGAATTAAAGGACAACTCCATGCTCATAACTGAAATTCTAGCCCGCAATGCCCGGGTATACGGCAATGAGATTGCGCTGGTTGAAAGAGATCCGGGTAACAACAGCCGCCAAGAAATTACCTGGAACGAGTTCGATGCCGATGCCAACCGTGTGGCCAATGCGCTGATCGCAAAGGGTATCCAGAAAGGCGATAAAGTCGTTCACCTGATGATGAACTGCATCGAGTGGCTGCCGGCTTATTTTGGAATCCTGCGCACGGGTGCCTGGGTGGTGCCGCTGAATTTCAGGTTCTCGGCCGCTGATATCAAATTGTGTAATGAAATCGCAGGCGGCAAAGCCATTGTCTTTGGCGAAGAGTTTATCGATCGGGTTGAGCAGATCAAAGCGGCATTGGATAAAACGGTTACCGACTATATATTTGTCGGCCCGGAAGATAAGCGGCCCGCCTTTGCCGGACAATACACGGATTTGTTGGCTTCCGCTTCTTCTGAAGCACCGCCGGTTGAATCCGATATGAATGACAGTGCGGCACTTTATTTTACTTCCGGAACCACCGGCACTCCCAAAGCGGTGCACTTAACCCACCGCAATCTGGAACATGCCTGCTATGTCGAAAACCGCCATCATTATCAAACCCATGAAGACAATTATCTGTGTATTCCACCACTGTATCACACCGGTGCCAAAATGCACTGGTTCGGCAATTTTTTGGTCGGAGCCAAAGGGGTACTCCTGAAAGGGCTAAACCCGAAGTGGATACTGGAAGCCATTTCGGAAGAACAGATCACCAATATTTTCCTGCTCGTTCCCTGGGCCCACGACATTCTGATCGCCATTGAAAACAATGAAGTCAATCTGGCCGACTATAAACTCGACCAGTGGCGCCTGATGCACATTGGCGCTCAACCGATTCCGCCCAGCCTGATAAGAAACTGGAAAAAAGTCTTCCCCAGCCATGACTACGACACCAACTATGGCCTGACCGAGACAACCGGACCGGGCTGTGTCCATCTGGGACTGGAAAACACCCACAAAGTCGGGGCCATCGGGGTTCCGGGCTTTGACTGGGAATGCCGCATTGTTGATTTTGAACATCAGCCGGTCGCCCCTGGAGAGCCCGGCGAACTGCTGGTCAAAGGTCCCGGGGTCATGCGGGAATATTACAAGAATCCGGAAGCCACCGCCGCGACTTTAAAAGACGGATGGCTGCACACCGGCGATATTGCCCGCATGGATGAAGACGGATTTATCTGGCTGGTTGATCGCGCCAAGGATGTCATTATCACCGGTGGAGAGAATATTTTTCCGGTGGAGATTGAAAGCCATATTATGAGTCATCCCAAAGTGCAGGATGTCGGTGTCATCGGCATGCCCGACGAACGTCTGGGCGAAATCGCTGCGGCCATCATCAAGGAAAAACCCAATCAGACCCTGACCGAGGCTGAAATAGCCGAGTTCTGTGAACAACTGCCCAGATACAAAAGGCCCAGAAAAATAATTTTCGCCGAAGTCCCGCGCAGCCCCACGGGTAAAATCGAAAAGCCCAAACTGAGACAAAAATACACAGGTGCAAAAGAACGAATTGCCAAACTGGAATAGGCCAAAGCGGAATCAGGAAAAAGCAAATGAGAAATTTCAAATTCATAATTTTAATTATCCTTTTGGCCTTCACTCTGCCCTACACGTATGGTGGATGCGTCCTTGTCTTCAGCAGTGGCGACACCGATTTCGACAAAGACCAGGTAGATGATGAACGTTCAGGCGGTTTTATCGGCAATTCCTCCCAAGCCGCTATTACGTCAACAAATGCCGAATCCCTTGCCGGCGGAGCGTTTGCCGGCGGTTTGTCAGGCGCCGAGCCGAAGGGTGTAAAAATGAGCCAACGGTTTAACACCGATCAATCAGATGTTTTTCGACCATTGAGGTTTCCTTTGGTATTGGGGGATGGTCTTCGCAGGATTGAGTTGGATACCGCATTGAACAGTTCCGGCCAATTAAACGTCATCACCGAAAGTGATAATTTAGCAGGCAGTTGCGGCGGCAAGCTTTCATACACATTGACCCTGAATCGGACAGCCGCAAAATTCAACGGAAATCTTCTATTTGCCGATTATTGTGATGCTGGAATTGTAATATCCGGCCAAACCGATGTTGACGGCACCTTTGAAGCAAGTTCCGGCGCATTCGATACAGCCTATTTCTCTTTTGATGATCTCTCCGATGACTCCCACAACTTGGATGGCAAAATTTCTATGGACTTTACCGATACACCCATCGTGGCAGCATTCAGCGCCTATAGTACAGACAAACACTCCGGGCAGGTATATTGGCTGAAAAACTACAGCATCAATCTTTTCGAGTTGTTTGATCGGGTTGAAGTAGAAATTTTTGGCACGTTCTACCATCCGGATAACGGATTCGTAACGTTAACAACATCTGAACCTTTTGTCATTTTTGAACCGGACGACTGGCCCGCCTCGGGTCTTCTGGTCATACAGGGCGATAGCGCTACTAAAGCCCGACTCATTGCAATAGATCAAGTGCTATACAGAATCGAAGCCGATACGGATGGTGATGGGATTTTCGATTGGAATTCCGGAAACCTTTATTGGACTGATTTGTGATTTACAAAGTAAAGATCAGGGTCCAGGGGGCCTAGCATTGGTCCGCCCCGGTGCGGTAATATGGGTGATTACATTTAGCAGCAGCATTCAGGTGTCAGGTTTCGGGTGTCAGCAAGCGAAGTCGACACGCTGGCTCGGAGTCGCTCATGATATGGACTTTCTTTCACCGTTGATGGCCTTCAGTTGCAACCCGATCAGGGCTATGGATTCAGGATTCGAATTTTCTCATATGAAACCACATAAAATCCGTAGCTGTTCCAGGTAGCATCACACCGCAAAGATCGCAGAACGCCGAGAAAGTAATCATAGACAATCTCTGCGTACTCAGCGATCTCTGCGGTGAACTAAAATGTTTCTCTTCCGATCAGACTGGACGCTCGCGGCCAGAGGCGGAGCTCGTATGAAACTTCATTTCCAAAGTTTCTTTTTTTGATCACCTGAAACCATTAACAACGTTGACAGGGTT
>Ga0210122_1000528_pt1 | contig 13245 bp, 10 predicted proteins | sample Muzzi_CordB_D2_FD_185530 | JGI IMG/M metagenome (GOLD analysis project Ga0210122, IMG submission 185530) | Wetland microbial communities from San Francisco Bay, California, USA, that impact long-term carbon sequestration - Muzzi_CordB_D2 (SPAdes) | ecosystem: Environmental > Aquatic > Marine >... | reverse complement strand
GCTGGAGAAGGCGAAGCTTGACGTCACCTCGGCGGAGGCCGCCGTCGCCAGTGCGGTGGCGACGCTGGAGGTGCGCCGCCGCGAGCTGGAAAGCGCCAAGGCGCGCCTGATCCAGCCGGGCGAGGTTAACGCCGACGCGCGCTCGGCTTCCTGCTGCATCCAGGTGTATTCGCCGATCGACGGCCGCGTGCTTAAGATCGTCGCGGAAAGCGAACAGGTCGTGCAGGCGGGCGCGCCGCTGCTCGAGATCGGCAATCCCCGCGATCTCGAAATCGTCGTCGATTTTTTGTCGCGCGACGCGGTGCGGATCAAGCCGGGCCAGTCGGCGCGGATCGAGAGCTGGGGCGGCGAAACCATTCTCAATGCCAAGGTCAAACGGATCGAGCCGACCGGCTTCACCAAGGTCTCGGCGCTCGGCATCGAGGAGCAGCGCGTCAAGGTGATCCTGGACTTCAGCGGGCCGCCATCGAAGTGGCAGCAACTCGGCCACGGCTACCGCATCATCGCCCGGGTGGTGGTCTGGCAAAGCGAGGACGTCTTGCAGGTGCTGTTGGGCGCGCTGTTCCGTGAGGGCGATAACTGGGCGGTATTCGTGGTCGCTGACGGCCGCGCGCGCCGCCGCCTGGTCACCATCGGCCAGCGCAACCTGCACGCGGCGCAGGTGATCGACGGCCTGAAGCCGGACGAGCAGGTGGTGCTGCACCCCAGCGACCGTGTGCATGACGGCGTGCGCGTCGAGCCGCGCGGCTGACACACCGGCCGCCGCCGAAACCAATGCCGGGCGGCGCGGGTTGACCTCCGCAATTCGGAGGCAATCGTGACCAAGACCTGAGACAACCAGGTTCACATGGAGGTGGTTGGCGCCACGGCGCGGCCGTCTTGCTCCGTCCCTGCTTTCGCGAACGGCAACAAGCTGATATTGGGGCGCAACATGCAAACGACTGCTGCCACCGGCCTCGACAGTGTGCGCGCCGAGATCGCGCGCGCCTGCCGCGACGCGTCGCGCGATCCGGCCGGGGTGACGCTGATAGCGGTGTCGAAGACATTTCCGGCTGAGTCGATCGAGTCCGTGATCGCTGCCGGCCAGTGCGTGTTCGGCGAGAACCGCGTGCAGGAAGCCAAAGCCAAGTGGCCGCCGCTGCTGCACAAGCATGCCGGCCTGTCGCTGCACCTGATCGGGCCGCTGCAATCGAACAAGGCCAAGGACGCGGTGGCGCTGTTCGATGCCATCCATTCGGTCGACCGTGCCAGCCTGTGCGAAGCACTGGCCAGAGAGATCGCCAGGCAGGGCCGAAAGCCGCTGCTGTTCGTCGAGATCAACACCGGCGCCGAACCGCAGAAGGCGGGTGTGCCGCCGCAGGATGCCGACGCCTTTCTCGCCGCCTGCCGCGACCGCTACGGGCTGGAGATCGGCGGGCTGATGTGCATCCCGCCGTTCGAGGAAGCGCCCGGCCCGCATTTCGCGCTCACCGCCAAAATCGCCAGGCGTAACGGCCTGAAGCTGCTGTCCATGGGCATGAGTGCCGATTTCGCAACCGCCATCCAGCTCGGCGCCACGCATGTGCGCGTCGGCAGCGCGATCTTCGGGGTGCGGCCGCGGCATTAGTGGCCCGGGCATGACAATTCAGAGGAGCCCCCATGCACGATACCGACCCTGAGCTCGAGCGTTGGCAGTCGCGGTTCGCCGCGCCCGGCTATCTGTTCGGCACCGCGCCCAATGTGTTCCTCAAGACGCACGCGCATCTCTTGCAGAAGGGACAAAGCGCGCTGGCGGTGGCTGACGGCGAGGGTCGCAACGGCGTGTTCATGGCCGAGCAGGGGCTCGACGTGCTGTCGGTCGATTTCTCTCAGCTTGCCCAGGACAAGGCCCGTGAGCTGGCGCGGCGGCGCGGCGTGACGTTGCGGTTCGAACAGGCCGACATGATCGGGTGGCGCTGGCCGCCGAATCGTTTTGATGTCGTGGCGGCGATCTTCATTCAGTTCACGGGGCCGGCCGGGCGCGAAAAAATGTTCGCCGGCATCAAGCAAACGCTAAAGCCGGGCGGCCTGCTGTTGATGCAGGGCTACCGGCCCAAGCAACTCGAATACAAGACCGGTGGCCCGCCGCACGTGGAAAACCTCTATACGCGTGATCTGCTGGAGCAGGCGTTTGGCGATTTCGCCGCCCTCGACATCAGCGAGCACGACAGTGTCATCGAGGAAGGCAGCGACCACGACGGCTTGTCGGCGCTGATCGATCTGGTGGGGCGGAAGTAAAGGGCGCTTCCGGCAGCGCTGCGGGACGCCCGGCGTCACGCCCGGCAATGACAGCGCAGCAGCCGGGCAGATTACCTGAACCGCGGCGGATAGCCGGGCGGATTGGCGGGCTGGGCGCCGGAGACGGTATCGAGCGGTTTCTTCAAGAGGCTTGAGCGCCGCATATTGGCGGTCGACGGTGCATAGACCGGCGTCCCCTGCACCGGCGGCGCATAGACTGGCGCGCCTGGTTTCGGCGGCGCGTAAGCCGGAGCGGCGGGCGCGGCCTGCGGCTGCAGGGGCGGCGCGTCGTACTCGGCGGAATCCTCGCCGCCGCCGCGCTGGCTCATGCTGGCGCTGCGCCAACGCTCGATCACCGAGGAGATCAGGTCGCAATTGACGCTGTTGCCGGCGTCGGTGCGGGTATTGCCGACGGCCTCGCTGTCCGGCCTGAACTCGGCCGCCAGCTCCTTGAAGCGCATGCGCGTCGGCATCGCCACGCCGGAGCCGAAGGCGAACACCTCGCGGGTACCGAGCGAGGGGATGAACGAGAGCAGATTGGTGGCCGCGTCAGACACCGCCGAACGGATCAGATACTGATCGCGATCGTTGGCGAGCCGCATGACGAAGAAGGTCGAGCACTGCGAAATAATGGTGGGATCGATCTCGGCCGGGCGCTGGGTCACAAGCCCGAGGAAGACGCCGTATTTGCGTCCTTCCTTGGCGATCCGCGAAAGAGCGCGGCGGGTCGGGCCGAAGCCGACCTTCTTGTCGGCCGGCGCGTAGCGGTGTGCCTCCTCGCAGACGAACAAAAGCGGCGCCACGCCATCGCTCCACAGGCCAAAGTCAAAGGCCATGCGGCAGAGCACCGATACCACCGAGTCGACCACCTCGGCCGGGAAGCCGGCGAGCTGCATGATGGTCATCGGCTTGCCGTCGGACGGCAGCCGAAACAGACTGCCGATGATCTCCGCCATGGTATCGCCGCCGATGTTCGCGTTCTCGAACATAAAAGCGTAGCGCGGATGATTGCGGAAGGTCTGAATGCGCGAAATCAGCTTGTGATAGACGACGCGCGAGGAGCGGTTCTCCAGCTTGCCCATGCGTTCGTCGAGCAGACCGATCAGGTCCTCGATGCGGTAGGGCACCGGGGTATCGGCGGTGAAACCGGCATCGCGCGGGTCCCGCCGCTTGTTCAGCGAGCGCTCGGCGCCGGACTTGTATTGGAGATAGGCTGACTTCGCCAGCGGGATAACTTCAGATAGGATTTCGACTTCCTCGTCGACGCCGGGCCGGCCGCCAAAGAAAACATCGACGGTTTCCTCGAAATTGAACAGCCAGAACGGCAGCCGCAGATTGCGCGGGGTGAGTACCTGCGCCTTATCCCCGAAGCAGCGGCTGTATTCGTTGTGCGGATCGACCAGGAAGATGCGCAGGTTCGGCCGCGTTTCGAGAATCTGCTGCAGCACGATGGCAACGCCGCTCGACTTGCCGACGCCGGTGGCGCCCAGCACGGCGAAATGGCGACTGACCAGATGGTCGACGTCGATATGCACGCCGATGTTCGAATTCTGTTGCAGGTCGCCGACATGGGCGTGGTCCGAATCGGCGGTGCCGTAAATCAGCCGCAGCTCGTTTTCGCCGAGCAGCATCGCGTCGTCACCGATATTCGGATATTCGGTGATGCCGCGCTGGAATGTCTCCGCGCCACCCGGTGCAGCACGGATCTCGCCAATCAGGTCGATCCGCGCCACCTTGCGGTAGGTCGGCCTGCCGCCCGCGCTACCGGCGGCCGGTGCCTGCTCGCCAACCTCAGTGATCAGACCAATGATGGTGCAGTTGGCCGTGCGCAGCTCCATGAACTTGCCGACCGTTGGACTTTCGCCCGGCGTCGTGCGTTCGTTGAGCTCGACGGTCGCGTGCGCGCCGCTGACGACCATGACACGGCCGACGGCCTCGGGTCCCGGACGGACGGATGCGGCTGCACCGTGCGAGGATTGAGAATCCATGCCAGCCCCTCTGACGCAATTTCTTCTTGTCGGGTCACCACACGCTGGCGGCACCGTCACAAGGGGTAGCATGCGGCCAGTGAGGGTTGTCTTAATGAAGTGGTGAGGATTGGCGGCGGGTGCCGCCATGATTAAGCAATGGTTCCAATTTGGGTAAAATTCAATTTATGACGATGCGGCTATGCGGGCCGAGCCGCCTGAGCAGCCGACGCAAGGCGGACAATTCAAGCGCAACGCAGCCGGCGGTCGGCGCAAAGCCGGGTCTTGCCGCGTGAATGAACACGGCGCTGCCGCGGCCGGCCACGCGCGGACAGGTATTGTGATCGAGCTCGACGATGAAATCGTACAGTGCGTCGGCGCGGGCGAGGCGGTCCGCGCTGGCCTGAGGCGGCAGCTTGACCGGCTGGTTGTAATGGCGGTCGGCAGGGTTCTCGCACCAGCCGTCGTCCGGCCGAATCCGGCGGGTCGGCAGCAGGGTGGCCGGGCGCGGATGGCGGTCGGCACGCCACCATAACCGGACGAGCCGGAAGCGCCCGCGCGGGGTTGTGCCGTCGCCTTCGCGCTTGTTGGCCTTGATGCCGCCGCGGCCGAGCGCGACCGGCAGGGCGAGCGGCCCGGCGGTCAGCCAGCCCTTGCTCGCCGCGCCCGGCTTGCCACGTACCGAAATGCGGGCCAGTGTTCTTTTTCGCATTGTGAACAACCTCTTGCCAGCGCGGCGGCAAGAGCTAAATACCAGTTCTCGTTTGCTCTTCTAGCCTTTAATGCTCTAGTTCGGAAACTTCGGCGCGAGCCGGCGCTACGGCGTTTTTCTGGGGGTTTTCCAGCAATGGCCAGCAAGCGGACCATCCTCATCGTCGATGACGACACCGAGTTGCGCGAAGCGCTGGTGGAACAGCTGGCGCTGCACGAGGAGTTCGACGCCGTGGCCGTCGACAGCGGCACCCAGGCGGTGCAGGCGGCCAAGACCGGGCAGATCGACCTGGTCATCATGGATGTCGGGTTGCCCGATGTGGACGGCCGCGAGGCGGTGCGCATCCTGCGCAAGGGCGGGTTCAAGGCGCCGATCATCATGCTCACGGGCCACGACACCGATTCCGATACCATTCTGGGCCTGGAATCCGGTGCCAACGACTATGTCACCAAGCCGTTCCGTTTCGCCGTCCTGCTGGCGCGGATCCGCGCGCAGCTCAGGCAACACGAGGCGAGCGAAGACGCCGTGTTCGCCATCGGGCCCTACACCTTCCGGCCAAGCTCCAAGGTCCTGCTGACACCCAAGGGCGGCAAGGTGCGGCTGACCGAGAAGGAAACAGCAATCCTGCGCTATCTTTTCCGCGCCGGGCAGAAACCCGTGTCGCGCGAGATGCTGCTGCAGGAAGTGTGGGGCTACAATTCCGGCGTCACCACCCACACGCTGGAGACGCACATCTATCGGCTGCGGCAGAAGATTGAAAAGGACGCCGCCGCACCCGCGATCCTGGTTACGGAAGCCGGCGGCTACAAGCTGATCCCGTGAGCGGTGTCTTTTTCGTCAACCGGGGTGCGTTACCAGGTCAGCCAAAGCCGAATCGGGTAGCGCGAGCCCGGAACGACAGAGCATCGAACCATGTCGCTCGAAGACGACATCGCCTTTTTTGAACAGGTGCCAACGTTGGCGGCGCTGGGCAAACAGGCATTGCGCGTGCTCGCCATCGGCGCCGAAATCCGTCATCTGCAAAGCGGCGCAGTGCTGTTCTATGCCGGCGAACTCGCCGATGGCGGCTATATCGTGCAGGAGGGCGCGCTGCAGGTCGAGCCGGGCGGCGGCGGCGCCGAATACACGATCGGGCCGGGCACGCTGTTGGGCGAGCTTTCGCTGCTCTCCGACGCCGTCAGCCCGGTGACTGCGATCGCGACCGAGCCGACGGTGGTGGTGCGCATCTCGCGCAATCTGTTCCGCAAAATGCTGGAAGGCTACCCGGCCGCCGCCAAGCGTCTGCGCGACATGATGGCCGGGCGGCTGGATGCCTGGACGCAGGAGCTGGAAGGCGTGCTGCGGAAGATGGACCGGGCGGAGTAGCTGCACGCCGCCTGGTGTCCCCGACACGGTGCAGCGCTGATCCGGGACCCCGGTCAGGTCTCCCTTGAGCTGGGTCCCGGGTCTGCAGCGCACCACTTCGTGCGGCGCTGTGCCCGGGACACGAATCAGAGTTCAATCGTCGCCGTCACCGGCACGTGGTCGGAGGGGCGCTCGGCGCCGCGGTACTGCTTGGCGATATCGATTGCCGAGACGCGGCCGGCGATCGCGTCCGATGTCCAGATGTGATCGAGCCGTCGGCCGCGGTCGGCGGCGCGCCAGTCCGCGGCACGATAGCTCCACCAGGTGTAGAGCTTCTTCGGCTCGGGCGTGAGCACGCGCATGGAATCGATCCAGCCCCCGGCGGTACGGGCGCGCGTCAGCTTGTCGCATTCGACCGGCGTGTGCGACACCACCTTGAGCATTTGTTTATGGCTCCAGACGTCGTGTTCGAGCGGTGCCACATTGAGGTCGCCGACGAGAATGGCGCGCTCGGCGCGCGCCGGGCGCAACCCTTCATGCGCGCGCATCTCATCGAGGAAAGAGAGCTTGTGCGCGAATTTCGGATTGATCGCGGGGTCGGGCTCGTCGCCGCCCGCCGGAACGTAGAAATTATGCAGCGTGATCGGATCGCTCAAGCCCGCGCGCTCGCCGAGCACCACCGCGACGTGGCGGCAATCGCGCTTGCCGCAGAAACTCCGGATATCGATGCCCTCGAACGGCACGCGCGAAAGCACGGCGACGCCGTGATAACCCTTCTGCCCGTTGAGGGCAGCGTATTCGTAGCCGAGCCGCCTGAAGCGTTTGAGCGGAAAGGCGTCGTCAGGGCATTTTGTTTCCTGCAGGCAGATTACGTCGGGCCGCGTGCGCTTGATAAACTTGGCGACGAGATCGATGCGCAGGCGGACGGAATTGATATTCCAGGTGGTGATTTTCAGCGGCATGTCCGAATCGTCGCACCGCGGCTTGACCCGCGGGTCCACGCAATCATCGCGATTCAATGAAGCGGCAGATGGATTGCCGGGTCAAGCCCGGCAACGGCGCGGACGGAATGGCGTCCACTAATTATGATAATTCGTGTAGTCGATGCGGAACAGGCTGGGGTCGGGCCGCGTGCTGGTGTCGAGATTGTACACCGCCACGGTGGTGTCGTAGCCCTGCGGATCGGTCACCGTCCACTGCTTGAGCTGCATGTCCTTGGCGGAGAACATGATCATCAGCCGGCTGGTGCCGACCAGTCCGTTCTTCTCCTCAACCACCACGGTGACGAACACGTCGTCGGCATAGACCGCGACCAGGTTGGTGTCCTTCAGCAGATTGACATGGCCGGCAAGCAGGAAGCGTAACGGCGTCTGCGACAGCGGATAGACGTCCTGTGTCGCCAGCCTGCGGTCGCGCACCACCACGGACTGGCCGTCGGCGACGATGGAGATCGGACTCGGCGGGTCGTATTCGAAGCGCACCCGGCCCGGCTTGAAGATGAAGAACTCGCCCTTGCTGCGGCTGCCGTCGGGGCCGACCTGAACGAAATTGCCGGTCAATATTTGCGTGTTGGACAGATAGTTGTCGACCCGGTTGATGATGGTGCGCTGCTTGTCGTTGAGCGCGGTGGTGTTGCCGGTCTGGCCGAGCAGCGCAGCGAAGGGATTGGAGATGGGGTTGGGCGCCTGCGGCGCCGTCTGCGCGATTCGCCGGGAACCGGCGGGCTTCGCGAGCCTGGCCGCCGGCGCCACGGAACCGGTGACGTCACGCGGGATGTTGGCCGGTCGCGGGTTCGGCAGCGGCACCGTGTCCGGCGTGCGCGCGGCCGCGGGAGTTTTGGCGGCGGCGGTCTGGCCTGGCGCCGAAGCGAAGGTCAGGCAGGCCAGCACGGCCACCAGCGCCGCTTTGTAGCCTGTTCGCGCCCCGTGATTTGCCGCCATCCTTCGCCTCGCCTCTCGCCTTGGTCCCGACCGCCTTATATGGGGCCGGTATGGCTATTTCGCGACCCGCGCAATCCAGGCACTTTCGCTTGGCTTATTCGCGAACCGGGCGATTCTCAATAGTGCGCCGCCGTGCTCAACAAGGCCGGTCATGCTCGGCGGCGTTACTGGCCGTCCTCCGGTATCAGGATCTCGCGCTTGCCGGCGTGATTGGGCTGGCCGACGACGCCTTCCTTCTCCATGCGTTCCATCAGCGTGGCGGCGCGGTTGTAGCCGATCTGCAGCCGGCGCTGGATATAGGAAGTGGAGGCCTTGCGGTCGCGCGCCACCACAGCGACCGCCTGTTGATAAAGGTCGCCGCCTTCGGCCAGGCCCATGCCGGTGGAATCGAACACGGCGCCGTCCTCGCCTTCCTCGTCGTCGCTGGCGGTAACCTCATCCAGGTATTCGGGCTGGCCCTGCGACTTGAGGTGGCGCACCACCTTTTCCACTTCGTCGTCCGAGACGAAGGGCCCGTGCACGCGGCTGATGCGGCCGCCGCCGGCCATGTAGAGCATGTCGCCCTGGCCCAGCAGTTGCTCGGCGCCCTGCTCGCCGAGGATGGTGCGACTGTCGATCTTGGAGGTGACCTGAAAGGAGATGCGGGTCGGAAAGTTTGCCTTGATGGTGCCGGTGATGACGTCGACCGAGGGACGCTGTGTCGCCAGGATGCAGTGGATGCCGGCGGCACGCGCCATCTGCGCCAGCCGCTGGATGGCGCCTTCGATGTCCTTGCCGGCGACCATCATCAGGTCGGCCATCTCGTCGACGATCACCACCACGAAGGGCAAGGGTTCGAGATCGAGCCGCTCTTTCTCGTAGATCGCCTCGCCGGTTTCCTTGTCGTAACCGGTGTGCACGGTGCGGGTGAGTGTCTCGCCTCTCGCCTTGGCCTCGGCAAGCCGCACATTGTAGCCCTCGATATTGCGCACACCGAGTTTCGACATCTTTTTGTAGCGCTCCTCCATCTCGCGCACCGCCCATTTCAGTGCGACCACCGCTTTTTTCGGATCGGTGACCACGGGCGTGAGCAAATGGGGAATGCCGTCATAAACGGAAAGCTCGAGCATCTTCGGGTCGACCATGATGAGCCGGCACTGGTCCGGGCGCAGCCGGTAGACCAGCGACAGGATCATGGTGTTGATGGCGACCGACTTGCCGGAGCCGGTGGTGCCCGCGATCAGGAGATGCGGCATGCGCGAGAGATCGACGATGACCGACTCGCCGCCGATGGTCTTGCCAAGACAGAGCGGCAGCTTGGCAGTGTGTTCATTATAGTCCTTGCCGGACAACAGTTCGCGCAGGACCACCTTTTCGCGCGAGGGATTGGGCAGTTCGATGCCGATGGCGTTGCGGCCCGACACCACGGCGACGCGCGCGGACACCGCGCTCATCGAGCGAGCGATGTCGTCGGCGAGTCCGATGACGCGTGACGACTTGATGCCGGGCGCCGGCTCCAGCTCGTAGAGCGTCACCACCGGGCCGGGCCGTGCATTGATGATCTCGCCGCGCACGCCGAAGTCCTGCAGCACGGTTTCCAGCGCCGTCGCATTGGCGTCGATCTGATCCTTCGACACGGTGGATCGGTCGGAAACGCGCGCCGCCGCCAGCAGATTGAGCGAAGGCAGCACGAAGCCGTTGCCGGTGCGGCGGGGCGGAATACGCGCAGCGGCGGTGCGGCGGCGCGTCGCCGGCCGCGGCGCGTCGTCTTCGTCCTCGTAATCGTCGTCTTCGTCCAAAGCAGGCGCCATGTCGGGCGCGGCGATGCGACCGAGCCCGTCAAAGCGCGGTTCGACGCGGCCGGCGGCGGGCGCCGTGGCGCGCAAGGGCGTGGGTGGCGTCACGCGCAGAAAACGCAGCAGGCGCGCCTTCCAGCTCAACAGCGCATGCGCGAAGAAGCCGAGCCAGGCGGAGGCGCGATCCGCCTCCTCCTCGTCATGTTCGTCGTCCTCTTCAGCTTCGGCCGGCGCTTGTGCGCGAGGCTGCGGCCAGTGCAGCCCGGCGGCGACGGCGAGCGAGGCCAAGGTGACGATGCCGAGCACGACCGAGATGATGAACAGGGAGAAACCCGATAACGGTGCGATCAGGCCGGGCAGCCGCAGCAGCGCGTCGCCGCAGACGCCGCCCAGACCGGTCGGCAGCGGCCAGGAGCCGGCATGGGGCAGCGTTGCCGCGAAGCCGGCGGCCAGCAAAGTGGCCACAATCCACATCAGGCCGCGCCATTTATCGCCCAGCGACCGGTGCGACAGCAGCCGCCAGCCGAGCAGCGCCTCCGGCGCGAGCAGCAGCACGGCGGCGAGCCCGAGCAATTGCATGGCGAGGTCGGAGAAGATGGCTCCGGGCAGCCCGAGCAGATTGTGGATCGGCTTTTGCGTGGCGTGGCTGAGCGAGGGATCCTGCACCGACCAGGTGGCGAGCGCGATGGCACCGAGCAGCGCCAGCGTCAGCAGCGCCAGGCCGGCAAGCTCGCTCAGCCGCCGCCGCAGGATGTCGCGGAAGTGGTCCGTGACGAAAGCCAGCGCGTCGAGGCTGCGATCGGTTGCTGCCATTCTCAAACCCCTTGCTCGCGCATAATCCCGATAACCGGATCCCGCTTTTCGGGATTATGCGTTCTCCCTATCCCAACACGCCGACAATGCGGTGCAGCGCCTCCGCCGTCGCGGTCCTGTCCTGCACCATGGCGACGCGGATGTAGTCCGCGCCAGGATTCGAACCGTCGGTCTGCGCGCGGGCGAGGTAGCGCCCCGGGACCACGCGCACGCCGGTCTCGCGCCACAGCCGTTCGGTCACAGCTTCGCTGCCGCCGTGTGCGGAAACGTCAAGCCAGAGGAAAAAGCCGCCGGCCGGCCGCGCATAGCCGTAACGGCTGCCGATGATGCGGTCGGCGAGATCGAACTTGGCGGCGTAGAGCCTGCGATTTTCCTCCACATGCGCCTCGTCGCCATAGGCGGCGACGGCGACATGTTGCGCTGGCGTCGGCACCTGCGGAGCGGCGACGTTGCGCAGTTCGAGGAACGCGCCAAGGAAATTCCTGTCGCCGGCGGCGAAGCCGACGCGCAGGCCGGGCAGGTTCGACCGCTTGGACAGCGAATGAAAGACGATCGTGTTGGCGAAATCCGGCGCCGCGGTCTCCAGCATGCCGGGCGGCGGTTGCTCGGTGTAGATTTCGCAATAGCACTCGTCGGCGAAGACGAGGAAACCGAAGCGGCGGGCGAGCGCGCCGAGTTTGTCGAGATAGGCGCGGTCGGCGACCGCGCCTTGCGGATTCGACGGCGAGGCGATGTAGAACGCGACCGTTCGCGCGAGCAGCGCTTCGTCGAGCGCCTCGAGATCGGGCAGGAACCCGCTCTTGCGCGTCGCCGGCAGATAGACCGGCTCGCAATCGGCGGCGAGCGCGCCCGCCGCATAGGCGGCGTAGAACGGATTGGGGATCAGCATGGCCGGCTTGCCGGCGCGCGGGGCGACCCACCGCACGGCGGCGATGGCCGCGAGAAAGAGGCCTTCGCGGGTGCCGTTGAGCACCAGCACTTCGCTGTCGGGATCGACCGCGCGCGGCAACCGGTAGCGGCGAGCGAGCCAGGCGGCCACCGCCTGGCGGAACGGCTCGATGCCCTTGTTGGCCGGGTAGCGGCCGAACTCGGCAAGATGGGCGGCCAGCACCGGCCCGACGAACGGCGGGATGGCGTGCTGCGGCTCACCGACCGACAGGTTGATAACCGGCTTGCCCGGTTCGATGCCGGCGATCAGTTCGCTCAGCCGCACGAAGGGCGAGCGGGAATCGACCGCCTTGGGCTTAGGTGAGGAAGGCTCGCGCTGGGCGGTCATTGTGGACATGTCGGTACGATGGCGGGTCAAAGGCCCGCAGAATGGCAGCCACATTAAAGAGGGCGAGGTTAAGACCCCGTTAACCAATCGGGGCGGCTTCGCCTCCCTCGCCATGGATGGGGCCCGACCCGGAAAGAGAGAGGCCCCGGCCCATTGCTGGACCGGAGCCTCCACGGAAGGGACAGTGCCGGGTTTCCGCCCCTACCGCTAGCCTGTCACTTCAGCGCGCGTGATCTTTTCCGAAAACCGGTACCCACTTTTCGGGATCACGCGCGCGGCGCTTAGTGGACCACCTCGCCGTGCAGGTTGATGTCCAGGCCCTCGATCTCGACCTGCTTGCTGACGCGCAGGCCGATCACCGCGTCGATCACCTTGAGGATGACGAAGCTCGCGATACCGGACCAGATGATCGTGGCCAGCGTGCCGAGGAACTGGATCCAGACCTGATGGCCCATCGACACGCCCTCGTCGAGGCCGACGCCGCCGAAGCTGCTGCTGATAAAGACACCGGTCAGAATGGCGCCGACAAAGCCGCCGACACCGTGAACCCCGAAGGCATCAAGCGAATCGTCATAGCCAAGCATCGGCTTGAGCGAGGTCGCGGCCCAGGCACACGCGACGCCGGCGGCGATGCCGATGATCAACGCCCCCGTCGGGCCCACGAAGCCCGAGGCCGGGGTGATGGCGACGAGACCGGCGACGGCACCGGAGATGATGCCGAGTACGCTCGGCGTGCCGCGGCCGATCCACTCGTAGAACATCCAGGCCAGCGCCGCGGCCGCCGTGGCGATCTGGGTAACGGCCATGGCCATGCCGGCGGTGCCGTCGGCGGCAAGCTCCGAACCGGCGTTGAAGCCGAACCAGCCGACCCACAGCATCGACGCGCCGATGAGGCTGTAGACCAGGTTATGCGGCGCCATGTTTTCCGTGCCGAAGCCCTCACGCTTGCCGAGGACGAGGGCACAGACGAGACCCGCGACACCAGCGTTGATGTGGACCACCGTGCCGCCGGCGAAGTCCTTGACGCCAAGGCCACCGAGGAAGCCGCCGCCCCACACCCAGTGGCAGATCGGGCTGTAGACGATGATGCTCCAGAGCCCCATGAACCAAAGCATGGCTGAAAACTTCATGCGGTCGGCAAAGGCACCGGCGATCAGCGCCG
>Ga0210122_1000526_pt1 | contig 13257 bp, 13 predicted proteins | sample Muzzi_CordB_D2_FD_185530 | JGI IMG/M metagenome (GOLD analysis project Ga0210122, IMG submission 185530) | Wetland microbial communities from San Francisco Bay, California, USA, that impact long-term carbon sequestration - Muzzi_CordB_D2 (SPAdes) | ecosystem: Environmental > Aquatic > Marine >... | reverse complement strand
TTTCCGCACGCCACGCTGCACATGAAGCGGACCGTCGGTCCCGCGCCAGCCATCCTGGCCGCCATGGGCATGTTCCATGCGCTTGAAATAGGGCAGCACATGGCGATAGCCCCAGCCGGCCGCGCCGTGCTCTTCCCAATGGTCGTAGTCGCAGGCATGGCCGCGCACATAGACCATGCCGTTGATCGAGGATGAACCGCCGACCACCTTGCCGCGCGGGCAGACGATCCTGCGCCCGCCGAGATGCGGTTCCGGCTCAGACTGGTAGCCCCAGTCGTAGGTCGACATGTTCATCGGATAGGACAGTGCCGCGGGCATCTGGATCAGCGGCCCCATGTCGGTGCCGCCATATTCCAGCACCAGGACCGTATGTTTGCCATCCTCGGAGAGTCTGTAGGCCATGGCGCAGCCCGCCGAGCCCGCGCCGACGATAATGAAGTCGAATTCCCGTGACATAGCCATTCGCCCCCCGAAAGAGGCTGGTTTCAGCCCAGCCCCAACTGTCGCAAGATCGCCCGGGTCGCAGGATGCGCCGGGTCTTCCATGCCGGTCAATACCGTGAAATGGTTCACCCCGGATATTGCCTCGGCGACGGTTTCAACACCCTTCGCGCCCCACGCCGCAGCCATGGTCTCGGACTGCCAGCGGAAGGCGTCGGTCTCGTCGCCGCCCCAGTAAAGCGCGAGCGGTGCGTCACTGGCGGGCTCCAAGAACAGCGGACTGTTGCGGCGCGCCGTTTCCCCGTTCATGCCGACCTTGATATTGATGGTGGTATTCAGCAATGGCTCCAGGTCGAAAACGCCGCTGACGGAAACGCCGCCCTTGACCAGGTCCTTCGGCAGATCAGCACCAAATTCCGCCCAGTCGGTAGCCATCGCCATACCGACAAGCTGTCCCCCGCAGGAATGGCCGGAAACGGTGATGCGATTGGGATCGCCGCCGAAACGTTCAGACTCGCGCCACAGCCAGGCCAGCGCGGCGCGACACTGGCGGGCGATCTCATCAATCGTGATGTTTGGGCAAAGCCCGTAATCGATCACTGCCACATGGGAGCCGGCTGCAACCAGTGGGCGGGCGACGAAGCTGGACGACTTCCTGTCATTGGCCTGCCAGTAGCCGCCATGGATATACATATGGACCGGCGCGCCTTCCGCATCGGCCAAGAACAAATCCAGCATCTCGACATCGCTGTCGCCATAGGAAAGCGTACGCATCGCCTTCGCATCGGCCTGCCAGGCCGCACTCTTCGCCGCCCACTCGGCCAGCAGAGAGGGATGTTCGGGAACATTGGCGCGGTTGTTGTATTGCCCTTCGGCCTCGGGATCGATCATGTTCTAAACTCCAAGATAGCGATGGGCGATTTGGGGGTCAGCGGCAAGGTCGGGGGAGTTGCCGGACCAGACCACGCGACCCTTCTCCAGTATATAGTGCCGATCGGCGATGCCCGTCAGGGCGGCAATGTCCTTGTCGATCACCAGGATTGCCTGGCCGGACTGTTTCAACCACGCCAGCGCGTTCCAGATTTCCTGGCGGATCAGCGGGGCCAGACCTTCCGTCGCCTCATCCAGGATCAGCAACTTCGGGTTGGTCATCAGGGCACGGGCGATAGCAAGCATCTGTTGTTCGCCGCCCGACAGCGTGTTGCCCATATTGCTGGCTCTTTCAGCCAGGCGCGGGAACATTTCGCAGACCGAACGGTAATTCCACGGGTTATCCCCGGAGGCCGTCGCCACCATGTTTTCGCGCACCGTCAGGTTGGGGAATATCTGCCGGCCCTCCGGCACCAGACCGATCCCGGAGCGCGCAACCCGATAGGCCGACCAGCCGGCCATCTCGACACCGCCGAACAGGACCGATCCGCGCCGCGGCGGCGTCAGCCCCATGATGGAGCGGACAGTTGTCGTCTTTCCCATGCCGTTGCGGCCCATAAGCGTCACCACCTCGCCGGCGGAAATCTCCAGCGAGACGCCGAACAACACCTGGCTGGCGCCGTAAAAGGTCTCGATGTCACACACGGCAAGCATCAGGCGTCAACCCCCAGATATGCGTCGCGCACTTCAGCGTTGACGCGGATATCCTCGGGCGCCCCGCTGGCGATGGACCGGCCATACACCAGCACGGTGATACGGTCGGCCAGCGAGAACACCACATCCATATCGTGCTCCACCAACAGGATCGCGAGCTTGCCCTTCAAGCCAACCAGCAATTCCACCATGCATTGGGATTCGTCATGGCCCATGCCGGCCATCGGTTCATCCAGCAGCAGCAGCTTCGGCTCAGTAGCCAGCGCCATGGCGAGTTCCAACTGGCGCTGCTCGCCGTGGGCAAGATTTGCTGCCGGCACATCTTCACGGCCATCCAGCCCGACACGCGCCAGCACCGCGCGGGCGGGGTCGCGCAGGGTCTCGTCTTCTCTGGCGTTGCCCCAGAAGCGAAAGCTGTGGCCCTGATGGGCCTGAATCGCCATGGCGACATTGTCTTCCGCCGTGAAGCCCAGGAACAGGCTGGTAATCTGGAACGACCGCGCGAGGCCCGCCCGCGCCCGCGCGTCCGCGCTCAACCTCGTGACATCCCGCCCATCGAATTGGACCGAGCCCGCATCCGGGCACATTTCGCCGGAAAGCTGGGCGACCGCTGTAGTCTTGCCGGCGCCGTTGGGCCCGATCAGCGCATGGACCTCGCCAGGGTAAACCTCGAGGTTGAGCCCGTCCGACGCCATAACGGCACCAAAACGTTTGACCAGGCTATTGGCCCGCAGCAGCGCCTCGCTCATGACGTTTTTCCCCGGCCGGCAAGCCAGCCATAGAGACCCCGTTTCGCAAACAGAACGATCAGAATCAGCAACGGACCAAGGACGATCATCCAGTGCTCTGTCCATTTCGAAAGCACTTCCTCCAGCAACAGGAAGACCGCAGCGCCGAAGACCGGTCCTACCAGGGTTCCCATGCCGCCCATGATGACCATCACCATGATCTCACCGGATTTGGTCCAGTGCATCAGGCCCGGGCTGACGAATTCCGTCTGGTTGGCGGCCAGCGCCCCGGCCAGCCCGGCAACCGCGCCGGCGATAGCAAAGCATGCCAGTTTGTAGCGATAGACAGGGAAGCCGAGCGCGACCATGCGGCGCTCGTTCTCGCGTACGCCGGCGATTACCATGCCAAACCGTGATGCAACCAGCCGCCGCCCGAGCCAAAGGAACGCAAGCAGCAGAGCGAGGCAGACATAATAGAAAGTGGCATCGTCGGAAAGGTCGAGACCGGGGAGCCTGCTGCGTCCATACATCGACAGCCCGTCGTCGCCACCATAGGTCTCCAGTGAGACGAAGAAATAATAAAGCATCTGGGCGAAGGCCAGGGTAATCATGATGAAATAGACCCCACCGGTGCGCAGTGAAACCGCACCGACGACCAGCGCCAGAAGGCCGGACACGAGCATCGCCAGGGGCCAGACAATGAGCGCATTGTCGCCGCCCGGGAATAGCCCCAGAAATGCGGACCCATCGAACCCATGGGCAGACAGAATGCCGACCGTATAGCCGCCTACCCCAAAGAAAGCCGCATGGCCGAAGCTGACCATGCCGCCAAAGCCTAGAATCAGGTCGAGGCTGGCTGCCGCCAGGCCATAGATCAACATGCGGCTGGCCAGGGTCACGAAGAAGGGCTTGTCCAAGCCAAGCGCCACCGCCGGCAGCAGCAGCGCAACGGCCAGCGCGGCCAAATGCACGGCCTGCCGTCGTGTAAGGTTACGAGGGTCAACCATGGGCCGGGAACAGGCCGCGCGGGCGCCAGACCAGCACGGCGGCCATGAGAATATAGATCGACATGGAGGCAACCGACGCACCGACGCCATCGGCGGTGGCCGGGTCGGCGACGAGCCGTAGCAAGGTAGGCAGGAAAGCTCGGCCCAGCGTATCCACCAGCCCGACCAGCAGGGCGCCAACCAATGCGCCGCGGACCGAGCCGATGCCACCTATCACAATTACCACGAAGGTCAGAATCAGGACGCCCTCGCCCATGCCAACCTCGACCGCAAAGATCGGCCCGGCCATGGCCCCGGCCAGCCCCGCCAGCGCCGCGCCCAGCCCGAAGACCAGCGTAAAGAGCAGCTTCACGTCCACCCCAAGTGCGCCGACCATTTCGCGGTTGCTGGCGCCGGCGCGGATCAGCATGCCGATCCGGGTGCGGGAAATCAGGAAGTAGAGGAAAACCGCCACCGCGATGCCGACCGCGATGATGGCCAGTCGAAAGGCGGGATAAGGTGCGCCAGGCACAATCTCGATAGTGCCCGAAAGCGCCTCGGGCACATCCATGAAGATCGCCCGTGGCCCCCATATGATCCGGACCAGTTCATTGAAGAACAGGATCAGACCAAAAGTCGCCAGCACCTGGTCGAGATGGTTGCGCTCATAGAGCGTTCGAAGCGCGATCATCTCCACCGCCATGCCGACGGCGGCCGCGGCAGGCATGGCCGCCAGCAGACCCAGCATGAAGGATCCGGTCCACTGGGACACGCTCGCGGCCACGAAGGCGCCGACCATATACAGCGAGCCATGCGCGAGGTTGATCAGATCCATGATGCCGAAGATGAGCGTCAACCCTGCCGCCAGCAGGAACAGCATCACCCCCAGCTGCAGCCCGTTAAGCACCTGTTCGAGGACCAGCAGCGCCGTCATTGTATTACCGGTGTTCTGAAAAAAGGAGCGGCGGACACCCAGAGCGCCCGCCGCTCAGCCTTACATCTTGCAGTCTTTGGCGTAGGCGTCCTGGTGGTCGGTGAACACCTTGCCCACGATTTTATTCGTCAGCTCGCCCTTGTCGTTCTGATAGACCTGCCGGACATAAATGTCCTGGATCGGATGATGGTTCGACCCAAAGCGGAAATTGCCGCGCACGGATTCGAACTCGGCCTTGGTCAACGCCATGCGGAAAGCACTCTTGTCGGACATGTCGCCGCCCACTGCCTTCAACGCACTGCCGATCAGACGCGCCGCGTCATAGCCTTGGCTGGCATAGAGCGACGGCCGGCGGCCATATTCGGCGATAAAGTCTGCCACAAAGGCGCGGTTCGCAGCATTGTCGATATCCGCGTTCCACTGGGACGTATTGAACACGCCCAGCGCCGCATCGCCGACGGGCGTCAGGATCGTCTCATCGAACGAGAAGGCCGGACCGAACAGCGGGATGGAGTCCTTCAGCCCTGCCTGTGCATATTGCTTCAGGAAGTTGATACCCATGCCGCCCGGCAGGAAGAAAAACACCGCGTCCGGTTTGGCCGCGCGTAGTGCCGAAATTTCCGCCGCATAGTCCTTCTGGCCCAGCTTGGTATATACCTCGCCGGCGACATTGCCCTTGTAAAAGCGCTTGAAGCCTGCCAGGGCGTCTTTACCCGCCGGATAGTTCGGCGCCATGATATAGACGTTCTTGAACCCCTTGTCGGTAACATGCTGGCCCATCGCCTCATGCAGATTGTCGTTCTGCCAGGCGACGTTGAAGTAGTTTTCGCTGCACATCTTGCCTGCCAGCGCCGACGGGCCGGCATTGGGGCTGATATAGAAGACGCCATCCTTGGTGACGCCGGGCACCACCGCCATCGCCAGGTTCGACCATACGATGCCGGTCATGATGTCAACCTTGTCGGACTTTACCATGCGGTCGGCGATCTGCTTGGCCGTTTCCGGCTTGCGTGCATCATCCTGGGTAATGACTTCCACTTCGATGCCGCCCAGTTTGCCGCCGCCCTGCTTGAGCGCCAGTTCGAAGCCGTCACGGATATCGATGCCGAGGCCGCTGCCGCCGCCGGACAATGTGGTGATCATGCCGATTTTGACGCCATCGGCCATCGCCGGTACGGCCATAAGTCCAATCACGGCGGCCGCTGCCGCCGCCAAAGTAATTTTCCTGCTCATGGGATTATTCCCCGTCTACTGGTTTCTTGTTTCGGATTGCGACGAAATTCGCCTTCCCGCTCCCTTTATAACCGCCCAGATCGCATTGGCAAACGGGCAAGACTCATTCTGGTTCGTCAGACTTTCGCCCGCGCCTCTCCAGCAGCACGATCATGCGGCGGCGCCCGCGCCAGGTCCATAGCGCCGCACCGAGACACAGAATACCGCCGACAGCCAGAGGAATGCGTAGCCCGAAGAAGTCGGACAACCCGCCCATCAGCAGTGATCCAACAGCCGGCCCGCCGCGGAAAATCACGCCATAGAGGCTGAGCACCCGTCCACGCATATCTTCCCCGACAACGCCCAGCAACAATGTCTGGGTTGCAATCGCGCAGGAAACCACAGCCGCGCCGAACAGACCGATAGAAGGAATCGCGATCCAGAAAATGTCGGTAGCGGTGAACAGCATCAGACTTACACTGCTGACGCCGGCACCCGCCACCGCGATCGGCAGCAGCCCCACCGCGCTGCCGCGCTGGGCCAGCCAGATGCCTCCTGCGACCGCCCCAAGCCCGATCGCCGAACTGAGCCAGGCGAGCCCCACTGCGCCACGCTGAAACACCACATCGGCGAAACCAGGGAACAATTCTCCCACCGGTCGCGCCAGCACGGACAGCGCCAGCATTAACAGCAACAGCGGAGCGATCGCTCCATGTTGCGTGGTATAGCGCAATCCCTCGGCGATCTGCGCCAGCATACCATCGCCCCGGCCCGCGCCGGTCGGCACGCGGTCGATTCGCAGCCGCGAAAAAGCGAAAAGAAGCGCGATTACCGTCACACCGTAAAAGGCAAAAGTCGGCGCCACGCCCCATGCTGCAATGATAAGGCCGGCCGCCGCCGGCCCGACGAAACGCGCCAGATTGAAGATCAGCGAGGATATTGCGATGGCCGCGGGGACGTCGTCGGGCCGCACCAGCGCGGGCACCAGCGACAGCCGCACCGGCATGTAGACCGCCCGTACGCAGCCCAGGAACAGGGTCAACAGCATCAATGAAACTATTTCGATATGGCCCCAGGCGGTCAGCACGAACAGCAGCACCGTCTGCAGCAGCGACAACCACTGGCAGGCCCGCGCGAGGCGCAGCCGGTCCAGCCGGTCGGCCAGCACGCCGGCAAAGGGGCCTATCACCACCGCAGGGAACAGGTCGGCAAATGCGATGGCGCCCAGCCAGAAGCCGGAATAGGTCAGCTCCCAGGCGAGCCAGCCGACGCCCAGCCGCTGTACCCACAGCCCGATCATCGTGACCGTGCTACCCGCCGTGTAGATCGCGTAATTCCGATTGCCGAAAGCGCGCCCTACAGCGCTGAAATCGGCGATACCTGTTGCCATGCGAAGGAACCTGTTTAACTACTTCATTACGGAACAAAATTAGGCACTGAGACACTTACGGATATCACCCGTTGTGCTTTCATAGTTTTGTGATTATTCAATATTCTAAAGCATACGGTAACATTTTCCGAATATTATCCGCCAGCATGCCGAATGCCCGGCAGAGGGGAAATCACCGAATGGCCACACCGGTCGTCAATATTGAGGATCTGCGCCGGATCGTGAACCGGCTGCTCGACAGGGTCGAAGCGACCGGAACCACCAGGGTTCCTCTGTACGATACATTCTACTGGGATGTGCCGGACGAGGAACGCTACGGCTCCGACGAGCGGCCAAAGGATCTCGACGTGCGTTCGCTGCATGACGACTGGGATTGCATCCGCTTCCTGTTGGAGGAAGGCGAAGAGCCGATTATCGACCAACTGGGCGAACTGGCGACCCTGTTGCGCTATATCGCCGACAAACTACGCGAGACCGACGATGGCCAAGGCTGAAGAACCCAAAAAGGAGCCGATGAGCCAGCGCGTCCTGTTCATCATGGGCGGGGTAATCTGGGGCCTTGTGCTGGGGCCCGACATAGGCCTGGCGGTCGCGAAATTCATGGGCGGCCTGAACTGGCCCTTCATCGCGGGCACGCGCGACTGGCCCGAATGGGCGGACTGGATAATCATCGCCTCCGGCGTCATTACCGGCTTCGGCGTTTTCTTCGGTGCGCTCATCATCGGCCGCAATATAGGCGACCGTATCGAATATTCGCATGACATGCGTTTGAGTTCGGGTACGGCGATCCCGTGGGCAGTGATTGCAGTCGGCGTCGCTGTGGGCGGGATTACCACGGCGACCATCGATGACCGGCAGCATGCAGTGGTCGTTTATGTCCAGGACCAGAAGGACGCGCTGGCCCGCCTCAAGGCCTTCGCCAAGCGAATCCAGCGGTTCAGGTCGGTCACCGTCGAATGGCCGGGAAACGGCGACGACAGCCAGGTCCTGCTGTCCTTCCGCGGCAAACATCGGGGTAATTACCTGCTGGCCTGGGAGATCTGGGATTCAAGGAACAGGAAAGAGCCCGTGATGGAAGGCGACATCGGCGCGATCCTCAGTCCCGGCGAGCAGAATACCAGTCTGCCGCTGTCGCCGCGGGCGCTGGTCACGGCCTGGCAACGTCGGGCCGGTAATGTATCGAAGGCCAAGGTAGCCGAAGATTTCACGTTCAGGATCCGCCTGATCCCGGAATTGACCCGCGCCGAATGGAAGCCCCTGCCCCGGCACGAGCCGGAGAATCTCGCCGATGGCAAATCCATCCTGATAGACAGGGCCTCGGACAGCTTCCCGGTTTATTTTGAAATCCGCGGCAGCCAGGTCATCTGGTCGGCGCAATAAAGCGGCGGCGGTTCAAACCGAAACAGCCTTCAGCCGCCCCACCGCCCAGGCCGCCGCGTCCCTTACCACGGGGTCGTCGTCCGCCAACAGCGCCGCCACCGCCGACATCTGCGCCCTATCCCCGCCATTGCCCAGCGCGATCAGGACGTTGCGGACGAAGCGGTTGCGGCCGATGCGTTTTATCGGCGAGCCGGCGAAGAGCTGGCGGAAACTCGCGTCGTCCAGTTGCGCTAGGTCGGCGAGGCGCGGGGCGGTGAGTTCGGCGCGAGGCAGGAAAGCGGGCTCCGCAGTGGCCTTGGCGAATTTGTTCCAGGGACAGACGGCGAGGCAATCGTCACAGCCATAGATGCGGTTGCCCATCAGGGGGCGCAGCTCTGCAGGGATCGGGCCCTTGTGCTCGATGGTCAGGTACGAGATACAACGCCTCGCGTCGATCTGGCGGGGGGCAGGGAAGGCGTTGGTCGGGCAGGAATCGAGGCAGTCGCGGCAGGAGCCGCAATGGTCCTGCTCGGCCGCGTCGGGGTCGATTTCCAGCGTCGTGTAGATCTCGCCCAGGAACAGCCAGGAGCCATGGCGCCGTGACACCAGATTGGTATGCTTGCCCTGCCAGCCGATGCCGGCGCGTGCAGCCAGCGGTTTTTCCATTACCGGGGCGGTATCGACGAAAATCTTGATCTCACAGCCCCAGCTCTCGACGATCCAGCGGCCCAGCGCCTTCAGGCGTTTCTTTACGAGGTCGTGGTAGTCGCGATTGCGGGCATAGACGGATATGACTCCACGATCCGGCCGCCCGGTCAGCGCCAGCGGGTCCTCGGCCGGCGCATAATTCATGCCGAGTGCAATTACACTCTTCGCCTCGGGCCATAATGCGGTGGGCCCGGCCCGGCGGTCGGCTTTCTCCTGCATCCAGGCCATTTCGCCGTGATAGCCGCTGGCGATGAAGTCGCGCAGATTGTCGGAGACCGCACCACCCAACTCGGCCGGCGCAAAGCCAACCGCGTCGAAGCCGACTTCCAGCGCCTTAGCACGGATCGCCGCGCGATGGTCGGCTATTTCAGCCACGCCCGCGATAGGGCGGCACTCCCTGCTCCGGGATCCAGACGCCTTCGGGCGGCGGGCCCGACTGCCAGAACACATCAATGGGAATGCCTCCGCGCGGATACCAGTAGCCGCCGATGCGAATCCAGACCGGCTCCAGCAGATCGCGCAGCCGCTTGGCGATGGCAACCGTGCAGTCCTCATGGAAGGCGCCGTGATTGCGGAAAGAGCCGAGATAAAGCTTCAGCGACTTGCTCTCCACCAGCCAGTCGCCCGGCACGTAATCGATTATCAGATGGGCGAAATCCGGTTGGCCGGTGATCGGGCAGAGCGAGGTGAATTCCGGCGCGGTGAAACGCACGATATAGCGCTCGCCCTTCTGCGGGTTGGGCACCCTTTCAAGCACCGCCTCCCCGGGCGAGGCCGGCAGGTCGGCCGCCTGCCCAAGCTGGGTCAGCCCCGAATAGATATCGTCGCTCATCAAATGCCTCCTGTCAGCGGATCGGACGTGGCTGGAATATCGCCTTCCGCCATGGCGGCTTCCAGCGCCGCCGCGTGTTCGGCCAGTTCGCCGGCCTCGATGGCCGCCCTCAACCCCGCCATCAGATCCTGATAATAGCGCAGATTATGCCATGTCAGCAGCATCGACCCCAGCATCTCGTTCGCCTTGAACAGATGGTGCAGGTAACCGCGGCTGTGCTTGCTGCAGGCCGGGCATTCGCAGGCCTCGTCCAGCGGGCGGTCGTCATGGGCATGGCGGGCGTTGCGGATGTTCAATACGCCGTGGCGCGTGAAACCCTGGCCAGTGCGGCCCGACCGCGTCGGCATCACGCAGTCGAACATGTCGACGCCGCGCAACACCGAGCCAACGATATCCAGCGGCCGCCCGACGCCCATCAGATAGCGCGGACGGTCTTGCGGCAGCATCGGGCCGGTGAAATCCAGGGCGCGGAACATCTCCTCCTGCCCCTCGCCCACCGCCAGCCCGCCGATCGCGTAACCGTCGAAACCGATACCGGTCAGTGCGTCGACCGACTCCCGGCGCAAATTCTCGAAGGTGCTGCCCTGGACAATGCCGAACAGGCCGTAGCCGGGGCGCTCACGGAAGGCCGCGCGACAGCGCGCCGCCCAACGCATCGATAGCCGCATCGACTCCGCCGCCTGTTCGTGGGTGGCCGGATAGGGCGTGCATTCGTCGAAACACATGGTGATGTCGGCATCCAGCATATCCTGGATTTCCATCGACCGTTCCGGCGTCAGCTTGATCTTCTTGCCGTCGACATGGGAGCGGAAGGTCACACCCTCCTCGTCCAGCTTGCGAAGCTCGCTCAGCGACATCACCTGGAAGCCGCCGGAATCGGTCAGGATCGGGCCGGGCCAGTCCATGAATTTGTGCAGCCCGCCAAGCTGCGCCACGCGCTCCGCCGTGGGCCGCAGCATCAGGTGGTAGGTATTGCCCAGCACGATCTCGGCGCCGGTGGAGCGCACCGCGTCCGCCGTCATCGCCTTCACCGTGCCGGCCGTGCCTACCGGCATGAAGGCGGGTGTTTCGACGGTTCCGTGCGCGGTATGGATACGGCCGCGCCGCGCCAGTCCGTCGGAGCCCAGATGCTCGAATTTGAATTCGCCCGTCATTCCGCCCTCTTTAACAGCGAGCCGTCGCCATAGGAATAGAAGCGGTAGCCGGTCTCGATTGCATGCTTATACGCTGCCTTCATCCGATCCATGCCGGCAAAGGCGCAGACCAGCATGAAGAGCGTCGATTTCGGCAAATGGAAATTGGTCACCAGTAGGTCGACGATTCTGAAGCTATGACCCGGCGTAATAAAGATATCGGTGTCGCCGGCGAAGGGTTGCAACGTCCCGTCCTCGTCCGCCGCGCTTTCCAGCAGCCGCAACACCGTGGTACCGACCGCCACCACCCGCCCGCCGGCGGCACGGGCTTCATTGATGGTCTGCGCGGTCTCCGCGCTGATTTCGCCATATTCGGCATGCATCCGGTGTTCGGCGATGTCCTCGACCTTGACCGGCAGGAAGGTCCCTGCCCCCACATGCAGGGTCAGCGGCACCGGAACCACGCCCCGGTCGCGCAACGCCTGCATCAGTTCGGGCGTGAAATGCAGCCCGGCGGTCGGCGCGGCGACGGCGCCCTCGATCTCGGCGAACATAGTCTGGTAGTCGGCCTTATCGCGCTCGTCGGCGCCAGCCTCGCGCTTGATATAAGGAGGCAGCGGCATCTCGCCATGGCGCTGCAATGCTGCGATCAGGTCCGCCCCGCCTACATTGAAGCGCAGCCGCACCTCGCCGCCCTCGCCCTTCGCCACGACTTCCGCCGAAAAATCCCCGGCGAAGGCGACGATGTCGCCCTGGCGCAACCTTTTCGCGGGCCGGGCGAAGGCCAGCCATTCGTTCACGGCTTCCTGCTTGTGCAGGGTAGCTTCGATCCGCGCCTCCCCGCGCCGCCCGCGCAGCCGCGCCGGCAGCACTCGGGTATCGTTGAATACCAGTACGTCGCCGGGTTCCAGCAGGCCCGGCAGATCGCGCATATGCAGATCGCGCAGGAACCCGTCGACCGCCAGCAGCCGCGCGGCATCGCGCGGGCTGACAGGGCGCTCGGCGATGCACTCGCCCGGCAGGTCAAAATCGAAATCGGCGGTCTTCATGGCCGCGCTGCTATACATGACCGCGGCGGACAGGGAAAGGGCTTACAGCCTTGACTCTACGCCGCGGCTGAGGCAAATACCGCGCGCCTCAACACATTGGAGTTCATCATGACCCGGAGCACTCCGCCCGCGCGGCATTCAAACTGGTTTCTGCTTGTCGCGGCGCTGTTCGTGACCAGCCTCATCGTGTCCAATATCATCGCGGTGAAGCTGATTGATGTGGCCGGGATGATACTGCCCGCGGCGATCATCATCTTCCCGATAAGCTATATTCTGGGTGACGTGCTGACCGAGGTTTACGGCTTCGCCCGCGCCCGGCAGGTGATCTGGCTGGGCTTCCTGTGCAATCTGTTCGCAGTGGTCGCGATCACGGTGGGCGGCCTGTTGCCGGCGGCCGGGTTCTGGGGCGGCCAGGAGGCTTACGATATCATCCTGGGCGCCGTGCCGCGCATTCTGGCAGCCTCCTTCGCCGCCTATCTGGTGGGCGAACTGGTCAATGCCTATGTGCTGGCACGCCTGAAGGTGGCGATGGAAGGGCGGCATCTGTGGGTGCGCACCATCGGCTCGACCCTGGCCGGGCAGTTGCTCGACAGCGCCATCTTCATCACCATCGCGTTCGCCGGCATGCAGGTGGCGGTGCGGCGCCTGCGGCGCGAGCAACTGCGCCAGATGAAGGCGTTGCAGGATCTCTCGGACTTCACCGTGGAATCCTACAACGGGATCGATGTGCTGAAGACCTACCGCGCGCTGCCCTGGAGCGAGTCCAAGTTCGAGCGCCTCAGCGGAGACGTTCGCGACGCGGGCATCCGCATGTCGAACATCCGCGTGTTCGTGATGCCGATCCTCTCGCACATCGTCAATGCCCTCAAGGTGCTGCTGGTGCTGGTGGGGGGGCTGATGGT
>Ga0210122_1000525_pt1 | contig 13262 bp, 16 predicted proteins | sample Muzzi_CordB_D2_FD_185530 | JGI IMG/M metagenome (GOLD analysis project Ga0210122, IMG submission 185530) | Wetland microbial communities from San Francisco Bay, California, USA, that impact long-term carbon sequestration - Muzzi_CordB_D2 (SPAdes) | ecosystem: Environmental > Aquatic > Marine >... | reverse complement strand
AAAAACATGATCAAAGATAGAAAGGCAAAAGCTAAATTGATAATACTTTTAGGAGTTCTTTGGATATTAGTTACATTACCATTACCATGGATAGTAAATAATCCAGAGGTATCACAATCACAATTTAACACTATATTGAGTATTATAGGAGTTATGTCAATTCCATTTATTGCTCTAGGTGTTGTTTGGACATTAAAGCCAGAACTAACAACTTAGGTAGTTTTAATTGAAAGATATACCCATTTCTGATAAAATTCCTGAATTAGATTTTGCTATCAAGGCTGCAAAAGAGGCCGGAAATGCAATTTTAGAAATTTATCTAGAAGACTATAAAACAACTACAAAAAGTGATGACTCTCCAATTACAGATGCAGATCTTAAGAGCAATGAAGTAATCAAAGCAATTCTCTCACAAACTGAACATATGATTTTGTCTGAGGAGGATAAAGACGATCTGGATCGATTATCAAAAGAGGTGATTTGGATTGTAGATCCACTTGATGGGACTTCTGATTTTATTGATAAAACAGGGGAATTTACGGTCATGATTGCATTAATTAAAAACAAAAAACCTATTCTGGGAGTAATCGCATGGCCTACAGAAAATACGATGTTTGTTGCACAAAAAGGAAGTGGCTCATTTAGATATTCTAATGATGAGTGGAAAAAAATATCCGTAACCAAAGTAACAGAACTTGAAAAATGTCGGACTGTTGGATCAAGACATCATCTGTCAGAGAAAGAGAAAATATTTATCAAAAAATTAGGAATTAAAGAATTTACAAGTATAGGTAGCTCATTAAAAGTTGGAAAGATTAGTTCTGGAGAAGCTGAAGCATACATCACCACCACAAACAAAATGAAAGAATGGGATTCAGCTGCATCTTATTCTATAATTTCAGAAGCTGGAGGAAAAATGACAGACATGTTGGGTAATGATATTACGTATAATAACAAAGAAGTACATCACCTAAATGGCATTTTAGTTACAAATGGATTAATTCATGATAAAATAGTCAAAGAATTTAAAAAATTAGAGTAGGTTTCTTCCTTTAAGGAAGTCCTTTACTTTTTTTGCACAATCTGCAAGAGATTCATGTTCAGTATCAACTATTAAATCGGCCTTTTCTGGAGCTTCATAGGGATCATCAATTCCTGTAAATCCCTTGATCTCTCCCTTTCTTGCCTTTGCATACATACCTTTAACATCTCTTTTTTCACATTTTTCAAGTGAGCATTTTATATAACATTCCGCAAATTGATCGCCTGCATTGATAATTTCTCTTGCATTTTCTCTATTTTCAACATATGGAGAAACTAGAGATACTGCGCTTGGAACACCATGTTTTAGTAAAAGCTTAGCCAAATGAGCAACTTTTTTGTTGTGCTCATCACGTCCTGCTTTTGAAAAGTCTTTTGGTGAGAACCATTCTCTCAATTCATCACCGTCAAGCATTGCCAAATTCGGAATATCTTTCTGCAAGTCTTTTACGATGGTAGTCTTTCCTGAACAAGGAAGACCAGTCATCCAAAGAACAAAAGGTTTCATAAATAAAAATATTTGAATAACCCATAAAGAGCTTACGTTAATTTCTAGCCCAATGTTGATTTTCTAAATAGTCAATTTCTGTAATCAGTTCTTCCACTTTTTTTACTATGGCAAAAACTGATCTATATTGCTCATACATTTCAATTTCTTCTTCTTTTGATAAGACGTTTGCTTCTGCATCATCAAAGAATTTATTTTCTTTGTTAAGATGATCATTTAGGAAAATAGCATATGTCCTAAGATATCTTGATACAGGTTCTTGTGCGTCTTCTCCATCTTTCCATCTTTTTAGATGATGTGATATTTGTCGAGCAATATTTCTTCCAAATTCATGTTCTATCATAAATTTTCGAATTTCTTCTTTTAGTGTATCATAACTTGCAACACATGGAAAGTAAGAATCTTCTTCTCTTGAATGGTGAATGGAATCAACAAATTCTGAAATTATTATGGTAATTTTTGTCAGATCTGAAAATGGAATTTTTGTTCCTTTGTATAGTTCATCCGCACATTTTGATACTATTTTCTCTAGTCGACGAACTTGATCATGATCTGCACGAAGTTGATTTGTTGCACTCATAACATTAGTTTTTCAGCACATGTTATTTAAAATCAATTACAAAGTTGAAATTATTGACTAAATTATCTTTAATTCATATCGATTTAGGTTCAGTCATAAATGAATCCCATAATTTTATCTATTTTGAATTTAATTAAAGGTCAAATTGGGGATATTATTCCAATATCTAATTTTGATTCTACTGCAATTTTAGATAAATTAACTGAATTACAAAATTCTATAGGTACATTATCTATACAAGATGGGCCAATTGCTTCAGCTCATGTAATATTGCTTGCAGCAGGAGTAGTAATTTTTCTGGGTGTGGCTGGCGAAGCATTCTTCAAAAAAACAGGTATCCCGGATGTTGCATTTTTGATGATTCTTGGAGTAATAATTGGACCTGTATTTGGACTAATTCAACCAGAAGCTGTTATCAAAGTAGTTCCATATTTTGCAGCACTTGCATTGATAATCATAATGTTTGATGGTGGATTAAATTTAGATATCAAACATGTTGTAAAAACTGTCCACTTTTCAATAACATTGGCAATTGTTGGTTTCATTTTATCGGTTATAATCATAACGCTTGCTGCTCATTTTGCATTAGGATGGTTGTGGCTAGAGAGCATATTACTAGGTTCAATTGTGGGTGGAAGTAGTTCAGCAATTGTTTTTGGTCTTGTTAGAAATGTAAAAATTTCAGATGATGCCAAATCAATGCTAAGTTTTGAATCTGCATTAACTGATATTTTAGCTACAATTATTGCATTTATATTATTCGAAGCAGTGCTTTCAGGCCATTTTGATCTGCAAATTTTGGAAGAAACAATTGGTAGAGCAGTTGTTGTAGGTTTAGTTTTAGGATTTGGTGTAGGAATTCCTTGGATGTATATTTCAACAAAACTAGGAAATGCTCAACATGCATATATGCTTACATTAGGAGTTTTGTTTGTCTTATTCTTTTTGGCAAATTCATTTGGAGAATCAGGGGCATTAACAGCACTTGTGTTTGGTTTAATGATTGGAAATAAGAGTCATCTCTCAAAGATACTCAGGTTTAAGCTGCCAAAAATTGAGATGGATGATCCCACCCATAATCAATTAACATTTTTGGTAAGATCATTTTTCTTTGTGTTTGTTGGATTGATGGCAAGTTTTGGAAAAATAGAATATATGGTATTTGGAATTTTGGCAACAATAGTCATTTACTATGGAAGAGCCTTTGTTGGCAAGATAACATTAACAAAGAGATTCTCCAAATTAGATAAAGCTGTAACAAATTCTATGATTCCTAGAGGATTAGCTGCTGCTGTACTTGCTACATACCCAATAACTATGGGATTGCCAAATGCAGAGGCATATTCACAAATGGTATTTTTTATTATTTTGTCATCAGTAATCATTACAACGATTGGATTAGGAAAGTCAAAGAAGATACCCCCACCAGAATCAGTAGAAGGTGGATTTGTTAAACCTGCAGAAGATTCTCAAAGAAAATAGATTCACAAATCAAGTGATTCTTTGAGTCCTTTGTATCTATTTCTGATAGTTACCTCAGTGACATTTGCAGCTTCGGCAATATCACGCTGAGTCTTATCCTCACCGTTTTTCACACAAGAGAGATATAATGCTGCTGCTGCTAATCCCATTGGATCCTTTCCAGCTGATACTTCATTTTCTTGTGCAAGCTTTAACACATTTACTGCATATCTTTTTGTCTTTTCGGCAATTCCAATTCTACTTGCAATTCTTGCAACACATTGAATCGAATCAGTTACTGGCATCTTCAAATCAAGTTCTTTAATTAATAATCTATAACATCTTGCAATATCTTTTCTTTTGATATTGGCTGCTTCTTCTATATCTTTTAGATTTCTTGGAGTTGCAGTATCACGACATGCAGCATAAAGTGCAGATGCCATTAAAGCTGAAATGGATCGTCCTCTGACTAGACCTTTTTCAAGTGCTTTTCTGTAAATGTAGGCTGCTTTTTCAATTACTGCATCAGAAATTGCTAGCTTGTCTTTTAGTCTATTTAATTCACTAAACGCTTGTCTAAAGTTTCTATCAACTGGTTCATGAACTTGACTTCTATTATCCCAAGTTCTAAGTCTCTCAATTGTGCTTTTCATTGATGCTGTAAGTGGTCTTCCAGATGCATCTTTATTTACAGGATTGATAATTGTTGCAAGACCCATATCATGCATTGTTAATGATGTTGGTGCACCAGCTCTTGCTTTATTGCCACCTTCATCTTGAGTAAAGGATCTCCATTCAGGTCCTGCCTCTTGTAGTTTTTCACTAATTACAAATCCACATTTGGAGCAGAACATTTCCCCTGATTCATTATCGGTAACTAGTTTACCCTGAGCACATCTTGGACATATCTCTTTTGTTTTACTGACCATATTGATTCTAGATAACTGAATTGGTGTTATTTATTAATCAACAACTTTTTTCTTTAAAATTTAAGCAAAAATTAGCCTAAAAATAACACAGAATAGTCATAATGAAGTTATTCATAGTAAAAGCATGAATTTTCTCAGAATTTCACCATTGTTAGTTTGTCTGTTTTTTCTAGTACCTAATTCCTATGCAGAGACAATTACTCAAAATTTGGAGGGTGGTGTGGATATTGGGATAACATATCCTAAAGAAATCTTAGCTGGAAGAGAATACAGTATCTCAGTTTTGATAAAAAATAATGGATGGGAAGACAAACAAGACATTACATTGATTTTTTCTAGTAAAGATAATGCTTTAACTGCAGGAATATCAGATAGTATTACTGTTGACAAACTTGCTCAAGGTGGAACATATGGTGGAAATATTGATTTGTTAATTCCTAGGGATTCAAGTCCTGGAGTTCATTTTATTAATTTGAAATATTCTCAGGTTCTTGTTGCAAATAATAAAACACCACAACCTCCAATTTATCACGATATTGCAATCCCAATTATAATAAAAGAAGATCCCACTGTAACAATATATACAAAAATTCCAGAATCAATTTTTCCAAATGCTGAATTTCCAATTACAGTTGAAGTATTATCAAAGAACATAGACATTACAGATGTCAACATAAAGATAATCACACCAAATGATATTGAATTCAGAGGAGAGACATCACATACATTTTCAAGAATAGAAAAAAATACTCCTATTGAAATCACATCACGAATTATTACACCAAATGAGGAAGTAAATTTAGAATACAAATTACCATTTGAAATTATTGTATCATACATAGATGACATAGGAAACAAAAAAGAAGATTCACAGACAGTTTTGGTAGTTTTACGACCTAGGACATTTATGGAATTAACAGTGGATGGGGGAATTTGGATTGGTGATTTCTTTATTGCACCATATGCAAGTCTTGGAACTATTATAGGAATCCCTGCAGGTGCAATAATTTCATTAATTATTAAAAGAAAACAAAATTCTAGTAAAAAACGTACAAAAAAGAAAAAGCTCTAAGATTTGAGTTTTTCTTGAATTATTTGGATGTATTTGTTGTTATATTCATTAAAAAGTTGAATTTTATCTTGAGCCAAAGCCATGGCACCAGGCCTACTGTTAATGTGTGTTTCAGCGATTTTTTGTTGTTCTAAGAGTTTTTCAAGATTTTCTTTTGGTTGTAATTTTAGCGCTTCAAGTAAAATTGTAAATTCATTTTTAAGAATATTATTAGTGTCAGGAATTGCTGGAGGATCAGATCCAATGATTTCTTTAGTTGTAATTTTTCCAAATACTTTTTTATCTAATTCAAGCAATAATAGAAAATGGAATTAGAGGTATAAATTTAATTTCATTTAAGAATTTTTTATAAAAGTGAGTGCAGTGCAAACAAAGATTTTATCTTTTAATAATTTTATTACATTTTGATGACTTATTGTATAGGCAACTGTAAAAAGTACAAAGCCCTCAAACCTACACAGATTGGCAGGTATGCGTCTGGACAAAAAAGATGCAATTATTGTGAAATATTTGTAGATTATGACGGAATTATCTGCCCTTGTTGTAATAGGCAATTAAGGTGTCTTCCTAGAAGTAGAAAAGGAAAAGAGAAGTATCTAGCTCAGATTATTAAATAAAAATTACTGTACTAAGATAGATTTTTTGCTTTAAATTTTTGTAGATTTTAGTTTCAGAAGGGTAATGTTTAGAACACTACCAAAAAGGTTTGTTTTTACTTGAGATGCAACTATGTTTTCAGTAAGAGGTATTATTCTATAGTAAGATTTGACTACGTTCTTAGATAGTTTTTTATTTTATACTCAAATTCTTCTTTGAATTCTGCTGAAACTTCTAGAGAAATCAGTCACATTGAGCTTGATCTCATTTTTTTAATTCCAGAAACATCCATTTTTACAAGAAATTGTTTTTCTTCATCAATTACATCACAAGATTTTAGCATGGTATTGCTGTAAATGTTGAAAATACTTTTTCTATTTCTTTTCTAAGATTGTCAATTGATCTGTTAACATCAAACCAACCAAGTATTATAGATGATGTTATTATTGAACTTTTTTTAGAAGATTTTTTGATGCCACAAAATCAACATAAAATTTTTTTAATTAATTGGATAGATAATTCTCATTGTTGAGAACCCAAAACAGTTCAATCATGCCTGAAAATCAAAGTTCTATTTATAAGAAATCAATGTAAGGAGAAATATATGGCAATTCCAGATGATGTTAAAGAATTTGTTGAAAAACATATCAAATTAATGATTTCCCAAACTGAGACATATTTGCCATTTATCAGAGTTGCATTTCCATATTCAAATAATATAGCTGATGGTGTTTACAATTTAATAATTGGTAGTGCATTATCGATATTCATCAATCAGTTTGCAATGAAGATGAAATATCCAACTGCAGACGATTTTTCAGAGTTTGGAAAAATTGCTATCAAATACAGAGATCAAGTTGATCAATTTTTCAAATAGTTTCATGCCAATTCACCTAGAAAGTGCACAGTATTATTAATTACAATAACTGTTCTGTCTTTTGGTACATGGTATAATTTTTTTGTACCATTAGAAGATTGAACGATAATTTTTGAAAATGGATCTTTTAGTGATTTGTAAAGAATTCCTTTTTCGCCTACTGATTGAGACCAATGAGTTCCTTGAACAAAGGAGATTGCTTGGAACTTTATGACTTGATAAGAGTATACCATTTCTGATTAATTGTTAATAATAGCACTCATTAATGACTTTCCTCCAATTAGTGCTGTAATTGACAGGCCAATATTGGCAACAAGATTAATTGCGAGAGTTCCGTAATGATTCCCTTCAAGAAGATTACTTGAATCAAGAGCAAATGAAGACATTGTTGTAAGAGATCCACAAAATCCTACTGCAGCAAAGAGTGAATATCTTCCATCAAGATTCCATTGTTCAGATACTACAACAAATACACCAAGTATAAACGCCCCCAAAACATTGATGATCAAAACATTCAGAGGTAATGTATTGAAAATTATTGGAGATTCAGTTACTTTGTATCTAAGAAATGCTCCAAGTACAGAACCAACTGCAAGAAAAATATATTCCAGACCTTTCATCTACATAATTACAAATTAACCGATATTATTAGTGCTGTTTGGAAGAATTTGAATAAAGTTGTGCCTAAATATTATTAATTCAGAAAGATATGTCTATGGTTTTTATAGGTTCGATCTTTTCTCCAGATTAAATGACACTGAAACTGAGATGTGAAGACTATGGTTTTGAATGTGAATTTATTTTAGATGGAGAGAAAACCCTAGGTCTGATTGAAAAATTAAGAACCCATTTTGAAGAAGAACATGGAATTGACTACACTATAGAAGCAGTCACACAAATGATTACCAATCGTGGACACTCTTTAGAATCAATAAGGAAATAATCTTCTTAAAAAAAATTATTTTCATTTTTAACATTTATTATGTTGTTTATTGTACATTGATTATAAAATTACTCTGAAGAAAAATTTGAGGAATTTTTTGTTTATAAAGTTTAGTTTTGATTACAAAATTACCTCAAACAATCTGTTTTTATTTTAAAAGCACATATATCATACAGTAGTGATAGAAAATTTTTCAAATGATTATGATGTCAAGTGTCAACTAGATGCTTGCAAAACCTATCCTGCAATAACAGATTCTGAAAGAGGAGAAATTGTTTGTGGGGGATGCGGTCTTATCTTATTGCAAAATATGGCTGATGCATCATATGAAAATAACGGTTACTCTCAGGAAGACTTTATGAAATTATCAAGAACAGGTCCTGCTTCATCATTAACAATGTATGACAAAGGATTATCAACTGTAATTGGTACTAACAAAGATTCTTCAGGAAATGCATTATCTAATAAATCAAAATATGAATTCAATAGACTACGAACATGGGATCAAAGAAGCAAATCAAGAAAGACTGCTACATTGAGCAAGGCATTTACTTTGCTTCATGGAATGAAAACAAAGTTAGGAATTCCAGACAATGTTGTAGAAAATGCTGCCTATATTTACAGAAAAGCAGTCAATGCAAAATTGACTAGAGGAAGAACAATGGCTTCATTGATCTCAGCTTCTTTGTATGCAGCATGTAGGCAAAACAACATCCCAAGAACGTTAGATGATATTGCTGATGCTGGAAATATTGAAAGGAGGATACTTTCCCGAGATTTGAGAACTATAATCAAAAAGCTTGGATTGAGTCTTAATCAATATGATACTTCCTCGTTTATCTCAAAAATCTCAAACAACATGGATCTAAAAGAAAAAACCAAACGAGATGCATTTGAGATACTGAAACGATGTGAAAAGGAACAGATTACTGCTGGAAAACATCCTGTAGCGCAAGCTGCTGCATCATTATACATATCATGTATAATGAACGGTGAAAAAATCAGTCAAAAAAAGTTTTCAGCAGAATCTGGAGTAAGTGATGTTACAATAAGAAATAGAGTTGACTTGATTAAGAAAACATTAAAGCTAATTGAGTAGATTATCCCAAAAAATCCTACAAACTAATTGTAGGAGAAAATATCTTTTCAAATAATACATCTTTTAGTCTATTTACTAAATTCATTATTACATGAATTTGTTCCATTGTAATTTCTTTAAGACTTTGAATAGTTTTGTCAAGTTCTGATATATCAGATTCTAATCTTAATTTTTCATTTTTCAGATTTGTTATCTGATGTTGAAAGTTAGAATTTTGTTGTTTTAGTTTATCATTTTCTTCTGTTAACCGTCTAATTTTTTCTGAATCAGATTCTTCTGGGAACGGATTAGGAATAGGTGGTGGTTCTGGAATTTTGATTGGCTCTGGTTCTGGAGATGGTTCTGGAATTTTTGGTGGCTCTGGTTCTTGTTCTGTTTCATATGCTAAAGTGATTTGTGGGAAATTAAGAGAGAGAAGCATCATAGATAAACAAAAAATAAAACTAATGTTCATTGTATGACTTCACAAAAATATTAGAATTTTTTTATATATGAATATGATTATTGATTTCAAATAATGAAAAAGAGTTATTTGTAGAAATCAGGCTCTTGATCTCTTTTTTGTTTTGGAAGATCTTCCATAACTGCCTGAACTACTTCATTGTGATTATATGTCAAATGTCTGAGAAATTTTGCAGATTCATCTGCTCTAGTCTTTTCATCAGCAAATAACATTTCTGGACTGCTCAATTCTGCCATCATAGTATTACATTCTTGGCAAGGGTCAAAATCAAGGTAGAGTTTCATTATTTTCTCTCATTTTCATTAGTATTTAGACTATTTTATAGAATGAGTGGGAGGTGCATCTTTCTTTTGAGGTTTCACCTTATCTATGGCATCAAGAAGATCTTGCTGAGCAATCTTGATTTCTTTGACATTTTTAGATTTGCCACCAACGTATCTTTTCAGGGCTGCAAGTGCAGCTCTGTTTGCTACGGCAGCAATTTCTGCTCCACTGAAACCATTTGTTATATCTACTAGTTTTGCAATATCTACATCACTTTCAAGCGGCTTCTTTTTGGTATGAATCTCAAAGATATGTTTCCTTCCTTTAGCGTCAGGATTTGGAACTTCAATGATCCTATCAAATCTTCCTGGTCTTAGCAGTGCTTCGTCTACAATATCTAGTCTGTTGGTTGCACCAATTATCAAAACATTGTGCAGTTCTTCTAGTCCATCAATTTCAGTGAGAATTTGGGATACTACATTTTCTGTGACATGAGAGCCTGAATCACCACTTCCTCTTCTTGGAACAAGTGCATCAATTTCATCTAAGAAGATTATACATGGTGCTGCTTGTCGTGCCTTTCTGAAAATTTCTCTAATTCCTTTTTCAGATTCACCGACCCATTTTGAGAGTAGTTCAGGACCTTTGATACTGATAAAGTTAGATTCGGTCATTTTTGCCAGAGCCTTTGCAATTAGAGTTTTACCTGTTCCTGGTGGACCATGAAGTAAAATTCCCTTTGGTGTTTCTACATCAACATAATCGTAGGCATCTTTGTATTTAATTGGCCATTCAATTGCTTCTCGTAATTCTTCTTTTAGTTCATCCAAACCACCAACATCATCCCAACTGACATTTGGAATTTGGACTTGGACTTCTCGGAGTGCACTTGGTCTTACTTCCTTTAATGCTTCTCTAAAATCTTCACTTGTGATTTTTATTTTTTGAAGAATCTCTGATGAGATTTTTTCTTCATCTAGATCAATGTCAGGAAGAATTCTACGAAGTGATCTCATAGCAGCTTCTTTAGATAACACTTCTAAATCAGCTCCTACAAATCCATGTGTAATCTTGGAGATTTGTTTAAGATCTACTTTTTCATCAATTGGCATTCCACGTGTATGAATTGAGAGAATATCAAATCTTCCTTCAGTATCAGGAATTCCAATTTCAATCTCTCTGTCGAATCTGCCTGGTCTTCTAATTGCAGGATCTATTGAATCTGGTCTGTTTGTAGCTGCAATCACTACAACTTTTCCTCTAGACTTCATACCATCCATTAATGTCAAAAGTTGTGAAACTATTCTCTTCTCAACTTCACCTGATACCTCATCTCTTTTTGGGGCAATAGAATCAATTTCATCTATGAATATTATGCTTGGTGCATTTTCTTCAGCTTGTGAAAAGATTTCTCTGAGTCTTTCTTCACTTTCTCCATAATATTTTCCCATGATTTCAGGACCGCTAAGTGAGATAAAGTGGGCATTAGTTTCACCAGCTACTGCCTTTGCAAGTAAGGTCTTACCTGTTCCCGGTGGACCATATAGTAAAACACCCTTTGGTGCTTCTACACCTATTTTTTCAAACAATTCAGGATGTCTCATTGGTAATTCAACCATTTCACGGATCTTTAGAACCTCACGCTTCAAGCCTCCAAGTTCATCGTAGGTTATTCTAGGTACAGATGAATCAACTGCTTTTGTCATTGTGCCAAGTTTGAAGATTGTTTCTTCAGTTACGATAACTGGTTTGGATGGTTTTGTACTTGTTACAATAAATTGTATTTTTCCACCCATCTGAGTTGAAAGTGTTATAGAATCATGAATTGTAAACACATGATTAAGATAGTTGTAAATCATCACTTGATGTAATTGGTCTTCATCAATAGATAATTTTTCAGTAGGAGACAAAACAATTTGTTCAGCATTTTCAGCTTCAACTGATTTTAATGAAATTTTATCACCTATTCCAGCTCCAATGTTTTGTCTTGTCATACCATCTATTTTGATAATTCCAGTTCCATACTCTTCAGGTGAACCTGGCCATAGTTTTACATGTGTTTTTTTATTGTATGTTAATTCTAAAATTTGGCCTGTACTCCATTTTTGATCCTCAATAATTTTAGGATCAATAATTGCTCTGCCTCTTCCAACATGTTGTTGTGGAATTTCATCTATTTTTAAAATAATTTCGCTCATATTATTACCTCAAAAAATTTGAGGGGTTATTCAACCTCCACTGTTTTGCCTTTCGGTTTTTCTTCTTCAATTAATTTGAAGATGATTTCCAAAATTCCGTTTTTATAAGAAGCCTTTGCAGAGTTCTCATCAACTTTATTTTTTAATGGAACTTTAACATGGTATTTCTTGTCGTTATGTGCTGCTGAAAGATCTACACTGTTATTTTCAACAATAACTTTAACATCTGTTTTTTCTACTCCTGGCATTTCAGCTATGAGTTTTACCATGTTTTCTTTTTCATCAACAATTGTATCTACAATTGGTTCTCTTGTATCAGAAGATGGGAGAAGATTCGGTTTAACATTTCCATATTCCTTTACTACAGGTTTTCCATCTGGACCAACGGTCATTGTATAACCATAATAATATGGACCAGATTGTGGGCCGTTTCCCTTGAATTCCTCAAAAATGTCATCTATGTTAAAAAAAGAGTTTGACAATTTTTTGAAGATTCTATCAAATTCACTATCAAAGAATGTTGTCATATTTATCTATTATATGTAATAGATATTACATTATATAAAGATTATTAATGCAATAATAATTTATTACATAATCCTATTATAACTGACATGGTATAATAATTTTGATGCGGATTACTAGCCTATCTGTGCCTGAAGTGATTAAAGAGATCATTACCAGAAATCGCTCTATCTATGATTGTATAAAGATGGATCTGATTAACTATACGGCATTAGCAGTAAAGATTCAACCAGAGATTGAACGAATTATAGGAAATTCTGTTAATCTCAATACAGTAGTAGTTGCAATCAAACGATATTCAGATTCATTTGAAAATAAAGAGGAGGTTAAAGAAGAATCAGTTTTGAAAAATGCAAGGTTGTCATTAACTGATGGAATTATGGATATTAAATTTTCAGTACAGGAATCAAATGAGATGGATCCTACTGCAATTTTAGATGAATTCTCAAAGGTAACTAATAACTACGAGTTTTTTAGAATGTCTGATTCCTTTAGATTCCTTACAGAGGATATGGAAGGCATTAGACAAATCTTTAGTAATTTTTCAAATAGAGATAACATGTTCAGTACAGGACTTGCAAAGATTAGAATTTCAATACCCAATTCTCAGAATAAATCAGATGTGGTTTCATATGTTGCTGAGGTACTACATGCTAATGGGATAGAATTAGTTAATGCATTTTTTAGCCAAGACAATATTATAAT
>Ga0210122_1000523_pt1 | contig 13294 bp, 15 predicted proteins | sample Muzzi_CordB_D2_FD_185530 | JGI IMG/M metagenome (GOLD analysis project Ga0210122, IMG submission 185530) | Wetland microbial communities from San Francisco Bay, California, USA, that impact long-term carbon sequestration - Muzzi_CordB_D2 (SPAdes) | ecosystem: Environmental > Aquatic > Marine >... | reverse complement strand
AAGCAGTGCTTGACGAGGAGGAGCGCAAGCCCTTCCGCATGCTGCAGCTTCTGTCCGCGAAACCGCTGCTTTATGCCTGCAACGTGGATGAAGACAGCGCGGCGGACGGCAACGAACTTTCGGCCCGGGTGGCCGCGCGCGCAGAACAAGTGGGGGCGGCCTGCGTGGTAATTTCGGCCGCCATCGAGGCCGAGGTCGCGTCGCTGGATACCGACGAGGAGAGGCAGGAATTCCTCGAATCCCTGGGGCTGGAAGAGACCGGCCTCACCCGCGTCATTCGCGCCGGTTACGGGCTGCTGGACCTGATCACCTTTTTCACCGTCGGGCCGAAGGAAGCCCGCGCCTGGACCGTGCGCCGGGGGGCGAAGGCGCCCGAAGCCGCGGGCGTCATCCATACCGACTTCGAAAAGGGCTTCATCCGCGCCGAGACGATCGCATATGACGACTTCGTTGCCAGCGGAGGCGAACAGGGCGCCAAGGACGCCGGCCGCATGCGGCTGGAAGGCAAGGAATACGTCGCCAAGGACGGCGACATCTTCCATTTCCGCTTCAATGTATGATAGCGATTAACCGGCGGCAGGATGCAGGGAGGAAAGAATGAGAGAGTTCACCACACTGAAGGCTTCCGACGGCCATGAATTCGCGGCCTATGTGGCCGAGCCGGATGGCACGCCGCGCGGCGGCATCGTGCTGGTCCAGGAGATCTTCGGGGTCAATTCGCATATCCGCGGGGTCTGCGATGGGTTCGCGGCCGACGGCTACAAGGTCGTCGCCCCCGCCATGTTCGACCGAATCGAGCGCAACGTCGATCTGGGCTACGACCCCGACAGCGTCGCCGCCGGCCGGGAGCTGAAGGGCCGGATGGATTGGGACAGCCCGCTGTTGGATATCCGAGCCGCGGCCGATACGCTGTCCGCGCTCAAGACCGGCGTCGTCGGTTATTGCTGGGGCGGGTCGCTGGCCTGGCTGTCGGCAACCAGGCTGGATGGCCTTTCGGCGGCGGTCTGCTATTACGGCGGCCAGATCAACGACTTCCGGGACGAGACCCCCAAATGCCCGGTGCTGATGCATTTCGGCACCGAGGACGCCAGCATCCCGATGGACGCTGTCGAGGCGATCCGTGCGGCCCAGCCCGACGCTGCGGTCCATATCTATGAGGGCGCCGGCCACGGCTTCAACTGCGACCAGCGGGGCAGCTATGACGCGGCCTCGGCAGCGACGGCACGCGAGCGGACGATGGCCTTTCTGGCGGAACACATTGGGTAATTTCCAGGCCACACTGGTCTCGTCGCTACAAGGCGCGGAGCGCCGCGCGCCAGTCCAGTAGCTGCGGATAATCTGGATTGCTTCCGCCTGCGGCTCGCAAAGACGGCCTGAAACAGCCGTCATCCCTCCTGTACGAAGGAAATCGCCACGCCGTGGGCGCTTTCGGGCAGTACGGTCATGCCTTCGTCGGTCCGCATGCAGGCCACGCCGGCCTCGGCCAGGCAGACCGCGGTTTCCACCAGATCGGCCACGTTGATCGTCATGCCGAGGATATTCCCGGCTTGGGGGCGGGCGAATTCCACATCGGCAAAGGCCGCCGGCAACTCTTCCCAGGGCAGGAAATCCAGCCGCGCCGTGCCTGTTTCCACTGATAGCCAGCCGCCGGCGCGGCTGACGGCGGCGGCGCCGAAAATGCGGACCCATCCTTCGGCCAGCGCCGAGGGGTCGTCCGCCAGGATTGCGTATGAGCGCACCCGGGTGGCCGTATTTCGATGCCCGCACCACTGCGGTTGCCAGACCATCCGCGGCGTCAGATGCTGGCACACGAAGCCGGCAAGACCCGGCATCGCCGCGGGTTTGGGGTGAACCAGCCTGAATTCGGGCAACACCGTTCCCGCAGGCAATTCCAGCTCACGCGCCAGTTCCCTGACCGGCTCGGTCACCAGCCCCTGGCTGTCGAAAAATCCATGGGTACGGGCCGCGTCCTTGCTGTGCAGGGCCAGTTTCAACAGGCCTTGGCCGCGCTCGGCCAGGATCGTGTCAAGGCCGGCGCTGTATCCGTCGGCCTCCACGATGCCCAGCAATTCGATATAGTCATGGTTGAACATGATGCAGTAATTGGCGGTGGACCAGCCAATATGCCGACCGCGTGGCGTTATGGTAAACCCCAGCGCCTCCCAGGCGGCGCGCGCGACCTCCAGCTCGGTCACACCGATAATGGAATGATCCACCCCGGTGATGGCCGCCTCGTTCGCGGCCACGTCCTGCATCGGATCAGCCATTCAGAACCCTTCCGGCCACCGCGTCCAGTTTCGCGAGAACCGCGGGGTCGCGCGCCCCGGGCGCGGTGATCAGGGCTGCATCCAGCGCGCGCTGACATCCCGCGCCGCAACTCTCGGTTCGGCCGGACAGCAGGGGCACGGCCTGGCGCACCAGCGCACGGCCCTTTTCCGCGTTTTCCAGCAGCACCTTGATGACCGCATCGACGGTAACGTCGTCATGATGCGGATGCCAGCAATCGTAATCGGTAACCATGGCGACACTCGCGTAACAAATCTCGGCTTCGCGGGCCAGTTTGGCCTCCGGCATGTTGGTCATGCCGATAACATCGCAACCCCAGCTGCGGTATAGTTCGGATTCGACTCGCGACGAGAATTGCGGGCCTTCCATGACCAGATAGGTTCCGCCCCTGACGGCCGTGATGCCGGCCGCGGCGGCGGCAGCCTCCAGATGACCGTCAAGCCGGCGGCAGACGGGATCGGCCATCGACACATGACCGACCATACCGGTTCCGAAGAACGATTTCGCCCGCGCGAACGTGCGATCTATGAACTGGTCAACGATCACGAATGTGCCCGGCGCCAGATCCTCGCGCAGCGAACCGACCGCCGACAGCGAAAGAATTTCGGTCACGCCGGAACGCTTCATTGCGTCTATATTGGCTCGGAAATTGATCTCGGATGGCGGGATGCGGTGGCCGCGTCCGTGGCGTGGCAGGAATACCATCTTCTGGCCATAGAACTCGGCGAACATCAGTTCGTCGGACGGCGCTCCGAAGGGACTTTCAACCTTTCGCCACTCGACATTCTCAAGCCCGTCCATGTCGTAAATGCCGCTGCCGCCGATTACCCCGACGATTGGCGGCGTGCCCGGTTCGCCCATCCCTGTCTCCCCAGTTCCGCTCATACAAATCAAACGGAGCGAGTATCGTTCCGTAAAGATTTTAAATCAAGCAACAATAAAACATAAAGAAAGGCCGCTGTATTACTCCAGCGGCCTTTCGGTTCTTCGCTTGTCTGATTTAAATTAGTGGCGCACGTCGCGCCACACCGCCTTTTTGACCGCAACGGCCATGAAGAACAGCACGCCCAGGAACAGCAGAACCCTGATGCCCATGGATTTGCGTTCCTCGAGTTCCGGCTCGGCGGCCCAGGCCAGGAAAGCGGTTACGTCCCTGGCTTCCTGGTCCAGCGTCGGCTCGGTGCCGTCGGTATATTCCACGACGCCGTCCGAGAGAGGCTGCGGCATGGCAATCTGATGGCCCGGGAAATACTTGTGGTAATTCATCCCTTCCATCAGGGTGACATGTTCCGGCACCTCTTCGGCATAGCCGGTCATCATGGCATAGACGTAATTTGCGCCATCCTTGCGGGCCTTGACCATCAGTGACAGATCCGGCGGATAGGCGCCGTTGTTGCTGGCGCGCGCGGCGTTTTCGTTGGCGAACGGCGCCACGAAACGGTCCGACGGGATGGCTGGACGCGTGAACATCTCGCCTTCATCGTTGGGTCCGTCCTGGACCTCGTAATTGCCGGCGTAGGCCTTGATCTCTTCCTCGCCGTAACCCAGTGCGGCGAGGTCGCGATAGGCCACCAGACTGAGGCTGTGGCAGGTCGCGCACACTTCGGTATAGACCTGCAGGCCGCGCTGAAGCTGCGCCTTGTCGAACCCGTCGAACGGCCCCTTCCAGGACCAGTCGATGTCGGGAAGCTCTATCTTTTCGCCGGAGGCCTGAGCCGTGGAAATCCCGCCGAGGAGCGCCGCGGCAATGACAAGAACCTTCATCCGCATCACGAATTCTCCTTCAGCACGGGTTCGCTGATACTGGTGGGTAGCGGCCTGGTAGGCTCGAACCAGCCCAGCAGCGGGAAAACAATCAGGAAATGGGCGAAGTAGTAGGCGGTGGCGGCCCGGCCGATCCAGATGAACGCGCCTTCAGCCGGTTGCGAGCCGATATAGCCCAGCAGCAGGCAATCGAGCAGGAATAACAGGAAGAATCCCCTGTACCATGGCCGATAACGGGCGCTGCGCACCTTCGACGTATCCAGCCAGGGCAGCACGAACAGCACCGCAATGGAGGCGAACATGGCGATAACGCCGGCCAGCTTCGCGCTGATGAAGGTGAAACCCATCCAGCTGGTGACCCAGGGGCCGATGAAGTTATCGGGGACCGCACGCAGGATCGCGTAGAAGGGCAGGAAGTACCATTCCGGCACGATATGCGGTGGCGTCTGCAGCGGGTTCGCCTTGATGTAGTTGTCCGGCTCGCCGAAATAGTTTGGCGCGAAGAACACGAAGGCGGCGAAGATGAACAGGAACAGCACCAGCCCGACCGAATCCTTGGCGGTGAAGTAGGGGTGGAAGCTGACCGTATCCCGCGGCGACTGCACATCGATCCCCGTCGGATTGCTGGAGCCGGTGATATGCACCGCCACCACATGCAGGCCGACCACGGCAAAGAGCACGAAGGGCAGCAGGTAATGCAGCGCGAAGAAACGGTTCAGGGTCGGGTTGTCGACCGAGAAGCCGCCCCACAGCCAGGTCACGATCCAGTCGCCGACGAAGGGAATCGCCGAAAACAGGTTGGTGATGACGGTGGCGCCCCAGAAGCTCATCTGGCCCCAGGGAAGCACGTAACCCATGAAAGCAGTGGCCATCATCAGCAGGATGATGGCGACGCCCAGCATCCACAGCAGCTCGCGCGGCGCCTTGTAGGAACCGTAGTAAAGCCCGCGGAACAGATGGATATAGACGACGATGAAGAACATCGACGCACCGTTCATATGGATATAGCGCAAGAGCCAGCCATAATTCACGTCGCGCATGATGCGCTCGACGCTCTCGAAGGCCATGTCCACATGCGCCGTATACTGCATGGCCAGCACGATACCGGTGACGATCATCACCACCAGCACCACGGAGGCCAGCGCGCCGAAGTTCCACCAGTAATTCAGGTTCTTCGGCATCGGGAACTGGTTGTACTCATGGTCCAGATAGGTAAAGACGGGCAGACGCTCGTCGACCCAGCGGATCACGGGATTCTTGAATTCGGTCTTGGTCGCCATTTTGTTTCCCCCTAGCCGATACGAACGGTGTTGTCGTCAAGGAAAACATAATGCGGCACCTGAAGATTTTTCGGCGCCGGACCCTTGCGAATTCGCCCGGAGGTATCGTAGTGCGAGCCATGGCAGGGGCAGAACCAGCCGCCATAGTCACCCCTCGGCTCGCCCGATTTCTGGCCCAGCGGGATACAGCCCAGATGCGTGCATACGCCCACCAGGATCAGCCATTCCGGCTGCTGGACGCGCTCCTCGTCGGGCTGCGGATCGACAAGATCCGCCGGCTTGGCCGCGCGTGCTTCATCGATTTCCTTGGGCGTGCGGCGACGAATGAAAACCGGCTTTCCGCGCCATTTCACCGTGATGCTCTGGCCCTCCTGAATGGGGCTGAGATCGACCTCGATCGAAGACAGCGCCAGCGTATCGGCCGCCGGATTCATGCTGTCGATAAGGGGCCAGGCGAAGGCCGCAGCGCCAACCGCGCCAACGCCCAGGGTCGCCAGATACAGAAATTCGCGCCGGCGCGCGCCTTCGTCATCCGATTCCGGCGTCTGAACCTCGTCCGCCATGCTTCTATCCTCGTCAATGGGTTTATGGTCCGCGGACCGCGGACCCTGCCGAAAAAAATCTCCATGCGTAACGGCGGGTACTATCCCGCCGCGCCGCGCTCCGTATAATGCAAAATTATCACGAAAGCAAAGCCCACAATGCCTGATTTCGATAAATTCACGGCAACTGCGACGATGCGCCTCGCTCTTTATCAGCCTGATATTCCGCAGAATACAGGCGCCATGCTGCGATTGGCCGCCTGTATGGGGGTGGATGTCGATATTATCGAACCTTGCGGGTTTGTCTGGTCGGACAAATATCTGCGGCGCGCGGGCATGGATTACCTGGAACGCATCGCCCCCGTCCGCCATCCGTCATGGCGCGCCTTTCGCGAAGAACGAACGGCAAAGGACGGCCGCCTGATACTGTTGACGACGAAAGGGTCTGTCGCCCATACCGATTTCGCCTTCAAGACCGGCGATTGCCTGCTGCTGGGCCGCGAGAGCGTTGGCGTGCCGGAAGAGGTGCATGAGGCCGCCGATGCGCGGGTCCGGGTTCCCATGATCGCCGGCATGCGGTCGATCAATGTAGCGATGGCGGCTGCAATCGTGCTAGGCGAAGCCCTGCGCCAGACCGGCGGATATCCAGACGAACCGGAGCAGACATGAAAGACACCGAACAACGCAAGGAAGCGGCCCGCGCATGGTTCACCGAACTGCGCGACAACATCTGCGCGGCCTTCGAAGCGCTGGAGGATGAATTGACGGGGCCGCTGTCGGACCGGCCGGCCGGCCGTTTCGAACAGACGTCATGGGAGCGTCCCGACCCAGCAGGCAAGGGCGGCGGCGGGGTGATGTCGGTGATGCGCGGGCGCGTGTTCGAAAAGGTCGGCGTCAATATTTCCACCGTCCATGGCGAGTTTTCCGAGGAAGCGCGCGAACAGATCCCCGGCGCGAAGGAAGACCCCCGCTTCTGGGCCAGCGGCATTTCGCTGGTCGCGCATATGCGTTCGCCGCTGGTGCCGGCGGTGCATATGAATACGAGGCATATCGTGACCAGCAAGGCCTGGTTCGGCGGCGGCACGGATCTGACGCCGGTGGTGCCCGACGAGGCCGACACCAAAAGCTTTCACGCGGTGCTGAAGGCCACCTGCGACGCCCATGATCCGGACTACTACCCGAAATTCAAGAAATGGTGCGACGAGTATTTCTTCCTGAAACATCGCAACGAGCCGCGCGGCGTCGGCGGGATATTCTACGATTATCTCGAGGATGACTGGCAGGCGGACTTCGCCTTCACCCAGGATGTGGGCAGGGCCTTCCTGAAGGCCTACCCCGCCATCGTCCGCCGTCATATGAACCGGGAATGGACCGCGGCCCAGCGTGAACACCAGCTTGTCCGGCGCGGGCGTTACGTCGAATTCAACCTGCTCTACGATCGCGGTACGAAGTTCGGGCTGATGACCGGCGGCAATGTTGACGCAATCTTGATGTCGATGCCGCCCGAAGTACGCTGGCCATAAGCATCTTATAGGTTTAACTTCACCTTTGTATGGGTATAATCTGTACTTTCCATACATGGAATCTACCTGTCCAGACATGGAAGCTACCTATGTTGCACGGTAAATGGATCGATTTCTGCGCCGGGACCCTGGTCGGGGCCATGCTGCTCATGGCCGCCACGCCCGCCGCTGCCGATCCCCTGCCGGCCGAATTTCTGGGCAAGTTCCGAGGGATAGTGACAAGTGGCGTGGGCGAGATCGAGGGCGATTTCAATATGGTATCCAGCGCCAAACGCGGCGGTTTTTCAATGGCCTGGTCTCCCGGCAAGAGCGCCGAGTTCCAACCTTCCAAAAACAGGAATGTCTTCAAAGCCCCCGACAGGGGAAGGCTTTTCGAAGGCGCCCCCGCCTTCTGGTCGCGCCTGGAGGACGGCAAGCTGATTGTCTACTCAATGCAGATCGACGCCCATGGCGGCTATGACATCTACACCTTTATCTACACCCCCGCGGAAGGCGGGCTGGACATGATTATCCGCCATCTTCGCAGCGGATCGGGCCCGATGGAATCCTCGGCCAGGTTGAAACGCCATGACGGTTGAGCGCGGATTCTTCCCTGCTTTCGCCGCGTTTCTGGCGATCCTGCTGCTCATGGCGCCGGCGGCAAATGCCGACGACCAGGACATCCCCGTCGAGAAGTTCTTCGGCGCCTATGTCGGCGATGCCGTGATCGAGGGAACCATGCAGTTCCGCGATATCATCGTCAGCATAGAGCCGATCAGGAACGGGTTCTCGGTCTATACCTCAACGGTGATCCGTACCGGCCCGAAACGCGCAACCAGCGATGTGAAATGGCGCGCGGAAACCCAGAACTTCGTGCAGACAGACACACCACACGTCTATGAGCCGCTGGTCCGAAAGAGCATGTTTTCGGAAAAACGCGACCCCAACCTGCTGGCGGGCGATACGCTGGCCTGGGCCAGCATCAGGGGCCGCACGCTTGGCATTTATGCTATGAATGTGCTGGAGGATGGCCACTACGAACTACGCGTATTCGAACGCACCCTGACCGATCTCGGCATGGATATCAGCTTCGTCCGCTATATCGACGGCGTGGCAACTCGCGAGCTGAACGGCAATCTGGCCCGCACGAAAGGCGATGTCGACGAGAACTAGTCCAGCCGTTCGGCAAGCCAGGCCAGGCATCCCTTTCGGTCCGCCTGGAAATCTCCACCGATCCACCACTCCTCGGCCGCACGCAGCAATTCGCCAATCCGGGCGCCTTCCTCAATACCCAGCTTCCTTACGTCCCGCCCGCTGAGCGGGAATTTCGGTCGTTCCCAATCTTGCGTCTCGTTGAACAGAGCGCGCCAATCCCGGTCATCCGGCTTGTCGTGGCCGGCGGCCCAGATCGAGAGCACCAGATCCGACCAGGTCTCCGGGCCAACAGCATAGAGCCCGCGGCGGCGTGCAGCGCGGTCGAGTCCGGGCGATGGAACGACCTCCGGCGCCGCCATCGCCACAAGTCGGTCGCGTTCGCTATTGGAAAGGCGCAGGCCCTGCCCCAGATGGCGTGCCGTATCGCCGTCCACGGGTAGTAACGCAGCGAGCCGCCGCAAAGGATCGCACAGCCCCAGTCCGGACTCGATCGCCACCATCCGGTCCAGCCGGCCGATGGCCGTGGCCTGGGCCAGGAAATGATCCAGCACCCCTTCGTCGCGCATCAGCCGGATCACCGGCGCGGGGTCGGGCGCCGCCAGCAACTTCAATAGCTCGACCCGCACCCGTTCCGCCGACAGGCGGGGCAGCAAATACGCCATCTCGCGGCAGGCGGCCAGAGCCTCGCTATCCGGTGGGGGCTTGCCGTAATGGGCGTGGAAGCGGAAAAAGCGCAACAGCCGCAGCACGTCCTCGGTAAGCCGCTGGCGCGCATCGCCGACAAACCGAACCCGGCCAGCCTTCAAATCTCCGATTCCGCCGAATGGATCGTGCAACAGCCCACCGGGCTCCAGCGACAGGGCGTTCATTGTGAAGTCGCGCCGCGCGGCGTCGGCCTCCCAGTCGTCGGTAAAGGCCACCACGGCACGACGTCCGTCGGTTTCCACGTCATGGCGCAGCGTTGTGATTTCATAGGGTGTTCCGCCCGATACAGCGGTCACCGTGCCATGTGCCAGGCCCGTGGGAATTACCTTCAGGCCGGCGCCTTCCAGAAGCTCCATTACACGTTCCGGCCGAGAATCGGTGGCCAGATCGATGTCGGATATCTTGCGGCCGATCAGAGCATCGCGCACACACCCGCCAACGAATCTTACGCCGACCCCACCCCCGGCAAGTGCATCCAGCACCGCCCGGGTCTTGGGCGACGTCATCCAGGGCTGCGGTTTGATCTGCTGTTCGGTCATGGGAGGGTTTGTTTCGCAGGCCTACTGCCTACTCTGCCGCCTTTTCTTCCTTGTCGATGAATTCGCCCGGGATCAGTTTCCCGTCCTCATAACGCGCCGGGCGGTATTCCGCATCGGTGCCCACACCGCCAAGGGTACCGAAAAAGACAGTCGCCACCGCCGCCAGTGCCGCGCCGACCGTTATCAGCCAGGTCCAAGGAAAATCCTGCCATGGCGGCAGCCGTCGCCCTTGGGCCTCGGCAGCCTCGCGCTCCTGCCTGAAATATATCCACATTATATAGGCAATCGTCGGTGCAATCAGGGGCACGACGAATGTAAGGAATTTCTTGGTCATGATGCTTCCAGGATATCGACGAGGTTAACCAGCATAGCCGCCGTCGCGCCCCATATATACCGGTCTTCATATTGCATGACGTAAAAATGGCGCAGGTCGCCCTTGTATTCCCTGCTGTGCCGCTCGTGGTTGCCGCGGTCGAGAATGAAGGCGAGCGGCACCTCGAACACGTCGGCCACCTCGAAGGGATCGGGATTGACCTCGAAGGGCGGATGCACAAAACCAACCGCCGGCGTCACCTCGAACCCGGTTCGCACCACGTAGGTGTCCAGCCGCCCGATCAACTCGATCCGCGACGGGTCGAGGCCGACCTCCTCCTCCGTCTCGCGCAAGGCCGCCGCCTCCGGCGAGGCGTCCTGCTCCTCGATCCGGCCTCCCGGAAAACTGATCTGCCCGGCGTGATCGTGCAGATGGTCGGTGCGCTGGGTCAGCAGGATCGTGGGGCCACCCGGCCGCAGCACCAGCGGCACCAGGACGGCCGCCGGCGTCAGCGGCCCCTCCGGTCCCATGCCGGGATTCAGGTCATGGTCGCCACGCCGCGCCTCGCGAGTTTCCGGCGCGCGGGCGATCCGCTTGAGAATAATTTCCTGTGGCAGCATCAATAGCCTTACTCTTCCCCCAGTTCGAAGAACTCTCCGGCACTCCAGACTCCCAGGACGACCCTGCCGTCGCGCTCATACGGCGCGGCCACCCCCGCGATCTCGTAGAAAACGGAACGCACGATCAGCGCATCCAGATTGTCGCGCATCCTTATATAGGGTGACGGCTCCCCCGTTTCAGGATTTTGCTGCACCCTGATCCGATGGTTCGCATCCGCCGTTACCCAATCGTCGAAATTACTACGGAATTTCATGACCATATCCCGGCCTGCGCCGCTTATTTCCAGTTCCACGGCGGTAAAAGGCGCGTCTTCGACCTGGATGAGGCCTTGCTCCACGGGAGTCTTCAGCCAATATCGTCCTTGATCGTCGAGTCGAAGCACGGTCGAGAACAGTTTGGCGAGTTCCTTCCTCTGAATCGGCGAATCGCGATAGAACCATGTGCCGTCGCGGGCAATTCGGATCGGGAATTCGCCAGCTCCGTCAACCGACAACGGCAACGACGGGGCTCCGCCCGCCATCTCGTCGGCGGACAGGCCTGACAATTTATCTCTATCCGGGCCTTGTCTGCTCATTGCATCGCCATATTCCTGTTATATTAATAATCAATGGTTATTATGGAATCCTAAACCTTGGAACAGATGTGAGTGGTATGGAAGTCAACAATCCCATGTCCCCCCGCGCGGCGGATGCCGAGGCCCGCAGACTTGCCGGCGCGATCGAAACGCTGGGCGGCAGGATATCCACCGCCCGTGAGAGTATAGCCCGGGTAATTTTCGGCCAGCAGGAAATCGTCGATCAAACGCTGGTTACACTGTTGTCGGGTGGCCACGCGCTGCTGATCGGCGTGCCGGGCCTGGGCAAGACGAAGCTGGTGGAAACGCTGGGTACCGTCCTGGGACTGGGCGAACGCCGGGTCCAGTTCACGCCCGACCTGATGCCGGCCGACATCCTGGGCTCGGAAGTGCTGGAAGAATCCGATACCGGCAAGCGCAGTTTCCGGTTCATCCAGGGCCCCGTCTTCTGCCAGTTGCTGATGGCCGACGAAATCAACCGCGCCAGCCCGCGCACCCAATCGGCGTTGCTGCAGGCGATGCAGGAGCGCCGGGTTTCCGTCGCCGGGCATTATCACGCACTGCCCCAACCCTTTCATGTGCTGGCGACGCAAAACCCGCTGGAACAGGAAGGCACCTATCCTCTTCCCGAGGCACAACTCGACCGTTTTCTTCTGGAAATCGATGTCGGCTATCCCGACGAGGAAGCCGAACGCCGGATGATGCTGGTGACCACGGGACTGGAAGAAGATTCGGCCGAAGCCGTGTTCGATGGCGCATCGCTGATCGCCGCGCAGAGGCTGGTCCGCCAGGTGCCGGTCGGCGAACAGGTGGCAGAGGCGATCCTGTCGCTCGTGCGGTCGGGCCGGCCGGAAACCAGCAACATTCCGGAAATCCGGGCACATGTAGCGTGGGGACCGGGACCGCGCGCCAGCCAGGCGCTGATGCTGGCCTGCCGTGCCCGCGCGGTAATGGATGGCCGCCTGGCGCCGTCGACGGACGATATCGTGGCGCTGGCCGGGCCAGTGCTGCGCCACCGCATGGCGCTGAATTTTGCCGCGCGCGCCGAAGGCGTAACCATCGAGCAGATTATCCAGCGTCTCGTTGAACCGCTGGCCTGACAGCAAGGATCGAATGCAGGGGGTTATACGCAAGAGACCTGGCGCCGTGCCTCGGCAAGAGGCCGAACGGCTGGGGAGCGCCTTGCCGCCATTGCTGGTGGAGGCCGAGCGCGTGGCCCAGACCGTGGCGCAGGGCGTCCATGGCCGCCGCCGCGTTGGCCAGGGAGAAACCTTCTGGCAATTTCGCCGGTATCAGCCTGGAGATGCAACGACCGCCATCGATTGGCGTCAAACCGCGAAATCCCAGGCCGTCTTCGTGCGCGAAACCGAATGGGAGGCGGCGCAAAGCATTTGGCTGTGGCGCGATTCGTCGCCCTCAATGGACTATAGCTCGGGCGCGGAACTGCCCCCGAAACGGGAGCGGGCAGAACTCCTCCTGCTGGCGACCGCGGCATTGCTGGTGCGTGGGGGCGAGCGGGTGGCGCTGCTGGCCGGCGGGCAATTACCGGCCACCGGCCGCACGGGTTTCAACCGGCTGGCCAACAGCCTGCTGAGCGAACCGGCGGACGGCCGCAGCCTGCCGCCCGCCGCGCCCTTGCCACGCGCAGCCCATGTCGTGCTGTTCGGCGACTTCCTGTCCGACATTGAGGAAATCCGGGCGACCGTTTCCGGCCTTGCCGGACGCGGCGTACGCGGCCAGATAGTACAGATCTTCGATCCTGCCGAAGAGAGCCTGCCCTTTACAGGCCGGGTCCGCTTTGCCGGCTTCGAGGGCGAAGGCCAGACATTGCTGGGGCGCGTCGAGAATGTCCGCGAGAGCTATCGCGAGCGCCTGGCCCGTCATCGCGCGGCCATCGGCGAGATCGCGCGCCGCGCCGGCTGGGGCTTCATCCTCCACCATACCGACCGGCCGCCGCAATCCGCGCTGCTGCCGCTATATACCGCGATGGCCGGCGCATCAGACAGGCGGGGG
>Ga0210122_1000522_pt1 | contig 13320 bp, 13 predicted proteins | sample Muzzi_CordB_D2_FD_185530 | JGI IMG/M metagenome (GOLD analysis project Ga0210122, IMG submission 185530) | Wetland microbial communities from San Francisco Bay, California, USA, that impact long-term carbon sequestration - Muzzi_CordB_D2 (SPAdes) | ecosystem: Environmental > Aquatic > Marine >... | reverse complement strand
AAATCCGGCTCGGCATGGGTGTAGTCACCCAGTATGGCACGCCGCGCATGACAGGGTGCGCACAGTTGAACCAGTTCGCGCGCGTTAATGCCCGATGTCTGCACCGCCAGTCGGTAATTTTCGACGGGCGGCCTGGCCATATCCGGAAGTTCGGCCCACTGCACATGTTCCGATCCGGGACCATGACAGGCCTCGCAGCTGACATCGATTTCCGACCAGGTCGTCCGGTAGGCGTCCGTTGCAAGATTATAATTTTTTTTCAGATTGGTGGAATGGCATTCGGCACACATGCCGTTCCAATTCTGGCCGGCATTGGTCCAGTACAGCCAGTCGGCCGGATCGATAGGGGTCTCCGGATTCAGGTGATACCATTTTTTTTCTCTGGCATCCCAGGCAATGGGCAGGCATTGCAGGCGCCCCCCGCCAAATGGAACCAGGTATTGCTGCAGGGGATAAACGCCGAAAGTAAACTTGATTTCAAAATCAGCCATTTTGCCGCCCGGCCCCCGGGTATGGACAAAAAATCCGCCGTTTTTGCGGTAAAATCGGGTAGTCGCCCCGAAATACTCGAGAACGGCATCGTCAAAATTGCCCAGCACGGTCGCATCATTGGCCTCGGCCATGGCCAGGTCGTGATGAGAGCCCCGCCATCTGTCGTACTCACTTTTATGGCATTCGGCACATTTCTGTCCGCCGACAAAAGCAGCCGGCGCCGGCGGCCCGGCAGACTGCCGATAGTATTTCTGCTTGACCACGTAAGCCGGTATGGAGAGGACCATAACGAGCGTGGCAATGATTCCGGCTATTTTCCAGTTTTGCATGATAATTTTAGACAGGATAACAGAATCTACAGGATAATAAAAAATCCGTTTACAGTTTATTCTAAAATTCTAAGCTTACGCTTAACATCAACTTTTCTCTCACCAAAATTCAAAAGCAGTCCAACGGCTTTTCTCGTAGCGACAAGATAATTAACTAATTGAACTTCATGAGCTCTAATAATACGTCTGACCGACTTAAGCTCCAAAATTATCGTATCATTGACAATAATATCAGCGACAAAGTCACCCACAATTTCATTATCATAATAGATTTTAATGGGCTTTTGTGAATCCGCAAATAGTCCTGCTTTATTCAACTCAATAAGCATGCATTTCTCATAAACTGACTCAAGAAATCCAAATCCCATTCGATTATATACGCGATAAGCGCATCCTATTATCCTTTCCGTTAGTTTACTATTTTCCATATAGCCTCCTCCAGGCTGTGATCGACGTTTTGATAACTTATTTTTTATCCTGTCTATCCTGTTATCCTGTCAGAGTATTTTCCTGGATAAGTTACCTGTTCTGCTTTAAATTCACTGCGTTTAACCGGTTTGCTGGTGTCAACTTTCACAACATCATTTTCAATCGTTAGCGGAAAAATATCCAGGGCCCTTGGCGCGGGAGGGCTGGCAACATTGCCGGTAATATCAAAGGCCGAAGCATGACAGGGACAGGCGAATCGCCTTTCTTTCTCAACCCAGGGAACCGTGCAGCCGAGATGGGTGCATTTACGCGACAGCGCCAGAAAGCCGCCGTCCGCCAGCCGTGAGAGATAAAACCGGCCGCGCACAAAAGCGGTAACCGAATCGGGTACAAATGTATTGACCTCCCCGGCAGTGACGATGGACTCGGTATTTTCCCGGTGCGCTTCGGGTTTGCCCGGACGTAAAAAGGCAAAAGCAACGGCAATGAACTCCGCCAGCGCCACCAAGCCCAGGGCGTACCAGAGTTTGGTTAGAAAGCTCCTGCGGTTGTTCCCCGTCTGACTTACATCTTCTTTGGCGATTTGTTTTTTTAGCATGCGATTATGATTCCAAATCAAGGTGCCATAATTTGTAATCGAAAAGAGTATATTTTCCTGGGTCGTCATTCCCGCGAAGGCGGGAATCCAGTTTAACCGTGGATATCATCATATAAATCTTTCCAATGCGGATTAGATTCTTCTATCAGCCTTAACTTCCAATTCCTTCTCCACTTTTTTATTTGTTTTTCTCTAATAATTGCATTTTCAGCATTGTCATGAGCTTCGTAATAGACGAGAATCTTCACATTATATTTTTGGGTAAATCCTTCAATCATATTGTTTTTGTGTTGCCACACCCTTTGCACCAGATTAGATGTAACGCCCGTGTATATAGTGCCATTGCGTTTGCTGGCAAGTATATAAACGTAAAACTGTTTCTTCATACTATTTTTCTGGATTCCCGCCTGCGCGGGAATGACAAATCGAATAACCATCGCAATTAAATCAAATCGAAGAGACCTTCCAGCATGTCACCCCGGCCACCCAAGCGCCATCCCTTTCCCGCGAAACCAAATCCCCGTAACCGTCAAAATAACAAACGCCGTCAGCAGACTTACAAATATCGCCTGTACGGCTTCGTTGTTGTTGGTGTTGTATTTTTTCTTTATTATCAAGTAAATCCCAACCAGACCTGCCAGAACTAGTATTAGCGGCAGCAGGCCATTGCTGATCACGACCGGGACCGCCGGCAGCCAGGACGCAAAATCTATGACGTATTCGTCTGCAACAATGCCCAGCAAGGTCAGGATTGCGGCGACGACCGCAGCGGCGACGGCCGTCTTCCGGCCTTGGTGAGAGGCAAACCAGACGCCGGCGGTTTCGGCATCATATCGGAGGTAAGGCAGAAGAAATAACAGCCCCACGATTGCCGCCGGTATGATCAGCACCGCGAACAGGGGATGGAAATGCAGCAGCAATTCCTGCAAGCCGGCAAAATACCAGGGGGCCTTGGTGGGATTGGGGCTGAGCCCGGGATTGGCTTTGGCTTCCAGGGGGGCGTTGAATAAGACCGCCAAGAGCAGAATCAGGGCCGCCAGCACTGATGCCACCACCAGTTCTCGAACAACGAGGTTGGGGATGGTGGCCACCGACTCACCCCGGTCTTGCGAATCATCATCCGGTTTGCGCGGGATAACCAGGCCGCCGGCTTTGCGCACCCGCCAGAAGTGAAACGGCATGAGAATTAAGAGGGCGGCGGGGATGACCGCCGTGTGGATGGCAAAAAATATCGACAGGGTCGCCGGCCCGATTTCGGTTCCGCCCCGGATCAGCCTTTGCACGCCCATACCGATTCCGGGAATGTATTCCAGCATGCCGGTGCAGATGGTAATCGCCCAGAAGGCCAGCTGATCCCAGGGCAGTAAATATCCGGTAAAATTTGATGCCAGGGCCAGCAGAAACATTACCAGCCCGATGATCCAGTTGAACTGCCGGGGGGGATAAAAGGCACCGCTGAAAAATACCCGTAAAAAGTGCAGAAAAACCACCAGCAAGAGCGCGTTACCGCTCCAGTGATGAATGTTGCGGATCAACTGGCCGAAATAAACCACGTTTTGCAGGCGGACAATCGATTCATAGGCTCGATCGGGCACCGGCTGATAGGTAAATTTGAGCATCAGGCCCGAGATAAAAAGCATGCTCACCAGCACGACCGCCATCCCGCCAAGGCCCCAGGTCAGCGTAAATCTAAGCGTGCGCTCCGGCACCGTTCGCGGCCGAAAGTGCAGCAGCAGGCCGTTGAAAAGCTGGCGGTAACGCTCCCGATCGATGCGGCCATGGTAGGTTCCGGGAAAGATGGAATACCAGATTCGCTGCAAAAAATTAAGTCGATCCGATCTCACGTCTTGAAGCGGCATTGGCACCTTAATGGCTATCTTTGAGCCCGCCAGAGGCGGATTTACAACATTTTGCGGTTCCGCCTTGGCGCATTATTGAGATAATTTTGCTAGTTTTGTATCGATTGAATATTTTCGATTGAATTTGAATATCCTATCGGCGTTATCCAGTCAATAGTTTGCCGCTTTCAAAGCGCAGTTTCGAAAGGATATTGGCGGAAGGGCGTTTTATAAAATGGTCACGAAAACACACAGGCAGCATACGACCATCAAAGCAACCCAGTCTTTTTTGCCGGCAGTCAACTCCGGATCCGTTCGGTGTTCCGTGAAAGCTCTGGCCTCCATGGCAGCGACCAGATCATCCGCGCGTTCAAATGTTCGGCGTATCAACGGAAAACCAAATTTGCTCAATCGATATACCGGATTTTTTCTGTTCTCCACGGCCCGGGCTTTCTGGGCTTGCGCAGTTTCGCGAGCCTGGTCTAAAATCACCGGCACAAAACGCATGATCAACCCCATCATGAGGGCAACTTTTTTTTCAGGAATAAATGGAACGGGTTTTAAAAACCACTGGACGGCCGCCTTGATGGCCGAAGGCGGGGTGGTTGAGATAAATACAAATCCAAGAATAACAATAAGGACCAATCGCCAGCAAACCAGGATGCCATTGGTGATGCCGGGAATGGAAATGGTGATGTATTTAAGATAGATTAGCGGAGTTTCGTCGGTTGAAAGTACCCGGGCTACAAAGATCAATAAAAGCAAAATTAAGAAGTAGCGCAGTTCCTTGAACCCCGAGGCCAGCGGCAGGCGGGCATAGAAAATGACACCCAATAATAGGACGGTCAACAATCCCAGCCCCCGGAGATATAGGTTCAAACTAACCAGGCTCAGAAAGATAATCGAAATTATTTTAAACCTTGGATCTATCCGGTGCAGCGTGGAATGCCCGGCAATGTAGCTAAAGGCGGTCAATTCAGCCATGATTCGGCCGCCAGCCCCATTCGGAAGGTGCAGGGTTTACGAACGCCGAATGCTTCGACGTCAGCCATAATCTCGGCCGGTTTTCCGTCTCTCACAATTTTGCCGCCGTGCATTAAGATCAACCGATCCGCATGCGCAATGATTTTTTCCAGATCATGCGTGGTTACGATAATCGTATGGCCTGATCGGTGCAGCACCAGGATCTGCTGCAATATCTGTTTGATGCCGGGATAGTCCATGCTTGAAAAGGGTTCATCAAAAACTATAACCCTGGGCTCCATGGCGAGAATACCCGCGATGGCCAGGCGACGTTTTTCACCGCCCGAAAGCAAGTGCGGTCTCTGATGGGCAAGAGTAGACAAGCCGACCGCTCGCAAAGCCATCAGGACTCTATTTTGCACCATATCACGTTCCAGGCGCAGGTTCTCCGGTCCAAAAGCCACGTCTTCGTAAACGGTTTCACCGACAATCTGACTGTCGGCATCCTGAAACATCATCCCTACCAATTGCCGGGCCTGCAAAAGATTTCGCGCCACGCTGATGCCGGCCAGGCGAACCGTACCGGAAGTCGGCAGGAGCAAACCGTTAAGATGCCTCAACAAGGTGGTTTTGCCGGAACCATTGAGACCGGCAATGACTACAAAGGATCCTTGCCGGATGTTGAGGCTAATGTTATCAACACCCAGAGTGCCGTCGGCAAAGCGATGACTGAGATTTTCGATTTCAATGATGTTCATGGAAAATTGTAAGTGGTAAGTTGTTTGTTGTATACGGTGTTACGAGTTTCGCAGTTAATGCAACGTTAGACTTTCTTTTGCATTGATCCCGCAACCCGATACTCGGAGGCTGCAACGCGAACGACCGGTCTCAGGGCTCTGGCTATCAGAGCTGCTGCAGCGATCTTGATGGCATCGCCGATCAGAAAGGGGTACATTCCCACGGTCAACGTTTTGGTCCATGTCATGCCGGTCAGAATTTTCAGCCAGGTCACGCCGCAGGCATACAAAACAATGGTTCCGCAGACCATTGCCAGAACATCATAGCCGATTCGCGCCGCCGCTTTCTCCGAAATATACCCCACGATAAAAACAGCCGGCAGATAGCCGATCAGGTAGCCGCCGGTCGGGCCTATGATGCGGCCGATCCCCCCCATTCCACCGGCAAACACCGGCAATCCCAAGGCGCCCGTCAAAAGATAGACGGCAACACTGGCAAGTCCCCAGCGGCCTCCGAGTAAAAGGCCGGCCAGAAAAACAAACATATTCTGCATGACAATGGGTACCGGTCCGACCGGGATGGCCAGATAAGCGCCGGCCGCCATCAATGCAGCCAGCAGCGAAGCATATACAATCATTCGAAGTTGATTGAATTCTTTCATACCAAGAAGCAGTCTCCATAAATTATTTTTTTCCGGTCCCCGTTGGCCAGCTCTAAAACCAGGGCACCGTTTTCATCCACGTCCACCGCAAGCCCTTCGGATTCTTCGCGCTGGGTTACAATTCTGACATGGCGACCCAGGGTCAGCGTATATTTTTTCCATTCTGATATGACATTTTCAAAAGCGGCATTTTGGATGCGATCACTGAACCGCTCCAGAAAACGGGCCAGCAGATCCTTTCTTGAAACTTCGCGGCCTGCAATCATTTTCAATGAGGATGCCCCCGGCTCAGCTTCCGACGGATCGTTGTTGACATTAATCCCCATCCCGATGCTGATAAAAAAAACCCGGTCAGCTTCGGCCTCCAGTTCGGAGAGCATGCCCGAGATTTTGCGTTCATCAACCAGGATGTCATTGGGCCACTTGACCCTGGCATCAATCTGAAGCATCTCACGGATGACGCACGCCAGTGTCAGGGAAGCCAGAAAATTAACCCGGAAGCTCAACTGCACGGGAATGGTCGGCCGCAGCACCATGGTAAAATATAGTCCCCCGTCATCGGATAGCCAGCGCCGTTTTAGCCTTCCCCGTCCTTTGGTCTGTCGTCCGGCAATGACCACGGTCAGATCGGGACAGTTTTTTCTGGCCAGATCTCGGGCGATGTCCATGGTCGAAGTGACTTCGGGATAATACAGGATGTTGGCGGCATCACCGGAATATTCCCACGGAAAGAGGATATCCGGCGAGCTGTCCAGGCGGTACCCGCCGGCAGTTGCTAGGATCTGATAGCCGAGATCCTGCAGCTTATGGATGTGCTTCCAGATGGACACCCGCGAAATTCCCAGCGCCGCACTGAGCTCCTCGCCGGATACGACGGTATTCTGTGACCTGAGTTTTTCTAAAATCTGAGCCTTCAAATTTGAACCGTCTCTTCTTGGTTAACCAAATAAGGCCCGCAGGTTAACGAAACCTTTAAAAAAAGTCAACCCCGATCGTTTCAAAATCGGAGGGATTATAGAAAATTCATCTCGAATGGGCAAGTATTTGTCTCCAGGCCTCCAGCCCCATGGTCGCCACCCCCGTTTGCAGGGGGTCATGTAAAAGCCGGGCAGCGAATTTTTGGGCGGCATCAGGGCTCACCCCAAGCGGCATGCCGGGCGCAGCAATATAAGTTTCGGGTGAAAGATCCTGTTCATGAATAATGTCGGCTGAATTTGTGGCGTCGACCAAAAACCGATATTTGGACAATGCCGCGGTTAATTCAGACTCTATTTCAATCTTTATGCCTAGTATTTTGTATAGCGCACTTGCCAGATGACGACTGCGAGAATGGTCAGTATCATATACTGAAATTTTCGCCCCATATTTTGCCACCGTCATTGCCGCACTAAGACCGACAGCGCCGCACCCAATTACCAAAACCCCTTGTCCTTGCAGTCCGCCGGTCATCAGATTCAAGCCGGCCCCAAAGCCTTTTCCTGTGGCTCCGGCATTATCGACGATCCGGCGGCATTCAACATTGAGTGCCACAAAATGATCATCGTCCGACAGGAAAATAATGTCGGCCTGTTTCTCAAAAGCTTCCGCCAGTCCGGACACATCTGAATTCTCGGTCACAAAGGCTTGAAATCCAATGTGTTTCAAAATGTCACGCGTCGTTTCCGAAAATCCGTCAATCACACCTTGGCCCCACCGAATGGGAACCACACCGATTAGAACATCAGGCAATCTATTCACGATGTCTTCTTCATTCAGCCCCACGGCGTAACAGGCAAGGCCTCTTAAGGTGTGCCCCGTCTTTGCAAGCAGTTCCTGATCATATGCGTCCAGACGGGTGCAGATTTCCGATATGTCAGTCGATTGCAGTCTCGTCATGTCCCTTTTTAAATCCTGTCGTTGGGGAAAATGTTAATCAGGAACCGAATCATCGATTTTTTTTATTGAAAAGCGCTTGATAATCTCCTCCATGATTCGATCGCTTCTCACCAGAGCCGAAGACCGATCGGTCTCTGTAATTATCAGGGTCGCCACCCATGATTTTTTGGCGGGATCATAATTGGTGATGGCTTCATCGGCGCCGAAAAAATCTTGCCGCAGATATAGCGGCCCTCCTGTCGACATGATGTGTTCGCCTTTTGTTTCTAACAATTCCGAAGACACCCGAATATGCTCATAGACGGTTCCGCGAAGGGTATCGGTGCCGGGGGCAGATTCTGTGAAATTGTCGCTGAACAGTTTGCCCAGCATGTGAACCACATTTTGGCGCGTCGACCCATAAACCGTTATCGGTGTCTGACTGGGAAGCCGGGCATCTATTTCCAGCACCTTGAAATCCTGCTGATTCAAAATTGCTTCCACATCCATGATACCGTGCAATTGTAGGGCCTCGGCAATGGTAAGCGACAGTCTTTCAAATTCCGCGACCAACTCCGGCAACAGCCCTGTCGGCGCGACGACCCGCTTACAATCGTAAATCTCATCCACAAAAAGGTCGGTTACCTGAAGCGCACGATAATGCCCCGGCACACCCATAACTTCAAGGGAATGCAGACTCCCCTCAAGATACTCCTGCAGCACCCAATCCGGCGGAGGAAGAACCGGTGAAAAATAATTTTTCAATGAATCAAAATTGTGGAAAACCTTAATTCCCTTGCTTCCGCTTCCCCTGCTGGGCTTGGCGAGCACCGGAAATCCACAATCCGGCCACGGCACAGGAACCGGCAGTCCCAAATGTTTGAAAAGGCTGTCGGATTTTAATTTGGATGAAGATGTGGCATAGCTTTCCGGATCAAATGCAAAAGGGACACCGGTTTTACGGCTCCAGCGCGTTAGAATAGTTAAAGCATCGTCATCTTCAAGGGCCGGTATAACCAGGTCGACATCAGCCAGAGCCCTGGACAGGTCCTGTTGCGCTGTCACATCAGCTTGGACAAAATAATCACCCAAACCTGATGCCGGGACCTGATCGTTCTTATCAACGACTCTGACCTCCCATCCGGCCTTGTGAGCGAGATAGGCGGCTTCGACGCCCTGCAGCTTTCCGCCGACGACTGCAACTAACAAGGGATTTTCTCCTTCGCTGGATCACCCAAAATTTTTTTGCGGCGATTTTCAACCCAGTTTAAATAATCTTCAGCAGAAGCTGCACGCAAGCCAAGCTTTTCCAGTTCAGAGAGAATACTTCCGGTGGTTCGCCTGGCCGCAGCAATATCCAATGAACTCTGGGCCACACCGGCCAGACCGAATCCTGGCGGAACCAGCGAAGTCACCACATTGGCTCCGGCTGCCAGCCTGCTTTGAAGACCGGCCAATCCGGCTACATCCAACGTAGCCGGCATAAGTCGGTCCGGAAACACCAGCCGCAGGATAGCAATGGTCAGGATTTCCCGCAGAAAATCCGGCGTTTTCAAGTTTTGCATTGGAGTTCCTTGCTGGGGGACAAAACTCATGGCTCTCATCTGGGAAGCTTCCAAGCAACGCATTGCTTCAATCGAGTCAGCAATATCTTCAACATCTTCTCCAACCCCGCAAAGCATGCCCTCTTCGGTTAACAGACCCAGTTGGCGCGCCAGATGTTTTTTTGCTAAACGCGCAGCATAGCTTTGCCCGGGTCTGAGCTTTGTAAACAGATCAGGATTGTGCGTTTCCTGATAACATGCATACCAGCTGGCACCTGCCGCTGCCAGTCTGGAAAGCACGTCATCGGGTACAACCCCCGGTGATACCATGATAGGCAGCTTTGTTGCCTCTCGCACCGCTTTTACCAGCTGAATTAACTTGTCAAAACCTTGCCGGTTATCCAGAAAATATTCCGGGTCCTCTCCCAGGGTCAAATCGATTAGATGTACACCGGAATCAGCCAGCCGGCGAGCCGCCTCAACAATTTCGGACACCTCCTGTCGGTAACGCAATGGATGAGTGTTGGCGCTCCGGTAATAGCAAAAATTGCAATTGTTACGGCAGAATGTGCTGATATAAATAAAACCATAAAAAAAGACCTTGTCACCAAAATGTCTGTGACGCAGATTTCTGGCTGTCTGAAAAATAGCATTAGTTTGCCTGGCTGGCTTCAGGCGCAGAAGGAACGAAATTTCTTCCCGGTTAAGAATTTCTTCCCGGTCGGCCTTTTCCAGTATAGCAGCCAGCTTATGTGAAGATCTGTTTTGATTCATGTTGTCATAGTGATGTATTTTCTGCTTCCAGTAAATAATCAATCGCACATTCCAGCAGTGCCGGCGTTCTCTCGTATAAATCCGGTTTATAAACTCTCTCGGTAAACTTGTGATGATCTTTGCCCCAGGGACCGATGTTAATCACCGGCACGGACAGCGCTTGCATTTCAGCAAAGGGAATGTCGTAGGATTTCTGCCACAACGGCATGTTGGGTCCGATAAAGGGTACGATATTCTCAGCATTTTGCAGGGCCGCATAACTCAGATCCGTAATCCCTTTCATATAATGCGTTATGTTATATTCCTCCTGCCAGCGATCTGCGGCAAACCGGATCAAATGAGCGGTCAGTTTTTCAACCGAAGCGGGCGGACGTTGAAAGTCATCGTCGTGAATCGGCGGGTAATACGGCGGACAAAGCGCAATCACCACCATCGGAGATAAGTCCTTGACGTAGTTCAACGTCATTTCGATGATCTGAAACGTGGCCTCCGGCATATTCAAGCGCTGCTGCTCGATACCGGACACCATTGACGCCACAAATGTGTCGTAAGCCTCCTGAAACGCGGGTCCGGAATCATCCAGGGCCTGCCGGTGAAGTTCGGCAAAGGTTTTGACGTTCACCGTCCAGGACGGAGCCGGCTGCTGCTGATTTTTTTTGCGGCTGTAGGTTGCATGGCTTTGCCGAATTTTTTCAATCACGCGCTCAAATGCGGTTTCGCAGGATGTTTTCAATTTTTGAATCAGTTCAAGGGGTGTCTGTCTGAGATGTATCAGACTCAAGTACCCGCCGGCCGAAAGCGGAATGGAGGCATCATAGACTTCCTTGCGGTCCCGCATGAAGCTCCAGGAGGGCGGCGGCGGGACCTCACCGCGCACCAGGTCGGCATAATCCGTGTTCAGCTCGGTCTGCAGCACGATTTCGGACAACAACAGCACGGGATTGAAGCCCTGATAGATCTGGCCGATATGGGTCTTTTTGCCCCTGACATAGATGACGTTCAGCAGCTTGCCGGCCGAACCGATGTGGAACGTGCCGTATCTGCCCGCCTCCTTTGAATGGGGCTCGGAGTTGATCAGCATCCGGTAGCTCAGCTTGAAGCGGGTCTTTAAATCAAGCAACAGGCCTAAACTGCCGCGCATTCCCACCGACAAAGATTCTTCATCCGGCACCGACAGCAGCAAAATATTACCCTTGAAATCCGGTTGGACGGCATATTCTTCCAGCAGGGCAAACTGGATGGCGGCACCGCCTTTCATATCTCCGGTGCCCCGGCCGAAAAGCCACTGGCTGCTTGCCAGGTCCCGGCGAACTTCCTCGGAAAGCGCAACCTCCTGCAGCGCGTTTTCCAGCCCGCAGGGATCATAGGCCCACTGCGCCAGCTTGCCGTAGTCAAAGGCATCCACCACATCGTGATGGTGCATCAGGATTACGGTTTGATCGCCCTGCCCTTTTACCAGCCCCCAGACCGCGCAACGTTCCAATGGGTCCTGTTGCAATGGATACCGGCCGAAATATTCGGGATGGCTTTTAAAGTACTCGCGCTGACCCAGCCAGGCATGCAGATAATTTTCAACATCTTTTTCCTGGCGGGTGCCGGTGTCGCTTTGAATCCGCACCAGATCCATCGTCAATTTTTTAATCCGTTCCGCTCTCGCTTTCTCCATTTCTTCACCTGCAATTCTTAGTTATGCGCCTTCAAAAATATCGTCTTGCTTCCTTTTGCCGAGCATCCCTCCTATCGAAATAGATTTTAATGATTTGAAAAAATATAATGAGAATCCATTCCTACAAAATCGGAGAAAATTATGTGGCTTCCCATGCAGGTCTAAGCAGGAATTTACCGGACCTTTAAAAACGGAAGTATAGACCGGTGACCACTTGGTTGCGGTTGCCGACACCGCCTTCTGCCATAAACTGCCAGCGCTTGGTTATTTCCCACTGTCCACCGAACAAAAAGTTCCAGGGTTTCTCATTTTCAATGTCCAGTTTAAAATTTATTTCCACCGAAGGCAGCCTGGAATCAAATTCCTGCAGATTGATGTCGTCGGTAATCGTCTGTTTATATCGCATGTACATGCCGCCGACCCACAAGGCCAAAGACCCTGGAATGGCAGCGGAGTCGACCAGCAGGCCCAGGCGGGGTGAAATCGTATAAGTTTGGATTTTAGCGTCCACAACATCAACATTGGAGTAGGTATAATTGGCATCCACACTGGCAAAAAAATCTTTATACCCGCCCGCCAGGGTCATCCCCCCCCCGAATGTGGTTCCGTTATAGTCAATATTCAAATCGACGGTTTTTCCCGGTTCAAAGACCGGGGGAAGTGGGGTTGGGAGACTCCCCGCAATGCGGCTGATATCCAGGTCCATCTCGGCTTGGCCGTTGATATAGCCGAAGATCCCGTAAACATTGGCAAACGGCAGCAGCCAGACATCCAATCGGGCCGTGGTGGCGCTATCATGCGTGCGGGCATCTTTGAATGAAAGACCTTCGACCTCATAGATTGGATCCCCGATACCGACTTTGATATTTTTAAGTTCAATACCCTGATCCATAAATACCAGATTGACCCCGACACCAAAGGGAAGCGGCAGGTCAAAGCCCTTTTGCCGAACTTTCTCACCCCAGATCGGCACCAAGCGGGTGACCGGTTCAATCGTTTCTGTCGTTTCGCGGGGTTTGTCATCGTCTCCGAGAGGTTCCTCATCCAAAACAGGAACCGATGCCTGGGCCAGCAATGTCGTTGAAGCCGGATAACCTGCCAGGGAGGGCGGATCAGCGGGTTTCTTGCCGAGTGTTTGCTTCAAAGGATGCGCGGGGATATGTTCACCCCTGACGGAATTTGACTCCGCATACCCCGGAGTCGCAATCAGGCCGATCAGGACAACATGTATCAGAAGGAAAACAAAGCCGAAACAATGAGGCAAATTATATTCAGCGGTTCGAACGCGGATCGGATTAACCAAATCAGTTCCTCGGGCAACGATATTTGGAACAACAATAACAGTTAGCTTATAGAAAACTGGTACACCAAATTCAATAGAAAAAACCGGTTCCTGCAAATTAAGGAAACGGCTTCATGTTTTGGCTGGAGGTG
>Ga0210122_1000518_pt1 | contig 13422 bp, 10 predicted proteins | sample Muzzi_CordB_D2_FD_185530 | JGI IMG/M metagenome (GOLD analysis project Ga0210122, IMG submission 185530) | Wetland microbial communities from San Francisco Bay, California, USA, that impact long-term carbon sequestration - Muzzi_CordB_D2 (SPAdes) | ecosystem: Environmental > Aquatic > Marine >... | reverse complement strand
CCGCCACGCCTCGACCCACGCCGCCGGCATCGTCATCGGCGATCGCTCATTGTCGGATCTGGTGCCGCTCTACCGCGATCCGCGTTCCGACATGCCGGTCACCCAGTTCAACATGAAATGGGTGGAGCAGGCGGGCCTGGTGAAGTTCGATTTCCTCGGCCTGAAGACGCTGACCGTGTTGCAGACCGCGGTCGAGCTGGTGAAGCGGCGCGGCATCGAGATCGATCTCACAACCATCCCGCTCGACGACCGGCCGACCTATGACCTGCTCGCCCGCGCCGAGGCGGTGGGCGTGTTCCAGCTGGAAAGTGCGGGCATGCGCCGCGCGCTGCTCGACATGCGCCCCGACCGCTTCGAGGACATCATCGCCCTGGTGGCGCTCTATCGTCCCGGCCCGATGGCCAATATCCCGACCTACTGCGCGCGCAAGCACGAGCTGGAGAAGCCGGACTACATCCACCCCAAGCTGGAGCCGATCCTCAAGGAGACGTTCGGCGTCATCGTCTACCAGGAACAGGTGATGCAGGCGGCGCAGATCCTCGCCGGCTACTCGCTCGGCGAAGCCGACCTGTTGCGCCGCGCCATGGGCAAGAAGATCCGCAAGGAGATGCAGGCGCAGCGCGAGCGCTTCGTCTCCGGCTGCACCGAGCGCGGCATCGAACGCTCGCAGGCCGACTCCATCTTCGACCTGCTGGAGCGCTTCGCCGAATACGGATTCAACAAAAGCCACGCCGCCGCCTATGCGTTGGTCGCCTACCAGACCGCCTATATGAAGGCGAACTATCCGGTCGAGTTCCTGGCCGCCACCATGACGCTCGACATGAACAATACCGACAAGCTGGCCGAATTCCGCGCCGAGGCCGAACGGCTGGGCATCGCGGTGCACCCGCCGTCGATCAACCGCTCGTCCGTCGCCTTCGAGGTCGATGGCAACGGCATCATCTACGCGCTGGCGGCGCTGAAGGGCGTCGGCGAGCAGGCGGTGCAGTCGATAATCGATGCGCGCGCCGGGCGTCCCTTCGCCGATCTCGCCGACTTCGCTGCCCGCATCAATCCGCGCGCCATCAACAAGCGGGTGCTGGAAAGCCTGGCCGCCGCCGGCGCCTTCGATGCGTTTGAAGTCAACCGCGCGCGCGTCTTCGCCGGTGCCGACGTCCTGCTCGGCCGCGCCCAGCGCGCGCACGAAACCGCTGCCGTCGGGCAGAACGAGTTGTTCGGCGGCGGCGAGACCCGCGAGCCGATCACGCTGCCCCAGGTCGAGCCCTGGCTGGCGGCGGAGCGGCTGCGCCGCGAATACGAGGCGGTGGGTTTCTTTCTGTCCGGCCATCCGCTCGACGACTACGCTGCCGTCCTGAAGAAAATGCGCGTGCAGTCCTGGGCGGAATTCGGCCGCGCGGTGAAGGCCGGCGCGACCGCGGGGCGGGTCGCCGGCACCGTGGTCTCGCGCACCGAGCGGCGCACCCGGACCGGCAGCAAGATGGGCATCATCGGCCTGTCCGACCCGACCGGCCATTACGAGGCGGTGATCTTCTCGGAGGGGCTGGCCGAATACCGCGACCTGCTCGAGCCGGGCAGCGTCGTGCTGCTGTTTCTGTCGGCGGAGGTGCAGGGCGACGAGGTGCGCGCGCGCATCCAGTCGGCGGAGCGGCTCGACGAGGCGGCCGCCAATCTGCACAAGGGCCTGCGCGTGTTCCTGCGCGACGAGGGCCCCATCGAGGGGGTCGCCCGGCGGCTGGAGCCGGCGCCGCAGCGCACCCAGGCCAATGGCGACGGCGAGGTGACCATGATCCTGCAATTGGCCGCGGGCACCGAGGTCGAGGTCAAGCTGCCCGGGCGCTTCAAGGTCTCGCCGCAGATCGCCGGCGCCATCAAGGCGGTGCCGGGCGTGTTGCAGGTGGAGGCGCTGTAGCGGCGCCGGTCGTTCTCCGAAGCCCTTATCAGCATGAGGCGAAAGGGCGGAGCGCCGGCTTCAGGCCGCCGGTGCGCGCCTTGCATCGCGCAAACCGCCCCTATATAAGCCCCGCATCACTCACGCGGACGAAGGCTGTCGGTCCCGACAATGGACCGAAACGGCCGTCCGGTGGCCCCTTCCGGGCCCACACCGTCCGCGGCGGATCAACCGGAGAAGATTATGGCGCTTCCTGACTATTCGATGCGTCAGCTCTTGGAAGCTGGCGTGCACTTCGGCCATCAGGCCCACCGCTGGAACCCGAAGATGGGCGATTTCATCTTCGGCACCCGCAACAACATCCACATCATCGATCTCGCCCAGACCGTGCCCATGCTGCACCAGGCGCTGCAGGCGGTGAGCGATACCGTCGCCAAGGGCGGCCGCATTCTCTTGGTCGGCACCAAGCGGCAGGCGCAGGACGCCATCGCCGACGCCGCCAAGCGCTGCGCCCAGTACTACGTCAATTCGCGCTGGCTCGGCGGCACGCTGACCAACTGGAAGACCATCTCCGGCTCGATCGCGCGCCTGCGCAAGCTCGACGAGATGCTCAGTTCCAACGAAGCCGGTGGCTACACCAAGAAAGAGCGCCTCACCATGCAGCGCGAGCGCGACAAGCTCGACCGCTCGCTCGGCGGCATCAAGGACATGGGCGGCGTGCCCGACCTGATCTTCGTGATCGATACCAACAAGGAAGATATTGCGATCAAGGAGGCGCGGCGCCTCAACATCCCGGTCGCCGCCATCGTCGACACCAATTGCGATCCGGCCGGCATCACCTATGTCGTGCCGGGCAATGACGACGCCAGCCGCGCGGTGTCGCTCTATTGCGACCTCATTGCCAAGGCGGCAATCGACGGCATTTCCCGCGCCCAGGGCGAGATGGGCATCGATGCCGGCGCGCAGGAGAAACCGGTGGCGGCGGAGGAAGTGCCGACCCAGCCGGCGACCGGCGATCTCGGCTTCGAGCCGTTGCCGGGACCGCGCGGACAGCCCGACGACCTCAAGAAGCTGCCCGGCGTGTCGCCGGCGATCGAGAAGCAGCTCAACGATCTCGGCATCTTCCACTACACCCAGATCGCCGAATTCAGCCCGACCGCCGCGCACAATGTCGGCGAGGAGGTGGGGCTGCCCGGCCGTGTGGAAAGCTGGATCGCCAAGGCCAAGGAGATGACGGCGGAAGCCGAATAGGCGCCGCTGTCGCGCCCGGCGTTTTCGCCGGACCGCGAGATGACGTCCAGCGCGTGATCCCGAAACGTCCAACCGGTCTTCGGAGCAGATCACGCGCAAGCAAATGAATTGACGCGGCGCCGGGCACACACCCGGTCGTGGCGGATGAAGGAACAGGGTATGGCGAATATTTCAGCCTCGATGGTCAAGGAACTGCGCGACTCGACCGGCGCCGGCATGATGGATTGCAAAGCTGCGCTGGCCGAGAACAACGGCGACATGGAGGCCGCGGTCGATTGGCTGCGCAAGAAGGGTCTGTCCAAGGCCGCCAAGAAGGCCGGGCGCGTCGCCGCCGAAGGTCTCATCGGTCTCAAGGTCGAGGGCCTCAAGGGCGTGGTAGTCGAGGTCAATTCGGAAACCGACTTCGTCGCCCGCAATGATCTGTTCCAGGGCCTGGTAAAAATGATCGCCGGCGTGTCGCTGGGCGCCGGCAACGAGGTGGAGACGATCAGGGCCGCCAAGGTCGGCGGCATCACGGTCGCCGACGCGATCACCGACACCATTGCCAAGGTCGGCGAGAACATGACGCTGCGGCGCGCCGCGTCGCTGTCGGTCAAGCAGGGCGCGATCGGCGCCTATGTGCACAATTCGGTGACCGACGGCCTCGGCAAGATCGGCGTGCTGGTGGCGCTGGAATCTGCCGGCAAGGCCGATGAGCTGGCGAGCCTCGGCCGCATGATCGCCATGCACGTGGCCGCCACCAGTCCGCAGGCGGTCGATCCGTCCGGGCTCGATCCGGCGGTGGTCGCGCGCGAGAAGGCGGTGCTCGCCGACAAGTTCAAGCAACAGGGCAAGCCTGCCAATGTCATCGACAAGATCGTCGAATCCGGGTTGAAGACCTTCTACAAGGAGGTCTGCCTGCTCGAGCAGCCGTTCGTCCACGACACCGGCAAGACGGTGGCGCAGGCGGTGAAGGAAGCCGAGGGCGCCGTCGGCGGCGCCATCAAGGTTGCCGGGTTCGTGCGCTACGCGCTCGGCGAGGGAATCGAGAGGCAGGACAGCGACTTCGCCGCCGAAGTGGCGGCCGCCGCCGGTCAGGGGTGACGCGAGGCCGGCCGCTGTTTTGGCACGCGGTGTCTGAAAGGATCGCGACGCAATGAGTGACCCGCTCCACCGACGCGTGGTGGTCAAGCTCTCCGGCGAAGCGCTCACCGGCCGGCAAGGCTTCGGCATCGATCAGGCAATGGTCGAACGGCTGGCCGGCGATCTCGCTGCCGCCGCCAGGCTCGGGGTCGAGCTCGGCGTGGTGGTGGGCGGCGGCAATATCTTCCGCGGCGTCGAAGTGTCGGAGCGCGGCGTGCCGCGCCCGGTCGGCGACACCATGGGCATGCTGGCCACAGTGATGAACTGCCTGGCTCTGGAGGCGGCGATCGAGCGGGCCGGGGCCGAGGCGCGTACCCTGTCGGCGCTCGCCATGCCGTCGGTGTGCGAGACCTATAACCGCAAGCGCGCGCTGAAAAATCTCGGCAAGGGCCGGGTCGTGCTGCTGGCCGCCGGCACCGGCAATCCGTTCTTCACCACCGATACCACCGCGGTGCTGCGCGCGGCCGAGCTCGACGCCCAGGCCGTGCTCAAGGCCACCAACGTTGACGGCGTCTACACCGCCGACCCGAAGAAGGACCCCAAGGCCAAGCGCTACGACAAGCTCAGCCATCAGGAGGCGATCGAGAGGGACCTGCGTGTCATGGACGGCACCGCCTTCGCGCTTGCCCGCGAAAATCGTATGCCTATCATCATCTTCTCGATCGCCGATGAGGGCGCCATCGAGTCCGTGCTGCGCGGCAAGGGACGGGCGACGACTGTCGGCTAGCACGACCTCCGCTTGCCGCAGGGCAGGCGGCAAATACTGCAACCGGAGCTCCGGCTCGCGGCTCGATGTGACTGCGCCGCTTTCGGGGGAACGCCATGGCAAATGCAACGCACGACATCAACGAACTCAAACGCCGCATGCACGGTGCGACCGGCGTGCTGAAGACCGAATTGTCGGGCCTGCGCACTGGCCGCGCCTCCGCCCATCTGCTCGATCCCGTCCATGTCGACGCCTACGGGTCGCAGATGCCGCTCAATCAGGTGGCCACCGTCAGCGTCCCGGAGCCGCGGCTACTGACCGTCAACGTCTGGGACAAGTCGCTGGTGCATGCGGTGGAAAAAGCTATCGTCAATTCCAATCTCGGCCTGTCGCCGGCTACAGAAGGCCAGGTGCTGCGTCTGCGCATTCCCGAGCTCAACGAAGAGCGGCGCAAGGAACTGGTCAAGGTCGCGCATAAATACGCCGAGACCGCGCGGGTGGCGGTGCGGCACGTGCGCCGCGACGGTCTCGACGTGCTCAAGAAGCTGGAGAAGGATCACCAGATCAGCAAGGACGATCACGAGCGCGCCTCCACGGAGATCCAGAAGGCGACCGACGCTGTGATTGGCGAGATCGACCAGATGCTCGGGGCGAAGGAAAAGGAGATCCTCACCGTCTGAGGTTCACGAACATCCATGTCCGAAGCCGAGCTACCGCGCGGCGCCACGCCGGCATTTGATGTGCCGCGGCACGTTGCCATCATCATGGATGGCAACGGCCGCTGGGCGGCGGCTCGTGGATTGCCACGTGGCGAAGGCCACCGGCGCGGCGTCGAAGCGCTTCGTCGCACCATTCGCGCCGCCGGCGAGATTGGTATTCGTTTCATCACCATCTTTTCCTTCAGCGCCGAGAACTGGTCGCGCCCGGCCGCCGAGGTAGGCGAGCTGATGGGACTGCTGCGGCGCTTCATCCGCAATGACCTCGCTGAACTGCACAGGAGCAATGTGCGCGTACGCATTATCGGCGAGCGAGACGACCTCACCCCTGAAATCGGCCGGTTGCTGGTCGAGGCGGAAGAGCTGACCAAGAACAATGACGGGCTGACCTTGGTGGTGGCGTTCAATTACGGCTCTCGGCAGGAAATCACCCGAGCGGTACGGCGCATCGCCGGGCAGCTCGCGCAAGGAAACCTCCAGCCGGCGGACATCACCATGGAGACGGTGGGCGGCTTCCTCGATGCGCCGGACGTGCCCGAGCCCGATCTGATCATTCGCACAAGTGGGGAACAGCGCCTGTCGAATTTTCTGCTTTGGCAGGCCGCCTACAGCGAATTGGTGTTTGTGCCTACCTACTGGCCGGACTTCGACCGTGCCGCGCTCGAGGCGGCGATCCGCGAATATCAGCAGCGCGAGCGCCGGTTCGGCGGCTTGGTCGCCAAGACCGGATCCTGAACGTGGCCGGCGTCGAGCCCGTGTCTCAACCCGGGGAAACCGGGAGCAGCGTGCCCGCGCCGGGGAACAATATTTGGCTGCGCGTGGCTTCGGCCGCGGTACTGGCGCCGCTGGCGTTGGTCGCGGCTTATGTCGGCGGCTGGCCGTTCGTGCTGTTCTGGGGCGCTGCCGCCATTGCCGTCCTGTGGGAATGGATCGTGTTGGCCGTGGGGCGGGGTCACCGGCTGATGTTTTCCTCCTGTGCCGGCGCGCTGGCGGTGGCGGCCATGGTGAGCTGGCGCGAGCGGCCGCTGGCGGCGATTCTGCTGGTGGGCTTGGGGGCGCTTGCCGCCCTGACCTTTGCGCCGCGCGGGCGGCGGGTCTGGGTGACTGCCGGCATCGTCTATGCCGGGGTTATGCTGCTGGCGCCCTTGCTGCTGCGCCGCGACGCCGGCGAGGGATTTCTCGCCATGGTATTTCTGTTTGCGATCGTGTGGACCACCGACATCCTCGGCTATTTTGGCGGGCGTGCAATTGGCGGGCCGAAACTGGCGCCCGCAGTCAGCCCAAAAAAGACCTGGTCGGGCGCCATTGCCGGAGCTCTCGGCGCCATGATGGTGGCGGCGGCCGGCGCCGCCTGGCTCAGCTTCGACATCGTCGCGATCGCGCTCATTGCGCTGCTGCTCTCAATCGCGGCGCAACTCGGCGATCTGCTGGAATCCGCCGTCAAGCGCCATTTCGGGGTCAAGGACGCCAGCCATCTCATCCCCGGCCACGGCGGCGTGATGGACCGCCTTGACGGATTTTGGGCGGCGGCGCTTATCGGTTGCCTGATTGGATTGGCGCGCGGCGGCATCGACGGCGCTGCCCCCGGCCTCATGCTATGGTAAAATAATGACTGTTCCCGGCGTCACCCGATTGCAACCGCTCACGCAGACCGCGCAGCGCAGCGTGACCATCCTGGGAGCCACCGGCTCGATCGGCGCCAGCACGCTCGACCTGATCAAGCGCAATCCCGACCGCTATCGTGTCGAGGCGATTACCGCTGGCCGCAATGCTGCGGCGTTGGCCAGGATCGCGCGTGAGGTCAACGCGCGTCTGGCTGTGGTCGCTGATCCGGACGCCTATGATGACCTGAAGGGTGCGCTCGCCGGCAGTGCGATCGAAACCGCGGCCGGCGCCGACGCACTGGTTGACGCGGCGCTTCGCCCGGCGGACTGGGTGATGGCCTCGATCGCCGGCGCGATCGGTTTGAAACCGACACTCGCCGCCATCGAACGCGGCGCTACTGTCGCGCTCGCCAACAAGGAGTGTTTGGTCTGTGCCGGCGATCTGTTCATGCGCACGGCAGCAAATGCCGGCGCGACAGTGCTGCCTGTCGACTCCGAGCACAACGCAATCTTCCAGGCGCTCGGCGCCGGCCCGCGCGAGGATGTAAGGCGGGTGATCCTGACCGCGTCCGGCGGACCGTTCCGTACCTGGTCGCTGGAGCAGATCAAGGCCGCCACACCCGAACAAGCGCTGCGCCACCCCAACTGGTCGATGGGACCGAAGGTGACCGTCGACTCGGCCAGCCTGATGAACAAGGGTCTGGAATTGATTGAGGCGCATCACCTGTTCGCGCTGCCGCCGGACGAGATCGACGTGCTGGTTCATCCCCAGTCGGTCGTGCATGGGCTGGTCGAGTTTCGTGACGGCTCAATGGTTGCGCAACTCGGCGCCGCCGACATGCGCATTCCGATCGCCCACTGCCTGGCTTGGCCGCAGCGCATCGACGGTCCGGCGCCGCGCCTCGACCTGGCGCAGGTGCGCGAATTGACCTTCGAGGACGCCGATATGGTTCGATTTCCGGCACTGGCGCTGGCGCGGCGGGCATTGGAACAGGGCGGGGCGGCTCCCACCGTGCTCAATGCGGCTGACGAGGTGGCAGTCACCGAATTCATCGCCGGGCGTATCGGCTTTCCGGCCATCGCGGCGCTGGTGGAGGCTACCCTCGCCGCCGCCGCCGGGCGCGGCCTTTTGGGGGAACCGGGCGGAATCGACGCGGCGCTTGCCGTTGACCATATTGCAAGAACGTTGGCCCGGGACCTCTTGCCTGAAATTGCCGTAAAGGCATCCTAGCAAACTTTCAGTAACGATCGGGCCGCCGGGGCCGCCGGGACAGGGGTTGTGATGAATTTCGATTTCATGGGCGGCTTGGGCGCATTCGGCGGGGGATTGGCCGGCTACATCATTCCCTTCCTGTTTGTTCTGACGATTGTCGTTTTCTTTCATGAACTTGGCCACTTCCTGGTGGCCCGCTGGTGCGGCGTCAAGGTACTCACTTTCTCGGTCGGTTTCGGCCCCGAAATCGTCGGTTTCGACGACCGCTACGGAACCCGCTGGAAAATTTCAGCCATCCCGCTCGGCGGCTACGTGAAGTTCTTCGGCGACAACGATGCCGCCAGCACGCCGGATCGCGAGACCCATGCAGGCATGACCGAGGCCGAGAAGAAGTTCAGCTTCTTCTATCAGCCGGTACGCTCGCGCTCGGCCGTGGTTGCCGCCGGTCCGATCGCCAATTTTGTGCTGGCAATCGCCATTTTCGCCTGCATTTTCATGATCGTGGGAAAGCAGACGACGTCGGCCCGCGTCGACACGGTGCAGGCTGGCAGCGCCGCCCAGGCGGCAGGGTTTGAGCCCGGCGACATGGTCCTCGACATCGACGGCAGCAAGATCGGCAGCTTCTCGGATATGCAGCGCATCGTCAGCGTCAACGCCGGCCAACCGCTCACCATCCTGGTCGACCGCGGTGGCACTCGCGTCTCTCTGCATGCGACCCCGGAGTTGCGTGAGCTCAAGGACAATTTCGGCAACGTTCATCGGCTCGGGGTGCTCGGCATCAGCCGCTCGATGGCGCCGGGAGACGTGAAGACGCAGAAGATGGGGCCGCTCAGTGCGATTGGCGCCGGCGTCAAGGAGACCTGGTTCGTGGTCGACCGGACCCTCTCCTATATCGGCGGTGTCTTTGCCGGCAGCGAGACAACCGACCAACTTGGCGGTCCGATTCGCATCGCGCAGGTATCCGGGGAGGTCGCCACGGCCGGCTTTACCGCGCTCATGCATTTGACCGCGGTGCTGTCGGTCTCGATCGGGCTCCTGAACCTGTTCCCGATTCCACTCCTCGACGGAGGTCACCTTTTGTTCTATGGAATTGAGGCTGTACGCGGACGTCCGCTGTCTGACCGCGCCCAGGAGGTCGGGTTCCGCATCGGTCTCGCGATCGTGGTCATGTTGATGATTTTTGCAACCTTTAATGACATCCTCCGGCTTGCCACCTCATAACCGTTGCTGACAGGCAACTTTTTGAGGGGAAAGGGAAAGTTGGGCGGGGAAGTTCGTTTGCAGCGCGCCTGAAACGCTGTACAACACAGGCGAAAACAGCCCGGCTGTCGGCCGAATCCCGGCTTTGGCGGCGGCCGCAAGGGATAAAAGGGCGCGTAACGCATGGGACTTCGTGTGCGGTTGGTACGGGGGCTGGTTTTTTGCAGCATGGTCCTCGGCGGTATCCTTGTCGGCGCCGGGGTGGCCAGTGTTGCGTCTTCGCGCGTTGCTGCGGCGCAAAGCGCCGATTCCATCATCGTTAAGGGTAATCGCCGCGTCGAAGCCGCCACCATTCGCTCCTATTTCCACGCGGGAGCGGACCGGCGCCTCTCACCTATCGAAATCGACCAGGGACTGAAGGCGCTTTACGCCAGCGGATTGTTTTCCGACGTCCAGACCGGCCGTTCCGGCGGCCGGCTGGTGGTCACGGTGGTTGAAAACGCGGTCATCAACAAGGTTGCATTCGAGGGCAATAAAAAGGCCAAGGACGAGCAGCTCGCGGCGGAAACACAGTCGAAACCGCGCGGCACTCTGTCGAAACCGACCGTGCAGGCCGACGTTCAGCGCATTATCGAAATCTACCATCGAAGTGGCCGCTTCGACGTCACCGTCGTGCCCAAAATCATCGAGCTGCCGAACAACCGCGTGAACCTGGTGTTCGAGGTCAATGAGGGCTCCAAGACCGGCGTGAAGGAAATCCGGTTCGTCGGTGCCCAAGCCTTTTCGCACGGTCGGCTGAAAAACGTCATCAAGACCAGCATCAGTAATTGGCTGAGCTTCCTGCAGACCACCGATATCTATGACCCGGACCGGGTCGAGGCCGACCGCGATCTTTTGCGCCGCTTCTACCTCAAGCACGGCTATGCCGACGTGCGCATTGTCGCCGCGGTTGGTGAGTATGATCCGGCCAGGAAAGGATTCATCATCACGTTCACCATCGACGAGGGGCCGAAATATCACATCGGCACCGTCGACATCATCTCGAACGTGCACGCGGTTAGTCCCGCGAGTCTGCGCAGTCAGCTCAAGCTTCACGGCGGCGATGTCTACAACGCCGACCTGGTGCAGAAGTCGGTCGAGTCGATGACAATCGAGGCGGCCAAGCGCGGCTTTGCTTTCGCCACTGTGCGTCCGCGCGGCGATCGCAATTTCAATGCGCGCACCATCAATCTGGCCTTTGTCGTCGAGGAAGGCCCGCGCGCCTATATCGAGCGTATCAACATCCGCGGCAATACACGTACGCGCGATTACGTTATTCGCCGCGAATTCGACATCGGTGAAGGCGACCCCTACAACCGCGCGCTGATCGATCGCGCAGAGCGCCGGTTGAAGAACCTGGATTTCTTCAAGACGATCAGAATTACCAACGAGCCGGGATCCGCTCCCGACCGCGTCGTCATAAACGTCGACGTCGAGGAAAAATCGACGGGCGAGTTTTCGGTTGCTGGCGGCTATTCGACCTCGGACGGTTTCATTTCCGAGCTCAGCATCGCCGAGCGCAACCTGATGGGCACGGGCCGGTTCGTAAGAGCGTCTGTGACCTATGGCGAGCGCACGCGCGGCTTCGATTTCAACTTCGTCGAGCCGTATCTGCTGGGCTATCGCATGTCCGGCGGCATCAACGTCTATGCGCGGCAAAATCTTGCGTCGGGCTACACCTCCTACGAGACCAAGACGATCGGCACCACGCTGCGGCTCGGCTTCGCGCTGACGGAACATTGGGCGTTCTCGCCGCATTATTCGATCTACCGGCAGGAGATCACGCTGCCGGGTCAGTATAACGATTGTACGCTCGGAACCGTTCCGGGTTGTTACAACAACGGTGAAGCCTCGCTCGCCGTGCGTAAGGAATTGGCCACCGGTCCGGTGCTTGTCTCCGCGGTCGGTTACGGTCTTTCCTACAACACGCTCGACAACAACAAGAACCCGACTGACGGCATATTCGGCCAGCTCAAGCAGGAGCTGGCTGGCGTCGGCGGCGATGTCAATTTCATCCGCACGACCGTCGACGCGCGCCGGTATCAGGAAGTGCTCCCGGACGTCGTCAGCGTCTTGAGGGTGCAGGGTGGCCATGTCTCCGGCTGGGGCGGCAAAGACCTGCGCATGCTGGATCACTTCTTCATGGGCACGAATCTGGTGCGCGGCTTTGCGCCCAACGGTATCGGTCCGCGCGACCTGTCGAGCGGCAACAATCAGGATGCGCTTGGCGGCACCCTGTACTGGGGCGCCAGCGTCGAACTGCAGACGCCGCTCTACTTCCTGCCCAAGAACATCGGTATCAAACTTGCCGCCTTCGCTGACGCCGGCTCGCTCTGGGACTACCAGGGTCCGACCTTCTTTGCCACGACCGGCGAGACACTCATCCCGTCTGACACCAACGCGGTGCGCTCCTCGGCCGGCCTCGGGCTGATCTGGGATTCGCCGCTCGGTCCGCTGCGTTTCGATGTGGCCTTCCCGATTACCAAGGAAGACTACGACAAGACCCAGGTTTTTCGCTTTAGCGGCGGCGCGAAGTTCTGATCTTTGCCGCGCACTGCGGCGCGGGACGGGCGGCATGAGCGAGCCGAAATTCCTTCGACACACGCGGGGTCTCACGCTTCGTGAGATCGCGGCATTGACGAGTGCGCCGTTGCCGGAAGGCGCCGCCGCCCGTCGCATCTCTGACATCGCGCCGCTGGAACGGGCAGCGCCCAGCGATCTGAGCTTCTACGATAATCGGCGCTTCGCCGCCGCCGCTGCCAACACCCATGCCGCTGCCTGCTTCTGCACCGCCGCGCTGGGCGGTGCCTTGCCGGCCCGCACCACCGTGCTGGTGGTCGCCGAGCCCTATCGCGCATTCGTCCAGGCGGCGCGAGCGCTGTTTCCGGGCGCGCTGCGGCCGTCGTCGCTCTATCCGGCGGACTCCGCGACCGGCGCCCAGGTGCATCCGAGCGCGCGGCTGGAAAACGGCGTGGTCATCGAACCCGGCGCGGTGATCGGACCGCGGGCTGAAATCGGCACCGGCACCGTAATCGCGGCCAACGCCGTGATCGGGCCCGACGTCCGCGTCGGCCGCGATTGCGCCGTTGGCGCTTCAGCGGCCATCGCCAACGCGCTGATCGGCGACCGGGTCATCATCCATCCTGGTTGCCTGATTGGGCAGGACGGATTCGGCTTTGTCATGGGCACCAGTCACCTGAAGGTGCCGCAGCTTGGCCGCGTTATCATCCAGGACGACGTTGAAATCGGTGCCGGCACTGCCATCGATCGCGGCGCCATCCGCGATACGGTGATCGGCGAGGGGACGAAAATCGACAACATGGTCCAGGTCGGCCACAATGTCAGCATCGGCCGTCATTGCATCGTGGTGGCGCAATCCGGCATCTCGGGCAGTTCGACCCTCGAAGACCATGTTGTGCTGGGGGCGCGCGTCGGCCTAAACAACAATGTCACCGTCGGCGAAGGGGCACAGATCGCCGCCACCAGCATCGTCAACGGCGACGTTCCCCCGGGCGCGCGCTGGGGCGGAATGCCGGCCAAGCCGATGAAGCAGTGGTTCCGCGAGATGGTGACGCTCGAGCGCCTGGCGCGGGGCAACAGCACGGCGGACAAGGTGCAGCGCAGGTGAGACGATCTCGATGAACGAAGCCGTCAGCAGCCTCGATACCGCCGACATCGCGACC
>Ga0210122_1000517_pt1 | contig 13442 bp, 9 predicted proteins | sample Muzzi_CordB_D2_FD_185530 | JGI IMG/M metagenome (GOLD analysis project Ga0210122, IMG submission 185530) | Wetland microbial communities from San Francisco Bay, California, USA, that impact long-term carbon sequestration - Muzzi_CordB_D2 (SPAdes) | ecosystem: Environmental > Aquatic > Marine >... | reverse complement strand
GTCAGGTCATCCACCGTGGTGACCGTGGAGGTTGCGGTGTCCGGGCTCCGGTCGGGGGCGGCGAGCAGGCCCAGGCCGGCGCCCGCCGCGATCCCGGTGACCAACACGGCCGCCCCCGCGAGGCGGACCCACGCGGGACGGAAGGCCGCGGCACCCCCGGCGGCGCCGCCCTCGGCCGCCCGCGCCGCCACCCGCGCCGCGAACCCGAGCGGAGGCGGCGCGACCGGCGGCAGCTCCAGAGCCGTCCAGGTGCCCTCGAGCGTACGCAGCCGCTCCGCCAGCGCCGGCTCGCGCCCGAGGCGCCGACGCAGAGCGCGCGCCGCCACCTCGTCGAGCTCGCCGTGGAGGTAGGCGAGCAGCGCGCGATCGTCGCCGCCAGAGTCTCTCTGCGCCTCGGCGGGCGTGTCGGTGTCCCGGGTGTCGGTCATCGTCGTCCTCCAGTCTATGAAACCCGCGAGCCGCCGCTACCTTGCGGGACCGGGCCTGCCTTCTCCAGGGCCTTCTCCAGCCGCCGCATGCCACGGAACAGCCGGCTGGCCACCGAGCCGGTCGTGATCCCGAGCACGTCGGCGATCTCGTCGTAGGAGAGCCCCTCGAACTTCGCCAGCACCACGACGGCCCGCTGAGAGCTCGGCAGGCCGTCGATGGCGGCTCGCGTCGCGGCCCACCGGCGCCGGGCCTCGAGGGCCACGTCGAGGCCGGGGGCCGGGTCGACCGGATCGAGCCGGACGACGCCGGGGGTCTCCCGTGCCTCCACTCCGTCCGGACTCGGGTCGCCCAGCGAGAAGAACCGCGCCACCTTGCGGCGGCGAAGCTGGTTCAGGCAGTGGTTGACCGCGATCCGGTAGAGCCAGGTGGTGACCCGCGCCCGGGGCCGGAACCGGCCCGCTTTGCGGTAGACCTTCAGAAACACCTCCTGGGCCGCGTCCCGGGCGTCCTCCCGGTCGCCCAGCATCCGCTCGCAGACCCCCAGCACCCGCCCCTGATGGCGCTCCACCAGCTCCTCGAACGCCCCGGCGTCGCCGGCGGCGGTCCTTCGGAGGAGCTCGAGGTCCGGATCGGCGGGCGAGTCGGCAGGCATGGATCGATCGGCGGCAGCGCTCTCCACATCCAGTGCAACACCCGGGCCGGCGACTCATTGCGGGTATCGGCAAACGAGCTCTCGCCGGCTCGGGCGGCGCCTTCAGACGCCCCGGCGGGGCCGTCAGCGGACGACGTCGGCCCGGACCGGGGCCAGGGCGGCCGCCAGCTCGTTGCCGTTGCCGTACCGGGCGGCCGGATCGCGCTGGAGGCAGCGCTCGAGGATCGCGGCCAGGCCCTCGGGCAGCTCGGTGGGGTCCGGCACCTCGCGCGGACCGCCCAGCACCCGGTCGCGGACCTCACTCCAGTCGGCCCGCTCGGCGAGGGAACCATAGAGGGGTCGGCCGGTGAAGACCTCCACCAGCAGCACACCCGCCGCCCAGACGTCACCGGCGGGGCTCGGAGCCCCCCCTTGGATGCGCTCGGGCGATAGGTACCGCGGCGAGCCCAGGGCCCGGTCGGCGTCCGGATCGGTCCCGGGCGGCGGGAACAGAGGCGCCACGCCCAGGTCAATCAGCCGGGCGTTGCCCCGGGACTCGAGCATCAACGTCTCGGGTCTCACGTCCCCGTGGGCGAGACCGGCCTCGTGGATCGCTCCCAGGCCCGCCGCCAGATGGCGAGCGACACGCAGGGCCGCGGCCGGCGCCAGAAAGCGCTTGGCCGCCAGCACCCGGGCGAGGGGCCGGCCCTCGACCAGCTCACTCGCCACGAAGGGGACACCGCCGCCCATGCCGAGCTCGACGACCCGCGCCACGGCGGGGTGCACCACCCGGAGCGCCGCGCGCAGCCCCGAGTCGAGGGCCTCGAGCGGCGAGAGGTCGGCGAGCAGCTCCCGGCGAAGCGCTTTGACCGTCACCAGAGTGTCGGTCTGGCGGTCCTCGGCGAGGAAGACGAGAGAGGTGCGACCGGTGGCCAGGTGCTCGGTGAGCACGAAGCGGTCCATCAGCGCGCTGCCGGGCGCCAGGGCCGCCAGCTCGCCACCCGCCGTCGCCCTGCCCGCCTCCCCCATCTCGCCCAGGGCGGTGGCGGCCCGCGACGCGCCGGCGGCGTCCAGCAGATAGATCGGCTGTGGGGTCAGCAGACCCCGCTGGGAGGTAAGCTCCACGCCTCCCGCGCGGAGCGGTTCGTCCACCGCGCGGAAGGAGCCCTTGGCCAGGATCAGATCGCCGGAGGTCGCCTCCCGAAGCAGGCTCTCCGCCTGCTGCACCGGCAGCCCGAGGGCGATACGCGCGCCCTCGGAACCACCGAGGACGGTGTCGCCCGAGGCGATGGAGCAGACCGGCGGGACCGGCTCGTCGAAGGCGTTCTCGGGCTCGGACAGGGTCCGCAGCACCTCGGCCGCGGCGCCCAGGGCGCGGGCCTCCGGCCGGTCGCCGTCGAACAGGGCCATCACGCGATGGCCCTGGGCCGACTCCACCCGACCACCCTTGCCGCTCACCGCCCGGCGCACCCGGGTCAGGTCCCGGCCCATGCGCTCGGTCACCTCCCGCGGCTCGTCCTCGGGGCGCAGCCGCCCGTAGCGCGGCATCTCGACCAGCAGCACCGCGCCCCGCTGCCGATGAGCGGAGTCCGCTCCGGCGTCGCCGCCCGGCTCGCGACCGGCCGCCGCCACCGCCGCCTCCAGGCTCCGCTTCTCGTCCAGCTCGGTGAACAACCCAGCCAGCACACCGGGCAGGGCGAAGCGCGAGGCCGCCGCGAGATCGCCCGCGCGCGCCTGCTCGGCCGCCGCCTGCACGTCGTCGAGCGGCCTCCAGGCCCCGCGGGCCGCGATCAGGGCGACGAGGGCACCGAGCACCAGGGCGACCAACCCCGCGCCGGCCGCGACGGCTTCGAGAGCGCGCACCAGCGGCGACAGGCCGGCCCTCTCCGCCAGAGTGGCACTCAACCCCTGGACGGCTCCCCGCGGGCTGGTGAGCGGCGCCAGCCGCGCCTCGTAGTCATGGCTCCCCAGGCTCAAATCGATCATCGACGCGGTGCCGTCTCCGAGGGCCGCATCGAGGGCGCCGGCATCGCGGAGCGCCGGCACCAGGGCGTCCCCCTCCTCGCGCCCCAGGGTGGTGGCCACCACATCGACACCGCTGCCGGAGGCCGGCACCAGGAAGACCGCGTCCGCCCGGCTCAGGTTCCTCGCTTCGAGGGCGAGGGCCCGGTCGACCCCGCTGGCCACGGCCACCAGGCCGAGAGTCTCGAAATCCCGCTCTACCCGCACGGCCGCCGCCATGTAGAGCCGACCGTCCCGGCGCCACACACCACGGCCGCGCCCCTCCTCGAGGGCACGGATCGCCACCGTGGAGCCGACCAGCGCCTCGGCGGCGGTCCGGTCGCTCCCCGCGGCGGCGAGCACCTGGCCACCGGGCCCGGCGACCACGGCCAGGTCGAGCCCCCAATTGTCGAGTACATCGTCGAGCAGATCGTCGAGCAGCAGCCCCGAGTCGAAACCCTGGTCCGCCTCGGGCGCCGCCTGGGCCGGAGCCCCGCCGGCAGCGGTCGCCGAGTCGCCCGCCGCCAGGCTGGCGATCAGCTCCGGAGTGTCGGCCACGCCCGCGACGGCCAGCGCCAGCCCTTCGAGCCGCTGGTCGACGAGCGCCTCCTGGGCGCGGACGGCCGCACCGAGCTCGTCCGGCCGCTCGGTCTGACCGGACCGCAGAAGCCACTCCAGGTAGCCGACCACCGCGCCCGCGACCACCAGCACAGCGATCAGCACCGCGAGGAACGCGCGGAGCGCCACGCGGGGGCGCTTGATGTTCGGGCTTGGATCGTTCGCCACGTGGGAGCCTTCGGGCCCAGCCGGCCGGCGGTCGCCCGCGGTCGTCCACGACAGGGTTCTCGGATCGGTTCGTGTCAGAAAGCAGGCGTTATCCTAGCATGGAAAGATGTGCTCGGACCCCGCGAATCGAGCGCCCTCCACCGATGACCGAACACTCTGACCTGATCGAAGCCATCCGCCGTTTCGTCGCCGACCCCGGCGCCGCCGAGCTCGACGAGCTGGCGCGCGAGGCGTTCGCGTTCCAGGTGGAACGGAGCGCTCCGATCCGCACCCTCGCCGCGGCACGCGGGGTCGACGCGCGACGGATGACCTCCTGGCGCGAGATCCCCCCGGTCCCCGCCCTGGCGTTCAAGAGCGTCGACCTGCTGCCGGCGGGGGTCGACCCGGAGAGGGCCCTCACCTTCCGCTCGAGCGGCACCACCGCCGAACGGCGAAGCGTCCATCGCCACCCTTTCCCCGCCCTCTACCGGGCGACCATCGACGCGGCGTTCCCCGGCCGCTGCCTGCCGGAGCGGCCGGCCGGGCACCCCGTCCCGATGCTGTCGTTGATCCCGTCGCCGGTAGAGGTACCGGACTCGAGCCTGTCGTTCATGGTCGGCCACGCCATCGGCCGGTGGGGCGCCGCGGAGAGCACCTACGCCCTGGGCCCCGCCGGCCTCGACGCCGAGGGCGCCGTGGCGTGGGTCCGGGAGCGCTCGCTCTCACCCGAGAACGGCCCCTGCCTGGTGCTCACCACCGCCTTCGCCCTCGCCGCATGGCTCGACCACCTGGAAACGGTGGACACGCGTCTGCGCCTTCCTCGGGGGTCGGTCGTCTTCGAGACCGGCGGCTTCAAGGGCCGCCGCCGCGAGCTCACCCGGGCGGAGCTCGTCGGCCGCGCGGAAACGTATCTCGGCGTGCCGCCGGACCGGGTGGTCCGCGAGTACGGTATGACCGAGCTCACCAGCCAGCTCTACACCCGGGCGCTCGACGGCGGCGCCCCGGACCTCTTCGTGCCGCCCCACTGGGTGCGCGTCCGGGTGCTCGACCCGGAGACCCTGGAAGAGGCCCGGCCGGGCGAAGTCGGCCTGATCGCCGTCTTCGACCTGGCGAACCTGGGCTCCGCCCTCCACCTGCTGACCGAAGATCTGGGGGTGATCGAAGAAGGCGGCCTCCGCCTCCTCGGCCGCGCCCGCGGCGCCGAGCTCCGCGGCTGCTCGCTGACCGCGGAGGAGATGGTGCAGCACACCTAGAGGTGGCAGTCAGGCGGCCTTCCAAGAAGACTCGATAGAGATCTTCCTGGAAGTCCACTCAACGGTCTCTAGACAGCACGTCGCCTCACACTACTATCCATTGGCATACAATGGTCCGGAAGCGCAGGACCGTCTGTGGGTTTGTGCTGCCACCGATATCGGTTGCGACGGAGACGACTACCACTATGCGTGAATACTCGACAGTGAGTAGCCCATCGGCCATCCGGGGTGCCCTAAGAGCACTGGACCTGCTAGGTGAGCTACCTGTGAGAGAACCGCTGGTTGACGCTCATGGCAAATCGCTTGATTTCGCTGGACTTCGTGACGACTGGAATGCCGTCGGCGAAGATCTCGCCGACGCTGTAGGGCAGTTGACTAGAGAATTGGAGGAGTCGCGGCCCGATATTCAAACGCTCCTTCGCGACCTCCGCAGGGAATTCGACGCCCTGCTCCAGGAAGTAGAGCGCCATCAACGAGAGCTGGAGCTATGGAGGAAGGACTCCGCCCTTGAGCAAAGGGAGGAGAGCTCTTCCCAAATGAGCCTCTTCAATGAAGGCTTAGTCGACAGATGAAGGATGACCGACAGATTGCCCCAGCCCGCGACCCTGATCAGAACCAGAAGGAACTCGAACAGGATCGCGTTCCGAAACCGGAAGAATCTGGAAGCGAGGTAACCGAGCGATCACGGCAACTCCTTCTCCAAGCAGAGAGCTACTTTTCCGGACCTCTTCCACCTCCCTCGCTGCTAGCTCTGTACGAAGACGTGGCCCCCGGCAGCGCTGACCGCATCATCCGGATGGCGGAGGAGCAAGGAACTCATCGCCGGCACCTCGAAAAGACCGAGTTCGAATCCGGGGTCGCTGCCCAGACCAGAGGCCAGTACTTGGCGTTCATCGTCGCCATGGTTGTGAGCGTCGGCGGAATCTACCTACTCGCAACGGATCACAGCGTAGGTGGGCTCGTCGCTCTCCTAACGCCTTTGGCCGGACTGACGGGTCTGTTTCTCGTCAACCGATCCCGCAAGAAGGAACGGAGAGACCGTTTCGAGGCGGACCGGGAACATCTAGCGGAGCAAGGTCTCTCCGAAGACTAGTACCTCCGGGGCAACACCCAGAATCAAAACGAGACTTAGAAGGCAACTTGGACACCACCGGGTTTCCTCGTTCCGAGTACGAAGCTGCAAGAATCGCGGACCAACTCACCGGCAGTACGCCACCCAGTCCGGTGATCCTGGCCACCTGGGAAGGTGCGGTGGCTGCATTCCTGGACCCGCAATCGGCGGACCGAACTGCAATTCAGGACGACCTGGTCCGGAACACGAGGCTTTCGCCGGAGGGGCTCCAGGCGGGGCTCGAAGCGGTCCTCGGTGGCGTGCGGGGGGAGCCGGTGGCTCGGCTCTTCGAGGAGGCGCGGCAGATGCGGGGGGAGAGCCGGACCGATCCGGCCAACGGCTTCGCCCTGGTGATTCTGGCCTCGAACCTCCCCGCCTTGGCGGTTCAGCCGCTGGTCGCGGCGCTCGCCGCCCGCCGGCCGGTGCTGCTCAAGTCCCCCACCACGGAGCCGGTCTTCGCCCCGGCCTTCGTGCGCGCCCTCTGCCGGCGGCTCCCCGCCCTCGAGGAGGCGGTTGCCGCCGCCACCTGGCCCGGCGGGTCGGCGGAGCTGGAAGAGCCGCTCCTGGCGCGGGCGGCGGTGGTCGTGGCCTACGGTGACGCCCCGGCGCTCGCGGACCTCGAGACACGGTCGAAGCGCCTCGGGCGGGCGCGGTTCATCCCCTACGGCCCGAAGACCAGCCTGGCGGTCGTCGGACTTGACACCGACCTGGAGCGGACCGCCGCCGGCCTGGCCCGGGACGTGGCGCTCTTCGACCAGCGGGGGTGTCTCTCTGTGGGGGCGGTCTACGTGGAGGACGACGGGCCGCACGGCTCAGGCCGATCGCGCGCCCTCGCCGACGCCCTGGCGACCGAGCTCAGGACGCTCGCGCACCTCTGGCCACCCGGTCCGGAAGGGGGTCCGCTCGCCGCGGCCGATGCGGGAGCGGTGCAGCAGGTGCGCGCCGAGGCGGACCTCCGCGGCCTCTACTGCCCGCCGCTCGAGCTGTCCGAAGGAACCGTGGTGGTGGAGCCGGACCCGACCATGCGTCCTACTCCCGGCCTCCGGACGGTGCGCGTCCACCCGCTGGAAGACCTCGACGCCCTCGAGACCGTCCTCGCCCCCTGGGCTGGTCGACTCCAGGGAGCCGCGCTCGCCGGAGCGTCAGCCGAGACGCTCGCCCCGGCCCTGGCGCGGCTCGGCGTCTCCCGCACCACGCCTCCCGGGAAGCTCCAGAGCCCCGACGCCCTCTGGCACAACGGCGGCGAGCATCCGTTGCAGGTGTTCCTCTAGCAAACGCCCACCGAAACGCCCCTCTCCTACGGCCCGAACCTCGTCATCCGATCCGGCGGTGCGCCGTAGGGTGCGCTTCAGCGCACCGGACCATGGCCTGGTGCGCTGAAGCGCACCCTACGTCCCTACGGAGGTTGCGACCGTGCGCGCGTTCTCAGCTCGCCTTCAAGATCGTGTTCTTGATCGCCAGCTCCGGGATCTTCCACTGGCCGCCGACGATCCGGCCGACCTCTTTGCCGTTCACGTAGACGATGCCGGTCGGCACGCCGGTGATGTCCTTCTTCTCCATCTCCGGGTCCTTGTAGGAATCCGGCACGCCGTAGTAGGAGAACTGGACCACGTCGTCCTCGAGCACCTGGTCGAGCTTGATGATCCGAGGCACCATCTTCTTGCAGACGCCGCACTTAGAGTTGAAGAAGACCTCCACCCGGATGTCCTTGTCCTGGCCGCGGAGATCCTGGATCAGGCTCTCGTTCGGGCTGTAGCTCTCGGCGCCCCGCGCGTAGGCCGGGTCGTAGTTGATCAGCTCGTCGGCCTGGTGTGCGCCGGTCAGGGACGCGCGCTCCTCGAGCGCCACCGTCCTGCCGTCGACGTTGACCGACGCCCCGTCCGTGCCGACCGAGAACGTTCCGGCCGGCACCAGCGGCGCGTCGGCGAGGATGTCCACGTCGCCACTCGGACGCTTCGCCAGGCTCATGATCGGCACCTTGGCGATCTGGCGGCTCCGCAGGTTGAACAGGATCGGCTGGTCCAGCTCGGAGCACATCACCAGGATCGCGCCTGCCGCTTCGGACTGGAAGATGTCCGCGTCCTCCTGGACCTTGCCGTCGATCACCAGCGAGAACTGGCCGATCTGCTCGAAGTCCTTGAACAGCGGGTCCGGAGCGCCCTGGGCCGTGGCCGGGGTGGCGGTCAGAACCGTGCCCACGGGCACGATCAGAAGCGCGAGCAGCGCGAGCGCGGGCACCGCGCGCAGGGTGCGCGCAGCACGGGAGGTCAGGGAGTCGGGTCGATCGATGGTCATGGGTTCATACTCCGGGTCTCTTACGGTCCGTCCTGCCACCGTTCGAACGGGGGCAGGCCGCTCCAGGTGTCGGTGACCTCGCCGTCGACGACGGCAAAGGAGCGGGGCAGGGTTCGATACAAAGGGGTGAGCAGAAGCTCCGGCGCCTGCAGCATCTCGAAGGCGGGCGCCCATTGCCAGAAGAAGGCCTGGCGCTCGGCGTGCTCGGCGGTCGTGACCAGCCAGAGGTCCGGCCCGTCGCCGCCCGTGTGCCGGTAGTCCATGTAGGCGTTGATCCTCGCCACCTCGGCGCCCAGCTCCTCGTTCAGCTCGGCCAGCACCACCAGGTGGCTCCCCTGGTCGAGCTCGGGAACCACGGTGTCGAGGCAGACGCGGCCGTCTCCTTCGCCCACGCAGAGGTCCGCGACCCGGACTCCCGGCTTGAGCCGGGTGGCGAGGTCGTCGAGCGGCAGGTCCGGCGCCTTCCAGGCCAGGAGCACGATGCCCACGGCCGCCACGATGCCGAGCACCGTGCGGACCTTCGGTACGCGCAAGCCGTTGGCCGGACGGCCGAGGAAGGCGAGCAGGAGGGGCGGTAACAGCAAGGCCAGGTCCTGCCAGAAAGCCTGGGCCGGCGTGCGCACCACCAGGTTGCCGAAGCAGCCGCAGGAGGCGGCGACCGGCTCCAGGCCCATCAGGTCCCGGGCGTAGTCCTGGCCGGTGAGGAAGAGGAAGAAGGCGACCAACAGCGCCCCCGGCGCCAGCACCCACAGGCGCCGAACGCCGGTGAGAAGCCAGACGCCCAGGCCGGCTTCGAGCGCCAAGGCCAGGTAGGCGACGGCCACCGGACCGATCACCAGGCCCAGGCCACGGTTCGCGATCTCCTCGACGAACGCCGCGGGCGCGATCGCCTTGGCCCAGACCGCCACCAAAAGCACCGCGCCCAGGAACGCCCCGGCCGCGGTTCCCACGACGCGGAGAGGCCCCGCGCTCGAGGACGAGCCGGCGAAGGAAGCGGAGTCGGAAGTGGGGGCGGGGGCAGTGACGGTGGCGTCGGCCATGGCGTGAACCCGAATCCTACCAGCCGAAGCCGTGGCGGGTGGGCATTCGGCGCCCGGAACAACCGGCACAGCCTGTGGTGAATTCCTACACGGGCCCTGGCCATGGGGCGAATGGGAAGCCCGCTTCCCACCAGCCCTCGGCGGCGGGTCGGCCTCTGCCCGAGTCGCTCCTCGCGGCATCTGGACAGATGACATCTAAAGCCATTGATTTCAGCGAGATCTGGACATTTCCACGAGCTTTCCCCAGGCAGGCGCGGAGCTTGCTCTATCGATGGATGCCCGCGCGGCCCCGATCCTCCCCCGGAGGCCGACCGGACCGACCCGGGAGACGCCCATGAGCGACGAGACGACCATGCACCCGCCCGCCAGTCAGACCCGGCGAGCCGACCGGAGCGGCCGGGACGCTCCCCCCACGAAGGCAGGCTCCCTCGGGGTGCTCGCCGGCAAGGAGCTCCAGGAAGCCTTCCAGAGCCGACAGGTGGCCGCGATCGCGGTGGTGACCGCTCTGCTCCTGGGGCTCGGGCTCTTCCTGATGATCCAGGACTACCGAGTGCGCCTCGAGAACTACGACCTGATCCGGCCGGAGGGTGCGGATGCAGAGGGCGAGCCGGTGGCCCCAGTCGCAGTAATCCGGCCGAACCCTCTGTCAGTCCTCGCCCGGGGCCTCGACGACGCCATGGGCCGGAGCTTCGAGCTGTCGGTGGTGATGGTGACGATCGGCGCGACCCAGGCGGCGGCCAACGATCTCTTCGCCCTGGTCCGCCCACCCGATCCGCTCTACCTGACCCACGCGGTTCTCTCCCTGGTCGCGCTGCTCGCGGCCTTCGACCTGATCTGCGGCGAGAAGGAGGCTGGCACGCTGAAGCTGCTGCTGGCGAGCGGCGTCTCCCGCGGACGGCTGCTCCTGGGCAAGCTCGCCGGCGGGCTGGCGGGGCTTCTCCTGCCCTACGCGGTGGTGGCCGTGGCGGCGCTTCTGGTGCTGGCCCTGGTACCGGAGCTCGCCCTCACCGGCGAGCAGTGGCTCCGGGCGGCGGTCTTCTTCGCCGTGGGCGCCCTCTACCTCACCTTCTTCTTCGCCCTCGGCCTCGCCATCTCGTGCCGGGTGGAGCGCTCGACCTCGGCCCTGGTGCTGGGGCTCTTCGCCTGGGTGGTGCTGGTCTTCGCGGCGCCCGCGGTGGCGACGCTCGCCGCTCGGCAGATCGCCGACACGCCGCCGGTCGAGGAGCTCCAGGTGCTCCGGAACCAGGCGTTCGAGCGCGGCATGATCGAGCTTCTCGACGCCCGGCGGGCGCTCCCGCCGGGGACCTCGGAGGAGGACGCCGAGACGATCGTTCGCGACGGCTGGCGGCGGATCGTCGAGGAGAACGAGGCGATCTCCGAGCGTTCCCGGCGTCCCCTCGGCCGGCTGGTGCGCACAGCCCGAGCCCTCAGCCGGATCTCCCCCGCGGCCAGCTACGTCCACGCCGCCACCGCCATCGCCGGCACCGGCATCGACGACGAGACCGAGCTCAAGGCCCGAGTCATGGAGTACTGGGGCGAGGCGTTCCCCCAGCTCGCCGCGCGATCCTTCAACCGGCTCGACACCGATGGGGGCACCGCCGCACCGCTCCCGGTCTTCACCTACCAGCGCCGCTCCCTGGGCGAGGTCCTGACCGGCGCCACCCTCCTCGACCTCGCCTGGCTGGCCCTCGCCACCGCCCTCCTGGTGGCCTGGGCAGCCCGGAGCCTCGACCGCTACGACGTCCGCTGATCGGAGCCTCGCCATGCTGACCCTCGCCGCCAAAGAGATCCGCGACAGCCTCCTCACTCTCCGCTTCCAGGCGGGCACCCTCCTGGCCGTGATGCTGGTGGCCGTCTCCGTCTGGGCGCTCGCCGACGACTACGGCCGCAGGGTCGAGGGCCAGTCCCGGCGCCTGGCGCTGAACGAGGCCCACCTCTCCGAGGTCGGCCACCTCAACCGGATCGGCTCGGCGTCCGCCGTCGGCCAGCCGCCCGTCCCGCTCACCGTCTGGGTCCGCGGACTCTCCCAGGGCGCGCACCTCTCGCAGTTCGACAACGACCCGCTGCCGGTCCTCTTCCCCCTCGTCGACATGACCGGCGTGGTGACGGTGGTCTTCTCGCTCCTGGCCCTGGTCTTCACCTTCGACGCGGTGAGCGGCGAGCGGCGCTCGGGGACGCTCCGCCTCCTCTCCACCTTCCACCTGTCCCGAGCATCCCTGGTCCTCGGCAAGATCATCGGGGCCTTGGGCACCGTCGCGGTGCCGTTCGTCGCGTCCTGGCTGGTCGCCGCCCTGGTGGTGGTGATCGTGAGCCCGGTCCCCTGGGGGCCGGCCGAGTGGGCGGCGGCTCTCGCCATCGGCCTGGGTGCGTTCCTCTACGTGGTCGCCTTCGGTGCCCTCGGGGTGGCGATCTCCACCCTGACCCGCGAGCCCCGCACCTCGGCGTTCGTGGCGCTGGCCGCCTGGGTGGTGCTGGTGCTGGTGATCCCGAACCTGGCGCCGTTCATGGCGGCGGAGCTCCGGCCGCTGCCCAGCCTCACCGCCCTCCAGCGCCAGGCCCACCGGATGCTCGACACCGAGCGCGACGCCCTCCAGGACCGGCTCCGAGCCGAGGCCTTCGACCGCCTGCGGAGCGAGGACCCGGCGGTCGGCCGCTACCTCGACCTCCCGAGAGAAGAACGCGCGGCCGCGGTGGCCGCTGACCCGGCCCTCGCCCAGGCCGCCGAACAGGTGGCCACCGCCGGAAACGAGGCCAACCAGGAGGGCAACCGCATCCAGCGCGAGCGGGTCGACGAGCTGTACGCGGACTTCGACCGCCGCCTCGACGGCCAGGTGCGCCTCGCCCGGCTCCTGTCGCTCGCCTCACCGGCCCCGGCCTTCACCTACCTGGCCACCGACCTGGCGGAGACGGGGCTTCGCCACGAGAAACGCGCCGAGGTCCAGGGAGAGCAGTTCGCGAACGTCTACCGCCAATGGTCCGAGGCGAAGTACGACGCGCTCCTGGCCACCGACCCGAGCCGGGACTGGTACAACACCCCGACCGACCTCTCGGACATGCCCCGCTTCGTCTACCGCTCGGAGCCGCTCGGCGGTCGCCTGGCCGCGACCGCGCCCTGGTTCGTCGTCCTCGCCCTGTTCTCGACCCTGTTCACCACCGTCGCGGCAGCCGCGTTCGCCCGCTACGACGTCCGTTGACCGAACCTGCAACCCATGGGGAGCCCCATGCACGCCCTCGTGACCATCGCCCGCAAAGAGATCCAGGAGAGCCTCCTCTCCGCCCGTTTCGCCCTGCTCCTGGTCCTCGCCCTGGTGCTCATCCCCGCCTCCCTCTACACCAACTACCGCTCCTACGAAGTGCGCAGAACCGACCAGATGGAGATGCAGCGCCGGAGCATGGAGCAGCTCCAGGGCCTGTCGGCGACCCAGCTCTTCACCAACCCCGACCTCCGGGTGGACGTCTACCTGCCGCCGGTCGCCTCCTCGGCCTTCGCCATCGGCTTCCAGGAGGCGCACCCCCGCCACGTGGTGGTCGGGCGCCACGGCGTCGAGTACGGCGCGCCCCTCGAGGTGAGCCCGTCGCTGGGGCTCTTCGGCAGCATCGACTACCTGTTCGTGGTGCAGCTCCTGTTCAGCCTGTTCGGGGTGCTGCTCTCGTTCGACACGATCACCCGGGAGAAAGAGGCGGGGACGCTCCGCTCGATCCTCGCGAGCTCGGTGAGGCGGAGCACCCTGGCGGCCGGCAAGTTCCTGGGCGGCTTCACCATGCTGGCACTCCCCCTGGTGATCGCTTTCCTCGTCGGTCTCCTGGCGCTGGCGCTGGCCGGGCTCGACCTCACCACCGGCGGCTTCCTGGGCCGGAGCGTCTGGATCCTCACCTCGTCGCTCCTCTACGTGGCCGCCTTCTTCCTCATGGGGCTC
>Ga0210122_1000515_pt1 | contig 13460 bp, 16 predicted proteins | sample Muzzi_CordB_D2_FD_185530 | JGI IMG/M metagenome (GOLD analysis project Ga0210122, IMG submission 185530) | Wetland microbial communities from San Francisco Bay, California, USA, that impact long-term carbon sequestration - Muzzi_CordB_D2 (SPAdes) | ecosystem: Environmental > Aquatic > Marine >... | reverse complement strand
GCTTTCATTGTTGTTCCTTGGCGCACAACCGGCAATCGCCTCCGATGACAATCAGACAATCACAGCGGATGAGGGCGTCGTGATAACCGTCAAAAAGCTTGGAAGTGCTCGCTACCTTCCTCATGCATTCTATGACCAGGCCGTTTCCTCCATACCCAAGTTATATCCGGAACATGAATATCTTGCGAGAAGGCGGAATGGGCGTTTCGGTAAAGTCCTCTATTCGGTCGTTTGCTATAAACAATCAAGACATACGCATAAAGTATCCATATCAGGGACGGCAGTGTTGGCTGATGATGCGTGGTCATTTGAAACGCAGGTGCCGGAGTCTTCATTTGGCGATAAATTGCTAATCGTGCTGGAGGCGATAGAGAAGCTGCCCTCGAACGAGGCGCTCCGGCCGACGAATGGCAACATGAACGAGCGAACCCGGGGCATGACCAACGATGAATGACTACGCGCCTCAATATACGAAAGAAGAGAAATATGCCATTGTTTTGAAGGGGGTTTTGGTCTTACTGCCCTTTTTCCTGTTTTTGATCCTGGGGGGTTATGAATGGATGCGCGAATACTTCCAGGATACTTGCCGCCTGGTGAATGAATTTGCAACGACCAGGCTGATTATCTACGGAGGTCTGGTGGTCTTGCCAGGAGGCGTTTGTCTGGCCACGGCGATGCTGTTCGGGCCAAGAGCCGTGAAAATGTTGAAAACGGGGCAAATGCCCCTGCCCGGAGAAAAGGTACTTGCGCCCACGCGGTACAAGTACGGCAGGCCCGTCCGCATTCGGGCCGCATTATTGCTGTTGTTACTGGCAGCACTGCTCATTCTGCCCTTCGGATTGGCCCATACAGCCAAGGAAATGGTGACTTCGATCGAAACCAACATGAGCGAGTTGCTGAAAAGCTGCAGCTGAATGCGCATCGACCCGGCCTGGTGACAAAAAAAGAGCGCCCATGACAAACGACAAGACAATATCCGAACACTACACGCACGGAAATCTGCTGGAGGCCATTCGCGCTTCGATCGCCAAGCTCGGCAAGACGATTGACACCGTGACAATCGGGGAACTTGCGCGTGTCGACGAGTTTCACATCGGCGGGCCGGTTGCGACCGAACATTTGCTCAAGCAACTGGGCTTCTGTGAACAGCACCAGATACTCGATGTGGGTTGTGGCCTGGGCGGCGCGGCCCGGTTTGCCGCAAGCAGGTACAACTGCCAGGTGACGGGCATCGATTTAACGGAGGAATACATCGAAACGGGGAAGGCATTGTGTTCCTGGGTGAAACTGGACGGAAAGATTACGCTTCGGCAGGGAAGCGCCGTCTCGATGCCCTTCGAAGACGAATCGTTCGATGGCGGCTACATGTTGCACGTCGGCATGAATATCGAGGACAAGGCGTCGCTTTTCGGAGAAATATCTCGAGTGTTGCGTCCAGGGTCGCCCCTTGGTATCTACGATGTCATGCGCACCGGCGAGGGCGAGTTGGCCTATCCGGTTCCGTGGGCCGGAGAAGAACGCGCAAGCAGGCTGGCAACACCCGCTGAATACGAACAGGCCCTGGAAGCTGCTCGGTTTGAGGTTTCCAGGGTGGACAGCCGGCGTGAATTTGCGCTGGATTTTTTCAGAAAGCTGCGGGAGAAATCGGGCGCCGGCCACGCTCCGCCACCGCTTGGATTGCATACCTTGATGAAGGCAAGCAGCGGCATCAAGATCAGGAACATGATCGACAATGTCTCGGCTGATTACGTCGCCCCGGTTGAAATCATCGCTCATAAAAAATGAGCGCGACGAACTCGCGGAGCGTTCCAGCGGTACGCCGGGAGCGGCTGCCGCCGAGTTCGGACGCCGCCTGACTGCCATTATGATGTTGCGTTTGCGTGCAAGGATTGCGGTTTCAGGGATGTCCCCCCATATCTTGAGAGTGAGGATTCACCAGGGATACGCCGCCTTTGGGTCTTCGCCCAGAACCCACTGGAGGCTAACCACTCCCTGAACCCGAGCGGGGACGCGCGCCACAAGCTTGAGCCGTTGAATGATTGGGCGGTGGGCCATGCAGGAGGAGCCGAAATCCCCGGCAATTCTGTTCGAACGCTAGCTGATCAGACACAGGAGGTTGGCAATGGCTCAAAGACACTTTTTGAACCGCATCGTGGCGATGGTTTCCGGGGTCGTCATTTTATTCACGGCGTGGAGCGGAAACGCCTTCGCACATTGCGACACGCTCGATGGCCCAGTGGTCAAAACGGCGAGAATGGCGCTTGAAAAGGGCGATGTAACGCCACTGCTCAAGTGGGTGCAGGCCGATGATGAAAATGAGATTCGAGCCGCTTTTCAAAGAACCCTTGCGGTTCGCGCCAAGGGCGCCGAGGCCAGAGAATTGGCCGACATGTACTTCTTCGAAACGCTGGTTCGCATTCACCGTGCGGGCGAGGGAGCACCCTATACCGGTTTGAAACCGGGCGAAGCCGTGGACCCGGCCGTCGCCCTGGCCGACGATGCTTTGGACACAGGGTCGGTGGACAAGCTCGTCGATGTCCTGACGGGAGCCCTGGCCGATGGCATCCGCGAACGTTTTCAGCGCGCGGGGGAAGCCCGCAAGCACGCCGACGACTCCGTGGCGGCAGGTCGCGAATTCGTCAAGGCCTACGTCGTCTTCACCCATTACGTGGAGGGTCTGCACGCGATGATAAAAGCGAACGCCGGCCACCATTCCGGGACAGCCGGGAACCAAGGCGGGCACGATCACGACTAGGCCGCCCATCAATCACGGTGGCTTGCCAGGAAGCTGCCTGTTCGCCAGGGCGCGCTTCAGTTCCTGATTGCACGGGGAGCATTCCTCATCCCGCGGTTCAGGCGCGCCCCAAGCGGTCCTGAGAATTTCCCCATCGTTGCGGCTATGCTTAGGGCGGGGGATAGAAGCTGAGGAGAAACAATGTGAACAAGCTGCTGTCGTTTATCTACGGTGTCGTTGCCTATCTCGTGTTCCTGGTGTCGGTGGTGTACGCGATCGGATTCATGGGCAACATCATCGTGCCGAAGTCGATCGACTCGGGCCCGGAATCGGGCTTTGCCCAGAGCCTGATCGTCAACCTGGTTCTGCTGGGGTTGTTCGCGGTGCAGCACACCATCATGGCCCGGCCCGCGTTCAAGAGGTGGTGGACGAAGATCGTCCCCGAGCCGGTCGAGCGGAGTACGTTCGTGCTCGTCTCCAGCCTTCTGCTGTTCCTCATTTTCTGGCAGTGGCGGCCGATGACGGGCGTGATCTGGAACGTGCAGAATCCGGCCGCGAGTTATTTTTTGTGGGGCGTGTTCTGGCTGGGCTGGGCGACGGTGCTGCTGTCCACCTACCTGATCAACCACTTCGACCTGTTCGGTCTGCGCCAGGTATGGCTGCACATGGCCGGCAAAGAGTACGAGCACGTCAAGTTCCAGACGACCGGTCTCTACAAGCACCTGCGGCACCCGATCATGCTGGGATTCATCATCGCCTTCTGGGCGACGCCGCACATGACCGCGGGGCACTTGCTGTTCGCCGCGGCGACGACCGCCTATATCCTGATCGGTGTCCGCTTCGAGGAACACGACCTGGTGCACTTTCTCGGCAAGGACTACGAAGATTACCGGCGGCGCGTGCCGATGCTGGTGCCGTTTACGAAGAAACGGGGCGGCGGCGCGGAAGAGTAGCAGGCGTCGATCCCTGCTTGTCATCTCGGCGGCGGTAGGAGACTATCGCCGCTGATGCTTTCCTGGTTATTCTTGGTTGGCGGCTCGGCGGTTCTTTATCTCGGTGCGGAAACGCTGGTGCGCGGCAGTTCGGCGCTGGCACGGCGTGCCGGCTTGTCGGCGCTCGTGGTCGGCCTGACCGTCGTCGCTTTCGGAACCAGCGCACCGGAATTGGCCGTCAGCGTGGATGCGGCCCTCATGGGACGGACCGACATCGCGCTCGGCAACGTCGTCGGCTCCAACATCGCGAACATCGGACTGATACTCGGCGTCGCGGCCCTGTTGCAGAGACTGACGATTCGCGCGCAACTGGTGCGCATCGACCTGATCGTCATGATCGCGGCGTCGGTCGCTCTGCCGCTGTTGCTGTTGGACGGGCGAATCAGCCGCGTCGAAGGTATGTTCCTGACCTCGGGCCTGGTCGTCTATCTCGCCTACACGGTCATATTGGCACGGCGCGCCCGCGGGGCGGTCAAGGCCGAATTTGCCCAGGCCATCCCGGCCAAGGTCCACAACGTGTGGCTGGAGACGCTCATGATCCCGGTCGGGGTCGCACTGCTGGTGGCGGGTGCCGAACTGCTGGTGCACGGCGCCATCGACATCGCGCAGCGCTTTCATGTCAGCACCGCGGTCATCGGCTTGACGGTGGTCGCGCTTGGAACATCGCTGCCGGAACTGGCGACGTCCGTCGTGGCGGCGCTCAGGAAAGAGGGCGACCTCGTGGTGGGCAACGTCATCGGCTCGAACATCTTCAACCTGCTGTGCATCCTGGGGATTTCCTCTACCGTGGCGCCCCTGCGCCCCAATGCGATCGTATTTGGCGACCAGGCCGTGATGATCGGCCTGGCGCTCGTCCTGTTGCCGCTGATGCGCAGCGGCATGCGCCTGACGCGGAGGGAAGGCCTTTTCCTTCTGCTCACCTATCTCTCGTACATGGCTTACGTGGCGGTGCGTGCGTAGACACCGTTCACCGCTGCCACGCGCCGGATGATGCATCCATGAGTTTGTAATTCCGCCGCGCGAGGCGTATAAACTGAATGCAGGGACTGTGTATGGCGGGCGCGCCACGGACCGTCGATCGGGCGCACGTCGAATCTGATTAACAACAACCGCTAGCAAACCGAATCATGATCAAGTCGTTGAAAAGCGTATTCGCACTGACCGTTCTTTTTGTGCCGGCGAGTCAGACGTTGGCCGGAACGAACGATGACGTGCTGAAACTGCCGTTTGAGGCTGTCCCAAAATACTGGGTGATCAAAAGTGCGGAAGCGCCCAGGTATCCGACCCAGGCGGTCAGCCGAAGATTGAACGGTTGCGCCTCGGTGGCATTTATCATCGAGGCCGACGGAAGCACAAGCCACGTGCGCGTACTGGTGTCGTATCCGAGCCATGTATTCGCAAGGCCGAGCCTGAAATCCGCCAGCAGGATGCGGTTCACACCGACCGACGCGAACGCACAGAAGACGGCCGTTTATACCTTTAATACCTACACCTATGAACTCGGGAATCCCGGCCCATCGGAACATTCCAAGAGAACGACCCCACCTGATACGAACCAAGAGATTGGTGAAAACTGCAAGAAGGCGGCCAACAAGGTATTCAATCCGGAGATCCCAACCACGGCTAGCCGTAGTCGGCGATAGCAGGAACTGGCATGCTCGCCAAGGAAGACGCCCTTGGAGAAGTCATGGCTTGGGTGGTTTTTTTGCTTGTCTTCTGGGTCTTTGTTGATCTCGCCAATGAAATCATGCTTCGGTTTTTGGTGTCACGGGGAAGTTTCCACCCCGATCCGCTGGGGCACGTTACTCAATACGGAAAGAAACCCGTTGTGTGAAAAGCGGGTGGTAGCATGGAAACCATGACCCAAAGAAGGCAATTTTGGACCATCCTGGTTCTGGCGATTGTCCTCATCGCCTCGCTCGGGATGAACGTATTCATCATCCATTTCGCCAAAGCGAGGGATACGTGGCGTACCGTCAGCGAAGTGAGCAACACGCAATTTCAAGTCTTTCGTTACGTGGCGATTCGCGATCACCTGCGGAAAGGTAATATCGACAAGGCTGAATCGCTGCTCGATGCAATGATAAGGGGTGATAAGGATTTGCTCAGGTTGCAGCAGGATCCCGAGAAGTATTCGGCAACAGTCAACCGGGCGGCGTCAATGGCGCTGGCCCGTATCGAAGCGGGCCAGGAGCACGGCTCATTGCCGGAGGCGGTTGAGCAAAACACCCATGTACACGAATGATGACAGGCATGCGCCAATGATCGTCGATCGTCTGATTGCCGCCGGCCCCTGGAACCACGCCCCGATCTTCCCGGAGGACCCCGGCTGACACGGGTGTCCGCCCGCTCCCGCACCGTCGTCCGGTGCCTGCGCGCCGTCATTAAACTGTCATGTTGGCTTGTTAGAGTCTGTGTCCATGCTGAAGGGTAGTTTCATCTCAGCCAGGTTTTCGTAAGCAAAGAAACGTCCACAGTGACAATCCCGAGGATTAAGGAACATGCATCAACGAGTTTTGAAGCGCGCCCTGATCGGCGCAGCCACGCTCTCCCTTGTGCTGTGCGGTCTTGCCAGCGCCGGCGACGTCACCGAAATTTCAGGCGCGGGCGCGACCTTCCCCTACCCGGTGTACGCCAAGTGGGCCGAGGCCTACAACGCCAGGACCGGTGTAAGAATGAATTACCAGTCGATCGGCTCCGGCGGCGGCATCAAGCAGATCAAGGCCGGGACCGTGGATTTCGGCGCTTCCGACGCCCCGCTGAAGCCCGAAGAACTGGATGCGGCCGGCCTGATGCAGTTCCCGATGGTCATGGGCGGCGTGGTCCCGGTGATCAATGTGCCCGGCATCGAGCCCGGCGAGCTGAAGCTGAGCGGCGGCCTGCTTGCAGCGATTTACCTGGGTGAGGTCACGAAGTGGGACGATGCCCGCATCAAGGATCTTAACCCGGGCTCGAACCTGCCTTCCACGGCCATTACCGTCGTCCACCGCTCCGACGGGTCCGGCACGACCTGGATTTTCACCAACTACCTGGGCAAGGTCAGCAAGACCTGGGCGCAGAACGTGGGCAACAACAAGTCCGTGGCCTGGCCGGCCGGTATCGGCGGCAAGGGCAACGAGGGCGTTGCATCCTACGTCAGCCGTATCAAGGGCGGTATCGGCTATGTCGAATATGCCTACGCGTTGCAGAGCAAGATGAGCTACGCGCGGCTCGAAAACCAGTCCGGTCATTTCGTCGCGCCGACCAGCGAGACTTTCCAGGCCGCGGCGGCCAACGCCGACTGGCACAACGCGCCGAGCTTTTACATGGTGCTGACAGACCAGCCCGGCGACGACAGCTGGCCGATCACCGGCGCCACGTTTATCCTGATGTACAAGAAACAGGCCAAACCGGGAAATGGCCTGGCGGTATTGAAATTCTTTGACTGGGCCTATCATAATGGCGGCCGAATGGCAGAGGCCCTGGACTATGTACCCATGCCATCCAGCGTTGTCGGCCTGGTGGAAGAGGCCTGGCAAGGCGGCATCGAGGACGCGAATGGCAAAGCCGTCTGGAACATGGCTGCGATGCAGAAGTAAGTCCGGCCAATAATGATGTGCGCCCCACATCGAAAGGATATCTTCGCGTGAGGAGGAGCCGTCGCTGACAGCTCCTCCGTTTTTTTGTACCGAAAAGCCTGTGAAGCCATAGCATGAACCTGGTTCCAACGATCAATACGGACAAGCCGCATACGGGGCTGCGGCGCGGCGCCTGGCTGGACCGGCTGTTCCGCGGCGCGACGCAGCTATCGGCATTGCTCGTATTCGGCAGCGTGGCCGGTATCCTCATCGCGCTGTTCGTCGGCGCGCTGCCCTCGCTGAAAAAATTCGGTTTCGGTTTCCTCTTCAGTTCACAGTGGAACCCCGTGACCGAAATGTTCGGTGCCAAGGTCGCGATTTTCGGCACCCTCACCACCTCCGCGATCGCGTTGCTGATCGCCGTGCCCGTCAGCTTCGGCATCGCGCTCTTTATCACCGAACTGGCGCCGAAATGGTTGAAGCGTCCGATCGGCACCGCCATCGAGCTGCTGGCGGCCATCCCCAGCATTATCTACGGCATGTGGGGCCTGTTCGTGTTCGTACCGCTGTTCGCCGATCATGTCCAACCCTGGATCAGCGAGCACATCGGCAGTTGGCCGTTGATCGGCTCGCTGTTTGTCGGTCCGCCGATGGGCATCGGGGTGTTCACGGCCGGGTTGATCCTGGCGATCATGGTGATCCCGTTCATCGCCTCGGTGATGCGCGACGTGTTCGACATCGTGCCGCCGGTGCTGAAAGAATCCGCTTACGGGCTGGGCGCCACCACCTGGGAAGTGATGTGGAACGTGGTCCTGCCCTATACGCGCAGCGGCGTGGTCGGCGGCATCATGCTCGGCCTGGGACGTGCGCTGGGCGAAACCATGGCGGTCACCTTCGTCATCGGCAATGCCCAGCGCATCAGCACGTCGCTGTTCATGCCGGGCAGCACCATCTCCTCGACGCTGGCCAACGAATTCACCGAAGCTGTCGGGGAAATGTACACCTCGTCCCTGATCGAGTTGGGCCTGATCCTGTTCCTGATCACGTTCCTGGTACTGGCGCTGGCGAGACTGCTGCTGATGCGCCTGTCGGCGCAGGCCGGCCGGAGCAACTGAGGTGAGGTTCATGAGTCTCTATACCCGGCGCCGTATCGTCAACGCGATCAACCTGGGCTTCGCCGTCGCGACCACCGTGTTTGGCCTGTTCTGGCTGGTGTGGTTGTTGTGGACCCTGCTGGAAAACGGTCTGCCGTGGTTCAACCTGCACGTGTTTACCCAGAATACGCCGCCGCCGGGCAGTTCCGGCGGCCTGTTGAACGCCATTGTCGGCAGCCTGATCATGACCGGCATGGGTGTCCTGATCGGTACGCCCATCGGCGTGCTCGCAGGCACCTATCTGTCCGAGTTCGGCCGTGCCTCGAGGCTGGCGCCGGTCGTGCGCTTCGTGAACGACATTCTCCTGAGTGCGCCGTCGATTATCATCGGTGTGTTCATCTACGAGGTCATGGTGATCCGGATGGGCCATTTCTCGGCCTGGGCCGGCAGCGTGGCGCTGGCGCTGATCATCCTGCCGGTGGTCGTGCGCACGACCGAAGACATGCTGCGGCTGGTCCCGGACACGATGCGAGAGGCGGCCGCCGCGCTCGGCGCGCCGCAATGGAAAGTGATATCGCGGGTCGTGTACCGGGCCGCCCGGGCGGGCATGCTGACCGGTGTCATGCTGGGTCTGGCGCGCATCAGCGGCGAGACCGCACCGCTGTTGTTCACCGCGCTCAACAACCAGTTTTTCAGCTCCAATATGAATCGGCCGATCGCCAATTTGCCCGTGGTAATATTCCAGTTCGCGATGAGCCCTTACGAAGACTGGCATCATCTTGCCTGGGCCGGGGCGCTGCTGATCACGTTCAGCATATTGTTGTTGAATATCCTCGCACGTATTCTTCTGCGTTCGCGCACCTCCTAAACAAAGGCAGACATGAAGAGTTCAATGCAAAATGACGCTTCCGGCCCGCGGTCCAAAGACAATGCGGGCGCGGCCCCGGCCCCGGATGAATCCCCGCAGGTCAGTATCGACCCCGTCCTGGCGCGTTCCAGGCAGCAGGATCGAGCGGCGCCGGTTAAGATTTCCGTGCGCAATCTGAACTTTTACTACGGCAAGCTGCACGCGCTGAAGGATATCAATCTCGACATCCCGGAAAACCGCGTGACCGCGTTCATCGGCCCGTCCGGTTGCGGCAAGTCGACGCTGCTGCGCGTGTTCAACCGCATCTATGAAATGTATCCGGGGCACCGGGCGGAGGGCGAGGTGATACTCGACGGCCGCAACGTGCTGAGCCGGGAGCAGCCCCTCAGCCAGATCCGTGCAAAGGTGGGCATGGTGTTTCAGAAACCCACGCCGTTTCCGATGTCGGTGTACGACAATATCGCTTTCGGCGTGAAGATGTACGAGAGGCTGCCACGCCGAGACCTGGACGAGCGCGTGGAATGGGCGCTCAGAAAAGCGGCGTTGTGGGACGAGGTCAAAGACAAGCTGCATTATTCAGGCACGGAACTGTCGGGCGGTCAGCAGCAACGCCTGTGCATCGCGCGGGGAATCGCCGTGAAGCCGGAGGTATTGCTGCTCGATGAGCCCGCGTCCGCACTGGACCCGATTTCGACGCTGAAGATCGAGGAGCTGATCAACGAGCTCAAATCGGATTACACGATCGTCGTCGTGACCCACAACATGCAGCAGGCCGCCCGTGTTTCCGACTACACGACCTTTATGTATCTCGGCGAATTGATCGAGTACGGCGAGACCAGCCAGATATTCACAAAACCCTCGAACCAGGCGACGGAGGATTACATTACCGGCCGCTACGGATAACCGGCGGGCGCGCGGGCGGTGCCGGGGGCGGTCTGACCGCTGAAACCGGCGTTTTGGTGTAACATGAGGGCGGTCTCGATCAGCCACGGGAGGCGCGACGTGTCGGGCACGCGAGACCGCGGCAAGCGGGCCGGCGTCCGAGTACGGCGCGTGCAACGCCCGAAGGAACACCGTTATGGACGTATCTGAAGCCTATTTGCCATGGGAAGTCTTCACACCGGCCGGCCGGGGCGACCTGCCGCCGCCGCGTGTCTTTATCGCGCCGCAGCGCTACATCCAGGGCCGGGACGTGCTCGGCGACGTGGGCCGGTACCTGGCGCTGCTGGACGCGAAGCGCGTCGCGGTTCTGATGTCCGAACGCGCCGGCCGCAACGAGGGGGCGCGTTTGCTCGACGGCCTGCGGGCCGTCGGCATCGAAACCCTCGTCAGCGCGTTTCGGGGGGAGTGTTCCATCGAGGAGATCACGCAACACGCAAATGCCCTGGCGGGTGAACGGATCGACTGCGTGATCGCGGCCGGCGGCGGCAAGTGCATCGATACCGGGAAGGGCGTCGCGTTCCGTCTGGGCACGCCGGTGGTCGTCGTGCCGACGCTGGCTTCGAACGACGCGCCCTGCTCGGCGCTGTCGGTCATCTACTCCCCCGAGGGGGTTTCGACCGGCGCCGAGTTCTATCCCGACAGCCCGGCCTTCGTCGTCGTCGACACCGGCATCATCGCGGCCGCGCCGGAGCGCTACCTCGTGGCCGGCATGGGTGACGCCATGGCCACCTGGTACGAGGCGCGCGTCTGTCTGCAGAACCCGGCCGGGGTTTCCACCGTTGGCGCGCGCCCCACGCTCGCCTCCAGCGCCATCGGCGAAGTCTGCGCCAGGACCCTGTTCGAGCAGGGCGGCGCGGCCGCGGCGGCGGTGCAGGCAAGCGCCGTGGACGACGCGCTCGAAGCGGTCGTCGAGGCGAACACGCTGCTGAGCGGTCTCGGCTTCGAGAGCGGCGGCGTCGCCGCCGCGCACGGGGTGGCCCAGAGCTACACCGCCATCCCCGAAATCCACGCGAACTACCTTCACGGTGAAATGGTCGCCATGGGCACGCTCGCCCAACTGGTCATGGAGTCTCGCACCGATGAGGCCAGGAAGGTCGCCGAGTTCTTCGCCATGGTCGGTCTGCCGGTCCACCTGGGCCAGCTCTCCCTCGACCCCGGTGACACGGCCGCGCTCGATACCGTCAGCGAAGCCGCGCTGGCGTTCCCGTTCATCACCAACATGCCGATGCCGGTGACCGCCGAGTTGGTGCGGTCTTCGATCATTGGGGCCCACCGCCTGGGTCTGGACGTGGCCGGGAAGACAGGAGATACGGCCTACCGGCGGCTGCACTCCATCGCCGCGAGCTGAGAATCCGGCATTGAACCAGGCAGGAGCCGGCACCGGTACGTACACCCGCACGGGGGTGCTGTCGCTGTTGCTCGCTGCCATGGCGCTGGTCTGGTTGCGCCCGGTCGACCAGGTCGCGGACGACTACACGACGGCGGGTCTGCAGAGGGCGCTCACGACCTTCGCCGCCGCGCGCGGTCTGAATGCGCTGATCAGCCTGGTCGAGAGCACCTCCTTCAACGTGGAATTCGGTGTGGGCGCAACGGTCCAGCCGGGCGCCGTGCTGGATCCCCTGGACGACCTGGTGGAGCAGTTTTCAACGTTGATGCTGGCATCGACGATGTCCTTTTCCGTGCAGAAACTCCTGCTGAAGGTCTTCGCCTCCTGGCCCGTCTGTCTCGTGATCAGCATCGGGTTGCTGGCTTGGGGCGTGCTGTTGTTACGTCGCGGACAAGCGCCCCCCTGGTTGCCGCGGGTCGCACTCGGCCTGCTCTGCCTGAGACTGGCGGTGCCCGTCGTGGCACTGGGCAACGAGGCCGTCTACCGCTTCGCCCTGGCCGGGGAGTACGGCGATTCGCAGGAGCAGATCGTGGACGCCAGGGTGCCGGACGTCGAGGTCTTGCCGGATGAAAAACTGGCGGACAAACTGAAGCGCTGGTGGGCGCAAAGCACGGATATCAGCGAAAAGATCGAAACACTGAAGCAGACGGCCGATCACCTGACCCGACATATCATCAGGCTCGCCGTCATATTCTTCCTGCAGACCCTGCTTTTGCCCCTGTTGTTCCTGTGGCTGCTGCTCAAGCTCTACCGCTTGCTGTTTGCCGATGCACTGGCGAGACTGTCGTGGGATCAGCCCCAGGGCGCGGGCGTTCGAAATGGCGGTTAGGGGCATCCGGTCATGAGAGAGGCCAGAGCGCGCGTAGCAGGCCAGCCGAGTGGCGAGGTGTCTACGGAACGTATTGCAAGATGTCATTGCGGACAGTTCAGTGTCAGGACGGTGGGCGAACCCGTGCGCGTGGCCCAGTGTCACTGCCGGGATTGCCAGCGCCGTACCGGCTCGAGCTACAACCTCGGCGCGGTCTTCGAGGCCTCCGATGTCGAGCTTCTCGGCGAGTACCGCACCTACCGCAGAAGCGGGGACAGCGGGCTGGAGATCGAATTCCACTTCTGTCCGCAATGCGGTTCCAGTGTCCATTGGATATACGGGGAGGTGCACGTCGTCGCGGCCGGCTGTTATGCCGACCCCGGCTTCGTCGGTGGCAGGGGGAGTGATCTCGAAGATCCCCAGTGAACAATCGGTGGGGTCTTGAACATGATCGGCGCCAAGGCGGAGTCGGCAAACGCCATTTGTGACCGGTCGCCGTGGCGGTTTAGAATAAAAATCATCGGATTTGCTCGACATTCCAATATAACGGGGCTCTCATTCATGCAGGATGTGCTCATTCCAATTGGCCTGCTCGTATTTATTGGTTTCTTCGTCCATGCCATGATCCACACCGGCCGCAAACCGCGAGCCGCCAAGCGTGACATTTTCAAGACCTATGCAAGCAGAAAAAAGCTGCGTTGCGGGCAGGAGGTTCAGGTCAGGGACAGCCGCGTCGCCGCTTACCCAGCCGATCGCAATGCAAAGCTCGAGGATGTGGATATGCTCGAGGACCTGTTCGGTTTTGCCCGTAGCGCAGCACGGGCCATGTACCAGGCAAGCGATTGAGGTCAGCATTTCCCAGGAGCCCGGTGCGTATCGCTCAGCGTCTTCGCGGCCAGGGCCAATGGGCCGTCCTGGTCGGTTTGATTGACCTGATCGGGTGCGCAATCGGCGTGTTTCAGTATTGGCATTACGGTACTGTATCGATTTCGCCGGGCCGTGCGTCCGTCAGCGGACAGGACGCTGTTCAACTGCTGTTCGTATTGGGCCTGGTGGGTGTGTTTTTCCTTACATATGG
>Ga0210122_1000514_pt1 | contig 13473 bp, 15 predicted proteins | sample Muzzi_CordB_D2_FD_185530 | JGI IMG/M metagenome (GOLD analysis project Ga0210122, IMG submission 185530) | Wetland microbial communities from San Francisco Bay, California, USA, that impact long-term carbon sequestration - Muzzi_CordB_D2 (SPAdes) | ecosystem: Environmental > Aquatic > Marine >... | reverse complement strand
AAGCTTACGCAGTCGGCGGTGGTGCTCGAGAACCTGATCAGTCAGTTCCTGTTCAGCAAGGCGGCCGAAGGCAAGGACAACACCAAGTGAGCTCCCGGATGAAGATCGTGCTGCTGGCGCTGGCGATCTTGCAGGAGATTGCTGAACAGCCGTCGTCATCGCATTGAAAATTGACGATACTGGCGATCAAAGACGAATCACATGATTCCGCCTGTCGCAAGCCATGATCGCACAGCCGCCCGGTTTCTGGCCGCGGCCGTCTATCTGGTCCTGGCGGGCGGGGTTTCGGCACACGCGCAGGGCCACCTCAAGGCGCATTACCGCATCTCGATGATCGGGGTGACGATCGGCTATGTGCGCTGGTCGGTCGAGATCGGCGATTCTGCCTACGCCACGACCGCGAGCGGCAAGGCCGGCGGCATCTTCAGCGTCCTGTTCAGCGGCGAAGGTGCGGTGAAGACCGAGGGCGCGGTCGCAAACGGGCACCTGTCGCCGTCCAGCTTCGCCTTCCGCATAAATGACGAAGACGGCAAGTCCGAGTTTCTTGTCAGCTTTGCGGACGGCGTGGCCCGCATGCGCACCTCGCGTGAGGTCGAACCGAGCGAGAACCGGGTGCCGATCACGGAGAAGGACCGCCATGGCGTTATGGACCCGCTCAGCGCGGTGCTCATTCCGGGAATGACCGGCGTCGATACGCTGGCGCCGGAAAATTGCGCGCGCGTGTTGAAAATCTTCGACGGACGCCGACGCTATGACCTTGCCCTGTCGTTCATCCGCGTCGACCGGGTGAAACTCGCGGGCAGCTACGCCGGGCCGGTGCTGGTCTGCCGTGTGATCCTCAAGCCGGTGGCCGGTTATCGCCCCGACAGCAAGCTGGTGAAATACGTGGCCGGCCGGAGCGACATGGAATTGTGGTTCGCGCCGATTGACGGCACCGCGGTCCTGGCCCCGTTACGCGTTGCCATGCCGACCTTGCTGGGCACCTTGAAGATACAGGCCGAACAATTCGACTCGGCCGCAGCATCGCCGCCGCCACCGACGGCCAATTCCGAAATGCCGTCACGGTAGCCTCCCGAGCGTTCGCGCAAACGGCTTTGGCACAAATCCCTGCATGAAATGCGCGAAGGATTGAATCACATGAGCGGATCATTCTTCTGGCGCCGCGACTTGGGCTTCGGCGCGCTGGCGCTGGCCGCCGTGGTGGCGACCTCCGCGCTCGGCCAGATCGCAACCTATCCCAATCTCGTTCCCTGGTACGCCGGGCTCGCCAAGCCCTGGTTCAATCCGCCCAACTGGGTGTTCGCGCCGGCGTGGACGGCGCTCTATGCGCTGATGGCGTTCGCGCTGTGGCGGCTGCTGCGGCTGCCGCCCTCGCCCGCGCGCAGCCACGCCGTCCTCCTGTTTGTCATTCAGCTCGTGCTCAACGCGGCCTGGTCATGGATGTTCTTTGCCGCGCACAGCCCGCTGCTCGGGCTGATCAACATCGTCCCGCAATGGCTGGTCATCGTGGCAACCGTGGTTGCATTTTACCGGCTCGACCGGCTCGCGGGTTGCTGCCTGATGCCGCTGGCACTGTGGGTCGCCTATGCCGGTGTGCTCAACCTTGCGCTCTGGCGGCTGAATGGCTGACCACGATCACGCGCGCCCGTAGACCGCGTTCGCGCGCTTTTCGAAGGCGGCGGCCATGCGGCGGAAAACGGTGTCGAACACAGCGCCCATCAGGATGGCGAGCGCCCGGCTCCTGAATTCGTAGTCGATGAAGAACTCGACCTCGCAGGTCTTGTCGCCGGTCGGGCGAAACGCCCAGCGGTTCTGCATGCGGCGAAACGGGCCATCAAGATATTCGACGAGAATTTTCAGATCGGGCTTATCAAGGGTGGCTCGGCTGGTGTAGGTCTGCCGGATCATCTTGTAGGCGACGGTCATGGTGGCGACCATCACCGTAACGCCCTCGCCTTTATCGGTCACGCTGCGCACGCGCATGTCCGAGCACATGGGCACAAATTTTGGATAATTCTCCACGTCGGCAACGAGCTCGAACATGTCCGACGCGCTGTGGCGTACGCGGCGCTTCGTCGAAAACCGCGGCATGCCTATTTGACCGCGCCCCGCGCCGCCTTCAGCCGGGCGAAGTCCTCGCCGGCGTGGTGCGAGGAGCGCGTCAGCGGCGACGCCGAAACCATGAGAAAGCCCTTGGCGTAAGCGACGGTTTCCAGCGCCTTGAACTCGGCGGGCGGCACGAAGCGCTTGACTTCATGGTGCTTGCGCGTGGGCTGAAGATACTGGCCGACCGTGAGGAAATCGACCTCCGCCGAGCGCAGATCGTCCATCACCTGCAAGATCTCGTTCCGCTCCTCGCCCAGGCCCACCATGATGCCCGACTTGGTGAACATGGCCGGATCGAGTTCCTTCACCCGTTGCAACAGGCGCAGCGAATGGAAGTAGCGCGCGCCCGGCCGCACGGTGAGATAAAGCGATGGCACCGTTTCCAGATTGTGGTTGAACACGTCCGGCCTCGCTTCCACCACGATCTCAAGCGCGCCATCCTTGCGCAGGAAATCCGGCGTGAGCACCTCGATGGTGGTCTGCGGGCAAGCCTTGCGGATAGCGCGGATGGTGTCGGCGAAATGCCGGGCGCCGCCATCGGCAAGGTCGTCGCGGTCAACCGATGTAACGACGATATGAGCCAGCCCAAGCCTGGCGGTCGCCTCGCCCACCTGCTCGGGTTCGTTCGCATCCAGCGCCTCCGGCAAGCCGGTCTTCACGTTGCAGAAAGCGCAGGCGCGCGTGCAGGTGTCGCCCATGATCATGAAGGTGGCGTGCTTCTTCTCCCAGCACTCGCCGATATTGGGACAGCCCGCCTCCTCGCACACGGTGTGCAGACCGTTGGTGCGCATGATCGCCTGCGTCTCGAGAAAGCCGGCCGAGACCGGCGCCTTGACGCGAATCCAGTCGGGTTTTTTCGGCACGACCGAATCCGGCCGGCGCGCCTTTTCCGGGTGGCGCGGGCGCGGATTGTTGACGAGGTCGAGAACGACGGCCATGCCCCCTACTTACGGCCGGCAAGGGGGCGCCGCAAGACGGCCAATCCGCGCGCAGCGCGGATCAGCCCCGCCGGATCGCCCGCCAGATCAGCAGAAAAACGACGGCGCCAATGGTGGCGCTGATCAGATTGCCGACGAATCCGGGCTCCGGCACAATGTGCAAGGCGCCGAAAATGATGCCGCCGACGATGGCGCCGACCAGGCCGACGGCGAGATTGTACAGGAGCCCGCCGCCGCGGCCGCCGAGCAGTTGATTGGCGAGCCAGCCGGCGATCAGGCCAATGACGATCCAGGCGATGACGCCCATGGTGTCCGTCCGCTTGCCGTTGGTCAGCCTGCCTTCGGCGGCATCTGGTTGCTCGGGGTCGACATGGAAATCTTTACTTCGTCCTCGGTCATGTCCGTAGCAACGTCGCCGAACAGCGGCGTCGACAGATAGCGCTCGCCGGTGTCGGGCAGCATGGCGAGCACGGTCGAACCGGGCTTGGCGCTCTTGCAGACTTCCAGCGCGCCGGCGAAGGTGCCGCCGGCGGTGATGCCGACAAAGATGCCTTCCTTCTGCGCAAGCTCCTGGCTCCATTTCATCGCGTCGGCATTGGGGATGGTCAGCACGCGGTCGATCACCTTCATGTCGACGGCATCGCCGGTAATCTTCGGGATGAAGTCCGGGCTCCAGCCCTGCATCGGATGCGGCTTGAACGCCGGATGCGGTGCGGCCGGCGAGCCGTCGGGATTACGCTCCTGCTTCGTGCCGCTGGTCAGCAGCGGCGCTTCGGCCGGCTCGCACACCACGATCTTGGTGTCGGGCATCTCCTTGGCGAGCACACGGGCCACGCCCTTCAGGGTGCCGCCGGTGCCAAAGCCGGTGACCCAGTAATCGAGCTTCTCGCCCTTGAAGTCGTCGACGATTTCGCGCGCGGTGGTGCGCGAATGCATGTCGGGGTTGGCCTCGTTCTCGAACTGGCGGGTGAGGAACCAGCCATGCGCCTTGGCCAGTTCCTGCGCCTTGACAACCATGCCGAAGCCACGGCCGGCGGCCGGCGTCAGCACCACCTTGGCGCCGAGGAAGCGCATCAGCTTGCGCCGCTCGACGCTGAAGGTCTCGGCCATGGTGACGACCAGCGGATAACCCTTGGCCGCGCACACCATGGCGAGGCCAATGCCGGTGTTGCCGCTGGTGGCTTCGATCACGGTCTGGCCGGGCTTCAACTCGCCCGATTTTTCCGCCGCCTCGATGATGCCGAGCGCCAGACGGTCTTTGACCGAGCCGAGCGGATTGAAGGCTTCGATCTTGACGTAGAGGTTGACACCATTTGGCGCCAGCTTGGCGATCTTGACCACAGGCGTACGGCCCACGGTGCCGAGAATGTCGTTGAATTTGGCCATTGTCTTCTTCCCCTCTCGCGTTTTCGTTGCGCCTCACATATTCAGCACCCGCCCGTAGGCGTCGAGTACCGCCTCCTTCATCATCTCCGATAGCGTCGGATGCGGGAAGACGGTATGCATCAGTTCTTCCTCCGTTGTCTCCAGGTTCATGGCGACGACATAGCCCTGGATCAGTTCGGTGACCTCGGCGCCGACCATGTGGGCGCCGAGCAGCTGCCCGGTCTTCTTGTCAAAGATGACCTTGACCAGGCCCTGGTCCTCGCCCAGCGCAATGGCCTTGCCGTTGCCGATGAAGGGGAAACGGCCAACGCGAATGTCCAGCTTCCTGTCTTTCGCCGCCTGCTCGGTGAGTCCGACGGAGGCGACCTGCGGCGAGCAATAGGTGCAGCCGGGAATCATCAGCTTGTTCATCGGATGCGGCTTGAGGCCCTTGATCGCCTCGATGCAGACGACGCCCTCGTGCTCGGCCTTGTGCGCCAGCATGGGCGGGCCGGCGACGTCGCCGATGGCATAGATGCCGGGCACATTTGTCTTGCTGTAGTCATCGACCTTGACGATGCCGCGCTCGGTCTTCACGCCGACCTTTTCCAGTCCAAGATTCTCGATATTGCCGACGACGCCAACAGCCGAAATCACGCGCTCGACGGTGATGGTCTGCGACTTGCCGCCGGCTTCGACGGTGGCGGTGACGCTGTCGACCTTCTTGTCGAGCTTGCTCACCTTGGCGTCGGAGAGGATCTTGATTCCCTGTTTCTCGAGCTGCTTGCGCGCGAACGCCGCGATCTCGGCGTCCTCGACCGGGAGAATCTGCGGCAGCACCTCGACCACGGTCACCTCCGACCCGAGCGTGCGGAAGAACGAGGCGAACTCGATGCCGATGGCGCCGGAGCCGACCACCAGCAACGACTTCGGAATTGCGGGCGGCACCATGGCCTCGAAATAGGTCCAGACCAGCTTCTTGTCCGGCTCGAGCCCGGGCAGCACGCGCGGGCGCGCACCGGTGGCGATGATGACGTGCCTGGCCTGGTAGCTGCCAGCGCCCAACGCGCCCTTGGGCGCCTCGGACCTGGACGGTTTGACAGCGACTTTGCCGGGCGCCTCGATCGACGCCTCGCCCCAGATCACCGACACCTTGTTCTTCTTCATCAGGAAGCCGACGCCGTCATTGAGCCGCTTGGAGACGGCGCGCGAGCGCTTGACGATGGCTGCCGCGTCAAAGCCGACATTGTCGGCCTTCAGCCCGTAGTCCTTGGCGTGCTGCATGTAATGGAAAATCTCGGCGGAACGCAGCAGCGCCTTGGTCGGGATACAGCCCCAGTTGAGGCAGATGCCGCCGAGATAGTCGCGCTCGACGATCGCGGTTTTGAAACCGAGCTGCGCCGCGCGGATGGCGGTGACGTAACCGCCAGGCCCGGAGCCGATAATGAGAACGTCGAAGGAAGTGTCGGCCATGAAATCTCGCTTGCTGCCGGCCACCGCGCGGGGCCAGCCCGATAGGTAGTCATATCAGATGGATTTGACCATCAGCACCCAGTCACCGCCATGGGCACAGCCGGGAAATTCAACCACCGCGGCGCGCGCGATTTCGACATAGCCGATGCGGGCGTAAAGCCGCACGGCGCCGTCGTTCTCGCTGGCGACGACGATGCTGGCCGATTTCGCGCCCTGCGCGCGGCCGCGCTCCTCGGCCAGCGCCAGCAGGCGCGCACCGAGGCCCTGGCTGCGGAATTCGGGAAAAGCGGCGAGCACGTTGACGTACCAGGAGCCGGGCGCCTTCGCCTCCAATTCGACCAGCGGCCGCACGACGTCAGGCAGCTTGCTCAGATCGCCGGTGTCGTAGGGGTCATCGAGGCGGTAATCGATCAGCATGGCGGCCACCTCGCCGCCGACTTCGGCCACCTGCGCGTTGCGATAGGAGAAGCCGCCCTCCTCTCGCGCCGCCCGTGCGCGGCCGACCTCGAGTACCGACTGGCCCGGCTGGCGCATGCGCGACCACATGTAGCTCGGCATGCCTTCGCCAGCGATGTCCACGAGGATCGCCAGGGCGGCGGCGTCGGATTTGCGGGCGGGGCGAAGGGTATGTTCGAGCCTGGCCATCGACCTGCCACTCACACGATCATCATCACGGGGTTTTCAATCAGCATCTTGAACGCGCCGATCAGCTCGGCACCGAGCGCGCCGTCGACCGCGCGGTGATCGCAGGACAGCGTCACGCTCATGATCTGCGCCGGCACGATCTGGCCGCCCCGCACCACCGCGCGCTCCTCACCCGCACCGACCGCGAGGATCGTGGATTGCGGCGGGTTGATCACCGCGGTGAAGTCCTTGATGCCGTACATGCCGAGGTTCGACACCGACGAGGTGCCGCCCTGGTATTCGTGCGGCTTGAGCTTGCGGGCGCGGGCGCGTGACGCCAGATCGCGCATCTCGTTGGAGATGGCCGACAGCGACTTGCTCTCGGCCTGGCGCACGATCGGAGTGATGAGGCCGGCCGGCAGCGCGACGGCGACGCCGATATCGGAATGCCTGTGCTTGATGAGATTTGCTTCCGTCCAGCTCACATTGGCGTCGGGAATCCGCTGCAGGGCGAGCGCCAAAGCCTTGATGACGAAATCGTTGACCGACAGCTTGTAGGCCGGTTTGCCGTCCTTGTCCCTGGGCGCGGCGGCATTGATCTCTTCGCGGGCGGCGGCGAGCTTGCCGATGTCGCAGTCCATGGTCAGGTAAAAATGCGGCACCGATTGCGTCGAGGCGGTGAGCCGTTGCGCGATGGTGCGGCGCATGCCGTCATGCGGCACCAGCTCGTAGGAGCCCTCCTCGTAGAGCGAGAGGACCTGCTGATCGGACATGGCTGCGGCGACCGGCGCGCCGCCACCGGCGGGCGCGGCAACAGGCGCGAGCCCCTTGCCCGATCTGGCGGCGTCGATGTCGCGGGCGATGATGCGCCCGTGCGGGCCGGAGCCCTGCAGGCGGGAGAGATCGATGCCGGCCTCTTTCGCCAAGCGACGCGCGAGCGGCGAGGAGAAAATACGGTTGCTGCCCGGCCTGGGCCTTTCATCCTTCGCGACGGCGGTTTGCGCCTCCTCAGGACGAGGAGCTGACGTGGCTGCGGGCGGCGGTGCTTTCTTCGCCTCATCCCGAGGAGCGGCCGCAGCCCGCGTCTCGACGGATGAGGCGGCAGGCTTGTCGGCTGCTTTTGGCGGCGACGCTGTGCCGGCGCTCGCCGCCGCGGCCTTCACATCCTCGCCTTCCCCCGCCAGCACCGCGATCACCGAATTCACCGCCACGTCCTGGGTGCCTTCCGGCACCACGATCCTGGCCAGCGTGCCCTCGTCCACCGCCTCGTATTCCATCGTCGCCTTGTCGGTCTCGATTTCGGCGATGACGTCGCCGGAAGAAACCTTGTCGCCCTCCTTTTTCAGCCAGCGCGCGAGATTGCCCTTCTCCATGGTGGGCGACAGCGCGGGCATGAGGATGTTGGTGGGCATGCGGAGACCGGTGACGATGTTGGTGGCCCGTTAGCGGCCGCGTTTGCGACCGCTTAATGCGCGCCTGATTTGCTTCAGTTCCTCGCGGAGGCGTTCGATCTTGCCGGCCAGCCGCGCCGCGGCTTTCGCGACATCGACGCTGCTGCGGGCGGCACGCCTGACCGGCGATTTGCGTTTCTTCCGTTTCGGTGCACCAGCCGTGCGCTTCCGTTTTGCCATGACGCTTCCTTACCGGTAACAGACGGCCTTGGCGGCTTCGACCACTTCGGCGACCGACGGCAACGCCAGCTTTTCCAGGTTGGCCGCATAGGGCATCGGCACGTCCTTGCCGGTGACGCGGGCGACCGGCGCATCCAGATAATCGAAGGCGTTCTCCATCAGCTGCGCGGCGATCTCGGCGCCCACGCCGGACTGCGCCCAGCCTTCCTCGACCGTCACCACGCGGCCGGTTTTCTTCACCGAGTCAACGATGGTGTCGACGTCCATCGGCTTCAACGTGCGCAAATCGATCACTTCCGCCTCGATGCCCGCGCCGGCCAGTTCCTCGGCGGCTTTCAGCGCATAGGTCATGCCCATCGACCAGGCAACGATGGTCACGTCGTTGCCCGGCCGCGCGATCTTGGCCTTGCCGATCGGCAAGACGAAATCGTCGAGCTTGGGTACCGCCGAGGAATGCCCGTAGAGGATTTCGTTTTCGAGGAAGATCACCGGATTGGGATCGCGGATCGCGGCCTTGAGCAGGCCCTTGGCGTCGGCGGCGGTGGCCGGCGCGATCACCTTCAGGCCCGGAATGTGCGAGAACCAGGCCGAATAGTCCTGGCTGTGCTGGGCGGCGACGCGGGCGGCGGCGCCGTTGGGTCCGCGGAACACGATCTGGCAGCCGATCTGGCCGCCCGACATGTAATGCGTCTTGGCCGCCGAATTGATCAACTGGTCCATCGCCTGCATGGCGAAGTTCCAGGTCATGAATTCGACGACCGGCTTCAGCCCGGCGAGCGCGGCGCCGATGCCGAGGCCGGCAAAGCCGTGCTCGGTGATCGGCGTGTCGATCACCCGCTTGTCGCCGAATTCGTGCAACAGGCCCTGCGTCACCTTGTAGGCGCCCTGATACTCGGCAACCTCCTCGCCCATGACAAAGACGTCCTTGTCGCGGCGCATCTCCTCGGCCATGGCGTCGCGCAGGGCCTCGCGCATGGTCATGGTCGCCATCTCGGTGCCGTCGGGAATGTCGGGATCGGCGGCCGGCTGCGGGCGCGCCGCTTCCGGGGCTTTCGGCTCCTGCTTGGGCGCGGGCGTTTCCGCCGCCTTGGCGTCTTGTTTCTCCGCTTGCGCGGGCGGCGCGGACTCGGCCGCCTTCCGCTGCGGCGGCGGCTTGACATCCTTGATGGACGAGGAGTCCTCGCCGTCGCCGAGGATGACGGCAATCGGCGTATTCACCGCCACGTCGGCGGTGCCTTCCGGAATCAGGATCTTGCCGAGCGTGCCCTCGTCGGCGGCCTCCACTTCCATGGTGGCCTTGTCGGTCTCGATCTCGGCAATGACGTCGCCGGACTTGATCGCGTCGCCCTCTTTCTTGAGCCACTTGGCGAGGTTGCCCTTTTCCATCGTGGGCGAGAGCGCGGGCATCAGCACTTCGGTCGGCATGGGCGCTACTGTTTCCTACGCACTTTTCCGTTTGCGCATGATCCTATCCGAAAACCGCCGTCCACATTTCGGGATCATGCGCGGACTCACTTACGGAAGGTCTAGCGGTAAACATCGGTATAGAGCTCGGCCACGTCCGGCTCCGGATCGTTGGTGGCGAACTCGGCGGCCTGATTGATGAGATCGCGCACCTCGCCGTCGATCTTCTTCAGTGCGGCCTCGTTGGCGTATTTCTTCTCCAGGATGCGCTGGCGCACCATGTCGATGGGATCGTGGTGCGAGCGCACCTCGTCGACCTCCTCGCGCGTGCGGTACTTGGCCGGGTCCGACATCGAGTGGCCGCGATAGCGATAGGTGAGCATCTCCAGAATGTAGGGCCCCTTGCCGTCGCGGCACCATTGCGCGGCCTTCTCGCCGGCCGCCTTGACTGCACGCACGTCCATGCCGTCGACCTGCTCGCCGGGAATGTTGAACGACAACCCGCGACGCGACAGGTTGGTCTCCGACGACGAGCGCGTGATGGCGGTGCCCATGGCGTAACGGTTGTTCTCGATGACGTAGATCACCGGCAGCTTCCAGAGCGACGCCATGTTGAAGCTCTCGTAAACCTGGCCCTGGTTGGCGGCGCCGTCGCCGAAATAGGTGAGGCAGATATTATCGTTGCCGCGGTAGACATTGGCGAAGGCGAGGCCGGTGCCGAGCGGGACCTGCGCGCCGACGATACCGTGGCCGCCATAGAAGCCTTTCTCGACGCTGAACATGTGCATCGAGCCGCCCTTGCCCTTGGAATAGCCGTGGCTGCGGCCAGTCAGTTCCGCCATCACGCCCTGGGGCTCCATACCGCAGGCCATCATGTGGCCGTGGTCGCGGTAGCCGGTGATCACCTGGTCGCCGGGCTTGAGCACCATCTGCATACCGATGACGACGGCTTCCTGGCCGATGTAGAGATGGCAGAAGCCGCCGATCAGCCCCATGCCATACATTTGCCCCGCCTTTTCCTCGAAGCGACGGATGGTCAGCATGTCGCGGTAGGCGGTGAGGTCCTGTTCCTTGCTGAAGTCGGCGACCGGCGTGGCGTCCGCTGCCGCCTTCCCGGCGGCGTTCGGCTTGGTCGAGGCACTGGATTTGGCGGTCGCCATTGGCACTCCTGCATTCCGGCGGCTAAGGCGACGTGCTGGGCCTGTTGCGGCCTCCCCCATAGCTTAAATCCCAATTAGGCGAAAGCGCGAGACCGCCGCACCGTATGGCGGTCACGTCGCAAGGATTTGATCGGACGAAAGAACCGGCCGGCGGGGGTAACGCCGCTCAGTTTCCGGGTGTCAGCGGGGGCGCAGCAGCAGAATGACGTCGCGCGGGTCGGCCAGCCCGAGCAGCGCGCGGGCCCGCTCGTCCAGCATGTCGGGATCGAGCTGCGCCGGGCGCAGCAAGCCCACCCGTCGCTCCCAAGTCGCACGTTCGGCTTTCAGGCGCGTGAGCTCGCTCTGCATGCGCGCCATCTGCTGGTCGAGGTCCTGCTGCGCGCGCAGGCCGTGCGCGCCGGTGAAGGCGTTCACGCCGAAATAGCCGATGAACAGCGCGGCAAAGGTGTAGAGGCTGAGCGCGGTCAGGATGGTGCGGCGGCGGCGGTGCGTGACCATGACCCGCGAGGATGCCGCAGCGCCGTTAAGGCGGTTTTAATGCGGCGGCGATCGCCCGCCCAGATCCGGTTGCGGATTTCGTTGAGCACGAAATTGCCGATGCGCCTGACGCGATTGCGCGGGGTCCGCCCGACGGCAAAGGCGTAGCCGGTGGGGCATAGATATCGTCGCGAAAGATGCGGGCGGCAGAGACCGGAAGTTTGCAGCCAGGGGCCTCACGTAGCAAGCAGCCGGCCGCTGTGGAGACGGCCTTAACGCCACTCACCCCTGCCCGGACTTCAGTGCCGCCCTGCCTGCATATTGCGCCTGCGCGCCCAGCTCCTCCTCGATGCGCAGGAGCTGGTTGTACTTGGCGGTGCGGTCGGAGCGGGCGACCGAGCCGGTCTTGATCTGCCCGCAATTGGTGGCGACCGCGAGATCGGCGATGGTGGTATCTTCCGTCTCGCCCGAGCGGTGCGACATCACCGCCGTATAGCCGGCCTTGTGCGCGGTCTCGATGGCCGCCAGCGTTTCGGTGAGCGTGCCGATCTGGTTGACTTTGATCAGGATCGAATTGGCGACGCCGCGCTTGATGCCATCCTCAAGCCGCACGACATTGGTGACGAAAATATCATCACCGACCAGCTGGCACTTGGCGCCGATCAGGTCGGTGAGAATTTTCCAACCCTCGTAATCGTCTTCCGCCATGCCGTCTTCGATGGAGGCGATCGGATAGTTCTTGATCAGGCTGGCGAGATAATCCGCCTGCTGCATTTTCGAGCGGGTCTTGCCCTCACCCGCGTAAACGTAAGCGCCATCCTTGTAGAATTCGCTCGCCGCCGGATCGAGCGCCAGCATGACATCACCACCTGGTTTGTAGCCGGCCTTTTCGATCGCCTTCATGACCGCGTCGAGCGCCTGCTCCGCCGACTTGAGGTTGGGCGCAAAGCCGCCTTCGTCGCCGACATTGGTGTTGAGGTTAGCGGCTTTTAGCTGCGCCTTCAGGGTGTGGAAGATTTCTGCGCCGGCGCGCAAGGCTTCGGCGAAATTCGGCATGCCGGCCGGCATGATCATGAATTCCTGGAAGTCGATCGGGTTGTCGGCGTGCACGCCGCCGTTGACGATATTCATCATCGGCACCGGCAACAGCCGCGCGGCGGTGCCGCCGACATAGCGGTAGAGCGGGGCGCCGGCCGCGCTGGCGGCCGCCTTGGCGACGGCAAGCGAGACGCCAAGGATGGCGTTGGCGCCGAGCCGGCCCTTGTTGGGGGTGCCGTCGAGTGCGATCAGCGTCTCGTCGATCTTGACCTGCGCCTCCGCATCCATGCCGGCGATGGCGTCGAAGATCTCGCCGTTGATCGCGTCGACGGCCTTGCGCACGCCCTTGCCGCCATAGCGAGCCTTGTCGCCGTCGCGCAGTTCGACCGCCTCGTGCGCGCCGGTGGAGGCACCGGAAGGCACGGCGGCGCGGCCAAGGGCGCCCCCCTCCAGCGCAACGTCGACCTCGACGGTGGGATTGCCCCGGGAATCGAGAATTTCGCGGCCGATGATGTCGGAGATGGCGGTCATGATCTTTCCGGCGGCTGGGTTTGGCGGGCTTTTACAGGATTGAGAACCCCCTTGTCATGTCCCGTGCCGCCGGGCATTGCAGGGCCGATGAGCAAGAAACCGCTGCAATTGGGCCGCCCGAGCGCCCTGCCCGCCTCGCCCCACAAGGCGACGCTCGACCGCGTGCCCAATCCGCACACCGATACCGATTACGTGGCCCGCTTCACCGCGCCCGAGTTCACCACGCTGTGCCCGATCACCGGCCAGCCCGACTTCGCCCATCTGGTAATCGATTACGTGCCCGGCCGCTTTCTGGTCGAGTCCAAGTCGCTCAAGCTTTACCTTGCCAGCTTCCGCAACCACGGCGCCTTCCACGAGGACTGCACGGTCGCCATCGGCAAGCGGCTCAACACGCTGCTCAAGCCGAAATGGCTGCGCATAGGCGGCTACTGGTATCCGCGCGGCGGCATACCGATCGACGTGTTCTGGCAGGTGGGCCGGCTGCCCAAAGGCGTGTGGGTACCCGACCAGGGCGTCGCGCCCTACCGCGGGCGCGGTTAGGCCCTGCTCGGCGCCGGCTCGCGGCGCAGCCGCAAGGCACAGATCCAGCCGGTCGCCGTCAGCATGACCGCGCCACCGATCAGCACCGGCACGATGCCGACGCCGCTCGAAAAGCCCAGCCCGTAGATCACCGGACCGGCCGCCTGGCCGAGAAAGAAGAAGCTGGAATGCCCGGCGGTTGCCGAG
>Ga0210122_1000513_pt1 | contig 13489 bp, 11 predicted proteins | sample Muzzi_CordB_D2_FD_185530 | JGI IMG/M metagenome (GOLD analysis project Ga0210122, IMG submission 185530) | Wetland microbial communities from San Francisco Bay, California, USA, that impact long-term carbon sequestration - Muzzi_CordB_D2 (SPAdes) | ecosystem: Environmental > Aquatic > Marine >... | reverse complement strand
CGACGCCGGCGAAATCCAGCCAACCGCCCCCCAATCGCATGCCGCCCCAGACCTCCGCGACCGTTTCATCGCGTGGCGCCGAATAGAGGCCGATTGGCCGGATATAGATTTCGCGAAGCAAGCTTTTTTTCCTGAGCCGGGAGCGAACCGAAGATGGCAAAACGAACGGCCGCGAAGCCCAAGCTTCACGGCCGTTGACAATTCTATAATCGAACACAGCGGCGCACCAAGGCCCTGCCGCCCGTAGCGCCTACGTCGGCTGCGGCTCCATACCGCCTGTATCGGGCGTACCATCACCGCGCGGCGGTCGCGCATGGCCCGCGACCGGAACCGCGGAGCCGAACGCGCCGGAATCCTCGTCGTCCTCATCGCGCATGATTTTCTCGCCGCGCATCACCGCCATACACTCTTCACCGCTGATGGTCTCGAATTCCATCAGCGCCTGGGCGACCATTTCCAGTTTGTCTTTGTTCGCCTCGAGCACTTCCCAGGCCTTCTGCTGGCCTTCAAGCACAATTCGGCGGATCTCGATATCGATCAGTTTCGCCGTTTCTTCCGACATGTTCTGCTGCTGGGCAATCGAATGGCCGAGGAAAACCTCCTGCTGGTTCTCGTTGTAGAGCAGCGGACCAAGCTCGTCGCTCATGCCCCATTCGGTCACCATCCGGCGCGCCATGGTGGTGGCCTGCGAGATGTCGCTTGCCGCGCCCGTATTGAGGTGTTCGCGACCATAAATAATCTGTTCGGCGACCCGACCGCCGAACGTCATCGCCAGCCGCGCCTCGCACCATGCCTTTGAATAGGAAAGCTTGTCGCGCTCCGGCAAGCTCATGGTGACGCCAAGCGCACGCCCGCGCGGAATGATCGTCACTTTGTGCAGCGGATCATTGCCTTCGACCAGCACGTTGACGATTGCATGCCCGGCCTCGTGGTAGGCGGTTGCCAGCTTCTCTTCCTGGGTCATCGCCATCGACTTGCGCTCGGCGCCCATCATGACCTTGTCCTTGGCGTCCTCGAACTCGAGCTGCGTTACGAGCCGCTTGTTGCGGCGCGCAGCGAGAAGCGCGGCCTCGTTGACCAGGTTGGCGAGATCCGCTCCCGAGAAGCCCGGCGTACCGCGCGCCAGAACCTTGGGATCGACATCGGGCGCGAGTGGCACCTTACGCATGTGCACGCGCAGGATCTTTTCGCGACCAGCGACATCCGGGTTCGGCACCACGATCTGCCGGTCGAACCGACCCGGCCGCAACAGGGCGGGGTCAAGCACGTCCGGCCGGTTCGTCGCTGCAACCAGGATGATGCCCTCGTTGGCTTCGAACCCATCCATCTCGACCAGCAACTGGTTCAGTGTCTGTTCGCGCTCGTCGTTGCCACCACCGAGTCCGGCGCCACGATGACGACCGACGGCGTCAATTTCATCGATGAAAATGATGCAGGGCGCGTTCTTCTTCGCCTGCTCGAACATATCGCGCACGCGGCTGGCGCCAACACCGACGAACATTTCAACGAAGTCAGAACCGGAAATCGTAAAGAACGGCACGTTCGCCTCACCCGCGATTGCGCGTGCGAGTAACGTCTTACCGGTGCCGGGAGGGCCTACAAGGAGGGCGCCACGGGGAATCCGCCCACCGAGCCGTTGAAACTTCTGCGGATCACGCAGGAACTCGACAATTTCCTGGAGGTCGCTTTTGGCTTCGTCCACCCCGGCCACGTCCTCGAACGTGACCCGGCCGTGACGCTCGGTCAGTAGCTTGGCCTTCGACTTGCCGAACCCCATCGCTCGGCCAGAGCCGGACTGCATTTGCCGCATGAAAAAGATCCACACCGCGATCAACAGCAGCATCGGGAACCACGACAGGATCACCCCGAAAATGGAGGGAACCTCTTTCTCGGTCGGCTCGACATTGATCTTGACGCCCGAGGCGCGCAACCGGTCGACGAGATTGTCATCCTGCGGCGAATAGGTCCTGAATTGCGTATTATTTTCCAGGACACCGTCGATCCGGCTGCCCTTGATGGTCACTTCCTTGACCGTCTTGGCCTTTACGGAATCAAGGAACTCCGAGTACGGCAGATCCGCGCCGCGTCGGCTCTTCGCAGGGTTCTGAAACAGGTTGAACAGTGCCACCAGCAGCAGGGCGATGATCACCCAGATCGCGAGATTCCGGAAGTTTGAATTCATTCTGTTTCCTCGTGAGCCGGCCTGCCAACGCATTCGAGGGGCCAACCGATCATCGCCTCGCGATCACGCAAAACACCGCGCCCCGCAGCCTGGGGCTAAGATAAGAAGCGGCAGGGTGTTTGCCAAGTTCGCGACCTTGTACCGCTTACCAAACCTGACCGCTACAGTCTGGGCAAATCCAGGCCTAAGCATGATCGCTCCTTGGTAACCGCGCTGAAACCAGCCACACCAAACAATGGCAAACTACCACAAACTTCGCGCCAGACCGTTAAGCTGAAGGCAAAATATTGAATAAGTTCAATCTCTGTCGATCAACCTGGAGCTCAAAAACGTCGCTGTAAACCGCAGGGCCTGCCCCTCAGATTGCACCCCCGGAAGCGGTCCGCCATGCACCGTCGGCATACCAACGATCCGGTTTCCGTACCAAAAAACCGGCTGACCGCCGCGCAAATCCTTGCCATCGGCCGCAAGGGCAACCGCCGCGCCGGGCTTTGCGTCGACCAATCCTGCCGCCCTGTCCGCAGCTTCATCCCAGCCGCGAACGGTCACAGGGCCATCTGGCGAAGCCCCGTCGCCGACTGCGCTGACTTCAAATCGTCCATCCCAAACGCGCGTCTCGTCAGGTTGTAGTGTCAGCCATGGCAGGTCACATCGATGGACCTCCCGATAGATCACAAGCCCAATCGACAGCGGCTTGATCTGGCACCGCCCCAAAGTCGCACCCGGAAGATTGCCACACGCTATCCGTGCAGCCAGCCGCTCCACAGCGGCCAGTTCCACTTCCCCCGACCGTGTTCCGCCGCAGACTGCAAGCACGCGCGCCAGACCACGGATCGCGATGTCCTGTGGCACGCTCGCCTCCCTTGGCCACACGACCCCGCCCAGTTCAAGCAGAGGTTGATTGGCCATCATGCTGGCAACGAACGCATCCGTTGCCCATTCGAGCGCATCCGCCGCCCGGCCGGCCCGCCGCGCTGCCAAGGCCAGGGCGTGATCCGACAGGCCCATTCGTTCGCGGCTGGCCCGTTCGGCCCGCAACCTGACGCGTTCGAATAGAAGTGACTGATTGCTTGGATCCTCAAACCATTCCGCACCGATGGTCTCAAGATGTCCGACCAGATCCGCCTTTGTGAGTCCGAGGAGAGGGCGCAGCACAACAACCTCATCACGCGAGATGCGCCCACGCATCGCCGCCAGGCCATCCGGTCCCGAGCCTCGCGCCAATCGCATCAGCACCGTCTCGGCCAGGTCGTCGGCGTGGTGGGCCGTGACCAGCCGCGCGCCGCCCAGGGCCCTGGCCGCCGCGAACAGGAAGCGGTAGCGCACCCGCCGGGCGGCGGCCTCGGGCGACTCCCCCGGGCGCGGCCGCACCGGGCGGCGGGCGGCGGTGAGCGGCACCCCCAGCCGCCGGCACGTCTGGGCCGCGAAGGCCGCGTCGGCCTCCCCCGCCGCGCCCCGCAGGCCGTGGTCCAGGTGGGCGGCGTGCAGGCGGAAGCCCATGCGCTCCCGCAGGTCCGCCAGCAGGTGGAGCAGGACCGTGGAGTCCAGCCCCCCCGACACGGCCGCCAGCAGGGTCTGCCCCGGCGCCACCCCGGCCCCGGCCAGGGCCCGGCGCACGGCCGCGGCCGGGTCGGCGGGGCCCGTCACGGCGCCAGCAGGGCCCGGGCCCGCTCCACGTCGCGCCGGATCTGGGCGGCCAGGGCGTCGCGGTTCGCGAAGGCCATCTCGGCCCGCACCCGGTCGGCGAACTCGATGCGGATGCGGTGGTCGTAGATCTCCCGCCGGGTGTCCAGCAGGTGCACCTCGATCAGGCGCTCGGCCTCGGCGAAGGTGGGGCGCGTCCCCACGTACACGGCGGCGTCGTACCAGGCGTCCCGCCCCTCCGGCTCCTCGCCCGGCTCCGACACCGCCACCCGGGCGGCGTACACGCCGTTGGCGGGCACGAGCTCCTCGGGGATCTTCAGGTTGGCCGTCGGGAAGCCCAGATCCCGCCCCCGGTTCGCCCCGGCCACCACCTGCCCCTTCAGGCAGTAGGGCCGCCCCAGCAGCGCCCGGGCCTCGGCCACGTCGCCCGCCTTGAGCGCCTCCCGCACCCGGGACGAGCTGACCCGGCGGCCGTCGCGGGTGAAGAAGCTCTGGGGGTGGACGGCGAAGCCGTAGTGGGCCCCCAGGGCCGCCAGGGTGGCGGCGTCCCCGGCCCGGTCGTGGCCGAAGCGGTAGTTGGCCCCCACGTACACGTCCCGGGCATTCACCGGTACCAGCACCCCCTCGACGAACCCTTGCGGCGACTGGGCCGCGAAGGCGGCGTCGAAGGTCAGGCACAGCACCAGGTCGACGCCCAGGTGCCGGAACTGCTCGGCCTTGTCCTCGAAGGTGGTGAGCATCTCCCGCGGCGCTTGGGGGCGCAGCACGGCCCGCGGGTGGGGCTCGAAGGTGATGACCGTGGCCTCCTCGCCGGCCTCGCGGGCGCGGGCCACGGCGGCCTCCACGATGCGGCGGTGGCCCAGGTGGACGCCGTCGAAGTTGCCGATCGCCAGGGTGCGTCCCCCCGGGGCCGGCTCCACCTCCTTGATGCTGCGCGCGATCCGCATGGGCCGGTTTATGGGCCTGATCGGCCCCGCCTCACCCCAGGAGCCGGGCGGCGTCCTTGGCGAAGTAGGTGACGACCAGGTCGGCCCCGGCGCGGCGGATGGCGGTGAGGGACTCGAGCATGGCGGCGTCGCCGTCGATCCAGCCGTTGGCGGCCGCGGCCTTCACCATGGCGTACTCCCCCGACACGTTGTAGGCGGCCACCGGCACGTCCACCGCCTCGCGCACCGCCCGCACCACGTCCAGGTAGGGGAGCGCTGGCTTGACCATGACCATGTCGGCCCCCTCGTCCAGGTCCAGCAGCACCTCCCTGACCGCCTCCCGGGCATTGGGAGGGTCCATCTGGTAGCCGCGCCGGTCGCCGAACTGGGGGGCCGACTCGGCCGCCTCCCGGAAGGGGCCGTAGAAGGCCGAGGCGAACTTGGCGGCGTAGGAGAGGATCGGGGTGTGGGAGAAGCCCTCGGCGTCCAGCCCGGCGCGGATCGCCCCCACCCGGCCGTCCATCATGTCCGACGGGGCCACCACGTCGGCCCCGGCGCGGGCGTGGGACACGGCCTCCCGCACCAGCAGCGCCACAGTCGGGTCGTTGGCGACCTCGTTCCCCTGGATCACGCCGCAGTGGCCGTGGTCGGTGTACTCGCACAGGCACACGTCGGTGACCACCACCAGGTCCGGCACCGCCTCCTTCACCGCCCGCACCGCCTGCTGGATGATGCCGTCGTCGGCATAGGCGCCGGTGCCCTCGGCGTCCTTGTGCTCCGGGATGCCGAACAGGATCACGGCGGGGACCCCGAGGCCGTGAACCTCCTTGCACTCCGCCACGATGCCGTCCACCGAGAGCTGGAACACCCCCGGCATGGAGCCCACGGGCCGCTTCACGCCCCGGCCGGGCACGGCGAACAGGGGATAGACGAGCTGGTCGGGCGTCACACGGGTCTCGCGCACCATGCGGCGCAGGGCGGGGGTGCGGCGCAGGCGCCGCGGCCGGTGGATCAGGTCCATCACTTGGGCTCCTCCGGGTCTTGCACAATGTCCGGCTCGGCGGCGGCCCCGCCCTTCGCGTCGGCGCACAGGGCGGCCACCAACTGGGCCACCGCCGGGCCGGGGGGCTGCACGTGCACGGTCAGGCCCCGCTCCTCGAGGGCCCGGGCGGTGATCGGGCCGATGGCGGCGATGCGGCACCCGTCCAGCACCCGGCGGAAGCGCTCGCCGCCCAGCACCGCCTCCAGGTGGTGCACGGTGGAGGCGCTGGTGAAGGTGGCGTAGTCCACCGGGCCGCCGTCCAGGGGCGACAGGTCCACCTCCTCCGGCTCCGGCGCCACCGTGCGGTACACGGGCACCGCCGTCATCTGCACCCCGGCCTCGGCGAGCCGCTCCGGCAGCGCCCGGCGCGCCCCCGCCGCCTGGGCCAGCAGCACGTGCTGGTCGGCGATGCCCGCCTCCAGCAGGGCCTCGGCCAGCCCCTCGGCGCGGGAGTCGGCCGGCACCAGGTCGGCCTCCACGCCGTGGGCCGCCAGGGCGCGGGCGGTCTCGGCCCCCACCACCGCCACCCGGATGCCCGCCAGGGCCCGGGCGTCCCGGTGGCGGGCCTTGAGGGCGGTGAAGAAGGCCTCCACCCCGTTGGCGCTGGTGAGCACCACCCAGTGGAACTCGGACAGGTGCTCCAGGGCCGCCTCCAGGGGCCCCGGGTCGTCGGGCGGGACGATCTTGAGGGTGGGCACCGCCACCACCTCGGCCCCCTGGGCCGCCAGGGCCTTCGCCAGGCTGCCCTGCTGGCGGGCGGCGCGGGTGACCAGCACCCGGCGGCCGAACAGGGGCAGGGCCTCGAACCAGTTGATCCGCTCCCTCAAAGACACCACGTCCCCCACCACCGTCAGGGCCGGGGGCGCCAGCCCCGCCTCCGCCACCCGCCGGGCGAGGTCCTTCAGGGGCGCGGTGACGGTGCGCTGGCACGGCAGGGTGCCCCAGTGGATCACCGCCGCGGGCGTCTCGGGGTCGCGCCCCCCGGTGATGAGCCGGGCGGTGATCTCCCCCAGGCTCTTGACCCCCATGAAGAACACCAGGGTGCCCCCGGCGCGCCCCAGCTCGTCCCATCGGATCAGGGTCTCGGCGCGCCCCGGGGTCTCGCGCCCGGTGACGAACGTGACCGAGGCGTTCATGCCCCGGTGGGTCAGGGGGATGCCGGCGTAGGCGGCGACGGCGGTGGCGGCCGTCACCCCCGGCACCACCTCGAAGGGCACCCCGGCGTGCGCCAGGGCCTCGGCCTCCTCGCCGCCGCGCCCGAAGATGAACGGGTCGCCCCCTTTGAGGCGCGCCACGACGCGCCCCTCCCGGGCCCGCTCCACCAGCAGGTCGTTGATCTGCTCCTGGGACAGGGGCCGGTCGCCGTGGCGCTTGCCGGCGTAGATGCGCTCGACGTGGGGGTCGAGGGCCTCCAGCAGGGCGGGGTTGGCCAGGTAGTCGTAGACCACCGTGTCGGCGGCCTTCAGGGCCTCCAGGCCCTTGACCGTGATGAGCCCCGGGTCGCCGGGTCCGGCGCCGATCAGGAAGACCTTGGCGGCGGAGCCGGTCACGGCGCCGCCCCGGCCTCGGCCCGGATGCGCGCCAGGATGGCCGCGCCCCCCGCCGCCAGCACGGCGTCCCCCAGGGCCTTCCCCAGGACCTCGGCCCGGGCCGGCGGGCCGCTCGCCGCCCGGCGGATGACCTGACGGCCGTCGGTGGAGGCCACCAGGGCCGACACCTCCAGCCGCCCCCGCACCATGCGGCCGTGGGCCGCGATGGGCACCTGGCAGCCCCCCTCGACCCGCGCCATGAAGGCCCGCTCGGCCGCCACCGGCGCCGCCGTGGCGGGGTGGTTGAAGTGGGCCAGCACCGGCTTCATGCGGGCATCGCCCCGCCGCACCTCGATCCCCAGGGCCCCCTGGCCGATGGCGGGCAGGCAGATGGAGGGCGGCAGGTACTGGCGTACCCGCGCCGTCAGCCCCAGCCGCCGCACCCCCGCCGCCGCCAGCAGGATGGCGTCGAAGCGGCCCTCCTCCAGGCGCCGGATGCGGGTGTCCACGTTGCCCCTGAGCAGCTCCACCTTGAGGTCCGGCCGGTAGGCCATGAGCTGGGCCTGGCGCCTCAGGGAGCTGCTGCCCACCACGGCGCCCTTCGGCAGGTCCGCCAGCGACGCGTGCCGCACCGACAGCAGGGCGTCGCGGGGGTCCTCCCGCTCGGTGACGGCCCCCATGACGAGGCCCTCCGGCAGGGCCGCCGGGACGTCCTTCATGGAGTGCACCGCCAGGTCCGCCTCGCCCTTCAGCAGGGCCTCCTCGATCTCCTTGACGAACAGCCCCTTGCCGCCGATCGCCGCCAGCGGCCCGGAGGTCATCTTGTCGCCGGTGGTCTTGATGACCTTCAACTCCACCGTCAGGCCGGGGAAGCGCGCCTCGATGCCGGCCTTGACCCAGTTGGCCTGCCACAGGGCCAGGCGGCTGCCCCGGGTGGCGATCACCAGGGGCCCCTCGGGGGCCGCGCCCCGGGGCCGGGTCTTGCCCTTCGCGGCGCTCACTGCGGGTCGCCTTCGCCCGGCTCGCGGCCGCCGGGGGCGGCGTTGCCGGCGGGGACGGGGGGCAGGTCGAACAGCCGCCGGGCCGCCTCCACGATGTCGGCGCCGTTCTCCTCCTGGGCCTCCCGGCGCAACGACGAGAACGGGGCGTGCAGCAGCTTGTTGATGATGGAGGCCCCCAGGGCCTCGACCAGCTTGCGGTCCTTCTCCGACAGGTGCCCCAGGCGCCCGAGGGTCTTCTCCACCTCGGCCCGGGCGATGGCCTCGGCGTGGCCCCGCAGGGCGGTGATGGTGGGCACCACGTCGAGGGAGCGCAGCCAGCGCACGGTGCCGGCCACCTCCTCGTCCACGATCAGGTGGGCCTTGCGGGCCTCGGCGGCGCGCTCCCGCAGGTTGGCGTCCACCACCTGCTGGAGATCGTCGATGTCGTACAGGTAGGCGTCGTCCACCCGGTTGACCGCCGGGTCGATGTTGCGGGGCACCGAGATGTCGATCAGGAACACCGGGCGGTGCCCGCGGGCCCTCAAGGCCCCCTCCACCATGGGGGGATCGATCACGTAGGCGTCGGCGCCGGTGGAGCAGACCACGATGTCGGTGTCCTTCAGGGCCTCGGGGAACTCGGCGTAGGGGAGGGCCCGTCCCCCCAGCTCGGCGGCCAGCTTCTCGGCCCGCTCCGGGGTGCGGTTGACCACGCACACCTCGGGGCAGCCCGCCCCCACCAGGTGGCGCAGGGCCAGCTCCGCCATCTCCCCCGCCCCCAGCAGCATGGCGCACTTGCCCGACAGGTCGCCGAACACCTTGCGGGCCAGCTCCACGGCGGCGTAGCTGACCGACACGGCGTTCTCGGCGATGTGGGTCTCGGTGCGCACCCGCTTGGCCACCGAGATGGCCTTCTTGGCCAGCTTGTTGAGCACCACCCCGGTGCTCTTGGCCGACAGGGCGGCCTCGAAGGCGTCCTTGAACTGGCCCAGGATCTGGGGCTCGCCCACCACCATGGAGTCCAGGCTGGAGGCCACCCGGAACATGTGGCCGATCGCCTCGCTGCCGGGGTAGTGGTAGAGGTGCGCGGCCAGGCCCGGGCCGTCCGGGGCGTCGGTCTGGCGCTCCAGGAAGGCGGCCACGGCGGCGAAGCCGGCGTCCGGCGACGGCGCCACGGCGTAGACCTCCACCCGGTTGCAGGTGGACAGCACCATGGCCTCCTCGGCGCCGCCGTCGCAGGTCAGGCCCCGGCACACCTCGGGCAGGGCGGTGGGGGAGAACGCCAGCCGCTCCCGCACCTCCACCGGGGCGGTCTTGTGGGACAGACCGACGACGATCAGCTCCACGCCCGGCCTCCCGTCAAGCCCGCGCCTTGTCGGCCATCCGCCGCCCGCCTAGAAGTGGCAGGTGCCCCCCAGCAGGGCGTCGAGCCCCACGAAGCTGGCCACCACCCCGGCGAACCCCACGATGGCCAGGAACGCCCCCTTCTTGGCCCGCACCCCGAAGTAGTAGCGCCCCACCACCATCCCCACGTAGAAGAGCAGGATGCCCGCCGAGACCGACTCCCGGGGCGTCCAGTCCCAGTAGCTGCCCCACACGTACTTGTTGCCGATGGCCCCCGAGAGCATGCCGAGGGCGGTGAGGGGCAGGCCGATGAGGATGCCCTTGCCGATCAGGTTGTCGCACGTGTCCAGCGGCGGCAGGTGGTAGTAGACGGCGTTGAAGCGCTTGCTCTTCAAGAGCCGCATCTGGATCAAGTACATCAGCCCCACGGCGAAGCTCATGCAGAACGCCACCGCCCCCAGCAGCATCAGCGAGGTGTGGGTGGCCAGCCCCACGCCCATCAGCCCCGGGTCGATGGGCTTGGCATACTCCCGCAGGAAGGCCGCCGCCAGGGTGGACAGGAACGCCATCGGCACGATGAAGGCGCCCAGCACGTGGGAGCGATAGCGGGCGTCGAAGGCCAGGAACACGAGCACCAGGGTCCACGAGAAGAACGACGCCGCCTCGAACGGGTTGGTGACCGGGAACCCCCCCACCTCGTGCCAGCGCACCGAGATGGCGACGCTGTGCAGGGCGAACCCCGCACCGGTGCCCACCAGGCACGCCCGGGCGAGCCCCTCGCGGCGCTGGGCCAGGTACACCATGAACAACACCGCCACCACCAGGTAGGCGGTCATGGCCAGCTCAAAGAAGAGGACGTTCACGGCCCCTTGCGGCGGTCTGTGTCACTCAATAAACTAACGCGCCAAAACCAAGCGCTGCGGCAGGTACCCGATGCGTCGTGATGTTCCGGGTACGTCGGAAGGGCGGGACCGACGGCGGGTTCCGCCGTTGCCCAAAGAGGCAAGTGTAGAAAGCGGGCGGGCCGGGGGTCAAGCCGGGGGGACGGCGGCCGGGGCCAACGGGGAGGCGGATCATGGAGAAACTCGAGGCGCTCGCCAGCGGCGCCGACGTGCTGTTCCTGATGCTGGGGGCCGTGATGGTCCTGGCCATGCACGGCGGCTTCGCGTTCCTGGAGGTGGGCACCGTCCGGCACAAGAACCAGGTCAACGCCCTGGTGAAGATCCTCGCCGACTGGTCGGTCTCCACCGTCGTCTACCTGCTGGTGGGCTACCAGATCGCCTACGGCATCGGCTTCCTCGCCCCGGCGGCGGAGCTGATGGGGGGCGACCGGGGCCTGGGGCTGGTGCGGTTCTTCTTCCTGCTCGCCTTCGCGGCGGCGATCCCGGCCATCATCTCGGGGGGCATCGCCGAGCGGGCCCGCTTCTGGCCCCAGGTGCTGGCGGCGGCCGTGCTGGTGGCGGTGATCTACCCCGCCTTCGAGGCCCTGGCCTGGGGCCGCTGGCCGGTGATGCAGGACTGGCTCACCGACCTCGCGGGCGCGCCGTTCCACGACTTCGCGGGCTCGGTGGTGGTGCACGCCATGGGGGGCTGGCTGGCCCTGGCGGGGGTGGTGGTGCTGGGCCCGCGCCTGGGGCGCTACGGCGCCGACGGCTCCAGCCGCCCGTTTCCCCCCTCCAGCATCCCGTTCTTGGCCCTGGGCTCGTGGATGCTCATCGTGGGGTGGTTCGGCTTCAACGTGATGAGCGCCCAGTCGGTGGCGGGCATCTCGGGGCTCGTGGCGGTCAACTCCCTGATGGCCCTGGTGGGCGGGGTGCTGGCGGCCCTGTTGGCGGGCAAGGCCGACCCCGGCTTCGCTCACAACGGCGCCCTGGCGGGCTTGGTGGCCATCTGCGCCGGCTCCGACGTGGTGCACCCCCTGGGCGCCCTGGTGATCGGCGCCATCGCCGGGGCCATGTTCGTCTACATGTTCACCTTCACCCAGGAGCGGATGCGGGTGGACGACGTGCTGGGGGTCTGGCCCCTGCACGGACTGGCCGGCGCCTGGGGCGGGGTGGCGTGCGGCATCTTCGGCCTGGAGGCCCTGGGGGGCATGGGGGGCGTGAGCCTGTTGTCCCAGGTCATCGGCACGGGGATCGGCATCGTCCTGGCCCTGGTGGGGGGCTTCGTGGTCTACCGGGTGGTGGACCTCACCGTGGGCATCCGCCTGGCCAAGCCCGACGAGATGCAGGGGGCGGACCTGGCCGTCCACAGCATCGGCGCCAACCCCGAGGCGACCCAGGGCCCGTGAGGCCGGCCCCGCCGGCCGGCACAAGGAGCGTGCAGCCATGAAGCTGATCATCGCCGTCGTCAAGCCGTACAAGCTGGACGACGTGAAGGCCGCCCTGTCCGAGCTGGGCCTCGGGGGCATGACCGTGACCGAGGTGAAGGGCCACGGCCGCCAGAAGGGGCACAAGGAGATGTACCGCGGCGCCGAGTACTTCGTGGACTTCGTCGCCAAGACTCAGATCATGGTCGCGGTGCCGGACGAGCAGGCGGAAGACGCCGTCGCGGCCATCCGCCAGGCCGCCCTGACCGAGCAGATCGGCGACGGCAAGATCTTCATCCTGGCCCTCGAGGACGCCCTCCGCATCCGCACCGGCGAGCGGGGCGGCGAGGCGCTCTAGCGCCCCCGCCCGAGGAAGGAGGGCCCCGTTGGACCTGACCACCCTGGAGACGTGGCTCCGCCTGGAGGGGCCGGGGGGCTGGATCGTCCAGGTGTTCCTGGTGGTCCTGGGGGTGGCCGTCCTGGACTTCGCCCAGCGCCGGGTGGTGCGGCGCCTGCACGCGCGGCTGACCGCCACCGAGAACCTGTGGGACGACGCCCTGCTGGACGCCCTGGCGCCGCCGTTGTCCCTGCTGATCTGGGTGGTGGGCCTGGCCTTCGCCGCGGACATCGTGGCGGGGGTCTCCCGGGCCCCCATCTTCAAGGCCGTGCCGCCGGTGCGCGACGTGGCGGTGATCGTGGCCATCACCTGGTTCCTGCTGCGCATGGTGCGGCGGGTGCAGGCCACCTGGATGCGGCGCCACGAGGCCCGGGGGGAGCCCGTGGACCGCACCAGCGTGGACGCCATCGGCCGCCTGGTGCGGGTGGCGGTGCTGATCACGTCGGCCCTGGTGGCGATGCAGACCCTGGGCTACAGCATCTCGGGGGTGCTGGCCTTCGGCGGCATCGGCGGCATCGCCGTGGGGTTCGCCGCCAAGGACCTGCTGGCCAACTTCTTCGGCGGCCTGATGATCTACCTGGACCGGCCCTTCTCGGTGGGGGACTGGATCCGCTCCCCGGACCGGGAGATCGAGGGCACGGTGGAGGCCATCGGCTGGCGCCTGACCCGCATCCGCACCTTCGACAAGCGCCCCCTCTACATCCCCAACGCCGCCTTCGCCAGCATCACGGTGGAGAACCCCTCCCGCATGACCCACCGCCGCATCTACGAGACCATCGGCCTGCGCTACGCCGACGCCGGCCGCATGGCGGGGGTGACGGCGGACGTGAAGGCCATGCTGGAGGGCCACCCCGAGATCGCCACGGACCAGCTCATCATGGTCCACTTCGTCAGCTTCGGCCCCAGCTCCCTGGACTTCTTCGTGTACTGCTTCACCCGCACCAAGGTGTGGGCCGAGTACCACCGGGTGAAGCAGGACGTGCTCTTGCAGATCGAGGCGATCATCGCCCGCCACGGGGCCGAGATCGCCTTCCCGACCCGCACCGTGCACGTCCCCGACCCGGTGGCCTTCGGCCCGATCGGGACCCCGGCCGCGGAGCCCGGCCGGCCTCAGTAGCGCACCCGCCCCGTGCGGGGCTG
>Ga0210122_1000511_pt1 | contig 13496 bp, 12 predicted proteins | sample Muzzi_CordB_D2_FD_185530 | JGI IMG/M metagenome (GOLD analysis project Ga0210122, IMG submission 185530) | Wetland microbial communities from San Francisco Bay, California, USA, that impact long-term carbon sequestration - Muzzi_CordB_D2 (SPAdes) | ecosystem: Environmental > Aquatic > Marine >... | reverse complement strand
ACTTACGGCACCGGCAATGTAGATGAGGACAAACTGTCCGACGTGCTGCAGCAGCATATGGACCTGAGCCCGCGCGGCATTCGCGAGCATCTGGGCCTCAGCAAACCCATCTATGCCCGCACTTCGGCCTATGGGCATTTTGGCCGCGATCCAGAGTCCGACGGTGGATTCTCGTGGGAGCGGACGGATATGGCGGACTCACTGAGGTCGGCGCTGGGCTGACCCACCCGGCGCCATGGGCAGCGACCGCGAACGCATTTTCTACGGACGACGGAAAGGCCGGCCCATCAGGGCCGGCCGCCAGCGGCTGCTCGAGGAGCTTTTACCCCGTATAAAGGTTGACCTCGGCGAAGACCCGATCGACCCGACGACGCTGTTCGTCCCGCCGGTGCGCGATGTTTGGCTGGAGGTCGGCTTCGGCGGTGGTGAGCATCTGGCCGAGCAGGCCCGGGCGCATCCCGACATCGGAATGATTGGCTGTGAGCCATTCATCAACGGGGTCGCACGGTTGCTTAGCGAAATCGATAGCGTCGGCCTGGATAACATCCGCATCCACGCCGACGACGCGCGCGATCTGATCGATTGCCTGACCGACGCCTCGATTGGCCGTGCCTCCGTACTGTTCGCCGACCCCTGGCCCAAGTCCCGCCATAACCGGCGGCGTTTCATCGGACCGGAAAATCTCGACCGACTGGCGCGGGTAATGAAGGATGGCGCGGAGTTGCGACTCGCCAGCGACCAGATGCCCCTGATCCGATGGATGTTGTTCCATACTACCAATCACCCGGATTTCGAATGGGTTGCGCGGGGACCGCGGGATTGGCGATCTCGCCCGGACGATTGGCCGCCAACACGATACGAAGCGAAAGCCATCGGCAAGGGCATAGCCTGCGTCTACCTGACCTTCCGACGCCGCGCGCGTGGGAAAGGATGATGTTCTCCTTGTAATCGGGCATGTTTTGCCCTAAATAGTCGTTCAATTAATCCCATACGGTCGTCATTGACGGCTGATAGCAAATGGGTGGGCCTAAACGGCCCGCCCTTTTTAGTTCCGGCAACTGAAGGCAACGAGGCATATGGATCCGATTCGGCGGGTCGAAAAAATGATCGAACCGGCGCTGGTGGACATGGGTTTCGAACTGGTGCGGGTGCAGATGTTCGGTTTGAAGCGACCAACGCTGCAAATTATGGCCGAGCGCGCCGATGGCAGGCCGATGACGGTTGAGCATTGCGCCGAGATCAGCCATGCCGTCTCCGCTCTGCTGGAGGTTGAAGACCCGATCAGCGTGGCTTATACGCTGGAGGTCAGCTCGCCGGGGATCGACCGGCCGCTGGTAAGGCCACGGGACTATGAGCGCTTTGTGGGTTACGAGGCCAGAATGGAAATGCGGGACCTGGTCGACGGCCGCCGCCGTTTCCAGGGCCGCATAGTAGGATTTGCCGACGGGATTGTCAGGCTGGACACGAAGGACGGCGAGGTGGACTTGCCGATTGACGACATACAGCATGGCAAGCTTGTTTTGACCGACGAATTACTGGCAGCCGCCCGGGCGGCAAGCTGAAACGCGAGAGCAGACAATGACAGAACAATTACAGATGCATGTGGAACTGTTGGCCGTAGCCGACACTGTGGCCCGTGACAAGGGTATCGAGCGTGAACAGGTGCTCGAGGCCATGGAGCAGGCGATCCAGAAGGCTGGCCGGTCCAAATACGGCCACGAACATGACATCCGGGCCCATATCGACCGCTCGACCGGCGCGATCCAGTTGGCACGCTACACCGAAGTCGTCGACGAGGTGGAAAACGACATTACCCAGGTAACGGTGGAAAAGGCGCAGAAACTGAAACCCGGCGCCGAGGCGGGTGAGTTCATCGTCGATCCCCTGCCGCCGATCGATTTCGGCCGAATCGCTGCGCAGACCGCCAAACAGGTCATCGTGCAGAAGGTGCGCGAAGCAGAGCGCGAGCGTCAGTATGAGGAATTCAAGGATCGGGCGGGAGAAATCGTCAACGGCTTGGTCAAGCGCTTCGAATTTGGCACCGTGACCGTCGATCTTGGTCGCGGCGAGGCCGTGCTGCGCCGCGACGAGGTGCTGCCGCGCGAGAGTTTCCGCCGCGGCGACCGTGTCCGCGCCTATATCTACGACGTACGCCGCGAACAGCGCGGCCCGCAGATTTTCCTGTCGCGCAGCCACCCGGAATTCCTGGCCAAGCTGTTCGGTCAGGAAGTGCCGGAAATTTATGACGGCATCATTGAAATCCGCGCAGTGGCCCGCGACCCGGGCAGCCGCGCCAAAATCGCCGTCATCTCCAACGACAGCAGCATCGATCCGGTTGGCGCCTGCGTCGGCATGCGAGGCAGCCGCGTCCAGGCGGTGGTTGCCGAACTGCAGGGCGAAAAGATCGACATCATTCCCTGGTCGGCCGACCCGGCGACCTTCGTGGTCAATGCGCTCGCCCCGGCCGAGGTTGCCAAGGTCGTGCTTGACGAGGATACCCGCAAAATCGAGGTGGTGGTGCCCGACGACCAGTTGAGCCTGGCAATCGGGCGGCGCGGCCAGAACGTGCGATTGGCGTCGATGCTGACCGGTTGGGATATCGATATTTTAACCGAGGAACAGGAATCCGAACGTCGCCAGGCTGAATTCCATGAGCGCAGCGAACGCTTCATTGCGGCGCTGGACATCGATGACGTCATTGCCCACCTGCTGGTGACTGAGGGCTTCTCGTCGATCGAGGAAATCGCCTATGTGCCGGTCGAGGACCTCACGGAAATCGAAGGTTTCGACGAGGAAGTGGCGGTCGAACTGAAGACCCGTGCTGGCAACTTCCTGGAAGAAGAGGCCGAGCGCCTGACGACGCGCCGGCGCGAACTGGGCGTCGAGGACAGTCTGTCCCAGGTTCCTGGACTAACCGCCGGGATGCTGGTCGCGCTGGGCGAGGCCGGCGTGAAAACACTGGAAGATTTCGCGGACCTGGCGTCGGACGAGCTGACGCTGGGCAAGGAGGCAATTCTTGGCGAATTCGGCCTTTCGACCGACGAGGCCAACGACATGATCATGGCCGCGCGGGTTGAGGCCGGTTGGTTTAGCGCTGAAGATCTTGCCGCCGACAAGGCAGCGAAAGAAGCCGCAATCGAGCAGGAAGCGGCGCCGAGTGACGGCGTGAGCGCCTGAACCATGAGCCGGAGGAAGAACACAGGAAATGCAGGCAGGCCTTCGCCATGATACGCCGCTTACAGCGGCGCCCGCGGATAGCCGGACGGCACAGCGTCGCTGTATCGTCTCCGGCGAAGTGCGCGCGCGCGAAGACCTGCTGCGTTTCGTTGTCGATCCGTCCGGGCACCTGATCCCCGACATAATCGGCCGGGCGCCCGGCCGCGGAATATGGTTGAGCGCAGACCGCGAAAGCGTTCGAACGGCCTGTTCGCGCAAGCTGTTTGCGCGCGCAGCGCGCAGGCCGCTGGAAATCGATCCTGAACTGGACCGGAAAATCGAAGAGCTTCTGGTCGCCCGATGTGTAGAGACGATCGGGCTGGCGCGGCGCGCCGGTCAGGCGGTTGCCGGGTTCGAAAAGGTCCGGGCCTGGCTTAAACGGGAACAGGCGGCAATATTGATGGCGGCGCGCGACGGCGCCGAGGACGGGCGCGAAAAACTCAAGCGCCTTGCCCCAGGCATGACCGTCATGGACTGCCTGACGAGCGATGAATTGGGCCGCGCATTCGGACGCGATCAGGCGGTACATGCCGTGCTGGCGCCGGGCGCGCTGGCCGGAAAACTGGAATTGGAAGCACGGAAACTGAAAGGTTTTCGGACATAACGGCCGTGAATGAGGACTGCAATGACTGACAAGAATGAAGAAACGGAAAGCAAGCTGACGCTGCGCAAGCCCGGACGCCTCGAACTGAAGAAGACAGTCGATGCAGGCCAGGTCAGCCAGAGCTTCAGCCATGGCCGAACCAAAAAAGTAGCCGTTGAAGTAAAGCGCAAGCGGACCTTCGAACGTGGTGCCGGTGGAAAAATGACGGCTGTAAGCCGACAGGCCGCCACCGCTGAGACGGAGACGCCGGAGGCGGCACAAGCTGCTCCACGCAACCTGACCGACCGCGAGCGCGAGGCCCGCAACCGTGCCCTCAAGGGCGCGGCGGCGGACGACGAGAAGCACCGGTTGACCGAACTCCAGGCCAAGCTTGAGGCAGACGAAGCCGCGCGCCGGGCGGCCCAGGAAGAAACCCAGCGCAAGGCCCGGGAAGAAGATGAGGCGCGCCGGATAGCCGCGGAAGAGGCAGCCGCCCGTCTGGCCGAGAAGAAAGAAGAGAGTCGTCAGGCTCTCGAGGAGCGTAAACCGCCGGTGGTTGAACCGGCGCCTGTGCGCGCGGTCGAGCCCGTCATTGAGGCCGAGGGACCGGGCAAGCACCGCATCAAGGAAAAGGTAGACAAACCCGCCCCCACGCGCAGTCGTCAGGAACCGCGCCGGCGTGCCGGCAAGCTGACCATCAGCAGGGCGCTGGACGGCGATGACGAAAAGCGGGGCCGCAGCATGGCCGCGCTACGCCGCGCCAGGGAGAAGGAAAAACAGCGCCAGCGGGCAATGGATCCCGACAGCGTCAAAAAGATCGTGCGCGAGGTCATCGTCCCCGAGACGATTACCGTATCCGACCTCGCGAACCGTATGGCCGCGCGTGGCGCCGAAGTGGTCAAAACCCTCATGAAATTGGGCATTATGGCAACAATAAACGAGACAATTGACGCCGACACGGCGGAACTTGTGGTCAGCGAATTCGGCCACAAGGTGAAGCGTGTCTCGGAGTCGGACGTCGAAATCGGAATCGAGGGTGTTGAAGACCGCGAGGAAGAAATGGTGCCGCGCGCACCGGTCGTCACCGTCATGGGTCATGTCGATCATGGCAAGACCTCGCTTCTTGACGCGCTGCGCGAAACCGATGTGGTCGCTGGCGAGGCCGGCGGTATTACCCAGCATATCGGCGCCTATCGAGTCTCGTTATCGAATGGACAGCAGATCACCTTCCTCGACACACCAGGCCATGAGGCGTTTACCAACATGCGCGCCCGCGGCGCCCAGGCCACCGATATCGTGGTGCTGGTGGTCGCGGCCGATGACGGCGTGCAGCCGCAAACCATCGAGGCGATTCGCCATGCCAAGGCGGCTGAAGTGCCGATGATCATTGCGATCAACAAGATGGACAAGCCGGATGCGACCCCCGACAAGGTACGCAACGAGCTGCTGCAGCATGAAGTTGTCGTTGAAAGCATGGGCGGCGACGTCCAGGAAGTCGAGGTTTCGGCAACAAAGAAGATGAACCTCGACAAGCTGGAAGAGGCAATTCTGCTGCAGTCTGAAATCCTCGAACTGCACGCCAACCCGAACCGTACGGCGCAAGGAACGGTGGTCGAGGCGCGACAGGAACGCGGCCGAGGCTCGGTTGCGACCGTCCTGGTCCAGCGTGGCACCCTGAATGTCGGCGATGTATTCATCGCCGGCTCCGAATGGGGCCGCGTACGGGCCCTGACGGACGATCATGGCAACACTGTCGAGAGCGCAGGTCCTTCAATGCCGGTCGAGGTCGGCGGATTCCAGGGTACTCCCGCCGCAGGCGACGATTTCGTTGTCGTCGAGGACGAGGCCAAGGCTCGTGAAGTCGCCGAATACCGTCAGCGCATGGAACGCGACAGGCGCAGCGCGGCCGGCGCACGCGGCACGCTGGAGCAAATGTTCACCCAGATCAAGGAAGGCACGGCAAGCGAGTTGCCGGTGGTGGTCAAGGCCGACGCACAAGGCTCGGTCGAGGCAATCGCCGCTTCCTTCGACAAGTTATCGACCGACGAGGTCAAGGTACAGCTTCTGCACAGTGCGGTAGGTGGCATCACCGAGTCCGACGTGACGCTGGCCCGCGCTTCGGGAGGCCTGATCATCGGCTTCAATGTGCGCGCCAACCCGCAGGCCCGTGAAATGGCCAAGCGTGACGGGGTCGATATTCGTTATTATTCGATCATTTACAATGCGCTGGACGATATCAAGGCCATGTTGAGTGGCATGCTTGCGCCAGAGCTTCGCGAGAAGTTCCTGGGCAACGCGGAAATCCGCGAGGTGTTCAACATCACGAAGGCCGGCAAGGTCGCAGGTTGTTACGTTACGGACGGCGTGGTCAAGCGCGGTGCCGGCGTCCGCCTGTTACGCGACAATGTGGTAATCCACGAAGGCAAGCTGAAGACGCTGAAGCGCTTCAAGGATGAGGTTCGCGAAGTGCAGCACGGATATGAGTGCGGCATGGCGTTCGAGAACTACGACGACATCAAGGCCGGCGACGTAATCGAAGCCTTCGAGGTCGAGGAAATCTCGCGCGAACTTTGAGCTTATACCGAGGCGCCGGCCGGGTTGTCCCGGCCGGCGATTGAAAAATCATGAGCAGAAAAAAGGGTAAGGCTCCGAGCCAGCGGCAATTGCGTGTTGGCGAGGAGTTGCGCCATATACTGGCCGAGCTTCTTGGCCGCGGGGATCTGCACGACCCCGCATTGGCCGGAAAATCGATTACCGTCTCCGAGGTCCGGCCCAGCCCGGACATGCGCCATGCCACGGTCTACGTCATGCCGTTGGGGGGCGCAGGGGATATCATTGAAATCGTTGCTGCGCTGAACCATGCGGCATCCTATCTGAGCCATGAGGTCGGGCAGCGCATCACCATGAAATTCACGCCAAGGCTTCACTTCGAACTGGATCAGGTTTTCAGCGAGGCTCAGCGCATCGAAGACATGCTGCGCCGTCCCGATATCGCCCGCGACCTGGTAAGGGACGACACGGACGATGGGGCGTAAGCGCAAGGGCCAACCGGTCCATGGCTGGATTATCCTGGATAAGCCCGAACGCATGACCTCGACTGCCGCCGTTGCCGCCGTCAAGCGCCGGCTGGATGCGGCCAAGGCCGGGCATGGCGGCACGCTGGACCCTTTTGCCACCGGCATACTGCCGATCGCGCTGGGCGAAGCCACCAAAACCGTGTCGTACGTCGTGGACGGGGTAAAGCGCTATCGTTTCACCATCCGCTGGGGTATCGCGACCGATAGCGAAGACCGGGACGGCGACGTGGTAGCACAATCGGACATGCGCCCGGAGCGCGCCGCGATCGAGGCGGTCCTGGGCCGGTTCATCGGCGAGATCGAGCAGGTTCCGCCCACTTTTTCGGCAATAAAGTTCGATGGCAAACGGGCTTACGATCTGGCGCGCCAGGGCAAGGCGCCGGAAATGCCGCCGCGCATCGTCAACATCGAGGAATTGCGGCTGCTGGAAGTACCGGACGCGGACCATGCGATATTCGACGCGGTCTGTGGCAAGGGCACCTATATTCGGGCGCTGGCGCGCGATATCGCGCTGGCGCTGGGCACGGTAGGGCATCTGGTGGCGCTGCGCCGCACCCAGGTGGGCCCATTTGACGAAAAATGTGCGATTTCGCTGGACGAACTGGCTGAAAATATGCATGTTGCCGCCGCTTGTAAGCACCTGCTGCCGGTCGAGACCGCGCTGGACGACATCCCGGCCCTGGCCGTGACCGAAATCGAAGCAGGACGTTTGCGAAACGGGCAGGCAGTTTCCCTGGTGCGGAAAGGCGATCTGGACCGCATTGCCGATCTTGAAATCGGCGATACGGTCTTGGCTATGGCGGACGGAAAGCCCGTCGCCCTGGTCCGCTATACCGCCGGAGAGATCCAGCCCGTTCGTGTTTTGAACCTTTGAAATCCAAGGAGGATTTGATGTCGATTACCGCAGAGCGGAAGCAGGAGCTTATCAAACAGTTCGGCTCCAAAGAGGGCGATACCGGTTCGCCGGAAGTCCAGGTCGCGATCCTGACCGAGAGGATCAAGAATCTGACCGACCATCTGAACCAGCATAAAAAAGATTTTCACACCCGTCGCGGCCTGATCTCCATGGTCGGCCAGCGCCGCAGTCTGCTGGACTATCTGAAGCGCAAGGAAGTCGCGCGCTACGACAATATCATCAAGGAACTCGGGTTGCGCCGCTGATGCCGCAACCCTTTTTCGCGCCCACGCCCGACTTTCCGGAGGCGGGGCGCGATGCAGGAAAGCGGCGCGGCATGGAATGAGCCAGGCCGGCCGCTGTATTTACCCGCGGGTGCAATCCGGCTGCCCGCGTGAAGGACGGAAGTAAAGGAAGACTCTATGTTCAAGATAACCCGCAAGGAAACCACCTGGGGCGGTCGGCCGCTGATTCTCGAATCCGGGCGCATTGCGCGCCAGGCGGACGGAGCTGTCCTGGTGACCTACGGTGGAACCCAGGTGCTCGTGACAGCAGTAGCCCAGAAAACGCCCCGCGTGGGGATCGATTTTTTCCCGCTGACTGTCAACTATCAGGAAAAGACGTTCGCCGCCGGCAAGATCCCCGGCGGCTTTTTCAAGCGCGAAGGCCGGCCCTCCGAGAAGGAGACCCTGACATCGCGCCTGATCGACCGGCCGATCCGGCCGCTTTTCCACAAGGAATTCCGTAACGAAACCCAGATCATCTGTACCGTACTGGCGCATGACCTGGAGAACGATCCGGACATCGTCAGCATTATCGGCACTTCGGCCGCGCTGACCATTTCCGGCATTCCCTTCCTCGGCCCGATCGGCGGCGCGCGCGTCGGCTATATCGATGGGCAGTATGTTCTGAATCCGCAGGCGGACGAGTTGCCGCTGTCGGACATGGACCTGGTCGTTGCCGGCACCGCCGAAGGCGTGCTGATGGTCGAGTCCGAGATCAAGGAGCTGGACGAAGACGTAACGCTGGAAGGCATCGCCTTCGCCCACAAGGCGATCCGAGAGGTCATCGACTTCATCATCGATTTCGCCGACGACTGCGCCAAGGAGCCCTGGCCGCTGCCCGAGGCCGCCGAGGGTATCGAGCCGGTCAAGAAACGCCTTTGGAATATCGCGGAAAAGCCGCTGCGTGACGCCTATACCAAGACCGTCAAGCAGGAGCGCGTAGAGGCCGTATCCCAGGCCAAGGAAGCCGCACTCAAGCAGATGGCTGAAGAGGAATTCGACGTCGAGATGGCGGCGAGCCTGTTCAAGAAGCTGGAAAAGGAAATCGTCCGCGGCAATATCCTGAAGACCGGCCTGCGCATCGACGGCCGCGATACCAAGACCGTTCGCCCGATTGTGGCCGAGGTAGGCATCCTGGACCGCGCCCACGGGTCGGCACTGTTCACCCGCGGTGAAACCCAGGCGCTGGTGGTCAATACGCTGGGCACCGGGCAGGACGAGCAGATCATCGATGCGCTGGAAGGCGAGTATCGTGAGCATTTCATGCTGCACTACAACTTCCCGCCGTATTCGGTCGGCGAGGCATCCTTCCTGCGCAGCCCGGGTCGCCGCGAAATCGGACATGGCAAGCTGGCCTGGCGGGCGATTCACCCGCTTCTGCCGACCAAGGAAGAGTTCCCCTACACCATCCGCATCGTCTCCGAGATCACCGAATCCAACGGCTCGTCCTCGATGGCGACCGTTTGCGGTACCTCGCTGGCATTGATGGATTCGGGTGTGCCGCTGGTTCGTCCGGTGGCCGGCATCGCCATGGGGCTGATCAAGGAAGACGACGGTTACGCCGTGCTTTCCGACATCCTTGGAGACGAGGATCATCTCGGCGACATGGACTTCAAGGTCGCCGGGACGGAAAAGGGCATCACCTCGCTGCAGATGGATATCAAGATCACCTCGATCACCGAGGAGATCATGAAAATCGCCCTGGGACAGGCCAAGGACGGCCGCCTGCACATCCTGGGCGAAATGGCCAAGGCCCTTACTGACGCCCGCGAGGATGTCTCGGCCAACGCGCCGCGCATCACCACCTTCTCGATCCCGCGCGACAAGATTCGTGAGGTCATCGGCACCGGCGGCAAGATCATTCGCGAAATTTGCGAGGTCACCGGCGCCAAGGTCGATATCGAAGACGATGGCACCATCAAGGTTGCCGCCGTCGACCAGTCGGCCGGCGACCGGGCGATCGAGTGGATCAAGGGCATCGTGGCCGAGCCGGAAGTCGGCGTGATCTATACCGGAAAGGTCGTGAAGGTGGTCGATTTCGGCGCTTTTGTGAACTTCATGGGTAGCCGCGACGGTCTTGTCCATATCTCGGAACTGAATGACGGCCGGCCCGAAACCGTGACGGAGGTCGTCAATGAGGGCGACGAGGTCAAGGTCAAGGTGCTGGGCATCGACGACCGCGGCAAGGTCCGCCTGTCGATGCGAGTCGTCAACCAGGAAACCGGTGAGGACATTACCGAGCAGGTCGGCGAGTCCCGGTCCGGCGGTGGCGGCGGTGGCCGCGGTGAGCGGGAAGGCGGCGAGCGCCGCGGCCCGCGTGGCCCGCGCCGCAAGCGCGAAGATTGATCCGGGGTTAGCCTGGTAAAATGAATGACGGCGGTCCCTCGGGGCCGCCGTTTTTCTTTGCCAAATTTATCGACGCAACAGGAAACCCGACTCACCCCGGCGGGGCGGCCATGCCTATTACATGATAGCCGCTATCGACGAAATGGACCTCGCCGGTAACGCCTCCTGACAGTTCCGACAGAAGATAGAGGCCGGCGCCCCCCACATCCTCGAGGGTAATGTTGCGTCGCAGCGGCGAATTCTCGCCTTGCCATTTGTAGACGAACCGGGCGCCACCGATCGCCGCGCCAGCTAGTGTACGCATGGGCCCGGCCGAAATGGCGTTCACGCGGATGCCGCGCCGTCCCAGATCGGTCGCGAGATATCGCACGCTGGCCTCCAGCGCTGCTTTCGCGACGCCCATCACATTATAGCTGGGCATCACGCGCTCGGCGCCGGCATAGGTCAGGGTAATGAGGCTGCCGCCCTCACTCATCAATCGGGCCGCGCGCTGAGCCACGGCGGTAAATGAATAACACGATATATCAAGGGTCTTGGCAAAGTTGGCGCGGGAGGTGTCGAGATATTCCCCCTTCAACTCTTCCTTGTCGGAATAGGCGACCGCATGGACCACGAAGTCGAAGGTCCCCCATTTACCGGCGAGATCGTCAAACACCCGATCCAGATCCGCATCGCTGGAGACGTCGCAGGGCAGGAGGATGGCATCCTTTCCCACGGATTCGGCCAGCGGCCGCACGCGCTTCAATAGCGACTCGTCCTGATAGGTGAATGCCAGGGTGGCACCGTGCCGAGCCAGCATGTCGGCAATTCCCCAGGCGATCGAATGATCGTTGGCGACGCCCATGATCAGGCCCCGCTTGCCGGCCATCAACCCCGTGCCCTCAGTCATGTTTTTCAGTACCCGCCAGAATTAAATTCCCCCGCGCATCGGCCGGGAGTTTTCGTTCAGTCCGCATTCCGCCTGAATACGAGTGTTGCGTTGGTGCCGCCAAATCCGAAGCTGTTCGACATCACGCAGTCGAGCGCCACGTCATGCATGGTTTCGCGTACGATGGGAACGCCTTCCGCGCCAGGATCCAGTTCCTCGATATTCGCCGATGCCGCGATGAAGTTGTTTTTCATCATCAACAGGGAATAGATGACCTCCTGGACGCCGGTCGCACCCTGCGAATGGCCGGTCAACGACTTGGTCGAACTGAGCGGCGGCGCGTTATCCCCGAACACCTCGCGAACGGCCTCGATTTCGCGGGTATCGCCTACTGGCGTGCTGGTACCGTGGGCATTGATATAGCCCACCGGTGTATTCAGCCCGGCCAGAGCCATCTTCATGCAGCGAACAGCGCCCTCGCCAGACGGCTGTACCATGTCGAACCCGTCCGACGTGGCACCGTAACCGACCAGTTCGCCATAGATTTTGGCGCCGCGCGCTCTGGCATGTTCCAGTTCTTCCAGCACGACCGTGCCGGCGCCGCCCGCGATGACAAATCCGTCGCGATTCTTGTCATAGGCGCGGCTGGCCTTGGTCGGCGTATCGTTATAGTTGGACGACAGCGCGCCCATGGCGTCGAAAAGCACGGTCAACGACCAGTGCAGCTCCTCGCCTCCGCCGGCGAACATGACGTCCTGCTTGCCCCACTGGATCAACTCGGCGGCGTTGCCGATGCAATGCGCGCTGGTCGAACAGGCCGAACTGATGGAATAGTTGTATCCCTTGATGGCGAACGGCGTAGCCAGCGTTGCCGAGTTGGTGCTGCACATGGTGCGTGGCACGCGATAGGGGCCGACCTTGCGCACGCCGGATGCCCGCAGGATGTCCGCGGCCTCGACCAGATTGCTTGTCGATGGGCCGCCGGAACCCATGACGATGCCGGTCCGTTCATTGGAAACATCGGACTGTTCCAGTCCGGAATCCTCAATCGCCTGCTGCATGGCCACGTAATTATAGGCCGCGCCATCGCCCATGAAGCGGCGAATCTTGCGGTCGACAAGCGCTTCCAGGTCGATATGGATCGACCCGTGGATATGGGACCGGAAGCCCAGTTCCGCATATTCCGGGCAGAATTCGATTCCCGAGCGGCCTTCGCGGAGCGAGTCCACGACTTCCGTCTGGTTATTGCCGATGCTGGAGACGATGCCCAGTCCGGTTACGACTACTCTTCGCATGAAATCCTCGTCAGGATGCTTCCGTCGGGGTGAATAATGTCACGCGCATATCCTTGACTTCAAAAATGGGTTCGCCGTCGCACAGGACCGTACCGTCGGCTATGCCCATGACCAGCCTGCGGTTGATCATGCGCTTGACACTTATTTGATAGGTCACTTTCTTCGCGGTCTCAAGCACCATGCCGGTGAATTTGACTTCGCCCACACCAAGGGCGCGGCCCCGTCCCTGGCCGCCGGACCAGCCGAGGAAGAAACCCGTAAGCTGCCACATGGCGTCCAGGCCAAGGCATCCCGGCATAACCGGGTCGCCCTCGAAATGGCACTTGAAGAACCAAAGATCGGGATTGATATCCATTTCCGCGATGATCTCGCCCTTGCCATACTCTCCGCCATCGGCGGTAATGCTGGTGATCCGATCCACCATCAGCATCGGCGGCAAGGGAAGCTGGGCATTTCCCGGCCCGAACAGCCGGCCATGACCGCACTCCAGCAGATCCTCATAACTGTAGCTGTTTTTCTGTTCCAAGGGTCTTCTTCACCTGATTGTTGAAGTCTTATCCGGCGGCCCAACAACTAACATCTAACGCCCGCATCGCGCCACTAAACAATTTATGCCCGGCGGATCAAACGTCGAGATTCTCGACGTTAAGGGCATTGGTCTGGATAAAATCGCGTCGCGGCTCCACCACATCGCCCATGAGGGTGGAAAATATCTCGTCGCTTTCATCGATATGGTTGACCCTTACCTGCAGCAGCGTGCGCTCATTGGGGTCCAGTGTGGTTTCCCACAGCTGTTCCTTGTTCATCTCGCCCAGCCCCTTGTAACGCTGTACATCGATGCCCTTGCGGCCCTGCGCCATGATCATTTCAACCAGGCTGACGGGCCCGCTGACCTTGCTAACCCGGTCGCCGATCTGCAGCCGGGTTTCATC